>Ga0207799_100387_pt1 | contig 18520 bp, 15 predicted proteins | sample TtanPargueraPR_4_FD_187742 | JGI IMG/M metagenome (GOLD analysis project Ga0207799, IMG submission 187742) | Aerobic enrichment media microbial communities from Bioluminiscent Bay, La Parguera, Puerto Rico - Tt and M2 (SPAdes) | ecosystem: Environmental > Aquatic > Marine > Unclassified ...
TGGCGCGAACATCTCCGGCATGCCGAAGGCCTTCGGGCCCTGTCCGGCGATGACGAAGGCGAAGGCAAGCGTGCCGTCTTCGATCATCGCCTTGACGTCGCCCGCGCCCTCGCCGCCGTTGACCTTGCGCAACCGCTCCAGCAGATCCGGGGTCAGCTCCTTCTGCTGGCTCAGCAGGTCGAGCAGATGGCCGGTCTGGAGTTCACGATTGCAGACGGTCTCGTTCTCGTAATAGCGCACGATGAAGAACCGGCCGTTGAACCGGTTGTACTGTTCCGTCGCCATGCCGGCGACCTTCAGGGTACAGGTCGAGAAGAAGTTGCCGCGCAGCAGGTCGGTGCCTGAAATGTCGCGGATCGGCTTGGTGCGGATGACCGCGCGCTCTTCCGGCAGGTTGCCGGAAACCGGGCTGTCCATGGCGGCCAGCCGTTCCCTCCAGGTCTTTCCGTCCACGGTGGGCGCTTCCAAGTCCATGGGAACGCCCAGGTCGACCAGCACCTTATAAAGGCTTTCCATGCCCCGGTGATGCCCGGCCTTGGCCTGCTGGGCGAGGACGAAGGTGTCGCGGTCCTGGGTCAGGCTATGGGCGAAGATGTCCGGCACCGGATGGGACTTGCGGACCCGTTCGTAGTCCAGGACCGAGATGTCGAACCCGGCATGGCGCATGACGGCGGGCATGTGCAGCATCAGGTTCGACGAGCTGCCCGTCGCGTTATGGATGCGGATGGCGTTGGCGTAGTTCTTGGCCAGGATCTCGCAGACGGCGAATTCCGGCTTGTTGAACATGCGGAAAAGGTTGTCGATGTTGCGGAAGACGACGTCGGTTTCCGCCTCGTCCATCAGCAGTTCGGATTCCTGTGGCGCGAAGCCGAGGGCCGAGACCAGAGTCCGCGACGAATTGCCGGTGCCGTTGAAGGCGCAGACGCCGCCCTTCTCGTGGCAGGTCGCGGCGGCCAGTTCGTTGAGGATGGCGTCGGCCTCCTCGCGGGTCGTGTAGCCGGCCTCGACGGCCCGGTTCAGTTGGCCGAGATAGGCCTCGTCCGAGGAACATTGGAGGATGTACTTGTTGTTCTCCTCGATGTCCTCGGCCAGATCTTTGTCGCCGGCGGCGCGCGCCGCGTCCTGGACGGCCTTCAGCTTGGTCTTCGCCCCTTGCGGAATGGAACCGCCGCGCAGCACATGGGCCGGGACGAACGACGCCCAGACCGGCGCGGTGCCGCGTTCGGGCTCGCGCCGCGCGCGGTCGGCGGCGGCGAGGCCCGACAGGATGCCGGTCGGCGTCTTGTCGCAGCCCGACAGCACATAGGCGGCGTGGTAGCTGTGCCCCTCGAAATTGATGTTCACCGCCATCGCCGTGTGATTGCGCGAGGCCAGCGAATAGCTCTGCCCGATATTGTTCTGCGCCGTGCCGTCGCAGATCACCGGAATGCCGAAGGTGAAGGGAACGCCGCCGTTCTGCCAGATGCGCGCGGCCGCCCGCAGAGTGTGCTCGTAATCGTAAAGGTGCGCCGGGTGGTCGGGCGACCCCTGGATGATGCAGACGCGGGGGCGGTTCGCCGCCAGCCTCTCGACGATGACCGTCAGGGAGTAGTCGCCGAGGCCGGCGAAGCCCGGTTCGTCGCGAAGAAGGTCCTCGGCCCGTTTCAGCAGGGCGCGCACGGTGATGGGCTCGTTCGCCAATCCCTGGATGCAGCTTCGGTAGGGGTTGAACGCCTCCTCGATCAGGAGGTCCTTGAACTCCGCGTTGATGACGGAATCTTTCGATGTGGGCATGGGTCTCGCTCTCCCTGGGCCGGTCTGTCACCGACGATCACGCAGGATGTTGTCAGATGTATCCACGACAAGGGCAAGGCGGAAAGGAAAAAAGGCGTTTCCGGCGGCTCCGCTGTCTGGAGGGAAGGTATAGACTGTTTTGTCTGACAAATAAATATCGCGGCGGCCGGACGACCGCAAGTGTTTCCATCGCCGCCTTCTCCTCGCCGGAGAAAGGCGGTTTTTTCGGGAAATTTCCTGTCCGGAGGCTGGAGACAAACGCGAGAAAGTACGCTATGTATCGAAGCTTCGGTCAAACGTGGGGGCGTGCGGGGAGCTGAATGATTGAGGAGTACGGCAAAGACCCTGAAGTAAGGGGCGCACCGGATCACATTGGGGGCGCGCCGGCAGATGTCTCCCTGCTGGAGGCCCAAGGCCTCACGAAGACCTTCCCCGGTTGTCTTGCCAACGACCAGGTTTCTTTCACGATCCGTCCCGGCGAGGTGCACGCGCTGCTCGGCGAGAACGGCGCGGGCAAGAGCACGCTGGTCAAGATGATGTACGGCCTGCTGCGTCCCGACGAGGGCCAACTCGTCTGGGAGGGGCGGCCGGTCCGGATGGAGTCGCCCTCGGTGGCGCGGCGTCTGGGGATCGGCATGGTGTTCCAGCATCTGTCCCTGTTCGAGCCGCTGACCGTCCTCGAGAACGTGGCCCTGGCGTTGCCCGGGCGCTGGAATCCGAAGGAGTTGCGCGCCCGGGTGATCGAGGTCTCGACCGCCTACGGCCTGCCGCTGGACCCGGACCGGGTGGTGCATTCCCTGTCGGTCGGCGAGCGCCAGCGGATCGAGGTCGTGCGCTGCCTGCTGCAGGACCCGAAACTGCTGATCCTCGACGAGCCGACCAGCGTGCTCACCCCGCAGGAGGCCGACCAGCTTTTCAATACCCTGCGCAAGCTGTCCGCCGAAGGCCGGGCCATCCTGTACATCTCGCACAAGCTGCACGAGGTCCGGGCGCTGTGCCAGAACGCGACGGTGCTCCGCGAGGGCAAGGTCGTCGCCCATTGCGACCCGCGCGGGGAAAGCCCCGAGTCGCTGGCCGAATTGATGCTCGGCACCCGGGTCGCGCCGCCGCGCCGGGCGGTCACCGTCGCCCAGGCCGAGCGTTTGGTGATGTCGAACGTGTCGGTGACGACCAACAGCACTTTCGGCTTCGATCTGAAGGACATCAACCTGTCGGTCCGTGGCGGAGAGATCCTCGGTATCGCCGGGATCGCCGGCAATGGCCAGGGCGAGCTGATGCGGGTGTTCACCGGCGAGACCACGCTTCCCCGCCATTCCGACGCCGTCCGGGTGGATGGCGTGCCGGTCGGCGGCCTGGGTCCGATCCAGCGCCGCCAGCATGGGATGGCGTTCGTTCCCGAGGAACGTAACGGCCACGCCGCCGCATTGGAGATGGCGCTCACCGAAAACGCCTTCCTGACCGGCTTCAAGAAACTGCGTCTGACCCTGGGCGGCATGATCCGCGCCGGCAAGACGCTGGATTACACCCAGCGCGTGGTCGATACCTACAAGGTCCGCGCCACCGGGCCGGCCGCCGATGCGGGCAGCTTGTCCGGCGGGAACCTCCAGAAATTCGTGGTGGGCCGGGAAATCCTGCAGGAGCCCGGTGTGCTCATCGTCGCGCAACCGACCTGGGGCGTCGATGCCGGGGCCGCCCTGGCGATCCGCCAGGCGCTGATTGATCTGGCCGCCCAGGGCAGCGCCGTGGTCGTCATTTCCCAGGATCTCGACGAGATCTTCGCCATTTGCGACAGCATCGCCGTGATTTCCGAGGGCAGATTGTCGCGAGCCCGGCCCGTTTCGGAAGTCACCACCGGGGAGATCGGCCTGCTGATGGGCGGTATCCACGGCGAACACGCGCAGGCTGCCCAATGATCCATCTCGTTCCCCGCCGCCAGCAATCCAAGGCCATGGTTTGGGGGGCGCCCCTGATCGCCGTGGCGCTGACCCTGATCACCGGCGGCCTGACCTTCGCTATCATGGGCAAGCCCATGGGCGAGGCGCTCTACACCTTTTTCGTCCATCCGCTGACGACCTTCGACGGGGCGACCGAGTTGATCGTCAAGGCCTCGCCGCTGGTGCTCATCGGTATCGGGTTGTCGTTGGGCTTCCGGGCCAATGTCTGGAATATCGGGGCCGAGGGGCAATACACCTTCGGTGCCATATTGGGCGGCGGCCTGGCGATCTTCTTCCACGAAAGCACCAGCCCGTTCCTGTTGCCGGGGATGCTTCTGGCCGGGGTGATCGGGGGGATGATCTGGGCGTCGATCCCGGCGCTGCTGAAGACCAGGTTCAACGCCAACGAGATTTTGACCAGCCTGATGCTGACCTATGTGGCCCTGCTGCTGCTCGGCTTCCTGGTGCATGGGCCCTGGCGTGATCCCGACGGCTTCAACTTCCCGGAATCGCGGCTGTTTCCGGATGCCGGGACCATGCCGATCCTGATCGAGCACAGCCGTGTCCATCTCGGCGCGGTGTTCGCGCTGGTCGCCGTCGGGGCGGCTTGGCTGCTGCTCGGCAAGGGGATGACCGGCTTCAAGCTGAAGCTGGTCGGCAGCGCGCCCGAGGCGGCCCGGTTCGCCGGTTTCTCGGAAACCCGGATGGTCTGGTTCACCCTGCTGACCGCCGGCGGGCTGTCCGGTTTGGCGGGCGTTTGCGAGGTCGCCGGGCCGATCGGCCAGTTGATCCCGACGATCTCTCCGGGGTACGGTTTCACGGCGATCATCGTCGCCTTCCTCGGCCGGTTGCATCCGGTCGGCGTGCTGCTGGCCGGATTGGTCATGGCCCTGACCTATCTCGGCGGGGAATCCGCGCAGATCCTGATCGGCGTGCCCTCGGCGGTCACCGGGCTGTTCCAGGGCTTTCTGCTGTTCTATCTGCTGGCCTGCGACGTCTTGATCCGCTACCGCATCAGGTTCTCGGAAGGGAGGGCGGCATGATCAGCGGTTGGGAACAGCTGGCACCTTTGATTCTGACGGTCATCACCGCCTCGACACCGCTGCTGTTCGCCGCGGCGGGCGAGCTGGTGACCGAACGCTCGGGCGTGCTGAACCTTGGCGTCGAGGGGCTGATGGTGGTCGGCGCCCTGGCCGCCTTCGCCGGGACGCATGCGACCGGCAGTGCCATCCTCGGCGTCATGTTCGGGGCATTGGCCGGCGTGGTACTGGCCTTCGTCTTCGCCGTCCTGACGCTGACCCTGCTGGCCAATCAGGTGGCGACCGGGCTGGCCCTGACCATCTTCGGCCTCGGCCTGACGGCCCTGTTGGGCAAAGGCTACGTCGGGGTCACCGTCGGCAACCTGCCACAGCTCAACATTCCGGGCCTGACCGACCTGCCGTTCATCGGCCCGATCCTGTTCGGACAGGATGCGATGGTCTATCTGTCCTTCGCCGCGGTCATCGGAATTTCCTGGGTGCTGTCCAGGACCCGCATCGGCCTGGTGCTGCGCGCGGTCGGCGCGTCCCATGATTCGGCCCATGCCCTCGGCTATCCGGTGATCCGCATCCGCTATCTGGCGACCATGTTCGGCGGTGCGCTGGGCGGCATCGCCGGATCCTATCTGTCGCTGGTCTATACGCCCATGTGGGCCGAGAACCTGACGGCGGGACGGGGCTGGATCGCCCTGGCTTTGGTCGTCTTCTCGACCTGGCGGCCGTGGCGGCTGCTGCTCGGCGCCTACCTGTTCGGCGCCATCACCGTCATACAGTTGCACGCGCAGGGGCTCGGCGTGGCGGTGCCGTCCGAGTTCCTGTCGATGACACCCTATTTGGCGACCATCCTGGTTCTGGTCGTCATCTCCCGGGACAAGCTGAAGATCAAGCTGAACGCTCCGGCCTGTCTCGGTACGGGCTTCCGTCCTACGCAATAACGGCGTTGCGTACACTCTGCCTGCTAGTGAAGTCGGCCCGCTGGGCCTTGAGGAGGAGATTGCAATGAAACATTTGAACTTGAAGGCCCTGGCCGCGGCCGTGATCGGCGCCGCGGTGCTGGGCGGCTCGGCCCAGGCGGCCGATCCGCTGGGAGTCGGTTTCGTCTACGTCGGCCCGATCGGCGACCACGGCTACACCTACCGCCACGACGTCGGCCGCGTCGCCGTCGAGAAGCATTTCGGCGACAAGGTGAAGGTATCCTACGTCGAGAACGTCGCCGAGGGGCCGGACGCCGAGCGCGTCATCGCCCAGTTGGCGCAGGCCGGCAACAAGATCATCTTTACCACGTCGTTCGGATTCATGAACCCGACCATCAAGGTGGCCAAGCGGTTCCCCGACGTGAAGTTCGAGCACGCGACCGGCTACAAGCGGGCCGACAACGTCGCCACCTATTCGGCGCGTTTCTACGAGGGCCGCTACGTCATCGGCGCCATCGCCGGCAAGATGACCAAGTCGAACGTCATCGGGTACGTCGGCGCCTACCCGATCCCCGAGGTCGTGCGCGGCATCAACGCCTATGCCCTCGGCGCCCGTTCGGTGAACCCGGACGTCAAGGTCAAGGTGGTCTGGGTCAACAGCTGGTACGATCCGGGCAAGGAAGCCGACGCCGCCAAGGCGCTGATCGACCAGGGCGTCGACATCCTGGCGCAGCACACCGACTCGCCGGCCCCGCTGCAGGTCGCCGAACAGCGCGGCATCTACGGGTTCGGCCAGGCGTCGGACAACTACCACTTCGCGCCGAAGTCGACCCTGACCTCGATCATCGACAACTGGGACGGCTACTACATCGACCGCGTCCAGGCGGTGATGGACGGCACCTGGAAGAGCACCGACGTCTGGGGCGGCCTGAAGCCGAAGATGGTGGAGATGGCGAAGTTCACCAACATGTCCGACGACGTGAAGGCCCTGGCCGAAAAGGTCGAGGCCGGCATCATCTCGGGCGAGATCCATCCGTTCGCCGGTCCGATCAAGGATCAGTCGGGTGCGCTCAAGGTCAAGGAAGGCGAAGAACTGGACGACGGCGCGCTGCTCGGCATGGATTGGTATGTCGAGGGCGTCGAGGGCAAGCTGCCGAAATGAGCTTGGCCAAGTAAGCCCGTTCGCTTCCGCGAATACGAAACCCCGTCCGGTCCGCCGGGCGGGGTTTTCGTTTGCGCGGAAACGGGCCTTAGCGGCGCGGTTTCAGGTGGTCCGACAGTTCGCGGACAAGCCCGGGATTGGCGCCGACGACGAAGCCGGCGGCCAGCGCGGCGCCGATCCCGGCGGCCGGGTTCTTGCGCGCCCAGTCCACCGCGTCCGCGCCGAGCGAGGCGCCCATCTGCGCGGCGAGATCGTTGGGCGCGGCGTTGGCGGACGAGTCCAGTGGTTGCGGGGCGGTGCGGCGGCTCGGGGCCGGTCCGCGCAGGTTGCGGCTGGCCAGGAACAGCAGGAACGCCGCCACGACCAGCAACAACCCGCCGGTCAGCAGCCCGGCCGCCAGCGGCGAGATCGCCGTCGCCAGGTACATGTAGAGCATGGCGACCAGGAAGCCGAGCCCGCCCAGCGCGGCGACGGCGGCCGTCAGCAACAGGCCGCCCGCCAGCGCCAGCCGCGACCCGGCGGCGCGGAGCCGCTCCCCGAATTGGTCGAGGACGCTCCGCAAGCCGAGGTCGAACATGGCCCTTATCCCTTGCGGCCGAGCAGGGTGCCCAGCACCATGCCGATGCCGAAGGCCGAGAACAGGGCGGTCAGCGGACGCTCCTGAACCTGACCGGTCACGGTCTCGTTGAGTTGCTGGGCCTGGGTCTGCAGGCGTTCGCCGGTTTCCCGCGCCTTGACCTTGGCGCGTTCCAGGCGGCTTTCGGCCTCGTCGCTCACGGTGGTCTTGAGGGCCGCGAGATCCTTGCGCAGGGCGTCCATGTCCTTGCGCAGGGCGTCGTAATCCTTCTGGGTCTGTTCAGCCATGAGATGTTCCTCCTTGCTGCGGATCCAAGTTTCCCGGCGAACCTTTGTCACGCCGAGGGCAGTGTCACTCCACCATGGGCCGGTGTCGGGAATTCGACCGAAACGTGGAAAAAATATGGCTCTTGGCGGGTGAGGCCGTGGACGGGTGGCGGACGGGGAGGGGACCCCGCCGCCGCGCCCTGTGGGAGGGGTACGGGTTACAGGGCGTCCCGCAGGCCGTCGGCAACGCTGCTGCCGACGGTCATTTCACCATGCAGGATCTGGTTCGGGGTCATCGGTTTGCCGTAATAGGCATGGTTCAGCTTTTCGGCGGTCGACAGGACCGAGCCTTCGAGCGACACACCGGCGAACGCGCCTTCCGAATGGGTGAAGGCGATGACGTCGGCATCGACGTTCGAGGTCGACGCGGCGCCCATGCCGGCTCCGATCTTGGCGACGGCGATGCCGCCCTCGGCGCCCAGCGTGATCTTGTCTTCCATGAATTTGTCCAGCGCCTGTTCGCTGCGGACGACCAGAACCAGTTCGGATTCCTTGAACCCGGCCTGAAGGCCCAGGCTGCCGGAGGACAGGCGGTAGAACGCCGGATCGCTCCAACTGTCGGCGTTGCCCTCGCGGGTCAGCAGAACGCCTTCGCCGGTAGCACCGCCGACGATCAGGCCGCCCTTGTAGAAATCAGGCACGATCAGCACGCCCTTGGCGTCGGCCAGGGCATCCTGGAAAGCCTCGTTCTGCGGGCTGGTCTTCATCTCCTCGACGGCGGTCCGCGCCTCGGTGACGATCCCGCGCGCCGTCGCGGCGTCTTCGGTCCTGGTTTCTGACAGGACGCTCGACACGCTGGCGACGACGAGGAGGACCGACGTCCCGGCGAGCAACGCGGCATTCGCAAATCTCGACATGGGGTAACCTCCTATTCCGTTGAAACAATGACCCAACCATACGCAGGCGGAACGGGGCCGTCGTTATCACAGGTTAATCCTCCGCGAAGCCCACTCCCCGGAGGTATCGGCCGCCGTTAACCCATGTGAATGCGGCCGCCGGACGGCTCCGTCAGGGTGGATGGGAACGTAAACGGCAAGAAGGAGATCGCGCATGAACCCGCTTCTGAAGCTGGTCGACCACGGTCAGAGCTATTGGCTCGACAACCTGACCCGCGACATGATCGAAAACGGCGATCTCGCCCACCGGGTCGCCGAGGAGGGGCTGCGCGGCATCACTTCCAACCCCAGCACCTTCAGCAAGGCGATCCGCGCGGGCGATTCCTACGACATGCAGATCAAGGCCTCGGTGGCTCAGGGGCGTGACGACGTGGCGGACATCTACCGCGAACTCGTGGTGACGGACATACAGTCCGCCTGCGATGCCCTGAAACCCGTCTACGAGGCCAGCGGCGGCGGCGACGGTTTCGTCAGCCTGGAGGTGTCCCCGCATCTGGCCCATGACACCGAGGCCTCGGTCGAGGAGGCGCGCGCCCTGTGGGGACGGGTGGACCGGCCTAATCTGATGATCAAGGTTCCCGGCACCGCCGAGGGGCTGCCGGCCATCGAGCGGCTCCTGTACGAGGGCATCAACGTGAACGTCACCCTGCTGTTCTCGGTCGAGCGCTATGCCGAAGTGGCCGAGGCGCATATGAGGGCCCTCGAACGGCGTGTCGAAGAGGGGAAGCCCATCGACGGGATCGCGTCGGTGGCCAGCTTTTTCCTCAGCCGTATCGACGTGCTGGCCGACAAGCTGCTCAAGCAGCGTCTGCATCCGGGGCGCAAGCCGCGCGATCCCTATCCGGCCGGCCTGATGGGCAAGGTGGCCGTGGCCAATGCCAAGCGGGCCTATCAGCGGTTCAAGGAGCTGACAGCCGCGGACCGCTGGGCGGCGCTGGGGTCGCAGGGCGCCAAGGCCCAGCGCCTTTTGTGGGCGAGCACCAGCACCAAGAACCCGGACTACGACGACCTGATGTATGTCGAGCCGCTGATCGGGCGCGAAACGGTCAACACGCTGCCCGAGGACACCATCGCCGCCTTCGCCGATCACGGCGCGGTGGACGACACGGTGGAACGGGACGTCGACGCGGCCGAAGGGGTTCTCGACGCGCTGGCCAAGGTCGGGATCGATCTCGGCCATGTCGCCCGGCAACTCGAGGATGAAGGCATCCAGAAGTTCATCGACCCTTATGACGAACTGATGGCGGAGCTGGAACACAAGGTGATCCGGTTCGCCGCCCGTTCGAAGGAGACGGCGCTGTGCGGCACCGCGCTCAACCTGCGCCGCCGGGTGATCGAGATGACGACGGAGGCGGGGTCGGGGCACCCGACGTCCTGCATGTCCTGCGCCGATATCATTGCCGCGCTGTTCTTCCACGAGATGCGCTGGGACCCCTCGGAACCGGACGCCCGGGACGTCGACCAGTTCATCCTCTCCAAGGGGCATGCCGCGCCGATCCTCTGGGCCGGTCTGGCCGAGGCCGGTGCCCTCGACGAGAACCCGATGACCCTGCGCAAGTTCGACAGCACCCTGGAGGGACACCCGACTCCGCGCAACGGCTGGGTCGGCGTGGCGACGGGTTCGCTCGGGCAGGGGCTTGCGGCGGTCAACGGGATCGCCCTGGCCAACCAGCTCGACGGGTACACGGACTCGCGCGTCTATTGCCTGCTGGGCGACGGCGAACTGTCGGAGGGGGCGATCTGGGAAGCGGCGCAGTTCGCGTCCCTGGAGAAGCTTTCCAGCGTGGTCGCGATCGTCGATCTGAACGCCCTGGCGCAATCCGGGGCGGCCCCCTACGGCCATGACGGCGGTGTGATCGCCGACCGTTTCCGGGCCTTCGGCTGGCGGGTCCTCGAGATCGACGGCCATGACATGGGGGCGATTCTCGATGCGCTGTTCGAGGCGCGGGCCGGCGGGCCGACGGCCATCGTCGCCCGGACCCTGAAGGGCCGGGGCGTCTCCTTTCTCGAGGGCGAGGACGGCTGGCACGGCAAGCCGTTGGACGCCGGGAAGAGGGACGCCGCCCTCAAGGAGCTCGGGACGGCCGACAAGACGGCCAGGATCAAACCGCGCCGGTTGGGCGCGCCCATGGCGGCCGCGAAGACCCCGGCCGGCAACGATGCCCCGATCGAGGTGTCCTACGAGATCGGCGGCCAAGCGGCGACCCGGAAGTCGTTCGGGCAGGCCCTGGCCAAGCTGGGCCATTCGATGCCCGATCTGGTGGTGCTCGACGGCGATGTCGGTAATTCGACCCATACCAACCTGTTCAAGGCCGATCACCCCGGCCGATTCTTCCAGGGCCATATCGCCGAGCAGAACGCCGCCGGGGCGGCGCTGGGCCTGGCGGCGTCGGGCAAGGTGCCGGTCTTCGCCACCTTCGCCTCGTTCCTCAGCCGGGCCTACGATTTCGCCCGCATGGCGGGGCATTCGCGGGTGCCGCACCTTGTCTTTTGCGGCAGCCATGCCGGGGTTTCCATCGGCCAGGACGGCCCGTCCCAGATGGGGCTGGAGGACCTGGCGATGTTCCGCGCCGTGCTCGGCAGCACCGTGCTCTATCCGAGCGACGGCGTCAGCGCCGAGCGCCTGACCCAGGCGGCGGTGCGGACCGAGGGGCCGGTCTACATCCGGACGACCCGGGGCAAGACGCCGGTGATCTACGGCAACGACGAGGCCTTCGAGGTCGGCGGCAGCAAGACCTTGCGCGAATCGGACGAGGACGCGGTCACCCTGGTCGCCGCCGGAATCACCTTGCACGAGGCTCTGGCGGCGCAGGAGGCCCTAAGCGAAAACGGCATCCCGGCCCGCGTCATCGACTGCTACTCGGTCAAGCCGATCGATCGCGCGGCCCTGAAACGCGCGGCGCGCGAGACCCGGGGCTTGATCGTGGCCGAGGATCATTTCAAGGAAGGCGGCCTCGGCGACGCGGTCGCCGCCGAAGTGTCCGGACTCGCTCCGGTGGTCAAGCTCGGGGTGGAGGAACCGTCTCGTTCCGGGGCGCCGGAGGAACTTCTGGAACGGCACGGCCTGTCGGCCGGCGCCATCGAAGGGGCCGCGCGGGAACTCCTCGCGGCATAGGCGAAGATCCTCCGGCCGGAACCGGCCCGCTTCAGGCGGGCCGGTCCATGACCGGTTCGTCGGCCCAGATTTCCTGCTCGATCTCCTCGGGGTCGTAGCCGAGCGCTTCGAGGCCGGTCAGCAGGTAGTGGGGGAACAGCGGCGTCTGGAGAATCCGGTTCGGGGTGCTGGGCTCCAGTTCGCCCTGCGCTTCTTCCACCGCGTCGTCCCAGTCCAGGGCGTCGACGTCCTCCCGGCCCAGCCAGACCAGGGCCAGCGTCTCCGCCAGTTCCTGTTCGGACAAGCCGTTCAGCAGCGCGAGGATTTCCGATTCGACGGCGTCGCTGGCGTCGTCGACCAGCACGTGCATCTCCTCCTCGTCGGCAGGGTTGGAGGCGTCTTCCTCCGTGTTCAGGGGATCGGCTTCCTTCGCCTGGAACTGCCGCCCCTTGATGGCGAGCAGGCAGACGGTTTCGGGGGAAACGTCCAGCATGGGATCCTCCTTATCTCTTGTCCGGCAGCCCGCCATCATTCCGCAGCGCTAACCGCGCCGTCATTAACGAAGGTTAATCGGAGACGTGTTTTTGGAGGGCGGAATCCGCGCCCTAAAAAACGCCCGCATAGGACGTCTTTTTCGGAATCGAGAGGTCGGTAGGAAGATTGGCGTCCCCTAGGGGATTCGAACCCCTGTTGCCGCCGTGAGAGGGCGGTGTCCTAGGCCTCTAGACGAAGGGGACGCGAGGACCCCTCCATTTAAGGGAAACGCTTCCGCCGATCAAGGAGTTTACGCATGGATTTTTACAAATTTATGCACAGTGCCGGCGGGCCGAGGCGATGAAGGCCTCGACGTCCTCCATCCGGGTGCTGAAGGCGGTCACCAGGCGGAGCAGGCGGGCGCCGTCGCCCGGCCAGCGGTGGAACTCGAACCCGTCGTCGAACAGTCCGCGGATCACCGGTTCGGGCAGTTCGATGAAGATCTCGTTCGCCTGTACCGGGAATTTGAGGGCCGCGCCGGGAATCTCGCTCAAGCCTTCGGCCAGCCGTGCCGCCGCCGCGTTGGCCTGGTTGGCCAGGCGCAGCCACAGGCCATCGGCCAGATAGGCGTCGAACTGGGCGGCGAGGAACCGCATCTTCGAAAACAGGTGCCCGGCCCGCTTACGGCGATAGGCGAAATCCTTGGCCAAAGCCTTGTCGAAGATCACCACGGCCTCGACGCCGAGGGCGCCGTTCTTGCTGGCGCCGAAGCTCAGGATATCGACGCCGGCCTTCCAGGTCGCCTCGGCCGGGCTGCAGCCGAGCGAGGCCAGCGCGTTGGCGAACCGCGCCCCGTCCATATGCACCTTGAGGTTTCGTTCGTGGGCGAGGGCGGAGATGGCCCGGATTTCGTCGAGGGTGTAGACGGTGCCCGATTCGGTCGACTGGGTCAGGCTGACCGCCGCCGCCGGAACGTGATGCACGCCGTGGTCCGGGGCGTCGAGCGCGGCGCGCAGCCCGCTCTCGGTGATCTTACCGTCCCTGTCGGGCAGATGGACGAGCTTGGCGCCGCCGGTGAAGAACTCGGGCGCGCCGCACTCGTCGGTCTCGATATGGGCTTCCGGATGGCAGAACACGGCCCCGAAGGGCGGCGTCATGACGGCGAGGCTCAACGCGTTGGCCGCCGTGCCAGTGGCCACCAGAAAGGTGTCGGTTTCGCATTCGAACAGCTCACGGATGCGGGTCTCGACTTTGCGGGTCAGGGCATCCTCGCCGTAGGACGGCACCGAGCCGTCGTTGGCCTTGAGAACGGCGTCGAGGATCTCGGGCGCCGCCCCGGAAACGTTGTCGCTGCAGAAATTCATCAAAGGTCTCTTGTTTCGTCCTCGGACGGCTCGTCCGCCGCCCGCACGGGGTAGGGTTGCCAGTCGGTCGTGCGCAGGCCGATCTCGCGGAACTGCCGGGCTTCGTTGTCCAGCACATGGGCCGTGGTCTGGATGGCTTGGCCGTCCAGCACGGCGGTGATGAGCCAGACCATCTCGGGTTCCCAGGCGCGTTCCAGATCGCGCAACGAAGGCTGGGCCGGATGGTCCGGGTGGGAATGAAAATGGCCGATGATCCGCTCCGGCCCGCCGTTCAGCGTTCGCATCAGTTCGAGCCGCAGCTTCGGCGACACCTCGAAATGCTCGGTCGCGTTGTCCTCGACGACGTTGGGGCTGATCTCGGCCCGGGTGACGATCAAATCCTGGGGCGGTTCGGCGTAGCCGACCAGCAGGCCGCAGCTTTCCTCCGGGTATGCCGACTCGGCGGCATCGACGATGGTTTTCAGCAGGGGGCGCGGCAACAGGATCACTTGGCGTTCCAGAACCTCACATTGCCGAGAACCCGGCCGGTGGCGAGTTCCAGCGTCACGACATGGGAGCACGGCCCCTCGGGCCCGACCAAAACGAACAGCCGTCCGCCGTCCGGCTGGATGCTCTCGACCCGGCAGCCCTCGTCGAGGCGAACCTGGATGTCGCCGAACGGCGCCAACCCCGCGGCCGGTTGCGCGGCGACCGGAGCCGAGGTCTCCGTCTTCAGGCCGAAGAAATCGAAATCCGGGTTAGAGGCTTTTTGCACGAGGCCGTAGACAAGCACCACCATCCCGACGACGATGAGCAACCCCATTCCGATGACGAGGCCCTTGAGTGCTTGCATGGTTCTGATCCGCTTTGTTTTGTGCCGAGATGACGGTGAATAGCCCAGACACCACTTATACCGTTCCGGTGCCCGAGGACAAGGCCGGGACGCGGCTCGACCGGTTGCTCGCCGAGTCGCTGCCCGATCTGTCGCGCAGCCGGCTCAAGCAACTGATCGGCGAGGGATGGGTTTCGGTAAGCGGCAGCAACGCGGCCGCGGGCGACGCGTCGCGCAAGGTGCGGGCGGGCGAGAGCTTCATCGTGACCGTGCCTGCCCCCGTGCCGGCGGAACCCGAGGGGCAGGACATTCCGCTCGATGTCGTCTACGAGGACGACGACCTGATCGTCATCGACAAGCCCGCCGGGCTGGTCGTCCATCCGGCGGCGGGCCATGCCGACGGAACCCTGGTCAACGCCCTGCTGGCGCATTGCCGGGGCAGCCTGTCGGGAATCGGCGGCGTGAGCCGCCCGGGAATCGTGCACCGACTCGACAAGGACACCAGCGGCCTGATGGTCGCGGCGAAGAACGATCTGGCCCATCAGGGGCTGGCCCGGCAGTTCCACGACCACGACCTGGAGCGGGCCTACTACGCGCTCGTCTGGGGGGTGCCGAAGCCGACCTCGGGCGAGGTCTCCGGCAACATCGGCCGGAGCCCGGCGAATCGCAAGAAAATGGCGGTTCTGAGCCGTGGCGGAAAGCGGGCGCTGACCCACTACCGGGTGCTCGAAACGGCGGGAGTGGCGGCCAGTCTGGTGCGCTGCGACCTGTCCACCGGACGCACCCATCAGATCCGCGTCCACATGGCCTCGCTCGGCCATCCCGTGCTGGGCGACCCGGTGTACGGCGGGGGTGGGAAGGGACAGTTGAAACACCTGCCGGCGGACGCGCGCGAGACGATTTCCGGGTTGAAATCCCAGGCACTTCACGCGTTTTTGATCGGCTTCACCCACCCGAAAACTGGCGAATTTTTACAATTTGAAACAAAAGTTCCAAGCTATTTCAGGGAGTTGCTACCCACTTTAGACCGCAAGTAATTTTCTCCTATACTTGACATGACAGTGTGGGTATTATTGACCTCATCGGAACACGCCGATACCGTTTCTTAGTGCCGATAAGACCGGCCCCGGCTGGTGGTTGAGTTGGGAGGATACAAAATGGCTGCTTCAATGGCCTTGGATATCGAAATCTCACCGGAACGCAATCTTTCGCGTTACCTCCAGGCAATCCGCAAATATCCCATGTTGTCTCCGGAAGAGGAGTTCACCCTGGCGTGCAATTGGCGCGATCAGCAGGACACCGAAGCCGCCCATAAGCTGGTGACCAGCCATCTTCGGCTGGTGGCGAAGATCGCGATGGGATATCGCGGTTACGGCCTGCCGCTTGGCGAGCTGATTTCCGAAGGCAATCTCGGCATGATGCAGGCGGTCAAACGGTTCGATCCGGATCGCGGTTTCCGGCTGGCGACCTACGCCATGTGGTGGATCCGCGCGGCCATGCAGGAATACATCCTGCATTCCTGGTCGCTGGTGAAGATGGGCACCACGGCGGCGCAGAAGAAGCTGTTCTTCAACCTGCGCAAGCTCAAGGGCCAGATGCAGGCGATCGACGACGGCGACATGTCGCCCGAGCATGTGACTTCCATTGCCGACCGGCTCCGCGTTTCCGAGGAAGAGGTGGTGAACATGAACCGCCGCCTCGCCAGCGCCGACCATTCGCTGAACGCGCCGATGCGCAAGGACGGCGAGGGCGAGTGGCAGGATTGGCTGGTCGACGACAGCGAGAGCCAGGAGAGCCTCCTGGCCGAGCGCGAGGAATTGACGGACCGGCGCAAGCTGCTGGCCGGGGCGATGAAGACCCTGACCGACCGCGAGCGTCATATCCTGAACGAGCGGCGCCTCAAGGACACGCCGGCGACGCTGGAGCATCTCAGCAAGCAGTACGGCATCTCGCGCGAGCGGGTCCGGCAGATCGAGGTGCGGGCCTTCGAGAAGATCCAGAAGTCGGTGCGCAACGCCCTCATCGAGCAGCGCGTCGCGCCCTGACCTGAAACATCGGGTTTTATGGAAAAACCGGGCGGTCGGCACAAAGCCGGCCGCCCTTTTTCGTGCCGGACCTGATCGTGTCGGGCCTAGTAGTCGTCTTCCGCGGCGGCGTGGGCGACGCCCTCGCCCCATTCCTGGATGATTTCCCGTTGCAGGTTGCGCAGCACGCCGATGCGGCGCTGGGTCATCACGGTCAGGAAGGTGCCGATGACCGGCGGCACGGCGACGAAAATCATCCAGCCGAAGGCCGCGGCGCCATAGATCACGCCGAGGGCGAACACGTCGGTGACGATCTCGCTCGCCGCCCTCATGCTGTGGGTGCCCAGCCAGAGATCCATCAGGTAGGGAAACAGGCCGCAGAAGTTCATCCCGGCGACGCAATAGGTCGCCGACTTCTGATAGGAGCGGTCGATGATCCAGGCGACGATGGTTGGCGGCATGCCGACGACGATCATCAGCACGGTCGGCAGGGAAACCCAGATCAGGCCGACGATCAGGAGGAAGACCCAGAGGGCCGTCCAATTCGACTTCCGTTTCTTTTTCGGTTCGCCGTCTTCGGATGTGCGTGCCATCGCCCCGCCGCCCTTACCAGATGTCGCTCAGGAACATGATCGAGATGAACACCAGGGCGACGAGGACGGACGTCATCGCCGCCGCCTGCTGGCCGATCCGTTCGGCGGTCTCGGCGCGGGCGGTGTCGCTGCCCTCGATTTCCTGAATCTCGTTTTCGGCCTGGACGAATTCGTCGATGGCCGCCTCGAACCCGCGCTCGTCCTGCAGCCGCTGCTCGGCGTTGTTGATCAGGTCGAACAGCTCGGGCAGGCTGCCCTGGCGCACCAGGCGCGGAATCTCGTGCTCGATGTCCTTGCGCACCGTGCGGCTGTGGTAGGCGTTGATCGCCGGGCCGAGCAGGCCGCCGATCCAGCTGGACAGCCCGTAGACGGCCTGCGGGCCGTGTTTCCATTGGAGCAGGGCGAGCAGGCTCAGCATCCCCTCGACGGTCTTCGCCGGGGCGTCGTCGCCCAGCGCCTTCAGGTGCGGTTCGACATCCTGGTCGGACCGGGCGGCGATGAAGGCCGCGATGTGACGGTCGACCGGCGAAAGCTTGGTATCTTCCCGGTTGGCGGCGGTGTCGAGCGCCGGAAGCAGGTCCTGGACCTCGACCACGTAGTCGGCGACGACCAGGGAACTCTGGCAAGGCAGGGTGGGGTTGAGCTCGTAGAGGCAGCGTTCGATGCCATAGCCCGATCCGCGCCGTTGATAGTGGCCCCGCATCCGGTCGTACTGGCGCTGCAGGGCGACCAGCAGAGATCCGCCGCCGGTGCGGTGGCTGAACCACATGCCGGCGATGTCGCGATCCAGGATTTCGGCGCTGATCTTGGCGTTGCCCCGCCGCAGGATCTCGTGGGCGAGGGCCGGGCCGAAGGCCTCGGGCATGAAGGAGAAGCCCTTGTAGCGGATCGGCGCGGCGGGATCGAGCAGCATGCAGACGTGGGAGACCAGCATGTCGTCGCTGCCGCGCGACTCGTTGGCGTGGAACCCGGCCGTCTCGACGACACGGCCGACGGCGGCGGCCATGTCGGGCAGGCTCAGGCTGCGGCGCAGCCAGGGGTCGACCTGCCCCTCGCGCAGCACGCGGGCGGCCTCCGGCACGTCGCGGCTGAACGCGTAGGCCAGGGTGCGCGGCGTCATATGGTGATGCCCGGCGAAGGTGAACCGCGACTCGGGACGCGGCGCGGCGCGCTTCTGCATCGGCGTCATCCGCCGGCCGTCGATCCACAGCGTCAGCTCGCGGATGCCCCAGCGCTCGTCGGCGATGTCGCTGAGCAATCCGCGCAGGGGCTCCAGCAGGGCGAGCGGGATGCGTCCGCTGCCGCACAGGGTGGCGTAGCTGCCGCGCTCGACTTTCGAGTAGATCAGATCGTCCTCGGCCAACGACCCGATCGGGCTTTCCTTCTGCAGCAGGAAGGCGAGGGTCGCGCCGAGGGCGTAGAGGTCGTCGGTGGTGTCGCCGAGCCCGCGGCCGGCCGGGGCGGTCATCGAGCGGACGATCGTCTCGTAGGCCAGCGGCTGGTCGAATCCCGGCGGCGAGACCAGGCAGTCGCCGAGCGCC
>Ga0207799_100388_pt1 | contig 18492 bp, 15 predicted proteins | sample TtanPargueraPR_4_FD_187742 | JGI IMG/M metagenome (GOLD analysis project Ga0207799, IMG submission 187742) | Aerobic enrichment media microbial communities from Bioluminiscent Bay, La Parguera, Puerto Rico - Tt and M2 (SPAdes) | ecosystem: Environmental > Aquatic > Marine > Unclassified ...
CGCCCCGCCGCCAGTGAACGCCTCGGAGACGACCACCGCCAGCGGGACGACGAAGAACAGCAGGATCACCAGTGCCCCGGGGGCGGCCATCAAGGCCAGCCGCCCCCGGTCCGGTGTTGCAGCAGGGTTATTTGCCAAGGACCAGTTTCGCCCAGTTGGTGTCGATGTCGGCCTTGCGGGCCGCCGCCTGGGTCAGGTCGAGCGGCTTGAGCTGCGGCGCGGCCGGGAAGCGGTCGGCGATGTCGGCCGGCAGCTTGACTCCCGGCACCGACGGCCGGACAAAACCTTCCGCAAAGGTCGTCTGCCCGGTCTCGGTCATGATGAAGTTGAGCCACAGCTTCCCGGCGTTCGGGTTCGGGCCGTCCTTCACCAGGCTGATGGCGTAGGGCGCGGCGACGGTCGCCTCCTTCGGCAGCACGACCGCGATGTCGTCGCCCATGCCGTCCTGGAACTTCGCCTTCAGGCCGTCGTTCTCATAGCCGATCCAGATCGGGATCTCGCCCTTGACGAACTTGGCGTAAGGCGTGGTGCCCTCGACCCGCATCACGTTGCCCGCCTTGTGCAGCTTGGCGAGGTATTCGATGCCGGGCATCACGTTCTGCATGTCGCCGCCGTTGCCGAAGTTGGCGGCGAAGGTCAGGACCTGCCCCTGCCCGGTCGACCGCGGGTCGAGATAGACGATGCTGTTCTTGTATTCCGGCTTCGCCAGGTCGGCCCAGGACTGCGGCACGTTGTCGACCAGCTTGGTATTGACCAGGAAGGCGATGGTCAGTTGATGGATGATGAACCACTCGCCGTCCTTCTGGTGGTAGACCTCGGGCAGCTTGTCGAAGTTGACCGGCTTGAACGGCGACAGCAGCCCCTTCTTGGCCGCGTCGATGGCCGAGCCGCCGAAGTAGTAGGCCGTATCGGCCTGCGGCCGGTTGCGGGCCTTGTCGAGCGCCACCACGGTCGCGCCGGAACCGAGATCGTTATAGGCCATCTCGACTTCCGGATAGCGCGCCTTGAAGCGCTTGAACATGGTCTTCCAGTTGGCCCAGGTCGGTCCGGTGTCGAAGGACACGACCATGCCCTCCTTCGCCGCGGCCTCGTAGAGCGCCTGTTCGCCTTGGTAAAGCTCCGGCCCGTCGAAGGCCATCGCCGTCGCCGGCAGAAGGGCCGAAAGGGCCGCCCCGGCCAGGATGGGTTTCCAGTTCATTGCATACTCCTCCTTGGATTACGTGTCATCGATGTCAGGCCGGAAGCAGCCGAACGTCCTCCGGCCGGATACTCACAATGTCGATCGAACCGCGAATGCCCGTTTCCCCCAGAATTACGGAATCCTCGATGGCCAGGTCGTAGCGCCGGACCGCGCCGAGGAAGCGGTCCCGAACCACCGTCCCGGCGAAGGTGTTGACCGGCACCTGTCCGGCGCCGACCTGGATATTCTCCGGCCGGACCAGCACGGTGACCGGCGACCCCATCGCCAGCCCGTGCGGCGCCGTGGCCAGCCGCCCGAAGGCCACCTCCACGGTATCCGGCGCGGCGACGGTGCCGTCCCACAGGTTCGCCTCGCCGACGAACCCGGCGATGCTCCGCGTCGCCGGGGCGTCGTAAAGCTCGCGCGGGCTGGCGATTTGGACCAGGCGCCCGCGCTCCATCACCGCGACCCGGTCGGCCATCGACAGGGCCTCCTCCTGATCGTGGGTGATGTGGACGGTGGAGATATTGAACTCGCGCTGCAGCCGCCGAATCTCGTCGCGCATCTCGCCGCGCAGCCCGGCGTCGAGTGCCGACAACGGCTCGTCGAGCAGCAACGCCCGCGGCTGGAAGACCAGGGCGCGAGCCAGGGCGATGCGCTGCTGCTGGCCGCCGGAAAGCGATTGCGGCCGCCGGTCCTCGAAGCCTTTCAGCCCGACCCGAGCCAGGGCCTCGACCGCCAGGCGGTGCCGTTCCGCCGGTGCCGTGCGGCGGATCTTCAGCGGATAGGCGACGTTCTGCCAAGCCGTCATGTGCGGGAACAGGGCATAGGACTGGAAAACCACGCCGAGTTGCCGGTCGCGCACCGGCAGCCGGCTTACGTCCTCGCCGTTGAGCAAGATGTGTCCGGCGTTGGTCGTCTCGAACCCGGCGATCAGTTTCAGCAAGGTCGTCTTGCCCGATCCGCTGGCGCCGATCACCGCCAGCAGTTCGCCGTCGGCGACGGTCAGGTCGATACCGGTCACGCCGACATCGGTGCCGGGATAGGTGAAATTCACGTTCTGCAGTTCGATGCTCATGCCGCACTCTGCCGGTAGGCGCTGGCCGAGCGGGCGGCGAACGCGCCCCCCGCCGCCGCCAGGATCGCCAGGGAAAGAAGAACCACCGTGGCCGCGCAGGCGAACCCGGTCGCCCCGTAGAAGGCCTGAAGCAGGACCACCGGGTAGGGGCGGTACAGGAACCCCGAAATCAGGTTGGAGAGCTGGAATTCGCCGATGGACAGGGCCGCGACCATGATCAGTCCCGATCCCAGGCTGTGCCGCAGCATCGGGACGACGATGTCGAAGAACCGTCCGGCAAAGGACGCGCCGAGGGATTCCGCCGCCTGCTCCAGCGTGTTCAGTCCCAGATGCCGCATGTCGGCGACCAGGGTCTGCAAAAGATAGGGCAAGGTCAGGACGACATGTCCGGCGATCAGCAGCCAGAGGCTGCCCAGCCAGGGCAGTTCATCCGACGAGAAGACGAGGATGAACCCGAAGGCGAGGACCAACGGCGGCGCGGCGATCGGCAGCAGGAAGACGATCCGCGCCGCCACCATCACCCCGCGCGACGCGCTCTTGTACAGCGCGTAGGCCAGCGGAACGGCGATCGCCGTGCAGATCGCGCAGGTCGCCGCGACCACTTCCAGGCTGACGATGAACGCCCGGCGGAAACTGCCGTCCTGCCAAAGCTCGAGATACCAGTCCACGGTGAAGCCGGACGGCAGCAGGGAATTGGTCCAGCTGTCGCCGAACGAGCCGACGAAAAGCAGCACGATCGGCGTGAACAGATAGACCAGGTAGATGGTGGTGATCGCCGCCATTCCCGAAGACGTTCTCCCGCCCCGTTTCGATGCCGGGTTCGAAAACAGGACCGATTGTAGCCACGATTCTCAAAATCAGACAGTCTGATTTCCAAGCGACCCGTTCGCTCGACAAGGTTGATGGTATGGACAGCAGATTTTTGAGTCAATCGGACCGCCTGCCTTCAACAGCATCAAAAACGGCAAAAAATCCTTATTTTTCAGTTTTATGACACCCCTCTCCCAAGTGCTTCCCTTTGAAAAACCTGGCAAAGGGACCAATACGGCGATCTATTTTTTGGCTGAAACCAGAGGAGAAACTTCATAAATCTGTCATTCAACTTTTCAACCGATCAGTCTGATTCTATCTTCCACAACAAACCGGCTCCCCTGCCCCCATCGGAACGGCTATAAAGCGGGAGAACCTAAGAGGGACGACACGCATGGATTCGAATGCCCGGTATGCCCAAATCAAGGAGCGGCTTCTGGAGGAGCTTTCGGGCCTGCCCGCGCATACGCGCATCCGCTCGCGCAGCGATCTGGTCGCCGATTTCGGCGTCAGCCGCACCACCGTGGACCGCGCCATCTCCGAGTTGATCGGCGAAGGCCTGCTCTACGCCCGCGACGGCAGCGGCACCTACGTGGCCGAGAAGAACGGCATGTGGCCGCAGGACGGAACCATGCGGTCCTGGGGTGTCCTATTGCCCGATCTGCGTCACTACACCTATCCGGGGATCCTGCGCGGGATCGAGCAGGTCGGGTTCGACAACGGCATCAACATCATCGTCGGCAACATCGAGAACACGGCGGTCCGTCAGACCAGCTATTTGAAGAACTTCATCCGCAACCAGGTCAACGGCGTGATCATCGTCCCGGCCCGGCCGAATCCCCAGGAGGGGTTGGAAGACCAACTCGCCGAAATGCTGCGCGAGATGATCGAGCACCGCATCCCGTTCGTTTTCTGCAACCGCAACACCATCGGGATCGAAGCGCCGCAGGTTGTCTGCAACGACTTCCACGGCGGCTATCTGGCTACCCGTCACCTGATCGAACGTGGGTACCGGCGTATCGCCTACATCGCCCACCCCCGTTACAGCATTTCGATGAACCGTTACATGGGTTACGCCAGCGCCCTTCAATCGGCCGGGATCGAGCAGGACGATGCCTTGGTCGCCTTCTCCCCGTCCTGGGATTTCGAGGCGCCGGGCTACGAGGAAATGGGCCGCATGCTGGACGGGCCGAATCCGCCCGACGCCATGGTCGGATTCACCGACCCGATCGCCCACGGCGCCTACCGTGCCGTCTGCGAACGAGGCAAGGTGCCCGGACGCGATATCGGGATCGTCGGCTATGACGACAGCATGCTTTGCGTGTCGCTGGACATCCCGTTGACCTCGGTGAAGATCCATTCCTCCGAAATGGGTCGGAAAGCGGCGCAGCTTCTGGCCGATATCGGCCCGCAATGGGAAGCCGCCCGGAACACCTCGGTCGTCCTCATGCCGGAGTTGGCCGAGCGGCAGAGCACAGCCCGGACGTGATCGCCCGATCCCGTTTCAACGTTATAGTATTCCGAAACGCTAAATTTCAAAAATCTGCAAAACACCGGCGGGGGAATCGATGCTACCGATTTCCTTTCGGAGGGCAATTTTTCACCGGCCAGGACGGCCGGCGGAAGACGGAAAGAACAACGTAACGACCCCTGCAGAAAGCTCGCCCCATGCCGGTTCCCAGACTCTTTCGTGGCCGCCTGCGCATGCCAGAACGCCCCAGCATCTCGGGCCGCATCGGCTCGAAGCTGATCCTTTCCCTGACGCTGGCCATCTCGCTGGTATTCGTCGGCGTTTTCGCGACATTCATCTATGCCGTATCGCTTCTGACCGATAAGCAGAACGACCTGGCTCAGTTGATGTACGAGCTGAACGGCGATCTGCGCCAAAACATGCTGACCCTGCAGCAGTCGTATCTGACCGTTCCCGACTTCCTGGAAGTCGATCCCGTCGCGGCGGTGAGCAAATGGGCGCAGGACAATTACCAGCCGGCCGTTACCGACCATCGGGGCCGTGACGCCATTGTCGGCCGCTATACCAAGCGCCGCATGCGCCGCGACCTGCAGAAGAAGGGCTTCGTCCAGGTCGAGGACAAGGACGGCGGGATCGCCGTATCCTTCGGTCTGTTCGAGAACGGCGAATATCAGGATGCCGTCCGCGAACTGTCGATCACCGGGGCAGATCCTCAGGAAGTCAAACAGGGGCTGGAGAAAGTGATCGCGGACAACAGCGGCGCGGATGCCATCGAGCGGCGGATCGCCGCGCTGAACGACCGTATCGCCGACGAGACCCTGGCGGCGGATGAAAAACGGATCGCCATCCTGTCCGCCGTCGACAACATCGAAGCGAAGAAAGCCGAAGTCGAGGACTTCATCCGGGAGATCGTGCTCGGGGTCATCGTGCTCGGCGTCATCGGCGTGCTGCTGACCGCCGTGACCCTGCATCTGGTGTCGCGCCGCGTCGTGACCTCGCCGTTGCGCACCATCTCCAAGGTCATGACCCGGATCGTCCAGCGGGAAACGCCCGACGTCCCCTATCTGAAGCGCAAGGACGAGATCGGGGCCCTCGCCCGCGGACTGGACGAGTGCCGCAACGTCATGGCCGAGAACGAGGCGTTCCAGGAACAGCAGGCCCGCGAAGCCGCGGCGCAGCGCAAGCGGGCCGAGATGACCGGCGCGCGGATCGACGAATTCAACCGCAACGCCGGCGCCATTGCCCAGGCCGTCGCCGAGGCGGCGCGCGATATGCAGGGCGTCGCCGAGACGACGACATCGACGGCCCGCGAGATCGGCGAGCAGGTCGGCGCCGTCTCCTCGGCGTCCGACGAGGCGCGCAGCCATGTGGAGACTGCCTCCACCGCCGTCGAGCAGCTCCGCGCCTCCATCGAGGAGATTTCGGAGCGTGCCGGGAATGCCGCCACCATGGCGCGCGAGGCGGTGGACCGGGCCAACGACACCGACCGCACGGTCGGCCAGCTTTCCGAAATGGCCCATGACGTGGACCGCATCGTCGAAATCATCGACGAGATCGCCAACCAGACCAATCTGCTGGCCCTGAACGCGACCATCGAGGCGGCCCGCGCCGGCGAGGCCGGGAAAGGCTTTGCCGTCGTCGCCTCCGAGGTGAAGGCCCTGGCCACCCAGACGGCCAAGGCCACCGGCGACATCAGCGCCCGCATCCAGGCCATGCGCAAGGTCACCGGCGATTCGGTCACCGCCATCCAGTCGATCGGCGACGTCATCGGCAGGATCGACGGCATCACCTCCTCCACGGTCTCGGTGGTCGAGCAGGAACGCACAACCCTGCAATCGATTTTCCGCAGCATGGAACTGACCGGCCAGGTCACCCATACCGTGGCCCGGCAGATCCAGGGGGTCGGCGACGCCTCGGCACGCAACGACACCGTGGCCCAGCGGGTTCTCGACGCGTCCATGGCGCTTTCCGGGCAGGCGGAAATGCTGCACACGCAGGTCGAGAAGTTCATCGGGGACATCCGGCTCGCCGAAGCCTGAACCGGGATCGCGGATTGGGACTCCCCTTCCGGCCCCATCGGGTCCATATAAAGGGAACGAAATCCCCGCCCAGGGGGCCCGAAGATCCCGTTAAGAGTCCTGCATGACCGATAAAATCGAAATCCGCGGCGCACGCGAGCACAACCTGCGCAATGTCGACGTCGAGATCCCCCGCGACAAGCTGACCGTCATTACCGGTCTGTCGGGGTCCGGGAAGTCGTCCCTGGCCTTCGACACCATCTACGCCGACGGGCAGCGGCGCTACGTGGAATCCCTCTCGGCCTATGCCCGGCAGTTCCTCGAACTGATGCAGAAGCCGGACGTGGATTCCATCGAGGGCCTGTCGCCGGCCATCTCCATCGAACAGAAGACGACCTCGCGCAACCCGCGCTCGACGGTCGGCACCGTCACTGAGATCTACGACTACATGCGGCTTCTGTTCGCCCGCGTCGGCGTGCCGCATTCGCCCGCCACCGGCCTGCCCATCGAGAGCCAGACGGTCAGCCAGATGGTCGACCGCGTGCTCGAAATGCCCGAAGGCACCCGGCTCTACCTGCTGGCCCCCATCGTGCGCGGCCGCAAGGGCGAGTACCGCAAGGAGATGCAGGACCTCCGCAAGCGCGGTTTCCAGCGTGTCCGGGTCGACGGCGAGTACCACGACATCGAGGACGTGCCGGCGCTGAACAAGAAGGTGAAGCACGACATCGAGGTGGTGGTCGACCGCCTGGTCGTCCGCGAGGGCATCGACACCCGCCTCGCCGACAGCATCGAGACGGCCCTCGATCTCGCCGACGGGCTGGTCTTCGCCGACAATGCCGATTCCGGCGAGCGTACAACTTTCTCGGCCAAGTTCGCCTGCCCGGTTTCCGGTTTCACCATCGACGAAATCGAGCCCCGGCTGTTCTCGTTCAACAACCCGTTCGGCGCCTGCCCGGCCTGCGACGGCCTGGGCACCGAGATGTTCTTCGACCCCGACCTGGTGGTGCCGGACGACCGGCTGACCCTGGCCGAGGGGGCGATCGCGCCCTGGGCCAATTCGTCGTCCCAGTACTACCTGCAGACGCTCGAATGCCTCGCCGCCCACTACGGGTTCGACCTGCGCACCAAGTTCGCCGACCTGCCGGAAAAGGCCCGCGAGGCCATCCTGTTCGGGTCGGGCAAGGACGAGGTCAGCATGCGCTACAACGACGGTCGCCGGTCTTACGAGATCAAGCGGCCGTTCGAGGGCGTCATCCCGAACATGGAACGCCGCTGGCGCGAGACCGATTCCTCCTGGGTCCGCGACGAACTGAGCCGCTATCAGACGATCACCACCTGCGCCGTCTGCGACGGGCACCGCCTCAAGCCCGAGGCCCTGGCGGTGAAGATCGGCGGCAAGCACATCAGCGAGGTCACGCAGCTTTCCATCGATGCCGCGGGCGATTGGTTCTCCAAGATCGATGAGACCTTCACCCCGCAGCAAAAGGAAATCGCCCGGCGCATCCTGCGCGAGATCAACGAGCGGCTGGGGTTCCTGCGCAACGTCGGGCTGGAATACCTGACCCTGGCCCGCTCATCCGGCACTTTGTCGGGCGGCGAGAGCCAGCGGATCCGGCTGGCCTCGCAGATCGGTTCCGGCCTGACCGGCGTCCTCTACGTGCTCGACGAACCGTCCATCGGCCTGCATCAGCGCGACAACGACCGGCTGCTCGATACGCTGCGCCATCTGCGCGACCTGGGGAACACGGTAATCGTCGTCGAGCATGACGACGACGCCATCCTGACCGCCGACCATGTCATCGACATGGGGCCCGGCGCCGGCGTCCACGGCGGGCTGGTGGTCGCCGAAGGCACGCCCGAGAAGATCATGCAGAGCCCGGAAAGCCTGACCGGCCAGTATCTGTCCGGCTTCCGGCAGGTTCCGATCCCGGCCAAACGGCGCAAGGCGCGCAAGGGTAAGTCGCTGACCCTGGTCGGCGCCCGGGCCAACAACCTGCAGGACCTGACCGTCGACTTCCCGCTCGGCACCTTCGTCTGCGTGACCGGCGTCTCGGGCAGCGGCAAGTCGACCCTGGTCACGGAAACGCTTTACCAGTCCCTCGCCCGCCGCCTGCACGGCGCGCGGCTGTCGGCCGGCGAGCACGACCGCATCGACGGCCTGGAAAACGTCGACAAGGTGGTCGACATCGATCAGTCGCCGATCGGGCGGACGCCCCGATCCAACCCGGCGACCTATACCGGCGCCTTCGGACCGATCCGCGACTGGTTCGCCAACCTGCCGGAAGCCAAGGCGCGCGGCTACAAGCCCGGCCGCTTCTCGTTCAACGTCAAGGGCGGCCGCTGCGAGGCCTGCCAGGGCGACGGCGTGATCAAGATCGAGATGCACTTCCTGCCCGACGTTTACGTCACCTGCGACACCTGCCACGGGCAGCGCTACAACCGCGAGACCCTGGACATCAAGTTCCGCAACAAGTCGATCGCCGACGTGCTGGACATGACGGTCGAGGAAGGCGCCGAGTTTTTCAAGGCGGTTCCCTCCATCCGCACCAAGCTGGAGACCCTGGAACGGGTCGGCCTCGGCTACATCCGTCTCGGCCAGCAGGCGACGACGCTGTCGGGCGGCGAGGCGCAGCGCGTCAAATTGGCCAAGGAACTGTCCAGGCGGGCCACCGGCAAGACCGTCTACATCCTCGACGAGCCGACGACCGGCCTGCATTTCGAGGATGTGCGCAAGCTCCTGGAGGTGCTCCACGCCCTAGTCGAGCAGGGCAACACGGTGGTGGTCATCGAGCATAACCTGGACGTGATCAAGACGGCGGATTGGGTGATCGACCTCGGTCCCGAGGGCGGCCACAAGGGCGGCCGCGTCGTCGCCACCGGCACGCCGGAAGATATCGTCGCCGCGCCGGAAAGCTTCACCGGCCGCTATCTGGCTGGCCGCCTGGAGCAGAAAAAGTCGAGCCGCAAGAGCGCGTAACCAACGGTCCTACTCCATCCGGATTTCGGCATTTTCCGGCAGGCCGTACTCGACCGGAAATCCGCCGCGGACCCAGCCTTTCATGCCGCCCCTCAGGATCGCCAGGTTGTTGAACCCCTTCTTGCGCAACAGCCTCACCGAATGGGCCGCCAGCGTATCTCCGCCACCCGCGATGAGGATGGCCCGGTCCTTGTACGGCGCCATCTCCTCGCCGACCTTATCCAGCCGTTCGGCGATGTAGCCGTAGGGAAGATTGATCGCCCCCCGGATATGTCCGGCCGTTCCCGCGTAATCGCCGTGGCTGCGCACGTCGATGACCAGTTCGACGGTGCCGTCGCGCAGCCATTGGGCGGCTTCGTCCGGTTCGACGAACGGAACCCGCGCGACGACGCGCGGAAGGACTCGCCAAGCCGCTAGGACGGCCAACACGGCCACAAGGACGAAGAGGGTTTCGTATTCCACCGGCAAGCCCCCCGAATTCACGCACGGCGCGTTTTCCCCCGAGGGAAAATAACGGTGCGGTCTTCCCGATTGTCGAAGCACCACCGGTGGCTGTCAAGCGGCGGCCTTCACACCCGGAAGGCTTTTCCGCCGATCAGGCCGCCTCGACCGGCAATCCCGAGCGCTTCCACGCGACCATTCCGCCCTTGACCACGGACACGTCGGTGAACCCATTCTTGCGCAGCAGACGCGCCGCGTTGGGCGAGCGGTTGGCGGTCCGGCAGATGACGTAGACCGGCTCGTTCTTCAGGCCCTCGAAATCGCCGATGCTGACCGACAGCCGTCCGGCCAGCTCGGCCAGCGGCGCGTTGACCGCCCCCGGGATATGCCCGAGCGATCCGGTGAATTCGCCCGGCGTGCGCACGTCCAGCACGACGATCTCTTCGCCGTCCTGCAAGCGCTTATTGACGTCCCCGGCGTCGACGAAGGGCGCGCCACCGGCCATCAGGCGCGGAACGACATACTTCATCGCGACAAAGGCCATGATCAGGATCGCCGAGATCCATATCGTCTGGGGGTCGAAATTTTCCATCTGCCTCACCCGTTTTGCGGCGCTCAGGCACGTATAGCCGCCGCACCACGCCTGTCAAGTCACATGCCCCGTTGCAAGCGCGCCGCCGGGGCTCTATGTCTCTGCGGCATGACGAAAGAGAACCCCACCCCCGTACATATCGTCGGCGGCGGCCTGGCCGGCAGCGAAGCCGCTTGGCAGCTTGCCCGCCGGGGCGTTCCCGTGGTCCTGCACGAGATGCGTCCCGTGCGGAAGACCGACGCCCACGCGACCGACAGCCTGGCCGAACTGGTCTGCTCCAACTCGCTGCGCTCCGACGACCACGAGGCCTCCGCCGTCGGCCTGCTGCACGAGGAGATGCGCCGTTGCGGATCGCTGATCCTCGCCTGCGCCGACGCGCACAAGGTCCCGGCCGGAGCCGCCCTGGCGGTCGACCGGGACGGATTCAGCGCCGCCGTGCAGGACGCGTTGGCCAACGATCCGCTGGTCGAAATCCGCCGCGAGGAGATCGCCGGATTGCCCGATCCGGCCTGGGAGACGGTGATCGTCGCCACCGGTCCCCTGACCTCGGCGCCGCTCGCCGAGGCGATCCGCGAATTGACCGGCGAGGACGCCCTGGCCTTCTTCGATGCCATCGCGCCCATCGTCTACAAGGAAAGCATCGACTTCTCCAAGGCGTGGTTCCAGTCGCGCTACGACAAGGGCGACGGCGCCGATTACATCAACTGCCCGATGAACCGCGAGCAGTACAATGCCTTCATCGACGCCCTGCTGGCCGCCGACAAGGTCGAGTTCCATGAATGGGAAAAGGACACGCCGTATTTCGACGGCTGCCTGCCCATCGAGGTGATGGCCGAACGCGGGCGCGAGACACTGGCCTTCGGACCGATGAAGCCGGTCGGCCTGACCGACCCGAACAACCCTACGGTCAAACCTCATGCGATCATTCAGCTTCGCCAGGATAACGCATTGGGAACGCTGTATAATATGGTCGGATTCCAGACCAAGATGACGTATGGCGAGCAGAAGCGCATCTTCCGCGCCATCCCCGGCCTGGAGACCGCCGAGTTCGCCCGTCTCGGCGGCCTGCACCGCAACACCTTCCTGAACGGGCCGCGCCTGCTCGACGGCGTCCTGCGTCTCAAGGCCGATCCGCGCCTGCGTTTCGCCGGGCAGGTCACCGGCTGCGAGGGCTACGTGGAAAGCGCCGCCGTCGGCCTGCTGGCCGGCCGCTTCGCCGCGGCGGAGCAGCACGGAGAAACACCCCAAACGCCGCCCGCGACGACGGCCCTGGGCGCCCTGCTCGGCCATATCACCGGCGGCGGCGACGCCGAGACCTACCAGCCGATGAACATCAACTTCGGGCTGTTCCCGCCGATCGAGCCGGAACCGGGAAAGCGCCGGCCGCGCGGCCGCGAACGCAAGATGGCTTATTGCCGGCGGGCGCTGGCCGATTTGCCGGATTGGTCGGCCGAGAACTGAGCTAAACCGCGGGACGCCGTTTCCAGCGGGGCTCGATGGTCATCACCGCGATCCCGGCGATGACGATGGCGCCGCCCGTGGCCGTGGTCACGGTCAGTTCCTCGCCCAGGAACAGGATGCTGGCGACCACCGTGGCCAGCGGGTTCAGCAGCAGGAACGGCGCCAGCTTGTTGACCTCGCACTTGGCCAGGACGTGGTACCACATCACGTAGGCCAAGGCGGTCATGATCAGGCCGAGATAGAGGATCACCCCCCAGTTCACCGGCCCGGCATTGCGGATCGCCGCGACCTGTCCCTCTTCCAGGATGAAAGAGGCGGCGAACAGCTGCGGCGCGGCGAAGGTGGCGACCCAGGCCAGCAGCCTGACCCCGCTGACGCCCTTGCCGAGTTGGCTGATCAATACCTGCCCGAAGGCCCAGCACAGGCCGCCCAACATGACCATCAGGACCGGGATCAGGTTTTCCTGGACGCGTGGCTCCCCGGTGATCAGCACTACCCCGCCGAAGGCCAGGAGCATGCCGAGCGCCCCGCGCAGGGTCATCCGCTCCTTGAGCAGGATGACGCCGAGGATGGCGAGGAACGGCACCTGAAGCTGGACGACCAGAATCGCGGTCGAGGCATAGATCTCCCGCAATCCGTTGAAAATCAGCCCATAAGTCAGGGCGCCGCCGACGGTGGCGGCGAGGAACACCCGCCCCATCACGCCGGCGGGCGGCTTGGCGAACCAGATGAGCACCAGGGCGGTCAGGGTGTAGCGAAGCCCCATCAGGAACAGCGGCGGGATATCGTTGAGGCCGACCTTGGCGACGGCGAAGCCCACCCCCCAGATCACGGGCACCGCGATGGCCATCAGAATATGCGTCGGTTTCACGGGCGTTTTCCTTTTGGTTGTTGTTCGGTCCGTGAGTTCGGTGAAGCGCTCAGGTCAGCGGATCGCGTCCCCTCGGCGGAAGTTTCGGGTCGATGAAGCCCGGCGTCGAGGCGCCGCCCGGCGGCACCAGCCGGTCGACGAAGGCCTCGTCGGCGGCGGTGAATGGGTGGTTCAGCGCGTCCAGGTATTCCTGCCACTGGTCGAAGGTGCGCGGTCCGGCGATGACCGAGGAGACCAGCCCGTTGTTCAGAACCCAGTTGAGCGCGAACTGGCCGGGCGTCATCCCCGCCTTCTCGGCCCGCTTGGCGATCTTCCGGGCAACGACAAGCGATTCCTTGCGGTACTCGATCTCGAAGATGCGCGGATCGTTCCGTCCGGCCCGGCTGCCCTGCGGCGGCTCGCCCTTGACCGGGTACTTGCCGGTCAGCACGCCGCGCGCCAGCGGGCTGTAGGGCACCACGCCGATCCCGTAATGGCGGCAGGCCGGCAGGTATTCCAGCTCGATCATCCGGTTGACGGCGTTGTAGCAGGGTTGCGTCACGACGGGGCCCGGCATCCCCAGGCTGTCGCACAGGTGGACCAGTTCGGCGATGCGCCAGGCATGGAAATTGCTAAAGCCCCAATAGCGGATCTTCCCGGCCCGGATCAGATCCGCCATGGCGCTCAACGGTTCATCCAGCGGGGTATCGAGATCGTCGCGATGGAAATAGTAGATGTCGATGTAATCCGTCCCCAGCCGTTTCAGGCTGGCGTCGGCTTCCGCGAGGATGCGCTTGCGGCTCAGGGTGTGCTCGTAGGGGCCGTTCCCTTTCGGGCTGCCGACCTTGGTGGCCAGCACCCAATCGTCCCGGTCGGCGGAGATCAGCCGTCCGACCATGCGTTCGGACTCGTCCCCGGCGTAGTTGTTGGCCGTGTCGATGAAGTTGACCCCGGCGTCCCGCGCGGATTCGACGATACGTCCGGCGGCCTTTTCGTCGGTTTGATCCCCGAACATCATGGTCCCCAGACACAGCGGGGAAACCATGAGCCCGCTGACACCCAACCGACGATATTCCATGCCGCCGCCTCCCCAGGTTGTTTGCAAACTGAAAGTCCTGCATTGCAATGCTATCCGGCAAAGCCGATCTATCTCCAGAAGGAAAAGTCTCCTTCGGCAAATAAATCCGTCGGCGTTGAAGAAATTTCCGAAAAAGGCCATGATGTGGCGCCTGTGCGAAAACAGACGAAGGCCATGATCGAACTGGCCGGCGAAATAGAGGGTTGGAAACTGAGACGACTTTGTAGCTCAGGAAAGCGTCCTGTCTCAGGAAAGCGGGATTCTTGGGCGTGGAGCCGATGGCTTGGCTTCGCGGCCGTTGCCGTGTGCGGGTTGGACATGATGCTGGCGGGGGGCGCTTGGGCCGAAGCCGAACGCCCCGACACCGATCCCATCTGGGCCCTGCCGATTCCGGCGGAAGACCCGGCGGCGAAAAGCCCGGCCGGCGGTTTGAACGATTGGCTCCTCGAAACGCTCCACCGGAAAGCGGGCGCCGAGATCGCGGTGGCGCCGCCGGTAGCCAGCCGGTCTTCGGAACCCCGGTCGATTACCGTGCCGCTGGACATCGCCGTCCCCCTGGCTCCGGCCGCCGGGGAAGAGCCCGGGCAGCCCCCCGCGGAGAAACTCGGCGAAACCCTGCATGCCTATCTCGGCGGATGGTTCCTCGAATGGATCGGGCACCGCACGGGCCTGATCGAAGGCAGCGACGTCGGCGAGAATTTCATCATGCCCACCGGATACGCCACGTGGCCGGCGGATTCCGAAAATCGCGTCCATCAGGATTTCTCGTTGATCAACGTCGACATCGTGCCCCCCGGGGCGGATGGGCAGGCAGACCTTGCGGCAACGGGCCAGCCGTTTGCGACCTTGTCGGAAGACGATCCCGATCCGGCCGACTTCTCGGCGCGGCCGGAAGACGCGGTATTGGGAGGTGTCCCCACGCCGCCTCTGGTCCCCGCCGCCAGTGCCGACACTCCGGATGGCGAAACCGCGCCGGCCGAACTCGCGGCGCTCGTCCTCCCCGCAGAAGCGGGGGAGACCGAAAGCGCCCCGGCATTGGAAGCCGTTGCCGGGGATCTATCCGATGCGCCCGCCGACGAGGCTGCGGCGCCGGTGGTTCACGAAAAGATGCATATCGAGCCGGATACCGGCAAAACCCGCGCCGACAGCCTCGATATCGGGTTGTCCCTGACGATCAAGGCGCCGAAGGTACAGAAAACCGAAATTCCGGCGCCGGTGATCGACGCCGTGACCGTCGAGGATATTCCCGACTCCCCGAAGGCGGCCCCCAAGGCGCAGGCCTCGGGCCGGACCACGGACGACTCCGTCGGCATGCTTGGGGATTTGGCCGATATCCCGGATACTCCGGCGCCGGCGAAAAAGACCAAGCGCGGAAAGGCCGGACACTTGGCCTCTCTCGGCGTGCCGCTCGACGTTCTGCCCAAGGCTCCGGCCTCTCCGGTCCGCAAGCTTCCGGACAATGTCCTGGCGCTCGGCGAGACGTTGCATCTGGGAAGCAAAATGCAGCCGCCGTCGGAAGATCCCGCCACGCGGAACCATTGCGTGAAAAAGAATGACGATACGGCGGTCTTCTGCGTCGAGCCGGTGGATTGGCCGTCCCCGTTGAGCCAGAGCCTGCGCGTCAGCTCGATCATGTATCAGGGCGCCCAGGCCGTCGTCCGCTACGACGGAGGAATCGCCTCGCGGGCGCAGGCGATCTTTCCGAATTCGGCGTATGACGGGGTCATCGCCTATTACACCAAGCGTTTCGGATCGCCGGTTCCCGTTCCCGGGAATACGATCGCGCCGTTCGCCCAGCCCCGGCAGGAAAACCCGACCGTCCGCTGGCAGCGTAAGGATCCGGACACCGGCGAGGAAACCACGCTGGAAATCCGCAAGTACGACGACACGCGCGGCGGCTTCCCGGATCTGCGGCATAGCGCGCTGATGCTCTACGATGCGCGGTCAGCGGAAATCTTCCCGGAGCTGTCGGCTCTCGACCTGATGCCGACCACCGGCAGCAACTGATCCCGGAACCTAGAAACGGCCCCGGCGGGCGTGGAACCAGAGCCGGATCGGCTGTCCCGGCAGCGGGGCGTCCAGCTTCGGGTCGAAGGGGTCGTATCCGCCACGTTCGAGCCGCTTGAGTTCGCGGCGGGCGATGACCGCCAGCAGCAGGACCGGCAACGCCGCGCGGGCTTGCGGCCCGCCATTCCGGGGAACGCTGTCCAGATGCGCCGCCGCCCTCTCGGCCGTTGCCTTGACGGCCGCCCGGATTCCGGGCGTGGCACGCCCGGCAAGAAGGTCTTCCGCCTCTCCGCCGATTTCCGATGGCGGCAGGAAGATGCGGCTCCTGGCCGCGTGGAACGGGATCGTCCGGATGATCCGCAGCAGGCCCCAGGCCCGGGCGGCATTCCGGCCGGTCGTTCGCGTCGCGGGATCGGTCACGCCGAGCGCACCCAGGGCCAATTCGGCAAGGCTCCCGGCCGTGCCGTCGATATAGCCCTCGAGCTGCTCGGGATCGCCGACCGGCCGGTCTTCCATATCCCGGGCCCGGGCGTTGACCAACCGCTTGAACGGCTCGTGCGGAAGGTCATGGGCCCGAATCGCCTCGGCGACCGGCGTCACCACCTGATGGCCAAGCGGTTCGCGGTCCGCATAGATATCGCGGATGGTGTCTTCCCACCACTGATAGCGCATTTGGCCGAGCAGAGGTTCGGTCACCCGCTCGGGAATCTGCGTCAGTTCGAGATCCAGGGCGTAGAGGGCGAACAGCGCCTCGCGTTTCTCCGGCGGCGCGAACAGCGCACAGAGAAAACGGTCCTTGTCGGACTGGCGGACCTGTTGTGCGGAGTAGGAAAGATCGGGCATCGGGCCGGCTGTTGGTCGGTTGCTTGTCCATCCCCTTATACGGGGAAGCGGCCGCCGATGCCGGAAAATTCGAGGAAAGGCCCGCCGGGCCAGGATGCGGGGCCCGGCGGCGGAATTCCCCTCGGCCTCAGGCGGCCTTGCTGAACAGTTCGGCGACGTATTCCCAGTTGACCAGGCTGTCGACGAACGCCTTCAGGTAATCGGGACGGCGGTTACGGTAATCGATGTAGTAGGAATGCTCCCACACGTCGCAACCGAGCAGCGCGGTCTTGCCGTAGGCCATCGGGCTCTCGCCGTTCGGCGTCTTGGCGACGCCCAGCTTGCCGTTCTCGACGACCAGCCAGCACCAGCCGGAGCCGAACTGGGTGGTTCCCGCCTCGACGAACTTGGCCTTGAAGTCATCGATGCTGCCGAAGTCCTCGACGAGCTTCTTCTCCAACTCGCCCGGAATGGCGCCGCCGCCGTTCGGTTTCATCCATTTCCAGAAATGGGTGTGGTTCAGATGCTGGCTGGCGTTGTTGAACAGCCCGGTCAGCTTCGGATCCTTGTAGGCGGCCTGCACGACTTCCTCTAGGGACTTGCCTTCAAGTCCCGAGCCTTCGAGCAGCTTGTTGCCGGTCGTCACGTAAGCGTTGTGATGCTTGTCGTGATGGTATTCCAGGGTCTCGGCCGACATGTACGGGCCGAGGGCGTCCTTCGCGTAGGGTAATTCCGGAAGTTCAAAAGCCATTTTGCGATCCCTTCTTATTCTCAAATCATCCTACGGCCTAGATGTGTGTGAAATATGGGTTCGTCAAGACGGGGACTCCCGTTTCCCCAAACAACCCATGGTATTTTCACAGTATGAGACAATGGCCATTGCACGGCGCCCCTAGAAACCCCAATTTCTCTAGGGTCAATCCGCTAAGATCAGCAAACAATTAATTGAAATCATTACGGAAAACAGAACTGAGGAGGAAACGATGGCCTTTGAACTTCCCGCCCTTCCCTATCCGAAGGATGCGCTGGAACCGCACATCTCGGCCAGCACGCTGGACTTCCACCATGGCAAGCATCACAACACCTACGTGGTCAACCTGAACAACCTGACCAAGGACACGCCGCTGGCCGGCGCGTCCCTTGAACAGATCATCAGGGAAACCGTCGGTGATGCCGCCAAGGCCGGCATTTTCAACAACGCCGCCCAGGTCTGGAACCACACCTTCTATTGGCACTGTATGAAGAAGGGCGGCGGCGGCAAGCCGTCCGGCAAGCTGGCCGAGGCGATCGACAAGGCGTTCGGCGGCTACGACAAGTTCGTCGAGGAATTCAAGACCGCCGCCGTCACTCAGTTCGGCAGCGGCTGGGCCTGGCTGGTGTCGGAGAACGGCGCCCTCAAGGTGGTCAAGACGCCCAATGCCGATACCCCCCTCGCCCACGGCCAGACCGCCCTGCTGACCGTCGACGTATGGGAACACGCCTACTATCTGGATTACCAGAACAGGCGGCCGGACTACGTCCAGGCCTTCCTCGACCATCTGGTGAACTGGGATTTCGTCGCCGAGAACCTCGGCTGAGCGATCCGAACGGAACAAGAAAGGCCCGGAAGCATCGCCTCCGGGCCTTTTCTTCACGATTATACCGCGATCAGCGCGGCGGCAACGCGCCGCTCCTCGCCGGCCAGGACGTTGTAGGTCCGGCAGGCGC
>Ga0207799_100389_pt1 | contig 18472 bp, 15 predicted proteins | sample TtanPargueraPR_4_FD_187742 | JGI IMG/M metagenome (GOLD analysis project Ga0207799, IMG submission 187742) | Aerobic enrichment media microbial communities from Bioluminiscent Bay, La Parguera, Puerto Rico - Tt and M2 (SPAdes) | ecosystem: Environmental > Aquatic > Marine > Unclassified ...
TGGTCTGCATCGACTTCCGGATGTCGACCACCGCGGTCTATTCCGACATCGTGCTGCCCACCGCCAGCTGGTACGAGAAGAACGACCTCAACACCAGCGACATGCACCCCTTCATCCACCCGCTGCAGGCGGCGGTGGCCCCGGCCTACGAGTCCAAGTCCGACTGGGAGATATTCAAGACGATCGCGAAGAAGTTCCAGCAGATCGTGCCCGGCTACCTGGGCAAGGAAACCGACGTGGTGGCCCTGCCGATCCTTCACGACACGCCGGCCGAAATCGCGCAGGACCAGGTGAAGGACTGGAAGAAGGGCGAATGCGACCTGATCCCGGGCAAGACCGCGCCGAACTACATCGCGGTCGAACGCGACTACCCGGCGATCTACGACCGGTTCACCGCGCTCGGCCCGCTGATGGAAAACGTCGGCAACGGCGGCAAGGGCATCGCCTGGGACACCAAGGACGAGGTCAAGCACCTGCGCGACCTGAACGGAGAGCATCGCGACGGTCCGGCCAAGGGATTGGCGCGGATCGACACCGACATCGACGCGACCGAGGTGATCCTGATGCTGGCCCCCGAAACCAACGGCGAGGTGGCCGTCAAGGCGTGGGAGCAGCTGGGCAAGGCCACGGGACGCGAACACGCGCATCTGGCCGAAGGTCAGGAGCATGTGAAGATCCGCTTCCGCGACATCGCCGCGCAGCCGCGCAAGATCATCTCCTCGCCCACATGGTCCGGCATCGAAAGCGAGGAGGTCTGCTACAACGCGGGCTACACCAACGTGCACGAGCTGATCCCGTGGCGCACGCTGACCGGGCGTCAGCAGCTCTATCAGGATCACCTGTGGATGCGCGCCTTCGGCGAGGGCTTCTGCACCTGGCGCCCGCCGGTCGACCTGAAGACGGTCACCAGGGACGTGCGGGATGACGGCGACAGCCTGGTGCTGAACTTCATCACGCCGCACCAGAAATGGGGCATCCATTCCACCTATTCCGACAACCTGCTGATGCTGACGCTGAACAGGGGCGGGCCGGTGGTCTGGATTTCCGAGGCGGATGCCAGAAAGGCCGGCATCGCGGACAACGACTGGGTCGAGGCCTACAACGTCAACGGCGCGCTCACCGCCCGGGCGGTGGTGTCGCAGCGCATGCGCGAAGGCACGATCTTCATGTATCACGCGCAGGAAAAGATCGTGAACACGCCCGGCTCCGAGAAGACCGGCCTGCGGGGCGGTATCCACAACTCGGTCACCCGCGCGGTGCTGAAACCCACCCACATGATCGGCGGCTACGCCCAGCAGTCCTACGGGTTCAACTACTACGGAACCGTGGGCGCGAACCGGGACGAGTTCGTCATCGTCAGGAAAATGAACAAGGTCGACTGGCTCGACGGTGAGGCGACCGCGAAGGAGGCCGCAGAATGAGAGTACGCGCGCAAATCGGCATGGTGCTGAACCTCGATAAATGCATCGGGTGCCACACCTGCTCTGTCACCTGCAAGAACGTCTGGACCAGCCGCGACGGCGTCGAATACGCCTGGTTCAACAATGTCGAAACAAAGCCGGGCATCGGCTATCCGAAGGATTGGGAAAACCAGAGCCGCTGGAACGGCGGCTGGGAGCGGACGAAATCCGGCAAGCTGCAGCCGAAGCAGGGCGCCAAGTGGCGCATCCTGGCCAATATCTTCGGCAATCCCGACCTGCCCGAGATCGACGATTATTATGAGCCATTCGATTTCGACTACGACCACCTGAAATCCGCCCCCGAGGTCGATGCCTTCCCAACTGCCCGCCCGCGCTCGAAGATCAGCGGCGAGCGGATGGAAAAGATCGAGCATGGCCCGAACTGGGAGGAAATCTTGGGCGGCGAGTTCTCGAAACGGTCGCAGGACTACAACTTCGAGGGCGTGCAGAAGGACATCTACGGGGAATATGAAAACACCTTCATGATGTACCTGCCGCGGCTCTGCGAGCATTGCCTCAACCCGGCCTGCGCGGCCTCGTGCCCCTCCGGCGCGATCTACAAGCGCGAGGAGGACGGCATCGTCCTGATCGACCAGGAGAAATGCCGCGGTTGGCGGATGTGTGTTTCGGGCTGCCCCTACAAGAAGATCTACTACAACTGGGAAAGCGGAAAATCCGAGAAATGCACCCTGTGCTATCCCCGGATCGAAAGCGGCAACCCCACGGTCTGCTCGGAAACCTGCGTCGGGCGCATCCGCTATCTGGGCGTGATGCTCTATGACGCCGACAAGATCGAAAGCGCGGCCAACGCGCCGACCGAGCAGGAGCTTTACGACGCGCAGCTCGACGTGTTCCTCGACCCGCGCGACCCGGTGGTGATCGAAACCGCCCGCGCCGACGGCATCCCCGAGGACTGGATCAAGGCCGCGCAGGAAAGCCCGGTGTGGAAGATGGCGATGGAGTGGAAGCTGGCCTTCCCTCTGCATCCCGAATACCGCACCCTGCCGATGGTGTGGTACATCCCGCCGCTCTCGCCGATCCAGAACGCGGCCGAGGCCGGCAAGATCGGCCATGACGGCGAAATGCCCGATGTGCGCAGCCTGCGCATCCCGGTCAGATACCTCGCCAACATGTTGACCGCCGGCGACGAGGAGCCCGTGGTGCAGGCGCTGGAACGGATGTCGGCCATGCGCGCCTATATGCGCGCCAAGACCGTGGACGGCGTCATCGACGAGGCGATCGCCGCCCGCGTCGGCCTCAGCGGCCGGGTGATCGAGGACATGTACAAGATCATGGCGCTGGCCGATTACGAGGACCGTTTCGTGATCCCCACCACCCACCGCGAACAGGTGGAGGAGGCCTATGACCTGCGCGGCGGCTGCGGCTTTACCGACGGCAATGCCTGTTCGACGGGCATCTCGAAGGGCTCGCTCTTCGGCGGCAAGCGCAAACCCCTGAAAATGCCGGAGGCGATGTGATGATGGACCGCTCCTTGAAAGCCATGTCCCTGGTGCTGAGCTACCCCACCGAAGAGCTACAGGCCGCCATGCCCGAGATCGGCGGCGTTCTCGCGTCCGACAGCCGTTTGACAGCGGCGGCGCGCCGGGCGCTGCGCCCGTTGGTCGAGAGGCTGCAAAGCAGCGACATCTACGACCTGCAGGAAGGCTACGTGGCGCTCTTCGACCGCTCGCGCAGCCTGTCGCTCAACCTGTTCGAGCATGTCCACGGCGAAAGCCGGGACCGCGGCGGCGCCATGGTCAGCCTTGTCGAGACCTACCGTGCCGCGGGGTTCGACCCCGCGACCTCGGAACTGCCCGATCACCTGCCGGTGCTGTTGGAATTCCTGGCAACGCGTCCCTTCGTTGAGACCAGGGATACCCTGGCGGACGCGGCCCATATTCTTGAGGTTCTGAACGCCCGGCTCGCCCGGCGCCAGAGCCCGTATGGCGCCGTGTTCGCCGCTCTTTTGCAGCTGTCGGGGGCGAGAGCCGATGCCGGGGCCGTCGCCGAGCTGTTGCAGCAGCCCGAGGACGATCCCGACGATCTGGAGGCCCTCGATGCGGTCTGGCAGGAAACCGAGGTCACCTTCGGCCCGGACCCCAATGCCGGCTGCCCGCAGGTGCGCGAGATGCTGGCCAGGATGGATACGCCCGTTAACCCCGCCCCGGGCAGATCTGCCCACGCGGCTGAGTGATGGAGGCTCAGATGCACAACTTCCTTTTCGGAATTTACCCCTATATCGCCCTTTCGGTCCTGATCCTGGGCTCGATCGCGCGTTATGAAACCGAGCCGTTCACCTGGAAATCGAGTTCCAGCCAGCTGTTGCGGCGCAAGCAGCTGATCGTGGGCTCGGTGCTGTTCCATGTCGGTGTTCTGATCATCTTCTTCGGGCATCTGGTCGGGCTGCTGACGCCGATCTGGGTTTTCGACGCGATCGGGATCAGCCACGGTGCCAAGCAGTTGCTGGCCGTGATCGCGGGGGGTGTTGCCGGCGTGATGGCGCTGGTGGGCGGCGGGATGCTGTTCCATCGCCGCTGGACCGATCCGCGCATCCGCCGCACCTCGAGCTTTGCCGATATCGGCATCCTCGCGCTGCTGCTGGCGCAGCTCGTGTTGGGCGTGGGCACGATCTTTGTCTCGCTGCAGCACCTGGACGGCCACGAGATGACCAAGTTCATGTCCTGGGCGCAGGGGATCTTCACCTTCGACAGCCAAGCGGCGAGCTACATCGCGGACGTGTCCTTGATCTTCAAGCTGCACCTGTTCCTCGGGCTGACGATCTTCCTGCTGTTCCCGTTCACGCGGCTGGTGCACATGCTGTCGGTGCCGATGCGCTACCTGACGCGCCCCGGCTATCAGATCGTCCGCTCGCGCCGGTCTGCGCCGCTGCCCGCGCGCGATGGCAAGGCACGGCGGACCCCGGCGGAGTGATCAGATGACCAAGCCGCTTTTCCCCGACATCGTGGTCAATGGCACCACCCTCTCTGCCGCGTCCATCGCGGCAGAGGCCCAAAACCATGCCGCGCCCAAGGGCAAGCCTGGCCTTGCCTGGCGCAAGGCGGCCCGAGCGCTGGCGATCCGGCAGCTGCTGTTGGACGAGGCGGACCGGCTGGGCATCGCGGGCACCCCGGAAGAGCTTGCCCCGGGCAGAACCGAAAGCCCGGAAGAGGCCCGCATCCGCGAGGTCCTGTCGCGCTGCGTGACGCCCGCGCCGGTCAGCGAGGCCGCCCTTCGCGCCGCCTATGCGCGCAACCCGGACGCCTGTCGCGCCCCGTCGCTTTATCAGCCGGCGCATATCCTGTTTCCTGCACCGCCTGAAGATGCCGAGGCCCGCAGCGCCGCGCGGGCGCGGGCTGAACAGGTTCTCGCCGAGCTGTTGAAGGCCCCGCGCCGCTTCGCTGACATGGCCCGCAAGGAAAGCGCCTGTTCGTCGCGCGATGCGGATGGCCAACTGGGGCAACTGGCCAGCGGCGACACGGTGCCCGAATTCGAAACCGCCCTGCGCGCAGCACCGGTCGGCGAAATCCATGGCGCCCTGGTCGAGACACGGTACGGGTTTCACATTCTGCGGCTCGACGCCCGGGCCGAGGGCGAAGTCCTGCCCTTCGACGCCGTGCGGGGCAAGCTGCAGGAGGCCGGCGAGAAGGCCAACTGGGCGGCCGCCGCGAAGGCTTTCGTTTCCGGCCTGCTGGCCCGGGCCGATATCCGGGGCCTCGACCTGGAGGCCGAGGTGTAGGGCCGATGGCGAAGCGGGCGAAATATCGAGGCCCAGGCGGTGCGCGCGGCGCCCGCGCGGCGCCGGGGGACGAGCGGGTCCAGCGCGACCCGCTGCAGCATATCGCCGAAGAGCATCTGCGCCAGCGAGAGGTCTGTGCCGCACTGGATGCGCTGGCCGCTGCGGACCGGCCCGACACCGATGCGGCGCGCGACTGTCTCGAACATCTGACGGTCTTTCTTCCGCGGCATACCCGCGACGAGGAGGAGGACCTGTTCCCGCTGCTGCGCCGGCGCTCCACCCCCGAAGACGAGATCAACGAAACGCTGGACCGGCTGTATCACGACCATGCCGAAAGCCATGACGCCGTTCCACGCGTCATCGCCGCGTTGCAACGCATGATCGCGGAGAACGCGCTCTTTACGGAAGACGAGGCCGCCGCCGTTTCGGCCTTCGCTCAGCACGAGCGGCGGCATCTGATCGTCGAGAACGCCATCGTTCTGCCGCTGGCGCGGGTGCGCCTGACGAAGGACGACCTCCGCTCTCTCGGCTTGCGCATGCAGCAGCGGCGCAACGGCCCGGCGAAAAAGGAACAGTGAGATGCTGAACGACCTGCTGAAGCGGAACCAACAGTGGTCGGCGGACCGGAACGCGCAGGAGCCGGGCTATTTCGCGCGCCTCGCCACGCGCCAGACGCCCGAGTTTTTCTGGATCGGCTGTTCCGACAGCCGCGTGCCGGCCAATGTCGTGGCCGGGCTGGACCCGGGCGAGGTCTTCGTGCATCGCAACGTGGCCAATGTGGTGCATTCCTCTGACATGAACCTGCTCAGCGCGCTGGAATTCGCGGTCGACGCGCTGCGGATCCGCGAGATCATCGTCTGCGGCCATTACGGCTGCGGCGGTGTCAAGGCCGCCACCGAGGATCTGCCGCATGGCCTTGCCGATCACTGGCTCGAGCCGATCCGCAGGCTGGCGCGACAGTATTCGATCGACTTGGCCAGCGCCCCCGACATCGAGACCCGCCGCGACCGTCTGGCCGAACTGAACGTGGTCGAGGGCGTGCTGCGCGTGTCGGAGACCCCGATCCTGCAGCGGGCCTGGGCGCGCGGTGAACCGATCGCGGTTCACGGCCTGATCTACGGCCTCAAGGACGGGCTGTTGCGCAATCTCGACTGCACTGTCGCGCGCGGCCGCAAACAGAAGGAGGCTGCCGAATGACCCTCTCCGGTCCGATCCCGGCGGCGGCCTGCGGCTGCGATTGCCCCGAACGCGTGGCGGGGCTGATGCCGGTCGAGGCTGCGAGGACCGCTGGCCTCGCACTCGTCCGGCCCGTTGACGGGGGCGAGGATGTCTGCCTGCGCGAAGCGCGGGGCCGCGTGCTTGCCCGGCCGGTGACGGCGCGATCCGACATGCCGCGCTTCGACAATTCGGGGATGGACGGCTATGCCCTGCGCCTGGCCGATCTGTCCGCGTCCTCCGCATTGCCGGTGTCTGGGGTCTGCGCGGCGGGCGACGGGCCGGCGGCGTTAAAGCCTGGCACGATGATGCGCATCTATACCGGCGCGCCCGTCCCTCGGGGCGCCGATACCGTGGTGATGCAGGAGCATGTCGAGCGCAGCGGTGATATGGCGCGTATCATTCATCTCCCCGAGGCCGGCAGCAACATCCGCAGGCGCGGAGAGGACCAGCGCCAGGGCGACGAGGTCCTGGCTGCCGGGCATCTGCTGGACGCCAGGAAACTTGCCATCTGCGCCGGGGCAGGCGTCGGCAAGCTCCCCGTGATCCGAAAGCCGAAAATCGGATTCGTTCTGACCGGCGACGAGCTATGCGCCCCGGGTCAGAACGTCGACGGCGGCGAGATCTGGGACGTCAACAGCCCCATGCTGACCGCCCTTTGCGAAGAGGCCGGCGCCGATATCGCGGCGACCGCGCATGTCCCGGACGACCGGGCGGAGCTGCGCGCAGCGCTGGCCGGGATGGCCGGCAGGGTGGACATGATCGTTACCTCCGGCGGCGTCTCGGTTGGCGACCGGGATCACCTGAAACCGGTGCTCACGTCGCTGGGCGCAAGGATCGCCGTCTCCGGCGTGGCCATGAAGCCCGGAAAGCCGGTCACCATTTCGCGGCTGGGCGGCGCCGTGATCGTCAGCCTGCCTGGCAACCCTGTCTCGGCCTTCGTCACATGGCACCTGCTGGGACGCCCCATCCTTGACAGGCTGTTGGGCCGGGCCGTGGTGGGGACGTCGCGGCGCCTTGTCCGGACGGGTTCGCGCATCGTGCACAAGCCGGGACGCCGCGAATATCGCCCGGCATCGATCGTGGGAACCGACGACGCAGGCCACGAGGTGGTGTCCTGCGGGGCCCAGACCCATTCGGCCCGGCTTGCCCCGCTCGCCAACAGTGACGGCGTGGTCCTGATCCCAGGCGACACCGGCTGCGTCGAGGCGGGGGACACGCTGGAATTCCTGCCATTCTGAAGCACGCCCTCCCAGGAGAAACACCCATGTATCTGGCCTATGTCATGACAAAAGACCGCGGTGCGATGGACCCGCTGCTGACGGCTTTCGCGGAAAAATGCCTGCGCGAGGGGCACAGGATTGCCGGAATTGTCCAGTCCAACACGCCGCGCCCGGACACGCACCACTGCGACATGGACGTCAAGGTTCTACCCGATGGCCCCGTCTTCCGGATTTCGCAATCCCTGGGCAAGGAGGCGCGCGGCTGCCGGCTGGACCCGGCGGCGCTGGAAAACGCCGTGGCGGCGGTTCAGAACAGCCTGTTGGCATCGGTCGAATTGATGATCGTCAACAAATTCGGCAAGCACGAGGCCGAGGGACGCGGATTTCGCGATCTGATCGCCGAGGCCCTCGAAAAGGGTACCCCTGTGCTCGTCGGGGTGAACGGGATGAACCTCGACGCCTTTCTGGATTTCTCGGGTGACCTTGCGGTTCCGTTGGATCCGGCGATCGCCTCCCTGACGTATTGGTTCGACATGACCCAGGCTCAGTCGCAAGAGGCAGCGCAGTAGGTGGCTGGCCAAAGGCAATCCCGAAACTGTTGCCAAAGTCTTCAATGGCTATGTCCGGCCGGGTGCACGGAACGTGTGGGCGTCCGTGAGTGAATGCAGGATATCCACCGTTTACCTGCCTGCCAGTCGGCGCAGAGCGGTCATCAGGATTTGTAGTCGAGAAATAGAGGAATTCCTTAGTACCGATATTCAGCAAGGTTGTCGCACCGGTGCTGGGGGCAGCCTTCACTCTGGTCATTGATATGGCAGCGCACGCCCAAGTCAGCGGTGCCAAAACATTTGGAAAGCTCAACAGGCAAAAGAGCCGAGGCGGATCAAACCGGACACGCCGGGGTTGCCTCTGGAGAGGAAAGGCCGGCGATGGCCTCCCCCTCAATGGGCGAGAAACCTCTGTTTTGAGCGCCGCGGACGGTATTCGCGGACCGCGCGGTCCCTTGGGCGCCAGCGTACCGCGAGACGAAACCCGGCGGATCAGGAGGCGGGCTGTATGTTTTGGTTCATCCGGAAGAAGTTTTCCGGATCGTAGGCCTTCTTCAGCTCCCGCAGGCGTGAATAGTTGGCACCGAAGGCATCGATCGCAGCCTGCTCTTCGCCCTCGGAGAGGTAATTCAGAAGGTAACCACCCGTCGCGAAGGGCTGGATCGCCTCCCAGGCCGACCGCGCCCACGCGATCTGGGCATCGTCCTGCTCGGGATCGGTCCATTGAGGCATGAACCCGATGCTGTAGTCCGAGTTTCGCTGCGCAAAGGCATTCTCGTCGCCAGGTTTGCGCCCCCCAGCACCTCCGTAATACTCGACCAGGAGACCGGACATGGGCGAGGTCATGCCCTTCGCCTGCTCAACAAGCACGTCGATGGCTCCATCGGGCAGGTCCTTGACGAAAGCGGATTTCCAGTAGTTCCGGGTTCCGGAAGGGAAGGCGTCGTCAAGGATCGACTGCATTGCCGGGAAGGGCATGGGTTGCACGGCAACCATCAGCGGATCGTCGAGTTCCTTGAGAGGCGCAATCACACGCTCCCCTTCTTCCAGGTCTTCACCGCTCCAGCACGGGATCACGGCGGTGGCCGGGGTTCCGTCAGGTGTCCAGATCATGCCGACATAGACCGTGAGATCCTCTGGCGCGTCGGCTAGGAACTCGCGGTACTCTCGTAGAATCTTGCCCGCCGCCGCGCGGGAATAGACGATGAGACCGCCGAGAACCGTCGATACCGGATAGGCCTGATAAAGGAACGACGTCACGATTCCGAAATTCCCGCCACCGCCCCGCATCGCCCAGAACAGGTCGGTATTCTCCTTGGCATTGACTGTTCGGACATGGCCGTCGGCGGTTACCACCTCCATCTCAAGAACGTTGTCGCAGGTGGGGCCGTATTTCCGGACAAGCCAGCCCACGCCGCCGCCCAGAGTCAGCCCGGCCACGCCGGTCTTTGAGATAACCCCGAACGGTACGGCGAGACCATGCAGATGGGTCTCGCGGTCCACATCGCCCAATGTCGCGCCGCCCTGTACGCGCACGGTCCGGGCCGAAGGGTCGACGTAGACGCCGCGCATTGCCGACAGGTCGATCACCAAGCCATCGTCGCACAAGGCCCGGCCGCCGACATTGTGCCCGCCGCCGCGGACAGCTACCCGGATGCCATGCTTGCGCGCGAAATTCACCGCTGCCACGATGTCGGCCGTTCCGCTACACCGAAGAATTGCGCCTGGCCATTTCTCAATGAGCGCGTTCCATACGTGACGCGCCTCTTCATAGGGCGCATCGCCCGGCCTGATCAGGGTGCCGCGGACGCTATTCGCGAAATCCTCGATCAGGTTCTGGGGCACGTCCTGCCCCGCCTGATCGCGCAGTCTGGTCGCAGCCATTCCGAAGTCCTCCCTTGTTCTCCGTCGAGCGGACGCAGGGATGTCGCATATCTGTTCGGACGCTCGGCGGGCGTTTCCACCAGATTACATATCACAATCGCGCCGTTCTGTCGTCCACGTGCCCCTTTTTACCCAGCCGTGCGGTGTGCCTTCAGACACTTGCGCAGGCTCACCCGAACGCTTGGCGTTCGCCTGCTCACGTCGATCATGATCGTCGTCGGTTCCATCGCTTCCGCGGCCATCCCTCGAATATCCTGGCGAACACGCCCATCTCGCTCCAACGCTTCCAGCGATTGTAGAGCGTCTTCGCCGGGCCATACTCCTTGTTCGAACGCTCTCTCGAACCAATGGCGTTCGCATTCTCACCATCGCGCCAACGTAACCCATTGCGACTAATGAAGATGATCCCGCTTAGCACCCGGCGATCATCAACCCGTGGCTTGCCATGGCTCTTGGGAAAGAACGGCCGCAGCCGGACCATCTGTTCATCGGTCAGCCACAATAGATTGCTCATCATGCCCCCGTCAGTTCGGGAGCTTGACTCACGCGGCAGTGCCAGCCTCAAGCCGATCAATGGGTTCTGAGCCTAGGTTCAATGAACCAAGCCGCGTTCGTCAAACCGCTCCAGGTGGCGTAAACGTGCGGCAAAGCGGGTCATTTTCTGAAAAATCCCTCTGATGGTCGAAGGCCAACCCGACTTTCAATCAGTGGGTCGCAGGTTCGAAGCCTGCACGGCTCACCACTTGTTCCCCAAAAGACACTGATTCCACCCTTTCGCTGTGGGCCGTTCCCAACCTCTGGGGCTGAGAAAACCTTGTGTGCCAGCGTCTCTCGTGAAACGAGGCCCGATGCTGCCGACAGGCGGCCAATGGCGCGGGGAAACAGTCTGCACGGTCCGGAGCGCCTTGGTTGGTCTCTTGACGCTTGCCATCGCGCCCAGTAATTGGCGTGCAGGCTCCAGGCGCCTGCCGCTCGCGGACTTTCGGGTCTCGGTGAAGTTCTGGTTCTGACGAACTCTCTCACCCTCGATGCATTTCGTGCGGTGGGCAATGCGAGCCCCCATCCTGAGACACGGAATGCGTGAGCGTAGGAGAGCGCGATGTCGTCGGACACCGTCACGCATAATACATTTCTGCATGGCCGCCAGGGCGTGATACTCGGCAAAACCGCCCTGCCCATCATCTTCGTGATGGGGGCGAGTGGCCTTCTCACCGTCGTGGATGCGATATTCCTCGGCGTTTACGTCGGCCCCGGGGCGCTGGGCGCCGTGACCCTGATGTTCCCGGTCTACATGGTGATCGCCGCGCTTTCGACGCTGGTCGCGAGCGGCATGTCGAGCCTGCTGGCCCGCCAGATCGGGGCCGGGCGGTTCGCCGAGGCGCGGGCTGTTTTCGCCAGTGCCCATGTGCTGGCGCTGGTGATCAGCGGGGTGCTGATCCTGCTGTTCCTGGCCTTTGGACGGGGCCTGACGCTGCTGGCTGCGAACGGGTCGGAAGCGCTGGCCGGGATGGGGCATGTCTATCTGGGAATTTCGGTGATGTCCTCGCCCGTCCTGTTCCTGCTGTCGGTCAACGCCGATGCGCTGCGCAGCGAGGGCCGGGCGGGGCTGATGGCGGGGATGAGCCTGTTCGTCTCGCTTGCCAATATCGGGCTCAACTACCTGCTGATCGCGCGCCTGGGGCTGGGCGTGGCGGGGTCGGCCTGGGGCACGGCGCTGGCGCAGGCGCTGGCGCTCGGGCTGCTTGTGCTGTTCCGCCTGCGTGGCCGGACCGAGCTCCGGCCCGCCCTGCCGGCCGGCCGGAGCCTGATTGCGGGATGGCGGCCGATCCTGGCCCTCGGTGCGCCGCAAAGCCTCAGTTTCCTTGGCCTGGCGCTGGTGTCGGCCACGGTCGTCGCGACGCTGCAGATGGTGGCGGGCAAGGGCTATGCGGACACGGTGTCGGCCTATGGCATCATCACCCGCATCATGACCTTCGTCTTCCTGCCGCTTCTGGGCCTGAGCCAGGCGCTGCAATCCATCGTCGGCAACAACTATGGTGCCGGGGCGTTCAGGCGGTCCGATGACAGCCTGCGCATCGGGATTGCCGCGGCGCTTGTCTATTGCCTTGCCGCTGAGGTTCTGCTCATCGCGCTGGCCCGGCCGATCGGCCTGCTCTTCGTCGCGGATGGCGCCACCGCGCAGGAGGTGGCCCGGATCATGCCGGTGGTGGCGGCGCTGTATGTCGTCTCGGGACCTGTGCTGGTGATCGCGGCCTATTTCCAGGCCATCGGCGATGCCGCGCGGGCGGCGATTCTCAGCCTGTCGAAACCCTATCTCTTCACCTTGCCGTTAATTGCCCTCCTTGCCGCCACCTTCGGAGAGCGCGGCATCTGGTTCGCCACGCCCGTGGCCGACATCCTGCTGTTCGGTGCTACGATGCTGGTGCTGGCGCGGTCGGCGCGGCGGCAGGGCTATGGCTGGGGGCTGTTCACGGCCAGCAAGGAGACGGCGCAATGAAACCGGTATTGCCATCGATTGAGGCCGCGAAGGCCCAGGCGAAAATCCTGCGCACCCGGCTGGCGGCCGAAGGCCTTTCCGTCGGCCACGGCAAATCGCTGGAGCTGATCGCCCATCAATACGGGTATCGCGACTGGAACACGCTGCATGCCGCCATCGGCAACCGTCCCGTGGTGCCGTGGCGGGTGGGCGGCCAGGTGCGCGGCCATTACCTGGGCCAGGCCTTCGAGGCCGAGATCCTGTCGGTCGAGAAGCAGGGGGACGGCTGGTTCCGCCTCACCCTCGATCTCGACGAGGCGGTCGATGTGGTCACCTTCGACAGCTTCTCCAATTTCCGCAAGCGGGTGAGCGGGGTGGTCGGCCCCGGCGGCCTGTCGCGGGAAAAGACGTCGGACGGGCGGCCGCTGCTGCAGGTGGAACTGTGATCATGGGGCGCGGCCGGTTCGGGTGGTCGCGCCCCGCTCAGGCGGCGGTCACTCGATCCGGCGCTGCCTGACCTTTGCGCCGTCGGACAACGCCGCGGAGGGGTAGAGGACGACCGTGTCGCCTTCGTCCAGCCCGTCCAACACCTCCGCTGCGCTTCCGTTGTTGTGGCCGATTTCCACCCGGCGCAGGCTGGCCGTCCCCTCTTCCACGCGGAACACGGCCCAGTCCGTGCCAACGCGGAACAGGGCGCTGGCCGGCACCCTTAGCACCGAGTCCTCTTCCCACACCACGATCCGCACCTCGACGCGATAGCCATGGCCGAGGGTCGGGCGCGCCTCGGGCGGGTCGGTGAAGCGAATCACGACGTTCACCCGCTGCTCTTCGACGCCGAGGGCGGAATATTTGGTCACGCCGAAGGGATCGACGCGCGCCACCTCGCCCATCAGCGCCTCGGGGCGGCCCCAGTCCTCGATCAGGACGCGGTCGCCGGGGCTGACCTGGACGGCGTCCGATGAAATCAGTTCGGCCACGATTTCGAGGTCGTTCTCGATATCCCCGATCTCGAGGATCGGGGTGCCCGCGGGCAGGGTCGTCTCGCTTTGCTGGATCACCCGCAGGATGCGCCCGTCGATGGGGGCGAAGAGCGGGATTTCGTCGCTATAGCCGTTGTCCACGGGCGTGCCCGGCTCAATGTCTTCGAACCCGATCAGCTGGGCGCGGGCATTTTCCAGCTCGGCCCGGCGGATGGCGATGGCGGCGCGGGCGGTGGCCAGCCGCGCCTCGGCGGCGCGGGCGGCGGTGCGGGCGCGGTCGAGGGCGGCCTCGCTGACGGTGCCGCGGGCCTCCAGCTTGCTGGTGCGGTCCAGATCGGACTGGGCAAGGTCGTAATCGGCCTGGGCGGCGTTCAGCTCGGCCTGGGCCAGGCGCAGGGCGGCCTCGGCCGCGTGCACGGCGGCGCGCGCCTGTTCGCGCGTGCGCACGTCCAGTACCGTGGGGCTGGTGGGCCGCATCTGGGCCACGATCGTCTGGTTCTTTTCGACCGTGTCGCCGGGATCCACCCGGACGCGCATCAGCCGGCCGGCGACGGGGGTCGAGAGAACATAGGCGTCATGCACCCGTGTGCGCCCTTCCTCGTCGATCGTGACCTGCAACGGCCCGCGGCTGACCTCGCCCATGTCGACCATGACCGCCCGTGGCCAGTAGAGGGCGGCCAGGGTCGCGGCGATCAGGCCCAGAGCCAGAAGCGATAGAAAGGTGCGCGAGCGTTTCTTGCGAATTGCCATGATCATTCCCGTGTCTTGAGGGCCTGCACCAGGTCGGCCCGGTCGAGGTCGCGTTTCACTATCCAGCCAGAGGTCACCGCCGCAACAAGGACGAACACCATCGCCGCGCCGTAGGTCCGGGGGAAAAAGATCGCGGGGACCTGGTACAGCTCGGTCGAGAACCCCTCGGCGATGGCGATGGCGAGGTAATAGCCCAGCAGGCCCCCCAGCGGCAGGGCGAGCAGCGTGACCACGCCCAGTTCGCCCAGCAGCACGAAGCCTGCCTCGCCCCGGGTAAAGCCGAGCACGCGCAGGCTGGCGAGGTCGCGAAGGCGCTCGGCATAGGCGATGCGGGCGGCGTTGTAGATGATGCCGAAGGTGATCACGAAGGCCAGCACCCCCATGACATAGCGCATCGCGCCCGCGCCGGTATTCATCAGCTTGACAAGGGCGTCGTGGGCGTCGGATTTGCGGCTGAACCCGGCCACGGTGGGCATGTCGCGCAGGGCGCGGACGATGTCGCGGGTATAGCTTTCGTCGATGTCCAGATAGGCGCCGCTCACCCGGTGCGGCTCGGACAGGGCGCGGTTCAGGGCCGAAAGGTCCATGAAGGCGGGCGCGCCCATCCACGTCTGGGCAACGCCCGCCACCGGGATCTGAATGACCGGCTGGGCGCCCTCGCGCAACTCGACGGTCAGGATCTCTCCGGGGCGGATCTTGAGGATGCCCGCCAAGGCGCTGGACAGGACGAGGCCGCTTTTCGGCATCTCGACCGCCCGGCCCTGGTCGTCGACCGCCCGGCTGAGCGCGGCGCCCCGGGGCAGGCCGGTGATGGCGCCGCGATGGCTGTTGGGGCCGTTGCGCAGCACCACCGACACCTGGCGCGCGGGCTCGGCGTGGATCACGCCGGGCATGCGGCGCAGCTCGAACAGGGTCTTGTCGCTGACGGGGTGGGTGAAGGTGACGCTGACATCGCTGCGGTCGACCACGCTGAAGGTCGTTTCGATCGCACTGTCGAAGCCGGCATAGATGGTGAGCATCGACTGCGACAGCCCCATCCCCAGCGCGATGCCCAGCACCGCGCCGGCCATGCGCATCGGCTGGCGCGTCACGCGGCGAAAGACCATCCGGCTGGGCTGATCCAGCGGCCCGATCAGCCACGATCCGATCCGGCCCGTGCGGCTGAAATCGGCGGGCGCCGGGGGGTGCATCGCCTCGGCGGGCGTCAGCGCGAAAACCCGGCGCAGCACGAACATCCCGCCGGCAGAGGCCGCGAGGATGCTGACGGTCACCCCGGTGATGAAGGAGGCCGGCGACAGTTGGAACACCAGGAAGGGAAACTTGTAATAGGCCGCGTAGATGCCGATCAGCCCGCGCCCGGCAAGGATGCCGCCCAGGCAGCCGGCCAGCGCGCCCCCCGTGGCGATCGCCAGCACCAGCTTGAAATAGTGCAGGCCGACCTCGGCATTGGTATAGCCGAAACCCTTGATCAGGCCGATTTCCTCGCGCTCGGACTGCACCATGCGGGTGATGACGATGTAGAGAAGGAAGGCCGCCACGGCGAGAAAGATCGGCGGGACCACCACCGCCCCGGCCTTCAACCCGTCGATTTCCTCGGTAATGACTCGATTTGAGAACTGGTCGACCAGCCCGTAGGCGCCTTGACCGCCATAGCGGGACAGCAGCTGGTCGACCGCGTCCAGCACGGCCGGTTCGTCGGCACCGCGAGACAGCGACAGCAGCGCCTCGTTGAAGGCGCCCTCCATATCATAGGCCGCAGAGAGGGCGGCGCGGCTCATCCAGATCACGCCGAAGCGCCGGTCGTCTGGCGCCAGTTCGCCCGGCGCGGTGGTGAAGAGGAACTCGGGCGCCATCACGAGGCCCACGATGCGGAAGCTGCGGCGCGCGCCGTTCATCGTCGCGTTCAGCCGGTCGCCCGGGCGCAGCCCGTGGGCCTTGGAAAAGCTGTGCAGCAAAAGGATGTCGTCGCTGTGTCCGCCGTCCAGCAGCCGGCCGTCGTTGAGATAGATGTCGTTCAGCGCGGGCGCGCCCCGGTCGGGCAGCGAGACGGCCATCGCCTGCACCGGCAACTCCCAGTCGGGCAGGTGGATCAGCGCGCTGCCCGTCACCCGCCCCTCGGCGGCCGAGACACCGGGGATCGCGGCCAGCCGCGCCACCAGGCGTTCCGGTGCGCGGGCCGCGGGGGCAAAGACATCGGCCAGCCGGTAGCGTTCGTAATAGGCGCGGCGGGTTTCGCTGAGCGAGGCGACAAGCCCCGTCATCATCACCAGCATCAGCACGCCTACCCCGATCACCGCGCCGATGGCGACCGCCTGACCCTTCATGCGCCACAGATCGCGCAGCAGCTTGCGGTCCAGCGGGCTCACCATTCCAGCTCCGACGGGTCGATCTTGGTCTCGTTCACCACGACCTCGCGGATTTGGCCGTCGGCGAAATGGATCACCCGGTCGGCGATGCCGGCGGTCGCCGCGGCATGGGTGACGATCAGCACGGTCGAGCCCAGCTTTTCGTTCACGTCGCACAGCACCTGCAGCACGGTGCGCCCGGTCGAGATGTCCAGCGCGCCAGTGGGTTCGTCGCAGAACAGCACCGTCGGCTGCTTGGCGATGGCGCGGGCGATGGCGACGCGCTGCTGCTCGCCGCCCGAAAGCTGCGCCGGGAAATGATCGACCCGTTCGCGCAGGCCGACCAGTGCCAGCGCCTCGTCCGGGTCCATCGGGTCCTCGGCGATCTCGGTGACCAGTTCGACATTCTCATGCGCGGTCAGGCTGGGCATCAGGTTGTAGAACTGAAAGACAAAGCCGACATGGTCGCGGCGATAGCGTGTGAGTTCGGCGTCGGTCATCTCCGACAGGCAGTGGTCGCGGTAACGGACCTCGCCCTCGGTGCCGCGGTCGAGCCCGCCGATGATGTTCAGCAGCGTGGACTTGCCGCTGCCCGAGGGGCCCAGCAGCACCACGATCTCGCCGTCCGGGATCTCCAGGTCGACGCCGCGCAGGGCGTGCACGGCGGAATGGCCCTCGCCATAAACCTTGGTCAGCCCTTTGGTGATAAAGGCAATGTCCTGGGGCGTTTCGGCCGGCTTGTCCAAGGGGCACCTTTTTCGCGGGGTCACTCCCGTCCGAGGTTACGGTCCGGGGGTCGGGATGGAAAGCCCGCAGCCCCCCGGCACGCGGATCATTCCTTCACATAGGCCTGGCCGTCGGCCGCCGGCGGCCGCGAGCGTCCGATCAGGCCGGCCACCACGACAATCGTGGCGATATAGGGCGACATGGACAGGAATTCCGAGGGGATCGGCGTGTTCAGCAGTGCCAGCTTCTGCTGCAGCGAATCCGCGAAGCCGAAGACCAGCGCCGCCATCAGCGCACCCACCGGGTGCCAGCGCCCAAAGATCATCGCCGCCAGCCCGATATAGCCGCGCCCGCCGGTCATGTTCTCGTCGAACCGCCCGACCGAGCCCAGCGTGAACCACGCCCCGCCAAAACCGGCCACCATGCCCGCCATGGTCACGTTGACATAGCGGGTGCGGAAAACGTTGATGCCCAGCGTGTCGGCCGCGCGCGGGTGTTCACCCACCGAGCGGGCGCGCAGCCCCATCCTGGTGTAGAACAGGTAATAGGTGGCGACCGACACCATGATGATCGCGCCGTAGACAAAGATGTTCTGGTTGAACAGCACCGGCCCGACCACCGGCAGATCGCCGAGGAAGGGGATCTTGACCGGCCGAAAGACCGGCGCGTTGTTCAGAAAGCGGTACTCGGAATAGACCTGCGAGCTGACATAGGATGTCACCCCCAGTACGAAGAGGTTGATCACCACGCCCGCGATGATCTGGTCCACCCGGTAGGTCACCACCAGCGCCGCAAGGATAAAGCCGAACAGCCCGCCGATGGCCACCGCCGCCGCCAGCCCGCCGAGCCCGCCCAACAGCGACCCGACCAGCGCGCCGGTGAAGGCGCCGGCCAGCAGCATGCCCTCGATGGCGATGTTGATCACGGCCACGCGCTCCGACAGCACGCCGGCGAGGCCGCCCAGCGCGATGGGCACGGCGCGCACCACGGTGGCCTGCAGCATGCCGGTCAGCGAGAACGACTTGCCCGCCGTCGCCCAGACCAGGAACGCCGCCACCGCCAGGAACAGGCCGAAGCCCAGCGACAGGCTGGTCCAGCGCACGCCGCCGCGCAGGAACTGGCGCACGCC
>Ga0207799_100390_pt1 | contig 18430 bp, 18 predicted proteins | sample TtanPargueraPR_4_FD_187742 | JGI IMG/M metagenome (GOLD analysis project Ga0207799, IMG submission 187742) | Aerobic enrichment media microbial communities from Bioluminiscent Bay, La Parguera, Puerto Rico - Tt and M2 (SPAdes) | ecosystem: Environmental > Aquatic > Marine > Unclassified ...
GGGAGGAGTCGTCGCTCATACAAAGCCTTTCGGTTCGTTGCTCGTCGGGATCAACGCGAACGGGTTAGGCTTCGATTTTGGCAGGAGAAAGGCAAAGCCTCAGTGGACGGCGTCACACTTTGGCCGCAAAAACGGGAGGACGGGGCCCTCAGTCGCCGTCGGGGGTTTCGGTGGCCTCGACCCGCAGGATGGTCCCGTTGGCGCCGACCACCCGGACCCGGCGGCCTTCCGGCAGGTCGTCGCCGGAGATCTTCCATGTCGTGTCGTCCACCCGAAGTTTGCCGATGCCGTTGACGATGGGCTCGGAAAGGGTGAACGACCGGCCGACGTACTGTTCGCCCCGGCGGTTGAGGGTCGGGTGGTCGCTCTCGGTCTGCCGCCGTTTGACCCACATCCGGCCCGCCGTGACGCTGACGATGGAGAGCCCGGCGAAGATCAGGGTCTGGAATTCCCAACTCAGCCCATTGGCGGCGAAGGCGACCAGGCCGGTGATCATCGCCGCGATGCCCAGCCACAGGAAGACGACTCCCGGCGCCAGGGCTTCCAGCACCACCAGGACGACGCCGAGGATCATCCAGTGCCAGGGGATCAGGTGGTCGAAAAAGGACATGCTCGGGTTCCCTCCGGGTGGGGTCTAGCGTTCCCAGGGACCGGGCCGATCCCCGTCGTTCGAACCCGTTGCGCCGTCCTTGCTTCGGAACGTCTCCTTGGCGATTTCGGCGATGCCGCCGATGCTGCCGATCAGGCTCGACGCCTCCATCGGCAGGAAGATGACCTTCTGATTGCGGGCCGAGGCGATTCCCTGCAGCGCCTCGGTGTATTTCTGGGCCACGAAGTAGTTGATCGCCTGCACGTTGCCCTCGGCGATGGCCTTCGAGACCATCGCGGTCGCCTTGGCCTCGGCCTCGGCTTCCCGCTCGCGGGCCTCGGCGTCGCGGTAGGCGGCCTCGCGGCGGCCCTCCGCCTGCAGGATGGCCCCCTGCTTGTCGCCCTCGGCCTTGAGGATCTGCGACTGCCGGTCGCCCTCGGCCTCCAGGATGACGGCGCGCTTCTCGCGCTCCGCCTTCATCTGGCGGGCCATGGCGTCGACCAGGTCGCGCGGCGGCGAGATGTCCTTGATCTCGATCCGGGTCACCTTGACGCCCCAGGGCGTCGTCGCCTCGTCGACCACGGTCAGCAGCTGGGCGTTGATCTTGTCGCGCTGCGAGAGCAGTTCGTCCAGGTCCATCGAGCCCATCACCGTCCGGATGTTGGTCATCGTCAGGTTGAGGATGGCGAGTTCGAGCTGGCGCACCTCGTAGGCCGCCATCGCCGCGTCCAGCACCTGGTAGAAGACGACGCCGTCGACCGAGACCATGGCGTTGTCCTTGGTGATGATCTCCTGGGTTGGGACGTCGAGTACCTGCTCCATCATGTTCATCTCGGCGCCGATGCGGTCGATGACCGGGATGATCAGGTTCAGGCCGGGGGTCAGCGTCTTGGTGTAGCGGCCGAACCGTTCGACCGTGTACTCGAAGCCCTGCGGTACCGCCTTGACGCCTAGGAAGACCATGACGACGGCAAAAACGAGCACCGCGATCACGAAGATGGAAAATCCGGAAATCGGTATCGGCATCGTCATGCCTCCCTGCCACGGCCACGATAGAACAACTGAATAGTGTGTTTTCGCCGCCGAGGCTACGCGTTTTTGGCGGCGGCTAGGGTTCCTGGCCGCCGTCGATCCGCGGGCGCGGCGGCGGCAGGTCCTCGGCCGGGCTTTCGGTGCCGAGCTGGATCTCGTCGATCCGCTCGGCCCGCTTGGTCACCTTGTCGGTCGAGATGCGGATCTGCCGGATATCCTCGGCGGTCTGGTCGAAGTGCCGGTTCAGCTTGGCCACCCGGTCGTCGAGGCGGCCCATGTCGTCGAGCAGCTTCTGCACCTCGGCCTGGATGACCCCGGCCTGTTCGCGCATCCGGGCGTCCTTGAGCACGGCGCGGACGGTGTTGAGCGTCGCCATCAGGGTGGTCGGCGAGACGATCCACACCCGGCGGCGGAAGGACTCCTCGATGACATTGCGGAAATTGGCGTGCAGCTCGGCGTAGACCGCCTCGCTGGGCAGGAACATCAGCGCCGATTCGGCGGTCTCGCCGGGAACGATATATTTTTCCGAGATGTCGCGCACATGCTTGGTCACGTCGGCGGAAAAAGCGCGTCGGGCCTGGACCTGCGCGGCGTCGTCCGGCGCCTCGCGCAGGGCGCGGTAGCTTTCCAGCGGGAACTTGGCGTCGATGGCGATGGCGCCGGGCGGGTTGGGAAGCTGCAACAGGCAGTCGGCCCGCACGCCGGTGCTCAGCGTCACCTGCATGGCGTAGGCCGAGGGCGGCAGCGCGCCGGTGACGATGTCCTGCAACTGGATTTCGCCGAAGGCGCCGCGTGCCTGCTTGTTGGACAGGATGTCCTGCAAACCGACCACCTGCTGCGACAGGTTGGTGATGGTCTGCTGGGCGCGATCGATGACGGCGAGGCGGGTCTGCAGGTCCTTCAGGGTCTCGCCGGTCTTCTCGGTCTGTTCGGCCAGCCCGTCGCCGAGCCGTTTCGACAGCCCGTCGAGCCGCTCGTTGAAGCCGAACTGGGTCTGTTGCAACCGTCCGCCGAGATCGGCCTGCAGGGCGTTGAGTTGCGCCGTCAACTGCGCCAGGTCCTGGGCCATTTCGCGCTTTTCGCCGCGTCCGCGCAAGGCGGCGATCAGCCCGGCGGCGGCGATGACGACGACCGCGACGGCGGCCACAAGAATGACAGAATTTTCCATAAGCTAGGGCATCCTCCCGGCGACAGCTTGCACAAGCCGGGGATGAAACGCAAACTCCGCTTTGCCCGACGCAGGAAATGGCCGGAAAGGAAGACAGACCATGCGCCACCTCATCGCCGGAACAGCCGCCCTGGCCCTGATCGCGGGGGCCGTCCCCGCCGTTTCGGCCGCCGAACGGACGGTGTCCCCGGAGGCCCGGAGCGGCCTTGCGCTGACCCTCTATGCCGACGGGTTCGGCCTGATCAAGGACCGCCGGACGGTCGAGCTGGACGAGGGCGGCAATATCCTGGCCTTCGAGGGGGTGAGTTCGAAGATGATCCCGTCGAGCGCGCTGGTCAGGACCGATCCCGGATTGACGGTGCGCGAGCAGAATTTCGATTTCGACCTGATCACCCCGCAGGCGCTGCTGGAACGGTCGGTCGGCAAGACGGTGCGGGTGGTGCGGACCCATCCGACGAGCGGCGAGGACGTCGTCGAGGAGGCCGAGGTGCTGGCCGCCGGGAACGGCGGTACGGTGCTGCGCATCGGCGACCGCATCGAGACCGGGGTGCCGGGCCGGCTGGTCTTCGATGAGGTTCCCGAGGGCCTGCGGGCCAGGCCGGCGCTGCTGCTGGACGTCGAGAGCGACGCGGCGGCCGAGCGCGAGGTGCAGCTCGCCTATCTGAGCGAGGGGCTGTCCTGGCGGGCCGAATACGTCGCCGAACTGGCGCCGGACGGCAAGACGCTCGACCTCGGCGCCTGGGCGTCGCTGTCCAATTCGACGGGCACCGAATTCGCCGGCGCCACGGTGCAGATGGTCGCCGGGGACGTGCAGCGCGAGATGCGGCGCAAGACGCTGGACGCCGCGCCGATGATGGCGCGGGCCAACATGGTGGCCGCCGAATCCGCCGGAGCGAGCCAGGAAACCCTGGGCGAGCTTCATCTCTATTCATTGCCCCGCGCGGTGACGCTGAAGAACAACCAGACCAAGCAGGTCGCCCTGCTGTCGGCGGCCGGGGTCGGGGTGGCGCGCGAATACCGCCGCGAACGCTGGGTGCCCGACAACCGGACCCGGTTTTCCGCCCAGGCGCCCGACGTGGTCCGGCCGCAGGCGTCGCTCCGTTTCGATAACGAAACGGAAAACGGCCTCGGCGTGCCGTTGCCGGCCGGTCTGGTCCGGGTCTACGAGCGCGATGCCGAGGGCCGGCTGCAGTTCTCCGGCGAGCAGTCGACCGGCCATACGGCGAAAGGCGAGGACGTGGTGCTGTCGCTCGGCGAGGCGGTCGATATCGGGCTGACCTATACGCAGACCGATTACACTGCGGGCGGCAAGGACGCCCCCTTCGAGACGGCCCAGGAGGTCCGCCTGACCAACGCCAAGGAAGAGCCGGTGACGGTGCGGGTGGTGGAGCGCTTCTCCGGCGCGGCCGAGATCCTGTCGGAAAGCCAGGGCCACGACGCCTTTTCCGGCCAGCAAGCGCAGTGGGCGGTCGAGGTTCCGGCGGGCGGCGAAACGGTGCTGAGCTACCGCGTCCGGGTGTCGCGCGCCAATTGAGGAACCCCCCTCGCGGCTTGACGGAAACGCGGCCAGGGCCTATCTGGACGGAGCATTTCCAACCGTTCCGGAAGACCCATGGCCCGTTTGCCCATTCTTATCGCGCCCGATCCTCGCCTGAAGGCGATCTGCGACCCCGTCGAAACCGTCGATGACGGGGTGCGTCAGCTGCTCGACGACATGTACGAGACGATGATCGACGCCAACGGCATCGGGCTGGCCGCGCCGCAGGTCGGCGTGACCAAGCGGGTCATCGTCGTCGCCGCGCCGCGCGACGAGGAGGACGACGACGGCGAGGGCCGCTCGAAGAACCCGCTCAAGCTGGTCAATCCGGAAGTGGTTTGGGAATCCGACGAAGAGGTGGCCCGCGACGAGGGCTGCCTGTCGCTGCCGGACCATTATTCCGAGGTCTGGCGGCCGGAGAAGGTGCGGGTGCGCTACCTCGATCCCGAGGGCGAGACCCGGGAGATCGAGGCCGACGGGCTGCTGGCGGTCTGCCTGCAACACGAGATCGACCATCTCGACGGCATCCTGTTCGTCGACCACATCTCGACGCTCAAGCGCAAGATGATCCTGCGCAAACTCAACAAGTCGAAGCGGCTGAACGGCGTCGTCACGGCCTGATCCGGGGCTCGCGGCCGGCCGATGAATCCGTTAAGCTGGTCGCCCTGCGGCGGCCGTGAGCCGGCGTTTTCCAGGTAGAGAGAGCCTCAAGGCCATGCCCCTCGACAAAATCAACATCGCCTTGCCGGCCGGCGAGGACTATCCCTTCCCGCCGATGCTGCCGGTCGAGCAGGTCTTCCCGAAGGACGACGCCGGCGACGTCAAGGCCGCCCTGGAAAAGACGCTGGACGAATTGCCGCGTCCCGACGTGGCGGGCAAGCGGATCGCCATCACGGCGGGCAGCCGGGGCATGCCGGATGCGGTCGAGATCTACCGCATCCTGTGCCGCCGCCTGCGCGAATGGGGCGCCGAGCCGTTCCTGATTCCGGCCATGGGCAGCCACGGCGGCGGTACGGCCGAAGGGCAGTTGGAACTGCTGGCCGGGTACGGGATCACCGAGGAGAGCGTCGGCGCGCCGATCCTGTCTTCCATGGAGGTCGTGGAGACGGCGTCGGTCGACGGCATCCCGCTGTACTGCGACAAGAACGCCCACGAGGCCGACGGCATCGTCATCCTCAACAAGGTCAAGCCGCATTCCAACTTCAAGGGCGACTACGAGAGCGGCCTGTGCAAGATGATGGTCATCGGCCTGGGCAAGCACCAGGGCGCGACCACCTTCCACGCGCTCGGGTTTGCCCGCTTCGCCGGGATCATCCCCAAGGCGGCGACCGAGCAGATGAAGGTGCTGCCGGTGACCTTCGCCGTCGGGCTGGTCGAGAACGCCTATGACGGGATCGCCACGGTCGAGGCGATCCCCGGAGATCGGATGATCGCCCGCGAGAAGGATCTGCTGGTCCAGGCCAAGGACCTGATGGGCAAGCTGCTGATGCCGTCCATCGACATCCTGATCATCGACGAGATCGGCAAGAACATCAGCGGCCAGGGCATGGACCCGACGGTCACCGGCCGTCCGTCCTCGGGCCTGCCGGGCTTCGTCAAACTGCCGCTGAAGCGGATCATCATCCGCGACATCTCCGGCCCGTCGCACGGCAACGCGGCGGGCATGGGCATGGCCGACCTGATCACGCTCAGGGTGTTCAACAAGCTCGACCTGGGCTCCACCTACACCAACGGCGTCGCGGCGCGGAACACCGAGGGCGCGCGCATGCCGATGATCGCCAATTCCGACAAGCAAGCCCTGGCCATCGCGGTGCAGACCTGTATCGGCGTCGATCCGGAAACGGCCCGCATCGTGCGCATCCAGAGCACCAAGAAGCTGCACAAGATCCAGATGTCGGCGAGCTATCTGGAGGAGATCACCGGCAACCCACAGTTCAACGTGCTGGGCGAGGCCAAACCCTTCGCCTTCGACGCCGAGGGCAACCTGATCGATTGACCGGTTACCGTTTGGTGACTTGCGGCGGCGCGGGGCGCACCCCAGACTCTTAAGGGCATTTTCCTTAATTGACAGCTAGGGGTGGCATTATGCGTATCGGTTTGATCGTCGTGGCTTTGGGCTCCATCCTGCTTTCCGCCTGTGCCGGCGACTCGCGTACGGCCGGATCCTTCCTCAACCCGGTTTGCGCGCCGGACGGTTCGGTCGTCTACCGGCAGTACGCCAACACCGAGGGCGACTACGAGGGCGTGAAGGCCAGCGCCGCCAACTGCTCCTGGAACAAGTAGTCTTAAGTCGATCCGCGTCTCCGGGAGCCCCCGCAAGGGTTCCCGGAACGGCTTCCTGTTTTCCCGCCCTTGCAAATTCGTCCGGCCTCGTGTTTACAGGGGCGAATTCCAAGCAAGAGGCAGGTTTCCATCGATGTCCCCGTTGCGTCTGATCTTCATGGGCAGCCCCGATTTCGGGGTGCCGGTTCTGTCGGCCCTGATCGACGCGGGCCACGAGATCGTCTGCGCCTATACCCAGCCGCCGCGTCCGGCCGGCCGAGGCCACAAGGAACGGCCCTGCCCGGTGCATGCCTTCGCCGAAGCGCGCGGCATTCCGGTGCGCACCCCGAAAAGCCTGAAGAAGAGCGAAGAGGAACAGGCCGCCTTCGCGGCGCTGAACGCCGATCTCGCGGTGACCGCGGCCTATGGGCTGATCCTGCCGAAGGCGGTGCTTGACGCGCCCCGGCTCGGCTGCCTGAACGTCCACGCCTCGCTGCTGCCGCGCTGGCGCGGCGCGGCGCCGATCCAGCGGGCCATCCTGGCCGGTGATGCCGAAACCGGCGTCACCATCATGCAAGTCGACGAGGGGCTGGACACCGGCCCGATGCTGATCGCGGGAAGAGTGCCGATCACCGCCGAGACCACTGGCGGGAGCCTGCACGACGCCCTGGCCGAGGTCGGCGCCCGGCTGATCGTCGAGGCGGTCGCGGGCGTTGCCGCCGGGACGCTGAAGCCGACGCCGCAGCCGGAAAATGACGTCACCTACGCGGCCAAGCTGGAAAAGGCCGAAAGCCGTATCGACTGGTCGCGTCCGGCGGTCGAGATCGAGCGGCAGATCCGCGCCTTCCATCCCTGGCCCGCCGCCTGGTTCGAGTCCGGGGGTAAGCGCATCAAGGCGCTGGCCGCGACGGTCGTGGACGGCGAGGCGGGCGCGGCGCCGGGCACGGTCCTCGACGATATCCTGACCATTTCTTGTGGAGAAGGCGCCTTGTGCATCGAGCGGGTGCAGCGCGAAGGCAAGGGGCCGACCGACGCGGTCTCGTTCCTGCGCGGCTATGCGCTGCCGCCCGGCGCGGTCGTCGGCTAGAGATGCCGCGCTACAGGCTCACCCTCGAATACGACGGCACCGGTCTGGTCGGCTGGCAGCGGCAGGAGAACGGCCCTTCGGTCCAGCAGCATCTGGAGGCGGCCATTACCGGGTTCTGCGGCGAGACCGTCACCGTCTTCGCCGCCGGGCGCACCGACGCCGGGGTCCATGCCCTGGGCCAGGTGGCGCATATCGACCTGGACCGCGACGCCGAACCGGATACGGTGCGCGACGCCCTCAACCATCACCTGAAACCGGCCCGCATCGCCGTGCTCGCCGCCGAGCGGGTGGACGACGACTTCCACGCCCGTTTCTCGGCCAGGGAGCGGCAATACCTGTACCGGATCGTCAATCGCCGCGCGCCGCTGACCGTCGACGAGGGTTATGCCTGGTGGGTGCCGCCGGCGCTCGACGCCGTGGCCATGCACGCGGCGGCGCAGGTGCTGGTCGGCAAGCACGATTTCAGTTCGTTCCGGGCGGCGGAATGCCAGGCCAAGTCGCCGGTCAAGACGCTCGACGCGCTGGCGGTGGCGCGCGACGGGGACTGGGTGCTGGTGACGGCGCGGGCGCGGTCCTTCCTGCATCACCAAGTGCGCAACATCGTCGGCACGTTGCGCCGGGTCGGCGAGGGCAAATGGTCGGCCGACGACGTCCGCGCCGCCCTGGAGGCCCGCGACCGGGCCAAGGCAGGCGCCACGGCCCCGGCCTGCGGCCTGTACCTGACCCGCGTGGTCTACTGAGCTATTCGCTGGGGGTTTCCGCCGGCCGGTTTTTCGGCGAGACCAGAATCCCGACGCAGACCACAGCCAGGCTAACCGCCAGGCCGGTGAACAGGGGCGAGATTTCCAGCCCGAGTCCGACGCGGCCGTAGATCGCGGCGGCCATGCTGGCGCTCATCGACAGCACCGCCCAGCCCGGGGTGAGGCGGTGCGGCCAGAACATCGCCAGGGCCATCGGGACGAACACCCCGGCGCCGCGCAGGGCCATCGACATGTAGTTCCAGTCGAGGACGTAGGTATGGGTGTTGGCCAGGGCGATGCCGACGGCGAGGCATGTGACCGCCAGCACGGTCAGGCGGTTGATCAGCAGGATCCATCGGTTCTCGACGATGCCCAGGAGGCCGCGCCCGATGTCGTTGGCCGCCATGGTCCCGATGCCCAGGGCCAGCCCGGCGATCGATCCGACGATGGAGAACAGGATTCCCGCCAGCCCGACGCCGCCCAGCCAGGACGGCAGGTAGAGGACGAGATACATGGGCAGGGCGAGGATCGGCTGGATGTCGGGATGGGCGACATGCATGAACATGCCGACGGCGACCGAAGGCAGCCCCAGCGGGATGACGATGGCGGCGGCGGTCAGTGTCCCGGCCACGGCGATCCGGGTGTTGGTCGCCGAAAAGATCGCCTGGATATAGGTCTGCGTGCAGATCATTCCGACGACCAGCGAGGCGACGTTGCCCAGGCTTTTCGGCACCCCGCGGGCGAACATGTCGAACCAGGGCGAGGTCGGGAAGACGGTGTCGAAATCGGGCATCTGAATCAGCGCGCGGCAGGCGACGATGCCGGCGGCCGCCAAGGCCACCCAGATGATGGCCATCTTCAGGATTCCGGAAACCCCGGCGCCCTTCAACCCGCCGAAGACCACGGTGGCGGCGACCAGAAGCACGATCACCGCCGCGGCCTCCCAGGGCGCCAACCCGAACAGCAGGGCGATCATCGCGATGCCGGACAGGGCGCTGGCCACGCCGCTGAACAGGATGCCGAGCGACGAGAACAGGCTGGTCAGGACCCCGGCCGGGCGGCCGTAGTGGATGCTCAGGTATTGTGGCAGGGTTTCCAGGCCGGTGCGGCGCAGGCGGGTGGCGTAGAATAGGGCCATGATGATCAGCGCCGAGCCCTCGCCCGCGGTGAACCACCAGGCTGACAGCCCGAAGGAATAGGCCAGTTGCGCCGTGCCGATGGTGGCGGAGCCGCCGACGCAGGTGCCCGAAATGCCGCCGGCGATCAGCAGCGGTCCGGCCGTCCGCCCGCACAGGCTGAACCCCTCGGCCGATTTGGCCGACCGCGCCGAATAGACGGTGATCGCCAGGATGATGACGAGAGTGGCCGCCAGACCGAACAGATGGCCGAATGTCAGGGTAAGCATGATCGCCGCCGGTGTCCCGCGTTTTGCCGCCGGGAGAGAGGTTCGGCCGGCTGTGATAAGGGTATCGGGGGCGAGGATGGCACGGGTTTTTAATCATCTCAAATAGAGAATATGTTAATTTTGATCTATAAATTAGATTAAATATTTGTCCGTCCATGGGAAGGAGGGGCGGATGGAGATCCGTCAGTTGAAATACCTGGTGGCGGTGGCCGACGACCTGAGTTTCGGTAAGGCGGCCGAACGCCTGCACATCGCCCAATCGGCGCTCAGCCGTCAGATCCAGTTGCTGGAGGACGAGATCGGCACCCGGCTTCTGGTCCGCCACAAGCGCGCGCCGGTCCGGCTGACCGATGCCGGGGCGTTGTTCCTGGTCTCGGCACGGGAGGCGCTCGAACAGTTCGAGAGGGCCGGTGCGATCGGCCGGCGCCTGGGGCGCGGCGAACTGGGCAAGGTGAAGGTCGGCTACGTCGCCTCGGCGACCTTCTCCGGCCTGCTCCCGGCGGCGGTGTCGTCGTACCGGCGGCGATGGCCGGGCGTCGAGGTCGAATTGGCGGAGATGGAGAGCAACCGGCAGATCGCTTCCCTGGCGGCCGGTGAGGTGGATGTCGGTTTCTTCCGCCCGCGCCCGACTTATCCGGCCGGGCTCGAGGTCGTCGTACTGCTGCGCGAGCCGGTGCTGATCGCCCTGCGCCGGGACCATCCCCTGGCGGCCGGCGACGGGCCGATCGCGGCGGCCGATCTGGCCGGGAGCAATTTTGTCGTCCCGCAGGCCGACGACGAGGTTGGTTTCTCGCGGCACGCCGCGGCGATCGCCCGGCAGGGCGGTTTCGCGCCGCGCTTTTCCCACCATGTGCGCGATTTCATCTCGGTCCTCAGCCTGGTCGGCGCGGGGTTCGGCGTCGCGGCCGTTCCGGCGTCGCTGCAATGCGTACAGGTGGCCGACGTGGTCTACCGGCCCTTGGCCGATTGCGCCGTCGAGGCCGAACTGACCGGCGCGTTCCGCCGCGACGAGCGGTCGCCGTCGATCCGCAATTTCATCGAGTCGATCCGCGCCTCCTCGGCGACTTGAAAAGAGGCAAAAAAAGAGGGCGAAACCGGCAGTCAACCGGCTTCGCCCCACGGGAGGAGGTCACCGAACTACCGCAAGAGGTGCGGCAGGAAGGTGATGATGCTGGGCACCAGGGTAAAGATCAGTAGCGCGCAGATGAGGGCCGCGAGGAACGGCAGTGCCGCCTTCATGACCTTTTCGAGCGGCACCTTCGTGATGGCGCTGGCGACGAACAGGTCGAGCCCGACCGGCGGCGTGATGCAGCCGATGGCCAGGTTGACGACCATGAGGACGCCGAAGAACAGCGGATCGATGCCGAGCTGGATCGCCACCGGCAGGAAGATCGGCGTCAGGATGACGACCGCCGCCGAGGCGTTGATCAGCGTGCCGATGAACAGCAGCAGCACGTTCATCATCAACAGGAAGGCGATGCTCGACGAGGTCAGCGAAACGACGAAGGTGGCGATGTGGTGCGGGATCTCCAGGTTGGTGAGCATCCAGCCGAACACCTTGGCGGCACCGACGATGAACATGATCAGCGTGGTGCCGATCACCGCCTTGAAGATGATCCGCGGGAAGTCCTTCAGGTGGAGTTCCCGGTAGATGAACATGCCGACCAGGATGCCGTAGACGGCCGCGACCGCCGCCGCCTCGGTCGGGGTGAAGATGCCGCCGTAGATGCCGCCGATGATGATGACCGGTGTCATCAGGGCGAAGAAGCTGTCCTTGAACGCCTTCAGCAGGGCGACGAACGAGAAACGGCCCTCGGAGGGGATGTTCTCGCGCTTGGCGATCACCCAACTGACGATGCACATGGCCACGCCCATCAGGATACCGGGCACGAACCCGCCGACGAACAGTTCGCCGATCGAGGTTCCGGCGATAACCCCGTAGACGACCAGGGTGATCGACGGCGGGATGACGATCCCCACCGTGCCGCCGGCGGCGACGATGCCGGTCGCCAGTTCGCGGCGGTAACCCTTGCGCTCCATCTCGTCGACCATGGTCGAGCCGATGGCCGCCGTGGTCGCCGCCGAGGAGCCCGAGATGGCGGCGAAGAACATCCCCGAGACGCAGACCACCTGCGCCAGCCCGCCGCGGAACGAGCCGACCATCGCCTGGGCGAAGCTCACCAGGCGGGAGGTGACGCCGCCTTCCGACATGAAGGCGCCGGCCAGCATGAAGAACGGCACCGCCATGAAGGAGAACGAATCGATGCCGGAGTACATGTTCTGGGTGATCAGAACCTGCGGCATGTCCATGAACTCGAACAGGATGAGCGACACCGAGAGGCCGAGGGCGAAGGCCACCGGCACGCCGAGGAAGGTCAGGCCCAGGAAGGAACCGATCAGGACGTATTCCATCTCAGCCTCCCTTCCGCTCGCTCAGGGCGCGCGCCGCGGCGAGGATGCGCAGGGTTTCCTTGCCGAGATAGAGGATCATCAGAAGCCCGCTCAGCGGCAGCACCGCGTAGACCCAGCTCATCGAGATGCCGAGGCCGGGGGCGGTCTGGAAGGTCATCGTCTCGGTCATCTTGCCGCCCTGGACGATGAGCAGCAGGATGAAGATGTAACTGCAGGCGTTGATGAACAGGTCGAGGCTGATTCCGGCCCAGGTCCCGGACAGCTTTTCGGGCAGCAGGCGGACCGCCAGATGGCCGCTTTCGCCCATGATCAGGGCCGAGCCCAGGAACACGGTCCAGACGAACAGGAACCGTGCCAGTTCCTCGGACCATTCGAGACTGAAACCGAAAACGTAGCGGGATACGACCTGGAAGAAAATCAGGCCGAGCATCACGGTCATGGCCGTGACCGATATCCAATAGAGAACCGCCCGCAATCCCTTGAAGACGTGGGTCATCGCGATCTCCCCCGGAGATGAAGCGCTGGACCGCCGTCGGAGCCCGGGCGGCTTTGCCGCCCGGGCGCCACGCGGTTTGTTGTTTTAGTTACCGGCCTTGAGCGCGGCGATCTTGTCGAGGTTGTCCTGTCCGACGACCGAGGCGAACTCGGCGTAGACGGGCTGGGTCGCGGCGGCGAACTTGGAGCGGTCGACCTCGAGCACTTCCATTTTCCCGGTCGCCTTGATCTTGGCCCAGTAGTCGTCGTCCTGGCGGGTCGACAGGTCGCGCTGCCAGGCGATGGCTTCCGTGGCGGCGGCCTGGACGACGGCCTGCTGGTCGGCGTTCAGCTTGTTCCAGGTGATCATCGAGATGACGACCGGTTCCGGCGCGTAGGCGTGGGCGGTGAGGGAGGCGTACTTCTGGACCTCGAAGAACCGCTTGGTGAAGATGTGCGCGCTCGGGTTCTCCTGGCCGTCGACGACGCCCTGCTGCATGGCGGTGTAGAGTTCGCCGAACGCCATCGGGGTCGGCGAGGCGCCGAGCGACTTCATCATCTCGATGTAGATCTTGTTGGTCATGACCCGGATCTTCAGGCCGTCGAGATCGGCCGGGGACTTGACCGCATGGACGTTGTTGGTCAGGTGGCGGATGCCGTTCTCCATGTAGCCGAGCAGCTTGACGCCGCGCGGCTCCAGGTTCTTGCCGATGTCCATGCCGACGCTATCGAGCGACTTGTAGGCATGCGTCCGGTCCTCGAACAGGAACGGCAGGTCGAAGATGGAAATCTGCGGCTGGAACTGGCCGAGAACGGCGGTGCCGACCAGGGCCATGTCGATGGAGCCGTAGACGAGGCCCTCGATCAATTCCTTCTGGCCGCCCAACTGCGACGACGGGAACACCTTGACTTCGATGGCGCCGTTCGACTTCTCGGCCACCTTCTTCGCGAAGTAGTCGGCCCCCTGGCCGTAAGGGTGCACGGGTTCGGCGATATGGCCGAGCTTGATCGTGACGTCCGCGGCCCAGGCGGCGGACGAAAGGCCCATGGCGAGCGCAACGCCGGAAAGCACGGCGGTAAACCGTTTCATGATGGCAGTCTCCCTTTTTTGGTGTCGCCGCCCCGGTTGTTTTTGAGGGGTCGCCGACCGTGAAGCATTTCCCTAAGTGTCCAGCGTTCCCGGACGAATACCGGGATATGGACGGAAAAAGCGTGTCACGAGGAAAGGGTTCCCGTCGCGCTTTCGGTCATATTTAGAGAATTGTCCTTTACGCGTATTTTGTTCTTTTTGTTCACGCGAAAATAATCGGTCAGAGGCGGAAGTAGCGCCGCTCCGGCCGGCCGACCGACCCGTAGACCACGTCGGGCCGGATGAACCGGACCGAGACCAGGTATTCGAGATAGCGCCGGGCGGTCGAGCGGCTGGCGCCGATCCGTTCGCCGACTTCCTCGGCGCTCATGCCGAGATGGGCCACCTCGGCGTCGAACACGGCCTGGACCTTGTCCAGCGTCAGCCCGTCGATTCCCTTGGGAAGCTGGCGCACGGCGTCCGCTCCGGCGGCGCGCGCCGGGCCGCGCAGCAGGCCGTCGACTTCCCGCTGTTCCAGGCTCCCGGCGGCGTTCAGCCGTTCACGGTAGCGGCGGTAGTTGTCCAGGCAATCGTCGAACCGGTTCCGGACGACCGGCTTGATGATGTAGTCGAACACCCCGCCGCGCATGGCGGCCTTGAGCGGCTCCACCTCGCGCGCCGCGGTGATCAGGATGACGTCCGATTCGATGTCCTGGGCGCGGAGATCGCGCAGCAGCGTCATGCTGTCGCCTTCCGGGAAGTACAGGTCGAGGAGAATCAGGTCGGGCTCCAGGGTCGCGATCATCTCCCCGGCGTCCTCCAGATCGAGGGCGATGCCGACGACCTCGAAACCGGCCACCTTTTCGGTGAACCGCCGGTGCAGGTCGGCGATCTTAGGATCGTCCTCGATGATCAGCACGCGGATCGCGCTCATGACACGTTGCCCCCGTTCCGGACCAGGACCGCGCGTTTGGGGATCGCGACGGTGAACAGGGCCCCCTTGAACTCTCCGTCGCCCACGGTGACGTATCCGCCGAGATCGTCGAGGTTCTTCTTCACCAGGTAGAGGCCCAGCCCGCGCCGTTCCCGGTCCTTGCGGGAGAAGCCCTTGTCGAAGATCGCCCGGGCGTTCTCCGGCGGGATGCCTCCGCCCGAATCCTCGACCTCGAACACCATCTCGTCGCCCAGGTCGGTGAACGACAGCAGGACCCGGCGGTTGTCCGGCGGGTTGCCGAGCACCGCCTCGAAGGCGTTGTCCAGCAGGTTGCCGAGCACGGTGACCAGCTTTTCCTGATCGACGTCCTCGGGCACGTCGATCATCCGGCTTTCGGGCGGCACCTTCAGGTCGATCTTCAATTCGCGGGCCCGGTTGTACTTGCCCATGATGATGGCGGCGATCACCGGGTGCGGCACCGCGCGGTGCAGGAAGCGGATCATCTCCTGGTAGCCGGTGGATTCCCGGACCACGAGGTCGAGGGCCTCCTGGTGGGCGTCGATCTGCAGCAGCCCGGCGATGGTGTGCAGCTTGTTCGAGTATTCGTGGCTCTGCACCCGAAGCAGTTCGACGTATTCCTGGATGCGCGACAGTTCGCGGGCGATCCGGTCGACCTCGTCCTTCGGCCGGAAGCTGGCGACGGCGCCCCGGACCGTGCCGTTCTCCAGCACCGGGACGATGTTGAGCACCATGTCACGGCCGTTCACCGGCCGTTCCTCGTCCTCGATGGTCTCGCTGGTCTCCAGCACCTCCTCGAGCCCGATCTCCGGGAAGGTCCGTCCGGCCGGGCGGCCGATCACCGCCTTGACGTCGGCCAGTTCGGCGGCGCGCAGGGCGGCCCGGTTGGCGAGGCGCACCGCGCCGGTCTCGTCGACCGCGACAACGCCCTCGCGGATGGCCTCCAGCACCGCGCCGCGTTGCAAGTAGAGGCTGGTGATCTCGTCGGGTTCCAGGCCGAGGGTCTTCTTCTTCAGGTGGCGGGCGACGAGAACCGCCCAGAGGATTCCCAGCGCCATCAGGAAGGAGACGTAAAGGAACGGCCGTTCGAGATGCTGGCGGATGAGATCCTGAACGTCCTCGATCAGATAGCCGACGCTGACGAAGCCGATGATCTGGTCGCCGTTGTCGAGGATCGGCGCCATGCCGCGCAGGGAGGGCCCGAGCGTGCCGACGGCTTCCGATACGTAGGAACTTCCCTCGCCGAGCACCGGCCCGATGTCGCCGCCGACGAAGTGCTTGCCGATCCGGTCGGGACGGGGATGGGAATACCGCATGCCGTCGCTGTCGCCGACGACGATGAACTCCGCGTCCATCTTCTTGCGGATGGTTTCGGCCAGCATCTGGATCTCGCCGGAGCGGTCCTCGATCAGCAGGTCCTTGTGGATGGTCGGAATCTCGGCGACCGTCAGCGCGGTCTGGAGGGCGCGGCGGCCGATCTGCTCGTGCAGGATACCCGACACCACGTTCGACACGACTACCCAGCTGATCGCCGCCTGGACCAGCACCAGCGCGGTGATCAGAAAAATCAGATGCGTCTGGAGCGTTCGCCGCTTCAGCCAAGACGCGGCCAGAAACCGAGCCATCCCAGTCCCCCAATCCCCGTAATCCGGGGTTTGTTGTGTTGTCCGGCCCGGAAGCCCGGCCGGGCCGGTATCCGGTTACAGTGTCACAGGATCAGGTGGGATTCAACTTCCCGGAGAAACACCCTAGGCGGTGCTCAGCGAGGTGGCGAAGCCGTTGACCACGATACCGAGGGCGAAGTCGAGCGCGACCAGCCCGGCGGCCATGGGGCCCTGGATGTTCAGGCCGTGCTTGGCGATGAACCAGCTGTAGGTCAGGATCGCGGCCTGCGCCATCAGCCCGACGAAGACGCCGGCGTCGATCGGGATCACGCCCGTTTCAATCAGCAGGATCAGCGGGATGAACAACCCGTTCTGCAGCACGCTGGCCCAGTTGTAGGCGACGATGTAGCCGAGATAGTTACGTTCGCGGTCGAGCGCCTTGGCGACCGAGACCATAAGCAGCGGGTAGACCACCCAGGCGATCACATAGGCGGTGATCTGAATCGACAGGTAACGGAACGCCGCGGGTTCGGCCGATTCGCCGTAAAACCGTTCGAGTTGCAGGACGGCGTAGAACGGGGCGACGAGCACCGCCGCGAAAAAGGATTTCCAGAAACCGTCCAGGCTGGCGTCGAAGAACTGCAGGCCGCGCGGATCGAACCGGGCCAGCCGGTAGGCGCCGTACAGGGCGCGGGCGATTTCGGCTAGGCCCGGCACGGCGGGGCCGCGAAATAGGCTTCGAGAATCCGCCGGTAGATCTCGGTCAGCTTCTCCAGTTCCTCGACCGGGACCGATTCGTCGGCCTTGTGGGCGGTGCCGCTGCGCAGGCCGAATTCGGCGACCGGGCACAGATCCTTGATGAACCGGGCATCCGAGGTGCCGCCGCCGGTGTCGAGTTGCGGCCGGATGCCGGTGACCGTCTCGATGGCGGCTGTCAATTGTCCGGTCCAGGCGCTCGGCGGGCAGAGGAAGGCTTCACCCGAAACCTCGACCGACAGATCGAACCTGCCGCCGACTTCCGCGCAGCGCTCGCGCAGCCAGGCTGTCAGCGACTCGCCCGTATGGCGGTCGTTGAACCGGATGTTGAACCGGGCCCGGATCTTGCCGGGGATGACGTTGGTCGTCTCGTTGCCGGTGTCGATGGCGGTGATCTGCGCCTGCGACGGTTCGAAATGTTCGGTTCCTTCGTCGAGCGGCTGCCCGGCGATGGCCTGAAGCATCGTCATCAGGCGCGGCACGGGGTTGTCGGCGAACTGCGGATAGGCGGCATGGCCCTGGACGCCGTGAACCGTCAGCAGGCCGTTCAGGCTGCCGCGCCGGCCGATCTTAACCGTCTCGCCGAGCACGTCGCGGTTCGACGGCTCGCCGACCAGGCAATGGTCGATGGTTTCGCCGTTCGCCCGCATCCAGCCCATGACCTTGGGGGTGCCGTTGATCGCCGGGCCTTCCTCGTCGCCGGTGATCAGCAGGCTGATCGAACCGCCGAAACCGTCCGGATGGTCGGCGACGAATCGGTCCGCGGCGGCGACGAAGCAGCCGACGGCCCCCTTCATGTCGACCGCGCCGCGGCCGATCATCACGCCGTCGACGATCTCGCCGGAGAACGGATCGACCGACCAGTCGACCGGGTCGCCCGGCGGCACGACGTCGGTGTGTCCGGCGAAGCAGAAATTCGGTCCCGATCCGCCGAGGCGGGCGTAGAGGTTCTCCACGTCCGGCGTGCCGGGCTCGGAGAACTTCAGGCGGTGGCAGGCGAACCCCATCGGCCGGAGCGCGTCCTCCAGCACGCCGAGCGCGCCGCCCTCTTCGGGCGTCACGCTCGGGCAGGCGATGAGCGCGCGGCTCAGGCCGATGGGGTCGAGTCCTGCGGTCACATCATCCTCAATCGCGGAGCAGTTCGTTGATCGAGGTCTTCGAGCGGGTGCGCTCGTCGACCCGCTTGACGATCACCGCGCAGTACAGGTTCGGCCCCGGCGTGCCGTCCGGCAGCGGCTTGCCCGGCATGGTGCCGGAGACGACCACCGAATAGGCCGGGACGCGGCCCGTATAGACCTCGCCGGTGGTCCGGTCGACGATCTTGGTCGAGGCGCCGAGATAGA
>Ga0207799_100391_pt1 | contig 18346 bp, 16 predicted proteins | sample TtanPargueraPR_4_FD_187742 | JGI IMG/M metagenome (GOLD analysis project Ga0207799, IMG submission 187742) | Aerobic enrichment media microbial communities from Bioluminiscent Bay, La Parguera, Puerto Rico - Tt and M2 (SPAdes) | ecosystem: Environmental > Aquatic > Marine > Unclassified ...
TGGCGAAAACGACGTGGCTCTCGGTCTGCAGGCCCTGCCAGTAGGGGCCGTAATGGCGGGCGATCTCGGCCCGCAGCTCTTTCTTGTCCCAGTCGGCGAGGGCGTCGCGCAGGGCGCGCTTGGCCTCGGCCTCGCGCTTTTCGGTGTTCAGCGCCTCCAGCCCGTTTTCCAGCGCGTTGGCGGTTTCCTCGTAGAGCGTGCGCAGAAGCTGCGCCTTCCAGTTGTTCCAGGTGCCGGGGCCGACGCCGCTGATGTCGCAGACCGTCAGCGCGGTCAGCAGGTTCAGCCGCTTCTTGCTTTTCACCAGCTTGGCGAAATCGCGCACCGTGCGCGGGTCCGAGATGTCGCGTTTCTGCGCCATGTCCGACATCAGCAGGTGATAGCGCACCAGCCATTCCACGGTGTTGCATTCGCTGGGTTTCAGCCCCAGCCGCGGCGCCACCTTGCGCGCGATCTGTGCGCCGAGGACCGAGTGGTCCTCGGGCCGGCCCTTGCCGATGTCGTGCAGCAGCAGCGCGACGTAGAGCACCTTGCGGTTCACGCCTTCCTTGAGGATATGGCTGGTGATCGGCAGTTCCTCGACCAGCTCGCCGCGCTCGAGCTTGGCGAGGTGCGAAATGCACTGGATGGTGTGCTCGTCCACCGTGTAGTGGTGGTAGACGTTGAACTGCATCATCGCCACGATCGGCTTGAACTCGGGGATGAAGGCCGAGAGCACGCCCAGTTCGTTCATCCGGCGCAGCGAGCGTTCGGGGTTGCCGTGTTTCAGCAGCAGGTCGAGGAAGATGCGCTGCGCCTCCTTGTCGGTGCGCAGCTCGTCGTCGATCAGCTCGAGATGGGCCGAGATCGCCCGCATCGCGTCCGGGTGGATCAGGGTACCGGTGCGCAGCGCCTCTTCGAACAGGCGCAGGATGTTCACGCGGTCGTCGAAGAAGGTCTCCTCGTCCTCGATGCTCAGCCGGTTCTGGACGATGACATAGCCCTTCTTGGCCTGGCGGCGGCGGCGGAACAGGCCCAGCAGCTTGGGTTCGCGCTTGACGTGGCTGGCCTCCAGCGCGGTGAGGAAGATGCGGGTCAGCTCGCCAACATGGGTGGCGTGGCGGAAATAGTCCTGCATGAAATGCTCGACCGCGCGGCGCCCGCCCTTGTCCTCATAGCCCATGCGGTCGGCGACCTCGATCTGCAGGTCGAAGGTCAGCGTGTCCGTCGCCCGCCCGGTGATCAGGTGTAGGTGGCAGCGCACCGCCCAGAGAAAGTTCTCGGCGCGGCGGAACTGATCCATCTCGTCCTGGGTGAAGACGCCGAGATCGATCAGGTCGCGGGTGTGTTCGACCTGGTGGACGTATTTCGCGATCCAGAACAGCGATTGCAGGTCGCGCAGCCCGCCTTTGCCTTCCTTGACATTGGGCTCCAGCATGTAGCGCTGGCCGCCCTGCTTCTTGTGCCGGTCGGCCCGTTCGGCAAGCTTGGCCTCGACGAAATCGGCCGCGGTGGAGCTGAACAGCTCGCTCCAGAGCGTTTCCTTCAGCTCCTCGGCCAGCGGCGCGTGCCCGCCGAGGAAGCGGTGTTCCAGCAGGGCGGTGCGGATGGTGTAATCCTCGCGCCCCAGTCGCAGGCAGTCCTGCACGGTGCGGGTGGCGTGGCCGACCTTCAGCCGCAGGTCCCACAGGATGTAGAGCATGGTCTCCACCACGCTCTCGGCCCAGGGGGTGACCTTGTAGGGGGTCAGGAACAGCAGGTCGACATCGGAATGCGGCGCCATCTCGGCCCGGCCGTAGCCGCCCACCGCAAGCACGGCGATGCGCTCGCCCTCGGTGGGGGCGTTGAGCGGGTGGACCCGCTGGGTGGCGATGTCCAGCACCGCGCCGACCAGGCAATCGGTCAGGTAGGCATAGGCGCGCACCGTCTTGCGCGCCTCGAAGGGTTCGGCCTCGAAGGCGGCGGCGATGGCGGCGTTGCCGGATTTGCGGGCCTGCCGAAGCAGGCGCACGGCGGCGTCGCGGATGGCGCGGGCATCGGCCTCGGGGCCGGCCTCGCGCGCCAGCGCCGCGTCAAAGGCGGCGCGGTCGAAGATCTCTTCCGGCGGGCAGATCAGTTTGTCGGGCGCAAGCGCCGGGCTGTCGGGCTGCGTGACGGGTTTAGAACCCGGCACCGCCAAAGCTTCTTGGGGCAGGGTCAATCACAAACACCTGTTTGTCGCGGATTTCGGCGACCGCGAGGCCGCGCTCGTTGGTGCCGTCTTGGCGCAGGCGGAAGATGCCGTCAACACCGACGAAGCCCGAGGGCTGGGTCAGCGCCGTGGTGGTCAGGGCGTCACGGTTGCCCTGTTTGACCAGCGCGCCGATGGCGGCGATGCCGTCATAGGCCAGCCCCGCGATCGGATGCGCCCCCTCGCCGAAGGCGGACTGATAACGGGCGCGGAACCGCTCGTTCAGCGCCGGGTCGGGCAGGGCAAACCAGCCGCCCTGAACGCCGGGCAGGTCCAGCGTGCTGGCAGGGATGTCCCAGCGGGTCAGGCCGATGAACTGGGTGGTGTCCGTCTTCACGCCGTTCTCGGGCAGAAGCTGCGCCAAGAGCGGCAGCGCGCCCGAGGTGTCGGCGGTCAGGAACAGCGCGTCGGGCTGGTTGGCGTCCACGGTCTCGGTGATGGCGGGGATCGCCTGCACCACGCCGTTCTGGGAGAACTCGTAAGAGGCCGTGCCGGCCGGGGTGGCGCCGGCATTGAAGATCGCGCGCTGGATCGCATCGCGCCCCGTCGCGCCCGAGACGGTCTGGTCATGCACGATCATGATCCGGCCCTTGCCGGTGGCCTGCGCGTAGCGCACCAGCCGGTCGGCGGTGTTCTCGAACGTCCGGCCCAGCACGAAGACATTGCCGCCCGCGATGCCGGTGTTGTTGGAGAAGCTCAGCACGTTGACATTGCGGTTGGCCACGGCAAGGCCGGCGGCGTTGGCGGCCTGGGCATAGACCGGGCCGAGGATGATCTTGGCGCCGTCGCGTACCGCCTCGCGGGCCACCTCGGCGGCGCGCCCGGCGTCGCCGGCGGTGTTGTAGACGCGCAGGTCGACCGTTACGCCCTCGAGGTCGGACGCGGCAAGCCGCGCGGCGTTTTCCAGGCTTTTCGCCAGCAATGCATCGCCCGGCTGTTCCGAGCCGCCGGGCACCAGCAGGGCCACCGGCACGGGGGCGCGGGTGTCGATGCTGGGGCCGGTGCCGATGCCCGGGCCGGGCTGGCAGGCGGCCAGGGCCAGCGCCCCGGCGACAACGGCGGCGCGCGCCAGCGACTTGCGGGCGGAACGCAAAACGGCAAACATGGTGTAATCCTCACTCCCGGGGCATGGGCTTTCTGGTCACCGGGACAGTAAGCATTTCGCCCCCCCAAGTAAACGTCTCAGAACGGAGCCTCCCGCCGTGGAAATCCAGACCAAGCCGCTCGACCCCGGGCTGTATTTCGTCGCCACCCCGATCGGGACGGCGCGTGACATCACCCTGCGCGCGCTCGACATCCTGGCCAGTGCCGACGTGATCGCGGCCGAAGATACGCGCACCGCCAAGCACCTGATGCAGATCCACGGCGTCACGCTGGGCGACAGGCCGGTGATCGCCTATCACGACCACAGCGCGCCGGCGCTGCGCGACAGGATCGTGGCCATGATCGCCGAGGGCAAATCCGTCGCCTATGCCAGCGAGGCCGGCACGCCGCTGGTCGCCGATCCGGGGTTTCAGCTGGGGCGTGCGGTGATCGCGGCGGGGCTGAGCGTGACCACGGCGCCGGGCCCCTCGGCGGTGCTGGCGGCGCTGACCGTCTCGGGCCTGCCCAGCGACCGGTTTCTGTTCGTGGGATTTCCGCCCACGGCCAAGGGGCAGCGCGCAAAGATGCTGGCGGAATTGGCCGCGGTCCCGGCGACGCTGGTGCTCTACGAATCGCCGAAACGCGTTCACCGATTGTTAGGGGAATTGGCGCAGTGTTTCGGGGAAGTCCGGCAGGCGGTGGTCTGCCGCGAACTGACCAAGCGGTTCGAAGAGGTGACACGCGGCACGCTGGCCGAGCTGGCGGAGGCCTTTGCGGACCGTGCGGTGAAGGGCGAGATCGTGGTCCTGGTCGACCGGGCGCCGGAGGCGCGGGCGGATGCGCAGACCCTGGAAGAGGCGCTGCGGGCCGCCCTGCCGCGCAAGTCGGTGAAGGACGCCGCGGCCGAGGTGGCGGCTGCTCTGAACCTGCCGCGCCGGCAGGTCTATCAGGAGGCGCTGAGGCTGGCCGGCGAGGAGTGAATGGAGGGCGCGCAATGACCGGAGGGCGAGAGATGAGCGGTGAGCGAGCGGCGCGCGGCGGGACGTCGTATCACGCAGGGCGCGTGGCCGAGGATATCGTGGCCGAACGCTACCGGCGCCGGGGGCTGGCGATCGCCGGCCGGCGGTGGCGCGGCGCCGGGGGCGAGATCGACCTGATCGTTCGCGACGGGGAGGCGGTCGTCTTCATCGAGGTCAAGAAAAGCCGCAGCCATGCGCGGGCGGCCGAACGGCTGGGCGAGCGCCAGATCGCGCGGCTGTTTTCCGCCGCCTCGGAGTTCCTGGCGGGCGAGCCGAAGGGGCAGTTGACCGAGACGCGGTTCGACGTGGCGCTGGTGGACGGCATGGGCCGGGTGGAGATCCTGGAGAACGCCCTGGCGGCGTAAGGCGAACTCGGTGATTGCAACGCGGCGCCGGGTCGGTCATGTAAAGTCCGAACCGAGGAGGGCTTTGCATGAAGCTGAAAGTTGCCATCCAGATGGACCCGATCGAGGACGTCGATATCGACGCCGACAGCACGTTCCGCCTGGCCGAGGAAGCGCAGGCGCGCGGGCATGAGCTGTTCTACTACAATCCCGACAACCTCTATTGGAACGACGGCCGGGTGATGGCCCGCGGCTGGCCCCTGACGGTCCAGCGCGTGGCCGGGGCGCATTTCACCCTCGGTACCGAGGCCGATGTCGATCTGGCCGGCTTCGACGTGGTCTGGCTGCGCCAGGATCCGCCCTTCGACATGGGCTATATCACGACCACCCATCTGCTGGAGCGGGTGCATCCCGAGACCCTGGTGGTCAACGACCCTTTCTGGGTGCGCAACTTCCCCGAGAAGCTCTTGGTGCTGCAATTCCCCGAGTTGATCCCGCCGACGCTGATCGCGCGCGACCTGCTGACCATCCGGCAGTTCAAGGAGCTGCACGGCGACATCATCCTCAAGCCGCTTTACGGCAACGGGGGCGCCGGGGTGTTCCGGCTGGATCCCGCCGACCGCAACCTGTCGTCGTTGCACGAGCTGTTCACCAGCCTCAGCCGAGAGCCGCTGATCGCGCAGAAATTCCTGCCCGACGTCTCCAAGGGCGACAAGCGGATCATCCTTGTGGATGGCGAACCGGTGGGGGCGATCAACCGGGTGCCGGCGCGCGGCGAGACGCGGTCGAACATGCATGTGGGCGGCCGGCCCGAGAAGACCGGGCTGACCGAGCGCGACCTCGAGATCTGCGCCGCCATCGGCCCCACCCTGCGCGAGCACGGCCAGATCTTCGTGGGCATTGACGTGATCGGCGGCAGCCTCACCGAGATCAACGTGACCTCGCCCACCGGCATCCAGGAGTTGGAGCGCTTCGACGGCGTGAACATTGCCGAGAAGGTCTGGGAGGCGATCGAGGCCAAGCGCCGCTAACCGCCCACGGCGAGGCGGAAGCTGACCGCCTCGGCCACGTGGGGCCTGCGCACCGCGTCCGATCCGTCGAGATCGGCGACGGTGCGCGCCACCCGCAGTACCCGGTGATAGCCGCGCGCCGACAGGCCGAAGCGTTCGGCCACCCGGGACAGCAGCTCGCGCCCCTCGGCGTCGGGCGTGGCGATCTCTTCCAGCAGGCGCCCCTCGGCATCGGCATTCACCCTCACGTTTTCAACCGCATTGAACCGGTCCGCCTGCACGGCGCGGGCCGCGGCCACGCGCGCGCCAACCTCGGCCGAGCTGTCGCCCGATTCGGGCAGGTCGAGATCGGTATAGGCCACCGGGGGCACCTCGACCCTCAGGTCGAACCGGTCCATCAGCGGGCCCGAGATGCGGCCGAGATAGTCCTCGCCGCATTGGGGCACGCGGGCGCAGGCGCGTGCAGCGTCGGCCAGGTGGCCGCATTTGCAGGGATTGGCCGCCGCCACCAGCAGAAATCGGCAGGGATAGCGCATATGGGCGTTGGCGCGCGAGACCACGACCTCGCCGGTCTCGATCGGCTGGCGCAGGGTTTCCAGCACGGCGCGGGGGAATTCGGGGAATTCGTCCATGAACAGAACGCCGTTATGGGCCATGGAGATCTCGCCCGGCTTGGCGCCGCGCCCGCCGCCGACGATGGCGGCCATCGAGGCGGTGTGATGCGGGGTCCGGAAGGGCCGCGCGCGCGAGATGCCGCCCTCGTCCAGGAGCCCCGAGAGCGAGTGGATCATCGAGGTCTCCAGCGCCTCGGCGGGCGTCAGTGGCGGCAGGATGCCCGGCATGCGCGCGGCCAGCATGGACTTGCCCGAGCCCGGCGCGCCCACCATCAGCATGTGGTGGCGGCCGGCCGCGGCGACCTCCAGCGCGCGCTTGGCCCGTTCCTGCCCTTTCACGTCGCGCAGGTCGCGCGCACCGGTCTCGAGCCCAACCTCGCCCGGTTCGGCCGGGGCGAGCGGCGCCTGGCCGGTGTAGTGGCGCACCACCTCGCCCAGCGAGCCCGCGGCCAGCACCTGCGCGGCGCCCACCCAGGCGGCCTCGGCCCCGCAGGCGCGGGGGCACAGCAGCGCGCGGTCCGCCTCGGCCGCGGCCATGGCGGCGGGCAGCGCCCCCAGCACCGGCACCAGCGAGCCGTCGAGCGACATCTCGCCCAGGGCGACGGTGCGCTCCACCTCGTCGCGGGGTACGACCTCGATCGCGGCCAGAAGCGAAAGCGCGATGGGCAGGTCGAAATGCGAGCCCTCCTTGGGCAGGTCGGCGGGCGACAGGTTGATCGTGATGCGTTTCGAGGGCAGGGCGATGGACATCGCCGTCAGCGCCGCCCGCACCCGGTCGCGCGCCTCGCTCACCGCCTTGTCGGGCAGGCCGACGATGGAAAAGGCGGGCAGCCCGGCGGTCACGGCGCATTGCACCTCGACCATCCGGGCCTCGACCCCTTCGAAGGCCACCGTATATGCCCGCGCTACCATCCGCCCCTCCGCCGTTTCCTTGGTTAACGGCTACGGCGGAACAGGTTTAGGAATGGTAAACTTCCGAGCGGTCAGGCGGCGTCGCCTGGCCAGGGGCGCTTGGGCAGGTCCATCGCGTAGGGCTCGGGGTCGTAGCTCTTGGTCAGGCCCTCGGCGCGCCACTGGCGGAAGGCCGGGTCGGCCAGATGCGCGTCGACATAGGCCTGGGATTCCGCGCTGACGGGCAGGGCGTATCCGGCGATCCGCGCGGCGACCGGGGCGTAGAACGCATCGGCGATGCTGTAGGCGCCGAACAGCCAGGGGCCTTGGCCGCCGAACCGCTGCCGCGCCAGAGACCAGAGGAAATCGAGACGCTCCAGGTCGGCCAGTACCGCGGCCGAGGGCGCAAAATTCGCGTAGGCACGGGCGAGGTTCATCGGGCATGCGCCACGCAGCGCGGCAAAGCCCGAATGCATCTCGGCCACGATCCCGCGGGCCAGCGCCCGGGCGGCGGGATCGGCGGGCCAGAGCCCGGCCTCGGGGTGACGCTCGGCCAGGGTTTCGGCGATGGCGAGGGTGTCCTGCACGACGTCGCCCTCGGGGGTGCGCATCACCGGCACCAGCCGGGCGGGGGCGAGATCGGCCAGATCCTGGGCCATGGTGCCGTCGTAGAGCCCCACCATCTGCACCCGGTAGGGGAGGCCGAATTTCTCGAACATCAGCCATCCGCGCAGCGACCAGCTGGAATAGGTGCGGTCGCCGATGAAAAGGTCGTAGGTCATGCGTGTCTCCGTCGCGCTGTGATCGGCGGCACGCTAGGGCCGAATGGCGCGATCACAAATCGATGATTTGTGCGAAGGCCCATCATGGTTGATGATTCATGTGATCCGAAACGATCCTGGCCGCGTATCCCCGGAGAAGCCAACCAAAGGGGGAAGCCGATGCCGCTTGATCTGCAAGCCGAGACGTCCCTGTCCCGCAAGGCCATGAAGGCCGAGTTGCTGGATGCGGAGACCGAGCTGGAACTCGCCTATGCCTGGCGCGACCGCCGCGACGAGGCGGCGCTGCACCGGCTGGTCACCGCCTATATGCGGCTGGCGATCTCGATGGCGGCGAAATTCCGGCGCTACGGCGCGCCGATGAGCGACCTGATCCAGGAGGCCGGGCTGGGCCTGATGAAGGCCGCCGACAAGTTCGACCCAGATCGCGGGGTGCGGTTTTCCACCTACGCGGTGTGGTGGATCAAGGCCTCGATCCAGGATCACGTGATGCGCAACTGGTCGCTGGTGCGCACCGGCTCCACCTCCAGCCAGAAAACGCTGTTCTTCAACCTGCGCCGGGTGCAGGCCCGGCTGGAACGCGAGGCGAACGCCCGCGGAGAGGAGCTGGACGGCCACCAGCTGCGCCAGAGGATTGCCACCGAGGTGGGCGTGTCGCTGGCCGATGTGGAGATGATGGAGGGGCGGCTGTCGGGCTCGGATTTCTCGCTGAACGCGGCGCAGAGCAGCGACGAGGAGGGCCGCGAATGGATCGACACGCTGGAGGATGACAGCGCCCAGGCCGCCGAGCAGGTCGAGGAGACGCATGACATCGATACCCTGCGCGGCTGGCTGGTCTCTGCCATGGACGTGCTGACGGCGCGCGAGCGATTCATCGTGACCGAGCGCAAGCTGCGCGACGCGCCGCGCACGCTGGAAAGCCTCGGCAACGAGCTGGGCCTGTCCAAGGAGCGTGTGCGCCAGCTCGAGGCGGCGGCCTTTGCCAAGATGCGCAAACGCCTTGAAGCGATCAGCCCGGAGGTGCATGAGTTCTTCGCATGAAGACCTTCCTTGCCCTCGCGGCCCTGCTGGCTGCCGCCCCCACCTGCGCCGAACGCATCGATGCGCAGGCGCTGAGCCACCTGCCGCAGGCCGACGTTGTCGTGCTGGGCGAGGTGCATGACAACCCCGTCCACCACGCCAACCAGGCGCAGGCGGTGGCGGCGCTCGCCCCGTCTGCGGTTGTCTTCGAGATGCTGACGCCGGAACAGGCGGCCAGGGTCACGCCCGCGCTGCGCGCGGACCGTGCGGCGTTGGAACAGGCGCTGGGCTGGGCTGACACCGGCTGGCCTGATTTCGCGATGTATCATCCGATCTTCACCGCCTCCGATGCTGCGATCTATGGCGCGGCTCTGCCGCGTGAGCAGGTGCGCCGGGCGGTTGGGGAAGGGGCTGCCGCGGTGTTCGGCGAAGAGGCTGCCGCTTATGGCCTGGCCGACCCGCTGCCTGGCGATCAGCAGCGGGAGCGCGAGGATTTGCAGCGTGACGCGCATTGCAACGCCCTGCCCGAAACCCTCTTGCCCGGCATGGTCGAGGCGCAGCGCCTGCGCGACGCGGCTTTCGCCCGCACCGTTGCTCAGGCAGTGGCCGAGACGGGTGGCCCGGTCGCCGTGATCACCGGCAACGGCCATGCCCGCCGCGACTGGGGCCTGCCCGCCGCACTGGCGCTTGCCGCGCCTGGGCTGTCGCTGATCTCGGTCGGCCAGCTTGAGGAGACGCCGGAGGATGGTGCGCCCTACGATTTCTGGCTGGTGACCGAGGCGACCGAGCGGGATGACCCCTGCGCAGGGCTAATGACCGACTGAGCTTGCCCCGCCCCGCCCCGCGCCCTAGACATTGGGCAGGAGTTGCGAAAGGGGCCCCCATGCTGGCAGGCAAACGCATTCTGTTGATCATCGGCGGCGGGATCGCGGCCTTCAAGGCGCTGGACCTGATCCGCCGCCTGCGCGAGCGTGGCGCGGCGATGACCCCGGTGTTGACGCGTGCGGGCGAGGAATTCGTCACGCCGCTCTCGGTCTCGGCTCTGGCGGCCGAAAAGGTCTATCGCGACCTGTTCGACCTGACCGACGAGGCCGAGATGGGGCATATCGAACTGTCCCGCGCCGCCGACCTGGTGGTGGTGGCCCCCGCGACGGCCGACCTGATGGCCAAGATGGCGGGCGGGCATGCCGATGATCTGGCCTCGACCCTGCTGATGGCGACCGATAAACGCGTGCTGATCGCGCCTGCCATGAACGTGCGGATGTGGGAGCATCCGGCGACCCGGCGCAACCTGGCCACGCTGACGGGCGACGGCATCCTGACCGTCGGCCCCGAAGAGGGCGCTATGGCCTGTGGCGAGTTCGGCCCGGGCCGCATGGCCGAGGTGCCGCAGATCGTCGAGGCGATCGAGACCGCGCTGTCCGATGGGCCGCTGAAGGGCCGGCATATCGTCGTCACCTCGGGCCCCACGCATGAGCCCATCGACCCGGTGCGCTACATCGCCAACCGCTCGTCGGGCGCGCAGGGCACGGCGATTGCCCGGGCGCTGGCGGCGCTGGGGGCGGACGTCACCTTCGTTACCGGCCCGGCCAGCGTGCCCCCGCCGCAGGGCGTGCGCGTGATCCGGGTGGAGACCGCGCGCCAGATGCTGGAGGCGGTCGAGGACGCGCTGCCCGCCGATGCCGCCGTCTTCGCCGCCGCCGTGGCCGACTGGCGCGTGGCCAATGCCGCGGAAAACAAGATGAAGAAGACCAAGGGCGGGCTGCCCGCCCTGGAATTCGCCGAGAACCCCGACATCCTGGCTACGATCAGCCGGATGGGGGCGGGGCGGCCGGGCCTGGTGGTGGGTTTCGCCGCCGAAACCGACGACGTGATCGCCCATGCTGGCGCCAAGCGCGAGCGCAAGGGCTGTGACTGGATCGTGGCCAATGACGTCTCGCCCGAGACCGGCATCATGGGCGGGGCGGAGAACGCTGTGACCCTGATCAATTCCGAGGGCGCCGAGGACTGGCCGCGCATGGGCAAGGAACAGGTGGCGCAGCGGCTGGCCGCCAAGATCGCGGAGGTGTTGGCATGACCGCCCCGGTGATCCGCATCCTCCACGAGGACTGGGCCGATCTTGAGGTCCCGCTGCCCTCTTACGAAACCGCGGGTGCCGCGGGGGCCGATATCCGCGCCAACCTGCCGCCCGAGATCCGGGAAGAAGGGTTGACCCTGCAGCCGATGGAGCGGCGCATCGTGCCCACCGGGCTGCGGGTGGAGATCCCCATCGGGTTCGAGATGCAGATCCGCCCGCGCTCCGGCCTTGCCTTGAAGCACGGCATCAGCCTGCCCAACACGCCGGGCACCATCGACAGCGATTATCGCGGGCCGCTGGGGGTGCTGCTGGTCAATCTCGGGGCCGAGCCCTACCTGATCCATCACGGCGACCGCGTGGCGCAGATGATCGTGGCCCCGGTGGTGCAGGCGCGGTTCGAACTGGCCGATGACCTGAGCGAGACCGCGCGCGGCCAGGGCGGCTTCGGCTCGACGGGGCGGCGCTGATGGGGCTGGTTCTGGTGCTGGCGGCGGGGCTGTGGGGGCTGGGCGTGCTGCTCGGGGCGCCGGTGAAGGCGCGGCTGGGGATGATCGGGGTGCTTTATGCCGGGGTGCTGGCCACGCAGGCGACGCTGCCCCAGGGGCACGCCCTGCGGGCGGCGATTGGCGGCAATGTGCAAAGCTGGCTGGCGCTGGGCGTGATCGGGGCGCTGGTGGCGGGCTATGCCGCGGTCGTGCGGCTGCTGCGCCGCCGTGCCCAGACCGAAGCGCCCGAACCGGCGGACGAAGGCCCCTTCCGCGCGGCGGAACTGGAACGCTACGCCCGGCACATCATCCTGCGCGAGATCGGCGGGCCGGGGCAGCTGAAGCTGAAGAACGCCAAGGTGCTGGTAATCGGGGCCGGCGGCCTCGGCTCGCCCGCGCTGCTCTATCTCGCGGCGGCGGGTGTGGGAACCATCGGGGTGGTCGATGACGACAAGGTGGATGCCTCCAACCTTCAGCGGCAGGTGATCCATACCGACGACCGGCTGGGCATGCCCAAGGTCCATTCCGCCGCCGAACAGATGCGCGCGCTGAACCCGTTTGTGGAGATCCGCCCTTATGACCGCCGCCTGGCGGAGGAGGGCGCGGCCGAGCTGTTCGCCGAATATGACCTGATCCTCGACGGCACCGACAATTTCGACACCCGCTTCATGGTCAACCGCGCCGCGGTCGCTGCGGGTAAGCCGCTGATCGCGGCGGCCATCACGCAGTGGGAAGGGCAGATCAGCCTCTACGATCCCGCGCGCGGCGCGCCCTGCTACCAGTGTATCTTCCCCGAGGCCCCGGCGCCGGGGCTGGCGCCGACCTGCGCCGAGGCCGGCGTGATCGGGGCATTGCCCGGCGTGATGGGCTCGATGATGGCGGTCGAGGCGATCAAGGAGATCGCGGGGGCGGGCGAGAGCCTGCGGGGGCGGATGCTGTTTTACGACGCGCTTTACGGCGAGAACCGGCAGGTGCGGCTGAAACGGCGCGCGGACTGTCCCATCTGCGGCGCGGGCGGCTGAGGGCGGGAGCCTCCGGCGGGGATATTTTCGAACAGAAGAAGGGGGCCTCTGGACCTTTGCCCCGGCCGGGCCTAGCTGTTGACGCAAAGGAGACCCAGATGACCAACCCGCTGCTCGCCGCCTGGACCACGCCCTTCGAGATGCCGCCCTATGCCGAGATCTCGGATGAGGATTTCGCGCCGGCGCTGGAGGCGGCCCTGGCCGAGGCGCGGGCCAACGTGGCCGCGATCGCGGACAACCCCGAACCGCCCACATTCGAGAACACGATCGAGGCTCTGGAACTGGCCGATGCGGCGCTGGGGCGGGTGCTGGGCGTGTTCTATTCGCTGGCGGGCGCCGACAGCAATCCGGCGCGCGAGGCGCTGCAGAGGGAATTTGCGCCGAAGCTGGCGGCCTATTCGTCGGACGTCACCCTGAACGAGCGGCTCTTCGCGCGGATCGAGGCGCTGTGGCAGGGGCGGGAGGCGCTGGATCTGGACGAGGAACAGGCGCGCGTGCTGATGCTGACGCGGCGCGGCTTCGTGCGGGCGGGCGCGCAACTGGAGGGCGCGGCGCGCGAGCGGCTGCGCGAGATCATGGCGCGGTTGTCGGTGCTGGGCACGCAGTTCACGCAGAACCTGCTGGCCGACGAGCGTGAGTGGTTCATGGAGCTTTCGGAAGCCGATCTGGAAGGGCTGCCGGGCTTCGTGATCGCCGCCGCCCGCGCCGCAGGGGCGGAGAAGGGTGTCGACCAGCCGGTCATCACCCTGTCGCGCTCGCTGATCGTTCCTTTCCTGCAATTCTCGCCCCGGCGCGAACTGCGCGAAAAGGCCTTTCGCGCCTGGGAGGCACGCGGGGCGAACGGGGGCGGGACCGACAACCGCGCGATCACCGCCGAGACCCTGGAGCTGCGCGAGCAGCGGGCGCATCTGCTGGGCTATGCCGATTTCGCCAGCTTCAAGCTGGAGACCGAGATGGCCAAGTCGCCGGCCCGCGTGCGCGCGCTGTTGATGGAGGTCTGGGGGCCTGCCCGCGCCGCGGCCGAGGCCGACGCGCATGAGCTGGAGCAGATGATGCACGAGGACGGCATCAACGGCCGGCTGGAGCCTTGGGACTGGCGCTACTACGCCGAAAGGCAGCGCAAACTCCGCCACGACCTCGACGAGGCCGAGCTCAAGCCCTATCTCCAACTCGACCGGATGATCGAGGCGGCGTTCTCCTGCGCGAACCGTCTGTTCGGGCTGGAGTTCAGGCCGCTCGACATGCCGCTCTACCACCCCGATGTCCGGGCCTGGGACGTTACCCGCAACGGCCAGCACCTGGCCGTGTTCATCGGCGACTATTTCGCGCGCGGCTCGAAACGCTCGGGCGCGTGGTGCTCGGCCAGCCGGTCGCAGAAAAAACTGGGCAGCGCGGTGCGGCCCATCGTGCACAACGTGTGCAACTTCGCCAAGCCCGCGCCGGGGGAGTCGGCGTTGCTGTCCTATGACGACGCGCGCACGCTGTTCCACGAATTCGGCCACGCGCTGCACCAGATCCTGTCGGACGTGACCTATGAGTCGATCTCCGGCACCTCGGTGGCGCGCGATTTCGTGGAACTGCCAAGCCAGCTGTTCGAGCACTGGCTGGAGGTGCCCGAGGTGCTGGCCGAGTTCGCCACCCATGCCGAGACGGATGCTCCCATGCCCAGGGACCTGCTCGATCGGCTACTGGCCGCGGCGACCCATGACATGGGCTTCCAGACGGTCGAATATATCGCCTCGGCGCTGGTCGACCTGGCCTTCCACGAGGGCGCTGCGCCGGCCGACCCGATGGGGAAACAGGCCGAGGTTCTCGACGGGATCGGCCTGCCGCACGCCATCACCATGCGCCACGCCACCCCGCATTTCGCCCATGTCTTCGCCGGTGACGGTTATTCCAGCGGCTATTACAGCTACATGTGGTCAGAGGTCATGGACGCCGACGCCTTCGAAGCCTTCGAAGAGGCCGAGGGCGCCTTCGACCCGGAAATCGCCGAACGGCTGGAGAGGTTCATTCTCTCCCAAGGCGGCGCGCAAGAGGCCGAGGAGCTCTACACCGCCTTCCGCGGCCGCCTCCCGGGGGTCGAGGCGCTGCTGAAGGGCAGGGGACTGCTGCCAGCCTGACGCCCATCCCCTTCTTCTGTTTAGAAATATCCCGGGGTTTGGGGCAGAGCCCCAATCCGCACGCAGTGCCATAGGGCGTGCGCCGCAGGCGCTCAATCCGGCACGGTGCAAAGGCCTAGCGCACGGGATCCTTGTGGATGATGACATCCGTCTCCGGATAGGCCTCGAGGATGGCCCGTTTCAGCCCCGCGCCGATGTCATGCGCCTCGGTCAGCGTCAGATTGCCGTCCAGCTCGATATGCAGGTTCACGAAGATGGTGGACCCCGCAGAACGCGTGCGGAAGTCGTGATACCCGTGCAGCCCCGGCCAGGCCTTCACGATCTCCTCGATCCCGGCCACGACCTTCGGATCGGCCGCGCGGTCCATCAGCGCGTCCCAGGCAGTCTTCCCGATGCCCAGCGCGCCCACCGCCAGCATCGCGGCCGCGCCGATGGCCACCGCGCTGTCGATCTGGGTCAGCCCGAACTGAGCCGAGGCCCAGAGCGCCGCGATCGCGCCCAGATTGGGCAGCAGGTCGCCCATATAGTGCAGCGAATCCGCGCGCACCACCTTGTTGCCGGTGCGCCGGGCCACGCGGCGCTGCCAGAGCACCAGCGCCAGTGTCAGCGCGATCGACACCCCCATGACCAGCGCACCGCGCCCTTCGGCGGCGATGGGCGCGGGCGTCTCGGAGAGCAGCCGCCGCGCCGCTGCCCAGGCGATCAGTCCGCTTGAGACCAGGATGAACACCGCCTGGGCCAGCGCGGCCAGGTCCTCGGCCGAAGAATGGCCGAAGGCGTGGTCGTCATCCGGGGGCTTGGCGGCATAGAAGATCGCGGCCAGCCCGCCCAGCGAGATCATCAGGTCCAGCGCCGAATCCGCCAGCGACGCGGCGATCGACAGCGCACCAGTTTCTCCCAGCGCCCACAGCTTCAGCGCCACCAGCACCACCGCCACGGCGACCGAGGCCAGCCCGGCCGAGAGGTTCAGATGGGTAGCTTTGGACATGGGCGGGCTCCGTGCGGGCAAGGCCTGGCCTGACTAGCGTGCGGCAGCCGCCGCGCGCAAGCGCTCAGTCGCGGGTCTCGTCCGGTTTCACGCCCCACAGGTCGGCCTTGGGCACCCAGCCCGACACGCCGTCGGCGCTGATCTCGCACCAGTCGGGATTGCACTCGCCCAGGCGCGCCACCACGCCCAGCTCGGCATGGGCGGCGACGGGGGCCTCGGCGAGGGGGCGGCGGCGCAGGGGCAGCATGTCGGTTTCCACGATCACCGTGCGCACACCCGACAGCAGCGAATAATGCATCCAACCGCCCAGCCCGTCGCGGTCGCGCACCCGGCGCCAGTGGCCGTATTCGGCGGTGATTTCCAGCGGCATGTTGCGGCGTTTGTAGACCCAGTCGATGCGGTGGGTCAGGCTGGGGCCGCGGCGGACATTGCCCTCGGCCGCCTTGAGCGACACGAAGCGCGGCAGGGGCAGGTTGGTGACCGGCCCGCGCTCGGCTGCCGTGGCTGACGACATCAGCACGAGGGCCATCCCCAGCACGGTGAGAAAAATGCGCATGCCTGCTCGTCCGCCTCTTTTGCGAAGTCTTTTTGTCGCTTGCCCGACGAGGTCTTGTGCCTTGCCCCGTTCTCCGACAGTTTGCCAATATGCTAGGCGCAAGGAAAGCACAGGGAGGCACCGAATGCCCACTCCACGGCTGAGTGTTGTTGTCACGCGACGGTTGCCCGAACCCGTCGAGACCCGGCTCAAGGAACTCTTCGATGTCGAGCTTTCGGAAAACGACGCCAAGATGACCCGCGAAGATCTGATCGCGGCCATGAAACGCGCCGATGTGCTGGTGCCCTGCGTGACCGACCAGATCGACCAGGCGATGCTGGCCGCGGCTGGCGACCGGCTGAAGCTGATCGCGAATTTCGGTGCGGGGGTCGACCATATCGACGTGCAGACGGCCCGCCAGCGCGGCATCCTCGTGTCCAACACCCCCGGCGTGGTGACCGAGGATACCGCCGACATGACCATCGCGCTGATCCTGGCCGTGGTGCGCCGCATCCCCGAGGGCCAGGCCGTGATGCAGGCCGGCGAATGGGAGGGCTGGGCGCCCACCGCCTTCATGGGCGGGCGGATTGCCGGGCGGCGGCTGGGCATCCTGGGCATGGGGGCGATCGGCCAGGCGGTCGCGCGCCGGGCCAAGGCCTTTGGCATGCAGGTGCATTACCACAACCGCAAGCGCGTGCATCCGCAGATCGAGGAAGAGCTGGAGGCGACCTATTGGGAAAGCCTCGACCAGATGGTCAGCCGGATGGACGTCATCTCGGTCAACTGCCCGCACACGCCCTCGACCTTCCACCTGCTCAACGCCCGGCGGCTGAAGCTGATGAAGCCCGGCGCGGTGGTCGTGAACACCTCGCGCGGCGAGGTGATCGACGAGAACGCCCTGACCCGGATGCTGCGCGCGGGCGAGATCGCGGGCGCGGGGCTCGACGTGTTCGAGCACGGCCACCAGATCAACCCCCGCCTGCGCGAACTGCCCAACGTGGTGCTGCTGCCGCATATGGGCTCGGCCACCGTCGAGGGCCGGGTCGAGATGGGCGAGAAGGTCATCATCAACATCAAGACCTTTGCCGACGGCCACCGCCCGCCGGACCTTGTGGTGCCCAGCATGCTGTAAGCCCCGCGTTGCCGCGGGCGCGGCGCTGCGGTAAAGCCGGTCCAAGCAACGGCGGAGGCGGGCGATGGGCCGGGACAATCTCAAGCTGAAGGTGAACCACGCGGCCAGCCGCTGGGCGGCGCGGCTGCGCCCCTTCTATCGCCGCTTCCCCTACGAGGGGCCGATGCCCTTCTTCAAGGTCGATCCCCGCGGCGCCTATTCGCCGGTGGAGCCCTTTTTCTACAACCGCGTGCCCAAGGCCGCGAATTCCACCATCACCCACACCCTGCGGCAGCATTCCACCTATCGCCGCCCCTTCGCCAAGGGCAGTGATCCCAAGGACCATTTCCTGCGCCCCTCCTATCTGAACGCCCGCGACGTGGAGCGGCTGGTGAACGAGGCGTTCAAGTTCACCGTGGTGCGCGACCCCTACACGCGCACGCTCTCGGCCTTTCAGGACAAGATCCTGGGGCACAAGCCGCAGGAACGCGCCTTCCGCGACTGGTTCGGCTCCGACGCCACGCCGGGTTTCGCCGATTTCTGCCGCTACCTGGACGACGGCAACCTCTACGTCGACATGCACTGGGCGCCGCAGACCGATATCCTGCTCTTGCCGCTGGAGATGTTCGATTTCATCGGGCGCGTCGAAAACCTCGACGCCGATCTCGCCCATATCGTGACGGCGATCTGGGGGGCGGACGCCTCCCAGGGCATGGTGCAGGCGGGCAAGACCACCGGCGCGCGCGACAAGGTCGGCGAAGCTTATGGCCCGGCCGAGGTCGAGATCGTCAACCGCCTCTTCGCCCGCGATTTCGAGGCCTTCGGATACGACATGCGCTGAGCCGGGCGTCGGTTTCGCACCATGTTGGGTCGGATGGTTCTCGCCTGAGCGCGACGATTTTGCGTAACTGTGCCCAAGACGCAGTCACAAGAAAGAGTCGTGGCCATGAAAACCCATGTCAAAGCCCTGGTCGTCGGCGGCGGCGCCGTCGGCACCTCGATCGCCTATCACCTGGCCCGCGCGGGCTGGTCGGAC
>Ga0207799_100392_pt1 | contig 18265 bp, 13 predicted proteins | sample TtanPargueraPR_4_FD_187742 | JGI IMG/M metagenome (GOLD analysis project Ga0207799, IMG submission 187742) | Aerobic enrichment media microbial communities from Bioluminiscent Bay, La Parguera, Puerto Rico - Tt and M2 (SPAdes) | ecosystem: Environmental > Aquatic > Marine > Unclassified ...
TGTCCCGCGCCGAGCATCGGCGGGGCGGACGGAAAAAAGCGTGCGGACTGTCTGAGCCCGCCGTAGCCCAAGCGAAGGCGGGTGAGTTTCCGCGCGCTCCGGCCGCACCGACGACGCGCAGGGTCAAGCGGGGCACGGGCGTGTTCTTTTGCTTCGTTTTCTGTCACGGGACAGAAAATGAAGAAACGCCACCATAACATCACCCCGGATCGGTCGAACCTCTTCGGGTACGCCACCAGAGGTGGAGGGTTTAGATTAAGATTAAGGTTTCCCCCCTTCAGAATTAGTTGCCTGCCCATACTTTGTTGGTGTTGCAGTGACCGGGCCACGGCCTGGAGTCTCCGATTCCGGCCCATTCCTTGGCGATACCCATACGGTAGTCCAGATCGTAGAGGGAGCGGACCAGGATTTTGCCGGTGTGGGGGGAACCCGAGGCGTTGACGCCCCAGCCCATGTAGTAGCCGGTGAACTCCGTGGCAGCCAGTTCCCGGCACAGGTAAAGCGCGCGTATCCTCTCCTCGGATGAGTATTTTTCGTTACCGGCCAGGGTAAAATCCAGCAGCTTTTTCAGCCGGGGATCCCGGTAGTCCTTTTCCGTGGGCATGGTCACGATGGCGCCGCCACCGATGTCGTGAAGCATCTGGATGTGCTCGCCGGTCAGATCCTTGATGTAGTTGAGCCCGGCGTTGACCTTGAGGGGATCGGGCATGAAGACCCCGCTGGGATGCAGCTTACCGGCGGCCCCTGCTCCGAAGGCGCAGGCCTGGGCGACCTCGGCCATCTGGGCGCAGTGGGTCAGCTTGTCCTGGATGTGGGATTTGCCCAGAACCCCGTTGACGTCGGCCACCAGGGCGGCGATGCCGGCCACCAGGTCGCTGTGTCCGGCCAGGCAGCTGCACTTGCTCTGGCGCTGAATGGTGCCGAAATAGTGGGGATACAATCCTGCCATGTCATACTCGCCGCAGAGGAAGACCTGCTCCCAGGGAACGAACACGTCTTCGAAAAAGGTGGTCCCCTCCACGACGCCGAAGGCGTTGCTCATGGGGCACTGCATGGGCAGATCAATTTGGTCCGCGTTGGGCGAGGGTTTGGCGATCTGGGTGATGCCCGGTGTGTCGGTGCGGATCCAGAATGAAACGGCAAAATCCTTGTCCTCCTCGGTCATGGCCCGACACGGCATGACGGTCATGATCGGACAGCAGGGGCCGTAGGACGTGTGGACTTTGCATCCGCTGACGGTGATCCCTTTGGCGTCCTTTTTCACCACCCGAACGCCCGGGTAATTCTTCTGTTGGGCCGGCCGGACACTCCGGTCCCCTTTGGCGTCCATTTTGGCAAGGGATGAATCCCAGTCGTTTTTCTGGGACAACTCGACGTAGCGCTTGAGCCGCTGGTGATATTCGGTGCCATACTTCTGGTCGGTCTCCCAGGTGGCGACCCAGACCAGCGACATGACGTTGGTCCCGCACCAGGCGCAGATGCGGCGGTTGGCGATGTCCCGGGTCAGGTCCAGCTTGAGGAAGGAGTCTTGCATGGTTGTCTGGACATGGTTGGTGATGCGCCGGATCGGTTCGTTTACCTGGGGAGACTGAACGATGGCGACATCCTTGTGGGCTTCTTCGAAAACGAAATCATGGTTCATCGCCAGGATTTTTTTGGTGGATTCGAACCGGGGATCCTCCCAGATGTTGTCTACTTTCTCGCCGTTCATGTAGACGTTGGGCCGGGTTGCCTTCAATTCCTCCAAGTATTCCTTGCCGGTTTTGGTCGCCATTGCACGTCTCCTTTCTTATGCGTGCCATCCATGCGTTGACAATTTGTCTGTTGCCTAGTGTCCGTCCAGAGCTCAACATTTTATCCTCATGATGTTTTTCCTTATGAAGGAAAAGACTTGTTAATGGTATCGGCAGGAGGCTGAAATTTTTGTCGTCACTTGGGAGTGTTTCTGTAAGAATTTGGATGACAAGGACCTTGTTTCCACTTGTGGGATATGGTAGGCAAGCGCCATGGACCGATCACGACAAAAGTTCGCCGCTGTTCTTTTCGATGCCCTGGACGAGGCGGCCCAGAGCATCTTCTACGTGATCCAGGACGGGCATTTCGTTTACGGCAACAAGAGCGGATGCCGGATTACCGGCCTGGACCCCCTCAAAGACGTCTACGGCAAACCGGCCCTGACCTACGTTCATCCGGACGACAAACCACTGCTCATCCGCATGTCCCGCCGCGCCATGCAGGGCGAACGCATCGAGCCGTTCGAGTGGCGCCTGCATACCGTGGACGGCGGGATCGTATGGGTGATGGGCCTGCTGATGAAAATCGAGTTCGAGGGAAGGCCGGCCCTGCTGGGCAACTACATCGACATCACCCCGGTCAAGCAGACCCGTCTGGAACTGCGGCGCACCTCGGAGAAACTGCAAGAGATGGCCATCGATCTGGAGTCGATCCGCCAGGAAGAGCGGGCCCAGATCGGCTGGGAACTCAAGGAAAACCTGGGGCAAACCCTGGCGGCCCTGCGGGAGGACATCGCCGCCGAGGCAGACGATGTTGACAAAAACGACCGGGGCCGGGAGCGGCTGGTTCACAAGGTGGATGCGGCCCTGGACACGATCGCACGGATCAGCGCTCATCTTGTGCCCCCGGAGCCGCCCCACCACGACCTGATCGAGGCGATCCGCCGGTATGCCATGGAATTCAGGGACAAAACAGGGACCGTCCTGAAGCTGGCATCCACAAAAGGCGGGAAGGATCTGACGAATAAACAGGGGCTGGATATGTTCCACCTCTTCCAGGAAATGGTCAAAACCTTAGCCGCCTTGGGACGCTTTCCGGCCATGACGGTTCGGCTTAGACAAAACCGGCAGCAGTTCGAACTGGGGGTGTCCGGCAAAGCCGAAGCGCTGGAACCGGACCTGGATCTCGGCGGACCGGCCGATCCCTTTGCCCCCCTGTCCGAGCGCATCAAGGTGAGAAAGGGCCGCCTGGAGGTCCGCCAAAAAGGAACCCGGATCGATCTGACCGCCCTATGCGATCCAGGCGTCGGCTCGAGCGCCCACGCGACCCGCATCCTGTTCGCCGGCGCCCAGCCGATTCTGATGGAGGGGATAAGCCGAATGCTTTCCGGCCTGCCGAATCTCTTCATCTCCGATCAGGCCGCAACCTTCCTGGAACTGATGGAAAAGATACGGCCACCCGGCGTGGACATGGTGTTGTTGGACACCCTCATCCTGGGCGACCGTACAACGGACAACCTGAAAAAGTTGAAAGAAGCCGCCCCGCATCTGCCGATCCTGGTGTTTCACACCACAGGCGATGACGACGACCTGGCCATCCGGATGCTTCGCCGGGGCGCCTCGGGATATCTCTCCCGCTCCAGCAGCACCAACGAGTTGATCGCCGCCATTCACAAGGTGGCCGGCGGCAGAAAACACATCAGCAACCGCATCGCCGAAAAACTGGCCTTCGAAGTGGATCTCTACACCCCCAAACCCTTTCACCACAGGCTCTCGGACCGCGAACGCCAGGTGATGTTCATGATCGCCGAAGGCCAGACCATGCGGGAAATCGCCGAAGGTCTCAACCTCAGCTACAAAACCATCGCCACCTACCGGGCCCGGGTTTTCGAGAAAATGAACATGCACACGGACAATGAAATCGTCCGCTACGTGGTTTCCAAGGGGTTGATTTAATCAAGCCGAAAAATATTGGCCGGGAGTTTTACCGAGTGCTTTTTTAAACATGGAAATAAATGCACTCGGACTGTCATAACCAAGATCCATATGGACTGTTGTCACCGGATCATTCGCAGACAGCCGCCTGAGAGATTCAAGAATCCGGATCTGCTGTCGCCACTGCCCGAAGCTCATCCCGATTTCTGAATGAAAAAGCCGCGTCAATGTCCGCCGCGTGGTGTCATCCCCGACGTATAAATCACGTCTGCATGCCGACGGCAGGTAAATATTTACCTTGCGGTACAGGTTGTTCCATATTCCGGCTCATTTACGGTAAACCGCCACCATTTTTACGATCCGTTCTGCTGCCGCGACTGCCGCGGCGTGTTCCTGTGAAAAATTTAGCCGGATACTGTCGGTTAAGTCAGGCGCGAATTCTGTTCCAGGGGTTACGGTTACACCCGCCTGATGGCGAAGCAGCCGTACAAATGTATGGATTTCGACATCGAGGGTCGGCAGTTGCGGGAAAAGATAGCTTCCGGCCTGCGGCGTTGCTGTCAGGAAATCAGCGGCACCGAAAATTTTTAGTAATTCATCGCGTATCGCTTCATGGGCACGAATCCGTTTTTCCAACCAGCCTGCCGGTTCCTGAAACCATGTATTGAGAACGGCCTGATTATAACCGGCGGCACGCAGTGTCACAATCGCTTGAAGTCGCTCCATTCTTTCTATCAATCCGGCGGTGCCAAATGCCGCTCCAAGACGAAACCCGCTGAGAGATTCCGTCTTCGATGGGCCCATGATGGTAATTAAATTTTCAGGCTGTATGTCACATGCGCGAAGATGTGTGTAGACTTCACCACGGTAAAGCATCCGAGAGTAAAGTTCATCGACAATCAAGGCCACATGGTGGTTTGCTGCGAGGGTTGAAATTGCGGCGATTGACTTGTCGGAATATACCAGACCGGTGGGATTGTTCGGTGTCGAAAATACGAATACCTTCGTGCCGCTCTTGAATGCATCTTCAATTCGATTAAGATCGGGGCCATTTTCAGACGGCGTTCCCTGGTAGTGGAGAGGAATGGGAACAATTTCCCCGCCGAGGAACTTAACAAGTTTGCGGTTGGCGAAATAGTCGGGCTCAACCACAGCAACTTTTGTCCCCGAGGAGACTGTTGCACCGAGCGCCAAAAACAGCGCACCTTGAGTTCCGGGTGTTATAATCAATTCGGTATCCGCTGAAATGGGTCGGCCTGTAAACCTGCCAAGTCGATCGGCCAGCCCTTCGCGAATCCGGGCTGCACCGCGATATTCAGTGTATGCTTGCCGGCCCCCTTCATCAAATCCGTTCTTCCATGCTTCTGATGAGCCCGGTGTCGGCGGAAAAGCATCTACATCCCCATGCGAGAAATCGACCGCAACGCCGCCATATTTTTCGCCGCGCATAATTTTATCAAGATTGCTTGTTTCTTGTCGCACCTCCTGACCCGGAGCATTGTCGGCCTCAAGAGCGCTAAATTTTTCATCTAGTGTCAGCATGTTATTTTCCAATCAGTAAATCTGCTTTGTAACCTGAGCTGATGGTCAACAAGAGCGCAGAACGTTAATAAGATATCGCTGCGACAGTTTCCCGAGATTAAATCTCTTTGAGAAATTTTCAATTTTGACATTGCATTTCGCCAATATCACAAATCTATTAAAACTGCATGTATGGTGGATCTATACCAAACTTACTTCATAGCGTTACCTTCATTATCACAAGCGTAAGATCATCCTCATTCCTGGCATCTTGAGTAAACCATCGATGCTCCTGAAATACATTATCCAGAATTTCTTGAGCAGTTAACCCGCTATCCCGACGGATGACGCTTTGAAGTCTTTTTTTGCCGAACATTTCACCGGTTTTATTGTGTCCTTCCCAGATCCCATCGGTACCCACGATAATGAGCTGTCCCACTTCCAGACCTTTTCTTTGGCTTTTTTGGAAATGATAGGTTTTGTCGATCGCCAGGGCAATTCCCGGTCCTTTTAGTTCCTCAAAGGTGTCACGTTTGGGGTCATACAGCCAGGCTGGTTCATGGCCGGCACGCACCCATTCAATGGTTCGCCGATCACCGGCAATCGTCAGATAAAACAATGTCATAAATTGCCCGGTTTCGAAAACGTCCTCTGTTAATTTCTGGTTCATATCACCGACGATTTCAGTAATCGTCCCCGGCTGTGTAGACCGCATGCGTAGAATGGCACGGGCCGTTGCCATTAACAGGGAGGACTCCACGCCGTGACCCGAGATATCCCCTACGACGACCGTAACCGAGTCTTCGGGCCCGTCTGGATTCGCAATATAATCGAAGTAATCTCCTCCAATTTCGTCACAAGGTATCATATTTCCTGCGATATCGAGTCCTTGCAAATTAGGAGCCTCCTGCGGCAAAAGGCTTTTTTGAACTTCGCCCGCCAAAATAAGGGCCTTTTTATGCTCGGTCATGTCCGTAATAAAGGCCATTTTGCCGATGATTTCATCGGCATCGCCATAGAGGGTATTCATATGGACAAGAACCGGGACACGCTTGCCGTCAACGGCCACCAGACTGGTCTCAAAATCATAGTAAGGTTTTCGGAATATCTCCTCGCTGTTGGCATACAAGAAAAGTCGACTGCTTTCGTCGGTCATGTCAAAGATACTTTTACCGACAGCATCATCCTCAGCCTTCTTGACGATTCGGCAAAAAGCCTTGTTGACGTCGGCGACAATCAGATCCTTGTCCATCAGCAGAAATCCTTCACCTGTCGTTTCCACGATGCGACGAAATTTGATTTCGCTGCGACGCAGTTTCTCCTCTGCCTCTTTGCGCCTGGTTATGTCCACGACGATGCCTTGATGGTATCTGACGCCCGTATCCGGATCGTCCACGACGGAAGTGTGATCTTCTATCCAGCGAATATCGCCGTCCTTTGTCGTAATGCGATAGATCTGCGTATAATTTTCGATGCCCTGGTCAACATAGGCTTTGATTTCGGCGACAACACGTTTCCTGTCGTCCGGATGGACAATCTGCCGAAACATTATCCTGTTCCGCATGAAATCTTCCGCCGCATAGCCGAAACGTGCAATATTGGGGGATACGTATGCCATCCTTCGATCTTGCAACCTTTCTGCAGCCAAGCGACGGAACAAAATTGCAGGACTGTGTTCAATGATCAAAGAAGCGTACTTATAGGTCTCAGCCGCCTCGGACAAGTGTGGGAGACGGCCTTTAAGCCGAGTGACCTCTTCCTTCAGGGAACGAAGTTCGGCAATAAGTTCCTGTTTTGATTTGTCCTTGTCTCGATCCATGATATTTTATTCGTCAATTTTCGATTCACGGGACCTCTCACGTGCCTGAAAGGCCGAGCGGTCTATAATCTATACGTTTCGAACAGCCCCCCTCACCAGGCTATCTATAACCACTTTTTCAAGAAGCTCGCCTGTATTTGACTCGCTTCATCAAACAATGCGTCCGGGAAATACAGCAGGCCGAAATGCCCTCCGGCAATTTCATACCATTCCTTGGGGCCCGAGAAATGCTCATAAGCCTCCTTTGCCACGTTGTAATCCGCATGCACCATTTCATCCTCCGGAGCGACCATAAACAATACCGGCACTCTGACAAATAGCGCGCACAGAAAGGGATGGTAGGGCACCGGCGTTTTAGGAATCACACGGGTTACCCTGTTTTCCCATCCCGTGCCAGGCCGACCGCCGTAGTCGATAAACCAGCGAAAAGCCTGGATGGGCTTCAGCAGGGAGGGCGTTCCGGCCTGGTCACAGCTCACCACGGGCAGCGGCCCTGTTGTCGTCTCCGGGTCACCTGTTATGTCGCCATTGTTGAAAATGTCCTTGAGCGTGTCGAAATTGGCTTGGTTGGGTTTTTCCATGGGAAGTGTTTCGCCAATGACGGGACACTGCGCCACGATGGCTTTGACACGATCGTCCATAGCTGCGACCATCACGACCTGGCCTCCGGTGTAGCTGTCACCCCAAAGCGCAATTCGCTTGCTATCGACTTCCAAAAGCGTCTCGGCAAAAGAGATAGCATCCCGATACCCACGACATTGAATCCATGGATTGATTTCCTGCCGCGGCTCCCCTTCACTCCTGCCAAAATTTCGGTGGTCATAGAGCAGCGCCGCAAACCCATTGCGGCCAAAAACTTCTGCGTATTTATCCGCCACCATTTTCACCGTCGCAGAGGTGCCGTGCGCCATAATGACGACGGGAAGCCTTACAGACACCGTTTCCGGCATGAACAGCAAACCGCGTATAATTGCGCCTTCAGATCTGAATTCGATTTCGTTAATCATCGGGAATCATCCATGGTAAAGCATGAATTATATTTTTGAACATGCCCACCCAAACATCAAAGTCAATGTGACCTGCAAGAGGTCGTAATCACACCGTTAACTATCTGGGAAATGTTTGCACTGTTAACCTGAACACAGTTGGGAAAATTTGGCGATCACCTTCTCAATTACACTTTGGGCATTCCATAATTTCTTCCCAAATTTGCATGTAAGGCAGACTCTTTGGCCGGGTTCACCCATGGTGACGGGATTAGGGTCGGAGATCTTAAAATTTTAACGCCCTGATTAGTCCAAAGCCATAGCAGTATCGCAAGTTTGGCTGGTTTACTGATAGGTTGGAGGCATCTGTAACGCCCACGTTAGGAGGAACTGTTCTTTTTGGCTACACAAACATTGCCGCCATACACTGATGGACAAGGTCAATAGCCTTAAGGGGTTTAATTAAGATCTTGAAATCGTCTATTTTCCCCCTTTAATTCCACGAATGATATCGACACTATTGATAGTGATACCGTCGATCTCAGGTTCAAACTCAAGCATTGCATCCGAGTCACCTCGAATTTATCGGATGTTGCGGATGTTGCCATTAAAGCGCACATCGAAAGCGGCTGCAAGGTAGGTTTTGATAGTCAGAATAGGGGGAACGACGCAAGTCGCATATGTATCGAGGTACGGATTCTTAGTACTACGGACAAGTAGATTCTTGGCTGGGGCTGGTTTGGTGGGAATAGCTATTCGGTTAGCCACGCAATGGCAGTATCATAATCGGAAAGCTGCCGGAACTTAAACCCCTGTACTTTCATGCATGTTTTGAAAGTCTTGGTGAACCGGTTACGTTCTTCCTCTTTTGAGAAAATGACAGCGATCTTTTTATCAAATTCATTCGCAAGGCGTGACCATGCCGACATAATTGCCATCAAGTCGGTCATCTCAGGTGCAGTTACTGACCCTCGAAGGTCGATGAGGATATCATGGTCCTTTTGCGTTTTTGTAGCCATCGAAAGTTCACGAATCACTTTTATAGCTCGATCCGTGTTCAATACACCCGATACTGCTCTCTTGATGATTTTTTGGTCGCTATCGATTTTTATCGTAGTTGCCATTTTTGTCCAGCCACAAACCATGATTTGATTTTTTAAACGCTAATATAACCTTCGACCTCAAGCGGGTGCTAAAGTTGTTTTTCAACTCTCACGTTTATCGGAATGGCTTTAGGTCATCGCAGCTTCATTTCTTAAATTTGCCTGTGGTGGTTTCTGAAACGTATCCTAATAAAATATACGATGATTTAAACTAAAAGGTCACACCCTGTTTTATTGGCAAGGTTTTTAAAACCTCTAATCGAGCTATTAAAGAGAGCGAAAAATGGTATTTAGGTGATGATCTTTCAAGCCTGTTGTGGGCGGTGGAGCGGAATCAATTACATTAGTGCCGTAAGGAAACGCCGGAAACACCCATTAAATTGTTACAAATATATTGAGATAATCCCACAAAATCCGTGGCGGTCAAAACCTGAAATTACGTGCCACAGAACAGAATCCGAATAAATTGCAGGTAGGAAACGCTAATCTTGCAGTCTCGCACTTCCAATTGCGTGACGGTTGCGATTAGTAGGTATAGAGTTCAAAGTAACACAATTTCTGGCGGAATTTTTAACGAGATCTTTGTTATCGATGATTGCCATCCAATTAATATATTTGTAATAATAAAAGAATATGATAGTCGGCCGACCCATTCCAACAGAGTCGGGCGGTGCGAATCGCTTAAGTGCAGTTCCAGAAATCCGGGCGAGCATATCAAATACAGGGAAAAAATCGTCAAACGACGGACGGCTTGAATAACCTGAAGGGCCGTATTGAATGCTCCTCACAAAGCAACCAATGTCCTATTTTTCGAATTTGAGCGATAAAGGCAATGTCGCCTTGGAGTGATCGGCTCCGGAATCGTCGAAAACAGCGATGGCAAAGCTGTAGACGCGCGTCGGCAGGAAAACGACGTCATCTTCGTGACCGGTATCCAAGGGACGGTAAAGCATGACCGTCCATCCGTCATCTGCATAGAGGCTTTGCGCTTTCACATCGTATCGCGACCCGGACGGTTTGCGGGGCAGCCGGTATGGAATGATATCCCCCGGCTTGAAAATTGAATAATCGGTAATTTGCACGGCTTCCTCGAACAACAAAAAACCATCTTCGATAGGGTCGGATGCGGGGTTTGGCATGTAAAGGGGACGCCCCCCCTCGGAATCCTCGTTGCGGACATCACCGCCATCACCCCAGTCTTTGCGTCTCCCGGTTTCAAGGTAGGAACCGGATGGATTCCCCGCCACGGTCAGCCAGGCATCGTCGGCGTACTGGTAAGGCGCCGACCGGGCGGCTTTCCAGTGCCACAAATCGCCTTTTTCCTGGGCTGTAACTGTCGCCAAGCGCCATTCCTCTCTAAGTAAATCGGCGGGACTGTGGCAAACGACAGCGCACCCACGGGTGGCGAAATGGTTTATGCGGGCAATCTCGAACAAAAGAGCGATGCGGTCTTCGTTGCCTTCCAGGTGATGCCAGTATTTTCCGTCGTACCGCCAGGATTGCTTGGTCGTACTTCGGGTCGCGTCATCCCAGCGGAAGTGGAAATACACGGTATCGGCGGTGTATAAAACCCGTGTCCTGACAACGACCTCTTCATCGGAGAAGGCACCGCGCCCCTTGACAGGGATGGAGACCATATGACTGCGCTGCCAGACAGGGTCGTCCAACCCGTTCGGTGCCACAGCTATGCGCCGGGCCGTAATCGTCATGCGGTCGGCCACCACCGGGGATTTGCTGATGAGGATCAACGCAAAGAACAACAAGACCGACAGCGCTGTAATTAGCGCGGTTTTGTACCTTACCATGGTAGATACTCCTCAGCTAAAATGCTCGCTATATCCCATCAGCGACAGAACAATGATGCCCGCGGCAATGCCCCCTGCAACGACAAGAATCATTCTCCGCTGTGCCGGACGGTAGTCGGGCGAACGGTCCAGAAAGGGCAGCATGAATAGAAGGCCGGTTAAGACGCCGGGAATCACGGTTGTACCCAGAACAGCCCATTTGCCTTTAAAAATGGCCACCATCTGGTTCAAGAATAGCACCCACCATTCCGGTTTGGGGATGTACGTCGAGTCTGTCGGGTCCGCCGGATCCCCCAGTGGCGGCGGCCAGAAATGGGAAAGCATCACGAGCAGCAAGGCCGTCACCAACAATGTCAAAAGCCAGCGGTTGACGACCCGGGGCCAGAAGGGGATTCGCTTCGCTGAAGAGGAGGTTGTCATCACCCTCTCCGCAAGACCGTGGCGTGCGACAAAGTAGAAATGGGCGACGATACAACCCAATAGAATGCAGGGAAGAAACAGGATGTGAAGCACGTAAAACCGTGTTAAGGCTACGATTCCGGTCAGGGCGCCTCCCTGCAGAACACGCACGGTAATTTCGCCGATCAGAGGTATCGATGCGATGATGCTCAGGCGCACCTGTGTCGACCAATAGCCCCTTTGGTCCCAAGGCAATAAGTCACCTGTAATGATAAACAGAGGAAGGAGAACCAAAATGGTCCCACCCGATATCCAGGTCAGCCGACGCGGCGTCCGGTAGGCGCCGGCCACCAGAGTTCTCACTAGATGGAAGATGGTTAACACCAGCAGCAAATTCCAGGCATAGTGGTGAATACCTTTTATGATATTTCCGAATGGCGCCTCGAAAAGGGTAAAATCCACGCTGTCATAAGCCGTTCCGGGAACCGGCGAGTAGTAAAATGCCAAAAATGCGCCGGACAGGAACAGCAACACCACTAGCGCCAGCAGCGTCCCTCCCACAAAGCGATTCCAGGCGCAGACGTCCCGGTCCGTGGCAGTTCTTTTGAGCCAGGCCATAGGCGAACTCAAGGCCGGGGCTTCCATTGTTCCCATGTGCAAACCCCGACCGTTATCATGGCTTACGGATGTGCGTGATGCTGGTTTCATCATTTGAATTGCAGGGTGATGACTTCTGAGTCGTAGGAATTTTCATCTCCGGAATCATCAAAAAGCGCCATGGCAAAATTGTACTTACGGCGCGTATTGAAGGCAACGTCATCCTCGTTGCCGGTGTCGAGCGCCCGGGAGAGCATGACGGTCCAGCCTCCGCCGGCATAGTGGCTCTCGGCCTGGATATCCCCGCGGGAGCCCTCGTGCTTCTTTGGCATCCTGTAGGTCAGAGTATCGCCGGTCTTGAAAACCATGTCGGACGGAATTTCAACGGCATGTGCGGCCAGAAGGATATCGTGCTTGCCCAATGTCTGTCCGGGGGCAGGCATGTATTTAGGCGCGGACTTGTCTTCGGTCATGTTTCTCTGGTCGCCGCCGCTGCCGTCATCGCTTTTACGCCCGCCTTTTTCGTCAGTGATCTTGGTGAGCCAGGTGTCGTCGGCCACACCGGCAGGATCGGACCGGGCCGCCTTCCAGTGCCACAAGTCGCCTTTTTCCGCCGCCGTGGACGTACCGAATTTGCCGTTCTTGGCATTCGACGCCCCGGGCGGTACGTGACACACAATGGCGCATCCTTTGGTGGCAAAATTGTTGATGCGGTTGATTTCAAATAGGAGGGAGATGCGGTCCTCGTTGCCTTTTTGGTGCTCCCATTTACTGCCACCGTATTTCCAGGCGCCTTTGACAACGCTGAGCGTTGGATCCTTCCATTTGAAAAGGAAGTAAATGGCTTGATCCGTGTAGACGGCCTTGGTGGCCACTGAGGCCTTTTGGCCGGCAAAGACTTCCTTACCTTCGAAAGGGACCTGAATCGCTTCAGCTTCGTTCCATATTGCGTCGTCCAGACCGGTCGGCCCGGCTTTGACCTCGGCCGCCTCGAGGATCTGTTTGGACGCCCCTAAAGCCGTTCCGCTCCACAGAAGAGCTACAATCATCAACAGATAGACGGAACAGTGTCGATTTGAAAATTGAAAAGGCATGACGATCTCCTTTCTTGCAGTTGTTGTGTGAGCATTACATACGAATTCATATGGTCATGCGAACCTTCAGTGTTTCTTGTTCCACTTTGTAAGCCAATTCCTTCAACGGCCGTGTCGGTGGTCCCGCGATCGGACGCCCCTGACCGTCGAACCTGCCGGAGTGGCAAGGACATTCGAAAATTCCTGTCTCGCGCTGCCAGATAACATTGCAGGCCAGGTGCGTGCAGGTCGAAGAAAACACCTTCATTTCCTGCCCCTCCCCCCTTCGGACCCACACGAACCCCCTTTGAGGAAGCACCAGCCATCCGTCTTTCACGAGAAATTCATAGGAGCGCATTTCGAATCCATCGCCGGGAAGGTTTTTCACATCTCCGAGATCGATCCATTTGTCGATGCTTCTGCCCACGGCGGGAGCCACCACATAGATACCCAGAGGAACACCGGTCAGAAGGGCTGCCCCACCGGCAAGCGCCATGGTGAGCACGAAATCGCGACGGCGTCGATTGAAGCAGGGTTCTCCGTTCGGATTCTCTCTACGATGCGTCTCATATCCCATGACATGACCTTTCGCGGCTAAAAGGATCTGGTGTGATTCAGCATAGCATCGGCAGGTGCAGAGGAGGGATGACCAGGCGAGTTTCTTCTCAGCCGGGTACATCATATGGGGTTGAGTGTGAACCCCTTGTGAAATGTACGTGAAAAAAAAGTGAAATCTTCTTATGTGATTTTTCGGGGTACGTCGGCAGGGGAAAAAGCGAGGGTGACGGTTGTTCCCCGGTCGGGCTCGCTGTCAATCGCAAACTGCCAGCCGAATCGGTTGCACAATCGTTTGACGATGGCCAGTCCAAGACCAAACCCGCAGCTTGCACATCCACGCTTGTGGGGATCGGTGACCGTCGGCAGGTCGCAAATGTCGATCCCTACGCCGGTATCCGATATGACGACACGATCTGTGCATGTTCGAACCGTGATCTTCCCTTCAATCGTGTAGCGAAAAGCGTTTTGGATCAGGTTGACAATGATAATTTTCACAATGGCAGAAGGCGCTCTAATCTCCGTGTCATCCTCGGCGATAATTTCGATCTCAATCGGCTTTTCACGGAACAGGTCTCGTTGCTGCTCGATTATCTCCTTGATGATATGTCCCGGGTGACAGGTCTCGTGGGTTTCATTGAAAGCTTCCAGGCGAGCAAGCCAGAGGAGACTTCCAATTATACCCTCCATATCGGAAACGGCTCGGCGAATCCGCGCCACTGGCCGCTGCACGGAACTATTCGGCACCGAGGGCTGATTCTCCAGAATCTCCACAGCGCCGCGAATGACCGTAACCGGTGTTCGGAGCTCATGGCTGGCATCACGGGCAAACTGTTTCTCACGCGCTACGAAGGCGTTCACACGGTTCATGGAATCGGTCAGAGCATGGGCCAGGACGCCCACTTCATCGTCATGGAAATGCTCGGGCAAACCAGCTGGAAAACGCTCCGGTTCGAGCCCCTTGACGCTGTTCGCCAAACGCGTAATGGGCGCGATCACCCTGCGCGACATCCAGAATCCGATCCATAAACCCAAGGCGATAACGATCAAAACACCTAAAGCCAGCACCAGCGCTATCGATAATTTTCGCTCTTCGGTGAATTCCAGTGACCCCACGGCGTAAAGCAGATAGACGGGCTCAACCAATTCGGGCACGATCTCGACCGCGACATGATATTCTTCCTTGTTGATGTATCGTTCGTGAAACCCCTCGGGTAGAACTTGCAGCACCTCTTTGAAATCGGTCGGCATATCACCGGTGCCCGTGAAGACTTGAATGTGCCGATTATTGGGAATAGCGGCATCAGGGGTTTCCCTGAAATGGGCCATCAGCCGTTCGACTTCCTGGGAAAGCTGGTTGTCGATCAGGTGGTCGTCTATTCTATCCAAGGAAACATAAACGATAAGGGCGTAAATCGACCCCAGAATGGCGCCGAACAATCCAAAGCCGCATATCATGCGAGAACGCAGACTATTGCGAAGTTTCATCGGGAGCCGCCAGTTTGTATCCGATACCGTGAATGGTTTGAAGGAGCGGATAGTTGAAAGGCCTATCAATCGCGCACCGCAGGGTATAGATGTGGCTGCGCAGGGCATCGCTGCCTGGAGGCAATTCACCCCATAGTGCATTTTCCAACTCAGTGCGGGGAACGACGTTGGGGTGGGCCTCCATCAGCATCGTAAGAATGTGCACACAGGCTCGGTTGAGTCTAATCGGTCGGCCCTCGCGATGGAGCTTCATACGGCCGACATCCAGTTCCAGATCGCCAACGCGGAGAATTTTCTGCCTTGCCGGCCGCCCCCTTTTGGACAAGGCATCGACCCTGGCGCCAAGTTCGCGCAAGGAGAAAGGTTTGACCAAATAGTCGTCCGCACCGGCTTCGAAGCCTTCCAATTTGTCATCCAATGTGTCACGCGCCGTCAGCATGAGTACAGGGGTATTTTTATTTCCCTCCGTGCGCAGTTTACGGCATAAGGTGATGCCGTCCATCCCCGGCAGCATGAGATCCAGAATAATGACATCGTAGGTGTTCGTAAGGGCGAGGTGCAAACCGCCGATACCATCCATGGCAAAATCCAGGATTTCCCCGTGGGCCTGAAAATAGTCGCCGACATTCTCGGCAATATCGAGGTTGTCTTCAACTACCAACAGCCGCAACGGTATCTTATGATGGAGGGCATACATCGGTATTCCTATGCAATCGTTTCACATTATATCATAAGAGAAAAATTGAGCCTATTTGAAGGGTGTCAAGGGGACGTTGGGTTGACCGAATCGGCGGTAGACCAAACATTGTCGAACTTTGTAAGCTTCGAACAGTTCCTATTCTGACGAACTTGTGGGTCACGCCGCGCGAACGTAATAGTTGCGCATCATGCCCATGTCTTCGTACTCCAGGTTGTAGCAGTGGGAAGTAGAGGCCGTCGTAGTCAGTAAAGCGCATAAGCAGGCGCACCTGCTCGCCGGGCAGGACGAGCACGTTGTCAAACATAGATCCTTTTCTGGAAAAGACCATAATTGGTATAAATAAGACGCAGGGATCACTGGATGAATAGATGACGCGTCTGGCAGAACAATTTCTTGATCGCTAATACCCTATATTGTAATAAATTTGGATAATCACATCGATATCGTTCAGCTATAATCTTGGGATCACTTGCCACTGACCAATCTGCTGGGTCTGCGTCCCGCGTCCAGATAGGCATCTGCAATCAAAAAGAATTATTCAGGGGGGAATTTAATCCAGTCCCATCCCTTGATCCATCTCGGATTAGGTCCCTGCTTCCAATTTGTTTACGATTATAGTCGGTTAATAACGCGCGCCACTTTAAAACTATTGCGATTACGTGGCCCTGGTTTCAGCCCAAAGGGTTCGGTCTATAATTTCGCATCGGCATCGGAAATCAAATTGTAGTGGTTGAGAGTATGGGTGAAAGCGGTTTGGGTTTAGTACCCCCCTGTAATCGTCCTGACGGCCTTGACGTGATTGTAGGCATTGGTTCGATACCATCCGAAGCCAGGTTGTCGTTTAGACCAGAAGGCCTTGCTTATTTCCCCTGCTGTAAAGTTAATAATCCAGGCACCGTCGTAATACAGGCGGTTTGGTTCGCATTTGTCAGCTGTCCAACAACGAGATAGCTCGAGGCTGAATCCCTCCTCCATGTGCAGACCACCGATCTCTTCCTTTGCCAGCAAGGAGGCCAGTTCTTCAACAGTTGGCAAACGCCAGTCTGAATAGCCAGCATAGCTTTTCGCATTTAGATCGCTTATAAATAAATGGGCCTTCTTGAAATTCAGTCTTCGGTTGGATCCGGAGATCTGCCACATAAGGTTGGTGGTATTATCCGTTATAGTTCCGTCGTTGTTATCCACAAGGCTGTTTTTAAAATTGCCATTTGGATTGCGAGAAAGCTCATAAATATGATGCTGGACGAGAAAGGCCGACACTTCCAGATCATTAGTGATTGACTTGGGAAATGGACGCAATGCGACCACCGAAATTTTCGGTTCACCTTCTAATGCAGTTCGAGGAGCCTGCTTGATCGTCAAAGTGCTGGAGACTGCATCGCTGTCGATAACAAGACGAAACCCCAGGCTGCCGCTCTTCCTGTCAGGGGGGTAGCTTCCCCGCATCGCCGATCGGCAAAGGTTCGCGGGGTCATTCTGGCCGCCGCCGCGATAGACCCGCTTTTGTCCGGCAACAGGGCCGGCCGGGTCCTCCACGGGCTGGAGGGGATATGTCCCGTGCCAATCCTGACACCACTCCCAGACATTGCCATGCATATCGTACAGCCCAAAGGGATTGGCCTGAAGGCTGGCAACGGGCACGGTCTTGCCTCTTTCCCAATTGATCGCGGGGCATCCGCCATATATTTTCATTCCACTGAAATTGGCTTGATTCGTGGTCATGCAATTGCCGAACGCAAAGGGGGTTTTTGTCCCTGCCCTGCAAGCATACTCCCACTCGGATTCGGTTGGAAGGCGGTACGCATCGGCTCCCACAGAATTGTTCAATTTGCGAATGAAGTGCTGGACTTCAAGCCAAGTGACATTCTCAACTGGGCAGTGCTCGCCGCAGTCATCGAAATAGGATGGGTTTTCCCCCATGATTTGGACCCATTGCCCCTGGGTAACTTCCGTCGTCTGTATATAATACCCCTCTGTAAGCGTCACCTGGTGCGGAAACTCGTCTCCCCGCCGTTTGAGTTCGCCGTAAGGACTTCCCATGATAAACGTGCCATTTGGAATATAGATGAAATCCATCCCCAGTGCGCTGGAAAAATATTTCGCGGGAGGATCTGATTCTGGTAGGTCGCCGGCAAGACGCTGGCCAAGAGCAACTGAGTAATCGCGAGAAATGACGACGGAAGTTTGTTTACCTTCTTTTTGCGCCGTATTACATCCGGCAAGAAAAACCATCACCGCAATGAAAATAAAAGCTCGCCCGTCGTTACGTTTAATAATCATAAAGCACCTCCATCTCTCCCTGACAATTAATAATGATGATCTGGTTGTTCGGGCAGGAAATAGAGATCGATGGTGAGGCACAAATGACTAGAAGCTATCTCAAAAAAAATCTAGACATCATGTGACAAATATGTAATAAAATCAGGATGGAACTGACCAACGAGCAATGGAATCGGATAGAGCCCATCATCGTATCGTCAACACCATCCAAAGATCCCAGAGGACGTCCTGCCAGAGATCCACGAGATGTTCTAAACGGTATACTATGGAT
>Ga0207799_100393_pt1 | contig 18232 bp, 30 predicted proteins | sample TtanPargueraPR_4_FD_187742 | JGI IMG/M metagenome (GOLD analysis project Ga0207799, IMG submission 187742) | Aerobic enrichment media microbial communities from Bioluminiscent Bay, La Parguera, Puerto Rico - Tt and M2 (SPAdes) | ecosystem: Environmental > Aquatic > Marine > Unclassified ...
TTCGAGGTGACCAGCTATATTCCGGGTGAGGGGCATAACCTCCAGGAGCACTCGGTGGTGATGATCCGCGGCGGCCGCGTGAAGGACCTTCCCGGCGTCCGCTACCACATCATCCGCGGCACCCTCGACACCCAGGGCGTTTCCGACCGTCGCCAGCGCCGCTCCAAGTACGGCGCGAAACGGCCGAAGTAAGGTTTGGGAGAGTAGAATGTCCCGTCGTCACGCTGCCGAGAAGCGCGAAATTTTGCCGGATCCCAAGTACGGGGATCTCGTGGTGACCAAGTTCACCAACGGTCTGATGCTGGATGGTAAGAAGTCGGCTGCCGAGAAGATCATCTACGGCGCCTTCGACATCATCGAGAAGAAGACCGGCCAGGATCCCCTCAAGGTTTTCCATGAGGCCATCGAAAACGTGAAGCCCGCGGTCGAGGTTCGTTCCCGGCGCGTCGGCGGCGCCACCTATCAGGTGCCCGTCGAAGTCCGCGCGAGCCGCCGTCAGACCCTGGCGATCCGCTGGTTGGTCGACCTGTGCCGCAAGCGGTCGGAGAACACGATGACCGAGCGCCTGTCGGGCGAACTTCTCGACGCCGCCAACAATCGTGGCGCCGCCGTGAAGAAGCGGGAAGACACTCACCGGATGGCCGAAGCTAACAAGGCCTTCTCGCACTACCGCTGGTAGTCGCTGAGAGCTTTTAGGAGCAGTTTACGAAAATGGCTCGTACGACGCCTCTCGATCGCTATCGCAACATCGGCATCATGGCCCATATTGATGCCGGCAAGACGACGACGACCGAACGCATCCTTTTTTATACCGGCCGTTCCTACAAGATCGGTGAGGTCCATGACGGCAATGCCGTGATGGACTGGATGGAGCAGGAGCAGGAGCGCGGCATCACCATTACGTCGGCCGCGACCACGTGCCTCTGGAAAGACCATCGAATCAACATCATCGATACTCCCGGCCATGTGGATTTCACTGTGGAAGTCGAGCGGTCCCTCCGCGTTCTGGACGGGGCCGTTGCCGTATTTGACAGCGTCGGCGGTGTCGAGCCGCAGTCGGAGACGGTGTGGCGCCAGGCCGACCGCTATCATGTTCCGCGCATCTGCTTCGTGAACAAGATGGACCGGATCGGCGCCGACTACTTCCGCTGCGTCGACATGATCGTCGATCGCCTCGGTGCGACGCCGCTGGTGTTGCAGCTGCCGATCGGCGCCGAGTCGGAGTTCAAGGGCGTCGTCGACCTGATCGACATGAAGTCGATCATCTGGAAGGACGAGAGCCTGGGCGCCGAGTTCGTCACCGGCGAAATCCCGGCCGAGCTGGCCGATCAGGCCGCGGAATACCGCGAGAAGCTGATCGAGGCCGCCGTCGAGATGGACGACGCCGCGATGGAAGCCTACCTCGAGGGCAACGAGCCGGATCGCGATACTTTGATCGCGTGCATCCGGAAGGGCACGGTTGGCCTTACGTTTGTGCCGGTGCTTTGCGGTACGGCCTTCAAGAACAAGGGCGTTCAGCCGCTGCTCGACGCGGTGGTCGACCTTCTGCCGGCGCCGACCGACGTTCCGCCGATCAAGGGCGTGAAGGCCGGCACCGACGAGGCGATCGTGCGCAAGAACTCGGACGACGAGCCGTTCGCGGCCCTGGCCTTCAAGGTCATGACCGATCCGTTCGTCGGCTCGCTGACCTTCGTCCGCATCTATTCGGGCGTGCTGACCGGCGGGCAGCAGATCCGCAACACCACCAAGGACGCGCGCGAGCGCATCGGCCGTATGCTGATGATGCACTCGAACTCGCGGGAAGACGTGACCGAGGCGCGGGCCGGCGACATCCTCGCCCTGGCCGGGCTGAAGAGCACGACCACCGGCGACACGCTGTGCGATCCGAGCAACCAGGTGGTGCTGGAGAAGATGGACTTCCCCGATCCGGTCATCGAGATCGCGGTCGAACCGAAGTCCAAGGCCGACCAGGAGAAGATGGGCCAGGCGCTGTCGCGTCTCGCGGCCGAGGATCCGTCCTTCCAGGTGGCGTCCGATGCCGATAGCGGCCAGACGGTCATCAAGGGGATGGGCGAACTCCACCTCGAGATCATCGTCGACCGCATGAAGCGCGAATTCAAGGTCGACGCCAATGTCGGTCAGCCGCAGGTGGCGTATCGCGAGACCATCACCCAGCCGGGCGAGATCGACTACACCCATAAGAAGCAGAGCGGCGGCGCCGGCCAGTTCGCCCGCGTCAAGTTCCGCTTCGAGCCGCTGCAGCCGGGTTCCGGCTTCGAGTTCGAGAACTCGGTGGTCGGCGGTTCGGTGCCGAAGGAATACATTCCGGGCGTCGAGAAGGGCCTCAATTCGGCCATCGACACCGGCGTGCTCTGCGGCTTCCCGATGACCGATTTCAAGGTCACGCTGTACGACGGTGCGTCGCACGACGTCGACTCCAGCGTCATGGCCTTCGAAATCGCGACCCGGGCGGCGTTCCGCGAGGGTGTCGGCAAGTGCAAGCCGGTCCTTCTCGAGCCCGTGATGCGGGTCGAGGTGGTGACGCCGGAAGAGTACATGGGCGACATCATCGGCGACCTGAGCTCGCGTCGCGGTAACGTGTCGGGGATGGATCAGCGTGGCAATGCCCGGGTCGTCACGGCCCAGGTGCCGCTGGCCACGATGTTCGGCTACGTCAGCTCCCTGCGCTCGATGAGCCAGGGGCGGGCACAATTTACCATGCATTTCGATCACTATGCGGAAGTGCCGCAGCAGGTTTCGGACGAAGTCCGGGCCAAGCTGGCAGGCTAACCGAGGGGATTCGGGCGAGAACGGAGAATAAGATCATGGCGAAGCAGAAGTACGAGCGGACGAAGCCGCATTGCAATATCGGGACGATTGGCCATGTTGACCATGGCAAGACGACGTTGACGGCGGCGATCACGAAGGTTCTCGCGGAGACTGGCGGGGCGGAGTTCCAGGCGTTCGATATGATCGACAAGGCGCCGGAGGAGCGAGCCCGCGGTATTACGATCGCGACGGCGCATGTTGAGTACGAGACTGGGGCGCGTCATTACGCGCACGTCGACTGCCCGGGTCACGCGGACTACATCAAGAACATGATCACCGGTGCGGCGCAGATGGACGGGGCGATCCTGGTTGTCTCTGCGGCGGACGGTGCGATGCCGCAGACGCGCGAGCACGTTCTTCTGGCGCGCCAGGTGAACGTTCCGGCGCTGGTCGTTTACATGAACAAGGTCGACCAGGTTGACGATCCGGAGCTGTTGGAGCTGGTTGAGATGGAGCTTCGGGAGCTTCTGAGTTCGTACGAGTTCCCGGGCGACGACATTCCGATCATCAAGGGCTCGGCTTTGGCGGCTCTTGAGGGCCGTGACGACGAGATCGGGAAGAACTCGATCAACGAGCTGATGCAGGCTGTGGACGATTACATTCCGCAGCCGGACCGTCCGAAGGACCAGCCGTTCCTGATGCCGATCGAGGATGTTTTCTCGATTTCGGGTCGCGGCACGGTTGTGACGGGTCGTGTAGAGCGGGGGATCATCAAGGTCGGCGAGGAAGTCGAGCTTGTCGGTATCCGCGACACGCAGAAGACGGTTTGCACGGGCGTCGAGATGTTCCGGAAGCTTCTGGACCAGGGCGAGGCCGGCGACAACATCGGCGTTCTGCTTCGCGGCACGAAGCGCGACGATGTCGAGCGCGGTCAGGTCGTTGCGAAGCCGGGTACGATCACGCCGCACACGAAGTTCAAGTGCGAGGCCTACATTCTGACGAAGGAAGAAGGTGGGCGTCATACGCCGTTTTTCGCGAACTACCGTCCGCAGTTTTACTTCCGGACGACGGACGTGACGGGAACGGTTGTTTTGCCGGAAGGCACTGAAATGGTGATGCCGGGCGACAACATTGCGATGGAAGTGAACCTGATTGTTCCGATCGCGATGGAAGAAGGTCTTCGGTTTGCGATCCGCGAAGGCGGCCGCACCGTTGGCGCCGGCGTCGTCGCTTCGATCATCGAGTAAAGCGGAAGGAAGCACCGGCGCAAATTCCGGTGAAATGGGCTGAGCCATGGAAAGTCAAAACATACGGATCCGGCTTAAGGCGTTCGATCACCGCGTCCTCGATCAGTCGGCGTTGGAGATCGTGAACACCGCCCGGCGCACTGGCGCCGAGGTACGCGGGCCCATCCCGCTGCCGACGCGGCTGGAGCGGTTCACCGTGTTGCGTTCGCCGCACATCGACAAGAAGTCGCGGGAGCAGTTCGAGATCCGCACCCATAAGCGGGTTCTCGACATCATCGACCCGACGCCGCAGACCGTGGACGCGCTGATGAAGCTCGACCTCGCCGCCGGCGTCAATGTCGAGATCAAGCTGTAAGGGTAAGCAACGATGCGTACCGGGTTGATTACGCGTAAGGTTGGGATGACACGGATGTTCGCCGATAACGGCGGGCATGTTCCGGTCACCGTTCTGAAAGTGGACGGATGCCAGGTCGTCGCCCACCGGACCGAGGAGAAGGACGGCTACAACGCCCTTCAGCTCGGATGTAGTGACGCCAAGGTGAAAAACGTCACCAAGGCGCAGCGGGGACACTTCGCCAAGGCCAAGGTCGAGCCGAAGCGTCGCCTCCATGAGTTCCGCATTTCGCCGGACGCCTTCGTCGAGGTCGGGGCCGAACTGACGGCCGAGCACTTCGTCGCCGGGCAGAAGGTCGACGTGACGGGAACTTCGATCGGTAAGGGCTTCGCCGGCGGCATGAAGCGCCACGGTTTCGGCGGTCTTCGGGCGTCGCATGGCGTGTCCATTAACCACCGCAGCATCGGCTCCACCGGTAACGCCCAGGACCCCGGCAAGGTGTTCAAGGGCAAGAAGATGGCCGGTCAGATGGGCGACAAGCAGGTCACCAAGCAGAACCTGGAGGTCTTCTCCATCGATGCCGAGCGCGGCCTGATCCTGGTGAAGGGCTCCGTGCCTGGCGCCAAGGGCGGCTACCTGCTGGTCAGCGACGCGGTGAAGCGCGCGGCCCCGGAAGGCCTGCCGTTCCCGGCCGCCACCCGCGGCGTCGCCGAGGCCGAGCCGGCTCCGGCCGCTGAGGCCCCGGCGGAAGCGCCGGCCGAAGAGACGGCCGCGCCCGAAACCGGCGAGAATGAGGAATAATCGGCTATGAAGTGTGACGTCATTAGCCTCGAGAACAAGAAGGTCGGCAGCATCGACCTGGACGAGGGCGTCTTCGGCGTTCCCGTCCGCGGCGACCTGCTGGCCCGGATGGTGTTCTGGCAGATGGCCAAGCGCCGCGCCGGCACCCACAAGACCAAGGGTCTTGGGGAAGTCAGCGGCACCACGGCCAAGCCGTTCCGCCAGAAGGGAACCGGCCGCGCCCGTCAGGGGTCGACCCGGGCGCCGCAGATGCGTGGCGGCGGCGTGGCGTTCGGCCCGGTGGTCCGCGACCATTCCCACAAGCTGCCGAAGAAGGTCCGCAAGCTGGCGCTGAAGACGGCGCTTTCCGCAAAGCAGGCCGAGGGCAAGCTGGTGGTTCTCGAGAATACCGAGGCCAAGACGCCGAAGACCAAGGACCTGGTCAAGGCGCTGGACAAGCTCGGTTGGGGCTCGACGCTGGTCATCGACGGCAGCGAAGTGAACGAAAACTTCGCCCGGGCAGCCAACAACATCATCGGTGTCGACGTGCTGCCGTCGCAGGGCGCCAACGTCCGCGACATCCTGCGCCGCGACACGCTGGTGCTGACCCAGGCCGCGGTCGCAAATCTGGTGGAGCGTTTGAAATGAAGACCTACACGGGAAAAGGCGGCGTCGGCGTTAAGCCGACCCAGGGCCGGATGTACGAAATCATCCGCAAGCCCGTGATCACCGAGAAGGCGACCTTGTTGTCCGAGTTCAACCAGGTCAGCTTCAGCGTGCCGCTTGATGCGAGCAAGCCGGAGATCAAGGCGGCCGTCGAGAATCTGTTCAAGGTGAAGGTGACTGCGGTCAACACGCTGCGGGCCAAGGGCAAGACCAAGCGGTTCCGCGGGCGCCCCGGCCGCCGCATGGACACGAAGAAGGCGATCGTGACGCTGGCCGAAGGTCAGTCCATCGACGTCACGACGGGGGTCTGATCATGGCGCTTAAGCATTTCAAACCGAGCACACCAGGTCGCCGCGGCCTCGTTCTGGTCGACCGGGCGCATGTGTGGAAGGGCAAGCCGGAGAAGTCGCTGACCGAAGGTCTGCGCAAGTCCGGCGGCCGCAACAACACGGGCCGGATCACCGCCCGGCGTCGTGGCGGCGGGCATAAGCGCCGTTACCGCGTGATCGATTTCAAGCGGCAGAAGTTCAACGTCACCGGGACCATCGAGCGGATCGAGTACGATCCCAACCGGACGGCTTTCATCGCCCTCGTCAAATACGAGGACGGCGATCTGGCCTACATCATAGCGCCGCAGCGGATGCGCGCGGGTGACCAGGTTGTTTCCGGAAGCAACGTCGACATTCGTCCCGGCAACGCGCTGCCGCTGCAGAACATCCCGGTCGGCACCATCGTCCACAACGTGGAGATGAAGCCCGGCAAGGGTGGGCAGATCGCCCGGTCGGCAGGCACCTACGTGCAGCTGATCGGTAAGGATCGCGGGTACGCGCAGCTTCGCCTCGCTTCCGGTGAACTCCGCATGGTGCGGGCAGAGTGCATGGCGACGGTCGGCGCGGTTTCGAACGCCGACCAGCAGAACGTCAAGCTGGGCAAGGCCGGCCGCAGCCGCTGGCTGGGCAAGCGTCCGAGCGTTCGTGGCGTCGCGATGAACCCGATCGACCATCCGCATGGCGGTGGTGAGGGGCGGACCTCCGGCGGCCGTCATCCGGTCACGCCGTGGGGCAAGCCGACCAAGGGCAAGCGCACCCGGAACAACAAAAAGACCGACGCGATGATCATGCGTCGCCGTCCCAAGAAGTAAAGGAGAGCTGTTGTGGCACGCTCTGTTTGGAAAGGCCCCTTCGTGGACGGCTATCTCTTCAAGAAGGTCGAAAAGGTACGCAGTTCCGGGCGCAACGAAATCGTTAAGACTTGGTCCCGGCGTTCGACCATCCTCCCGCAGTTCGTGGGGGTGACGTTCGGCGTCTACAACGGCAAGAAGTTCGTGCCGGTGCTGGTGACCGAGGACATGATCGGTCACAAGTTCGGCGAGTTCTCGCCGACCCGCGCGTTTGCCGGGCACGCGGCCGACAAGAAGGCGAAGAGGTCGTAATCATGGGCAAGAAATCAGCCGTTCGGCAGCTTGCCGATAACGAGGCGATGGCCTACTCGAAGTATCTGCGGACGAGCCCGCAGAAGCTGAACCTGGTCGCGAAGGCGATCCGCGGAAAGTCCTGCGAGGCGGCTCTCGCCGAGCTGACCTTCTCGCGGAAGCGGATTTCCGACGAGGTGAAGAAGCTTCTCGAGTCCGCGATCGCCAACGCCGAGAACAATCATCAGCTCGATGTCGATCAGCTGATCGTGGCCGAGGCGACCGTCGGCCGTACCATGGTCATGAAGCGCTGGCGGGCCCGGGCCCGTGGGCGGGTCGGCCGTATTCAGAAGCCGTTCAGCAACATGCGGCTGGTTGTGCGCGAGCGCGAGGAGACAGCGTAATGGGTCAGAAGGTTAACCCGATTGGACTTCGTCTGGGGATCAACCGCACTTGGGATTCGCGGTGGTTCGCCGACGAGAAGTACGCCTCGCTGCTGCACGAGGACCTGCGGATCCGCAACTTCCTGCAGGAACGCCTGGCCCAGGCCGGTGTGTCGCGCATCGTGATCGAGCGTCCCGCCAAGATGGCGCGGGTCACCATTCACACGGCGCGTCCCGGTGTGGTTATCGGCAAGAAGGGCGCCGACATCGAGAAGCTGCGCGGCGAACTGGCCAAGATGACCGGCGCCGACGTGCATCTCAACATCGTCGAGATCCGCAAGCCGGAGATCGACGCCCAGTTGGTGGCCGAGAATATCGCCCATCAGTTGGAGCGGCGCGTTGCTTTCCGTCGGGCCATGAAGCGGGCCGTTCAGTCGGCCATGCGGCTTGGCGCCGAGGGGGTCCGGATCAACTGCGGCGGCCGTTTGGGCGGCGCCGAGATCGCGCGGATGGAATGGTACCGCGACGGCCGGGTGCCGTTGCACACCCTTCGCGCCGACGTCGACTACGGCGTGGCGACCGCGAAGACCACGTATGGCACTTGCGGCATCAAGGTTTGGATCTTCAAGGGCGAGATTCTGGCCCATGATCCGATGGCCATTGAAAAGCGGGCCATGGAGCAGCAGCCGGCGCGCTGATCCCGCACCGCAAAGATTAGGAAAGACGGAAGACGATGCTTAGTCCCAAAAGAACGAAGTTCCGCAAAGCGCATAAGGGCCGTATCCACGGCCAGGCGCAGCGGGGCAACCGTCTGACATTCGGCGCCTACGGGTTGAAGGCTCTCGACCCGGAGCGGATTACCGCGCGCCAGATCGAGGCGGCGCGTCGTGCGATCACCCGCCACATGAAGCGTGCGGGCCGCGTGTGGATCCGGATTTTCCCGGACGTGCCGGTGTCGAGCAAGCCCGCCGAAGTCCGGCAGGGTAAGGGTAAGGGCTCGCCCGATTACTGGGCCTGCCGCGTGAAGCCGGGACGGATCATGTTCGAGGTTGACGGTGTGCCGCGCGACGTCGCGCACCGGGCCTTCGAACTGGCGGCCGCTAAGCTGCCGATCAAGACCCGTATCGTTTCACGTTTGGGCGAAGAGGAATAACGCCATGAAGCCGGCTGATATCCGTGCCAAAAGCGTCGACGAACTGAAGGAAGAGCTCGTCGGTCTGCGCAAGGAGGCGTTCAACCTTCGTTTTCAGGCGGCCAGTGGGCAGCTGGAAAATACGGCCCGCGTACGCCAGGTGCGCCGCGAGATCGCGCGCATCAACACCATTCTTGGCGAACGCACTAGCAGCGCGTCGTAAGAAAGGAAGCAACTAATGCCGAGGCGAGTTTTGCAAGGGGTCGTGGTCAGCGACAAGATGGACAAGACGGTTGTCGTCAAGGTCGAGCGTCGTCTGATGCACCCGCTTTATAAGAAGTTCATTCGCCGTTCCAAAAAATACGCGGCCCATGACGAGGCCAATGGAGCGAAGGTAGGCGACGTGGTCCAGATCCGCGAATGCCGTCCGATTTCCAAGCGTAAACGGTGGGAAGTGGTCAGCGAAGGCGCCTAAGGCGTTGCCGGCGGATCGGAGAGGACAGAGATTATGATTCAGGTTCAAACCAATCTGGACGTCGCCGACAACTCGGGTGCCCGCCGTGTGCAGTGCATCAAGGTTCTTGGCGGCTCCAAGCGTAAGTACGCAGGCGTCGGCGACATCGTCGTTGTCAGCGTGAAGGAAGCCATTCCGCGCGGCCGCGTGAAAAAGGGCGATGTCCTCAAGGCGGTCGTCGTTCGTACCGCGAAGGACATCCGGCGTCCCGACGGCACCGCGATCCGGTTCGACCGCAACGCGGCCGTCCTGATCAACAACCAGGGCGAACCGATCGGTACCCGTATCTTTGGCCCGGTGACGCGTGAGCTCCGCGCTAAGAAGTACATGAAGATTATTTCGCTCGCGCCCGAGGTGTTGTGATGGCGACGAAGATGAAAATCAAAAAGGGCGATCAGGTGATCGTCCTGGCCGGTAAGGACAAGGGCAAGAAAGGCGAGGTTCTTCGCGTTCTGCCCAAGGACAACCGCGCCGTTGTTCAAAACGTGAATATGGTCAAGCGCCATACCCGTCCCTCCCAGACTCAGGCGGGCGGGATCATCGAGCGCGAGGCGGCCATCCATGTTTCCAACCTGGCGTTGGTCGACCCGAAGTCGGGCCAGGCCACCCGGGTCGGCTACAAGATCCTCGATGACAACCGCAAGGTCCGCGTCGCCAAGCGGTCCGGCGAAGTCATCGACGCGTAAGGGGCCGGGATATGACACGCCTTCAGGAAGTTTACGAACAGACCATCAAAGCGGAACTCGTCAAGGAGTTCGGCTACGACAACCCGATGCGGATCCCGCGGCTGGAGAAGATCGTCGTCAACATGGGTGTCGGCGAAGCCACGCAGGACAGCAAGAAGATGGCCGCCGCGGCCGAGGAATTGGCTCAGATCACCGGCCAGAAGCCGGTCATCATCAAGGCCAAGAAGTCGGTCGCCGCGTTCAAGCTCCGCGAGGGGATGACGGTGGGCTGCAAGGTCACCCTACGCCGTGACCGCATGTACGAATTCCTCGATCGTCTGATCAACATCGCGCTGCCGCGCGTCCGCGACTTCCGCGGCATCAACGGCAAAAGCTTTGATGGTCGAGGCAACTACGCCATGGGGCTTCGGGAACAGATCATCTTTCCCGAAATCAATTACGACAAGGTCGACCAGATTCGCGGCATGGATGTTGTGATCTGCACCTCGGCCCAGACGGACGCCGAAGCCAAGGCGTTGCTGAAGGGCTTCGACATGCCGTTCAACAGTTAGGCCGACGGAGATTTTCGGAATGGCTAAGACAAGCGCCATCGAACGAAATAATAAGCGTATGCGGCTTGCCAAGAAGTACGCCGCCAAGCGGGCCCGCCTCAAAGAGCAGGCGAAGGATCCTTCGCTCTCGCCCGAGGAGCGTTTCAACGCGCGCCTGAAGCTGGCTGAAGTGCCGCGCAATGCGTCTCCGGTTCGGATTCGTCTGCGTTGCGAGCTTAGCGGACGTCCGCGGGGCAACTACCGCAAATTCAAGTTGTCGCGTATCGCTTTACGCGATTTGGCATCACGGGGTCAGATCCCCGGCATGGTTAAGTCGAGCTGGTAGGAGGGAGACGCAGATGTCTATGAGCGATCCCCTGGGCGATATGCTCACACGCATTCGGAACGGTCAGCGCGCGCGCAAGGATAGCGTGGTCGCTCCCGCTTCGAAGCTGCGTGCCAATGTGCTCGAGGTTCTCAAGCGCGAGGGATTTATTCGCGGTTATTCCCAGTATGAGGTTCGGCCGGGCGTCAACGAGCTCAAGATCGAACTGAAGTACTACGACGGCGATCCGGTCATCCGGGAAGTGCAGCGCGTCTCCAAGCCTGGCCGGCGCGTCTACTCCGGGGTGAAGGACCTGACCCGCGTGTACAACGGCCTGGGTATTTCGGTGCTGTCCACGCCGCAGGGCGTGCTGTCGGACGCCGAAGCGCGCGCCGCCCATGTGGGTGGCGAGGTTCTTTGCCAGGTCTTCTAGGGTAGAGGGGCAGGAAACAGACATGTCGCGCATCGGCAAAAATGCAGTCGAGGTCCCCGAGGGCGTCAACGTTGCCATCTCCGGCAACGAAGTCAGCGCCAAGGGCAAGCTCGGCGAACTGTCCGTCGTCCTCACGGATGACGTGAACGTCACGCAGGAAGGCAATCTCGTCTGGGTCAAGCCCCGGAGTGATAGCCAGAAGGCCCGTAAGATGTGGGGTACCGCGCGCAGCGTTATCGACAACATCTGCGTCGGGGTCAGCCAGGGCTTCTCGCGTCAGCTGGAAGTCAACGGCGTCGGCTACCGTGCCCAGGTTCAGGGCAAGGAGCTGGTCCTGCAGCTTGGCTTCAGCCATGACGTCCACTATCCGATCCCGGACGGCATCACCATTCAGTGCCCTGATCCGACGCACATCAACATTTCGGGTGCGGATAAGCAGAAGGTCGGGCAGATTGCGGCAGAGATCCGCGCCTTCCGTCCGCCGGAGCCTTATAAGGGCAAGGGCGTGAAGTACCTGGAAGAGCAGATTCTCCGCAAGGAAGGCAAGAAGAAGTAAGCCATGACGGACGCAAAGACACTTTTCGAGCGGCGGAAGCAGCGGGCGCGCTTCAAGCTCCGGCGGCAGGCCGGGGGCAAACCCCGCCTTTCGGTGCACCGCTCCAGCAAATATATCTATGCCCAGGTGATCGACGACGTGAAGGGCGTTACGGTGGCCTCCGCCTCGTCGCTGGAAAAGGATATGCGCAGTAAATTGAAGAACGGGGCCGACACGGCCGCGGCCGGCGAAGTCGGCAAGCTGCTCGCCGAGCGGGCTGTTGCCGCCGGCGTCAAGGACGTGGTTTTCGACCGTGGGGGCTACCGCTTCCATGGGCGCGTCAAAGCGCTTGCAGACGCCGCTCGCGAAGCTGGCCTGTCGTTCTAGGGAGACGGATAGATGGCAAGGACACCGACCTCAGCACCCCGGAGCCCCCGTGCGCCGCGTGGAGAATTCGGCCGCGATCGTGGTGAGCGCGATCGCAATAGTGAAGAGCCCGAACTCCTGGACAAGCTGGTCCATATCAACCGCGTCGCCAAGGTGGTGAAGGGTGGCCGCCGGTTCTCGTTTGCCGCCCTCGTGGTGGTCGGCGACGGCCGTGGCCGCGTCGGTTACGGCACCGGTAAGGCCCGCGAGGTTCCCGAAGCGATTCGCAAGGCGACCGAGACCGCCAAGAAGACGATGATCCGTGTTCCTCTGCGCGAGGGCCGGACGCTGCATCACGACGTCAACGGCCGCTTCGGCGCCGGTAAGGTCGTGGTCCGCGCGGCGCCTCCGGGCACCGGCATCATTTGCGGCGGACCGATGCGCGCCATTTTCGAGACCATGGGCGTGCAGGACGTCGTGGCGAAGTCGATCGGCTCGGCCAACGCGCACAACATGATCAAGGCGACCTTCGAGGCCCTCGGCAACTGCATGTCGCCGCGCGGCATCGCCGCCAAGCGCGGCATGAAGGTCGGCGAGATCGTTTCGCGCCGCACCGGCGCGGCCTCCGGACGGGAGTAACGCGAGATGGCTGACAAGAAGAAAGCCACGGTCAAGGTGACGCAGATCGGCAGCCCGATCGGCCGCAAGGCCGATCAGCGGGCCACCCTCGTCGGCCTTGGGCTGAACAAGATGCATCGGACCCGCGAGCTGGAAGATACCCCGGCGGTGCGTGGGATGATCGACAAGGTCAAGCACTTGGTCCGGGTCGAGGACGCGGGCTGAGGCCCCCGACCTGGGCGAAGCGAAAAAGGATAAGGCGGAATGAAACTCAACGAGCTTCGTGACAATCCGGGCGCCCGCAAGGAGCGCAAGCGGGTCGGCCGTGGCATCGGTTCCGGTCTCGGCAAGACGTCGGGTGCCGGTCAGAAGGGCCAGAAGTCGCGCAGCGGCGTTTCGCTGCTTGGCTTCGAGGGCGGCCAGATGCCGCTGTATCGCCGTCTGCCGAAGCGCGGGTTCAAGAACGTTTTCCGTAAGGATTTCGACATCGTGAACCTGGGCAGCCTGCAGCAGGCGATCGACGCGAAGAAGGTGGATGCCGGCAAGACCATCGACAGCGACGCCTTGAAGGCGGCCGGTCTGGTCCGGAAGCGGTGCGACGGTGTGCGGCTTCTCGGTACCGGCGAGCTGTCGGTCAAGGTGACGGTCGAGGTCGAAGGCGCCTCGAAGTCGGCGATCGCCGGCGTCGAGAAGGCCGGTGGCAAGGTGGTGGTGCGCGAAGCGCCGGCCGCCGAGGCCAAACCCGAAGCGTAAACTCAAGGCATTAGGCTGGAAATAGAACCATGAGCTCCGCTGCCGAGCAACTCGCTGCCAACATGAACTTCGGCGCCTTCGCCAAGGCGACCGAGCTGAAGAAGCGTCTGTGGTTCACCCTGGGCGCGTTGGTGGTGTACCGGCTTGGCACTTATATTCCGCTGCCGGGGATCGATGCGGCGGTGCTGCAGGATATTTTCACCCGGCAGTCGGGCGGCGTTCTGGGCATGTTCGACATGTTCGCCGGCGGCGCGTTGCGCCGGATGACGATCTTCGCCCTCAACATCATGCCGTACATCTCGGCCTCGATCATCATGCAGTTGATGACGGCGGTGTCGCCGCAGCTCGAGGCGATGAAGAAGGAAGGCGAGGCGGGCCGCAAGAAGATCAACCAGTACACCCGCTACGGCACGGTGCTGATCACCGCGCTGCAGGGGTACGGGATCGCGGTCGGCCTGGAGGGCATGAGTTCGAGCGTCGGCGCGGCCGTGCACGATCCGGGCTGGTTTTTCCGCTTCACCACGGTGATCACCCTGGTCGGCGGTACCATGTTCCTGATGTGGCTGGGCGAGCAGATCACCCAGCGCGGCGTCGGCAACGGCATTTCGCTGATCATCTTCGCCGGTATCGTGGCCAACCTGCCGCGGGCTTTGGTGAACACCCTGGAGATGGGCCGGACCGGCGCGCTCTCCACCTTGCTGATCATCGCGCTTCTGGTCATGGCCGTGGGCGTCATCGCGTTCATCATCTTCATGGAGCGCGCGCAGCGGCGGATCATCGTGCAGTATCCCAAGCGCCAGCAAGGGAACCGGATGACCGGCGGCGAAAGCTCGCATCTGCCGTTGAAGCTGAACACTTCGGGCGTGATTCCGCCGATCTTCGCCAGCTCGATCCTGCTGATGCCGATCACCCTGATCGGGTTCTCGGCCGGGCAGGGGCCGGAATGGCTGAGCACCGTGGCCGCCTATCTGGGACGCGGACAGCCGTTGTACCTGCTGACCTACGTCGCGCTTATCGTTTTCTTTGCCTTCTTCTATACCGCGGTTGTGTTCAACCCGGCCGAGACGGCGGATAACTTGAAGAAATACGGTGGTTTCGTGCCGGGCATCCGGCCGGGCAAGAACACCGCCGAGTTCCTCGATAAGGTTCTGACCCGGCTGACCGTGGTGGGTGCCGCCTATCTGTCCGCCGTCTGTCTGCTGCCGGAAATCTTGATTTCGCGGTTTTCCGTGCCATTCTATTTCGGCGGGACGAGTCTTCTTATCGTGGTTACCGTGACGCTTGATACCGTGGCGCAGATCCAGTCGCATCTGCTCGCGCATCAGTACGAGGGGCTGATCAAGAAGTCGAAGTTAAGGGGGAGGCGTGGATGAACCTGATTTTGCTGGGTGCGCCCGGGGCAGGTAAGGGCACCCAAGCGAAACAGTTGGAGGAAGCGTTCCATATCGTTCAGCTTTCGACCGGGGATATGTTACGCGCCGAAGTCGCGTCGGGGAGCGACATTGGTAAACAAGCCGGAGAGATCATAAACGCGGGCAAGCTCGTGCCCGACGCTTTGATCGTCAGCATGATCGACAAGCGTATCGATCAGGAAGATTGCCGGAACGGGTTTATCCTTGACGGTTTCCCGCGGACGGTGCCGCAAGCCGAGGCGCTGGACGGGCTTCTCTCCGCGAAGGATTTGACGCTGGATCATGTGCTGGTCATCGAAACCGACGATGAAGCCCTGGTCGAGCGCATTACGGGTCGCTTCACATGCGCCAAGTGCGGCGCCGGATACCACGAAAAGTTCCGGCGCCCCAAGGTGGACGGGGTTTGCGACCAATGCGGTGGAACGGAATTCACGCGGCGGGCCGACGACAACGAAGAGACGGTTCGGACTCGGCTCGACGCGTATCACAAGCAGACGATGCCCATTATCTCGTATTACAGCGAGAGGGGTCTGACGAGAACGGTGGACGGCATGGCCCCCATCGATGAGGTAACGAGGCAGTTGAAAGAGGTTATCGCGGGTTGAGCGCGTGTTGACTTGGAGCCCACACTCCCTATAATCGCGCGCTTTCACATCGCGGCCAACCTCTCAAACGTTCTTAAATACAAAGTGTAAGGAGTACTCACTTTGGCGCGTATTGCTGGCGTGAACATTCCGACCCAAAAGCGGGTCGTGATCGCCCTGACTTATATCCATGGGATCGGCCGGACCAAGGCGCGGGAAATCTGCGAAAAGGTCGGGGTCCCGCTGGAACGCCGGGTCCACGAACTCACGGACGACGAGACGACCCGGATCCGTGAAGCTATCGACCAGGATTACACGGTCGAGGGCGATCTGCGGCGTGAAGTTTCCATGAACATCAAGCGTCTCATGGATCTCGGCTGCTACCGCGGTCTGCGTCACCGCCGCGGCCTGCCGGTTCGCGGACAGCGTACCCATACCAACGCTCGCACCCGTAAGGGCCCGGCCCGGCCGATTGCGGGTAAAAAGAAGGCGACGAAGTAAAGGAACCGATAGGTTATGGCCAAGGCTACTACTCAGCGCCCGCGCCGTCGCGAGCGTAAGAATATTGCTTCCGGGGTCGCGCACGTCAACGCGTCCTTCAACAACACGATGATCACGATTACCGACGTTCAGGGTAATTCGATCTCGTGGTCGTCCGCTGGAAGCCAGGGCTTCAAGGGGTCCCGTAAGTCGACGCCCTATGCCGCGCAGATCGCGGCCGAGGATGCCGGCAAGAAGGCCATGGACCACGGAATGAAGACCCTTGAGGTCGAGGTGAAGGGGCCGGGTGCCGGTCGCGAGTCCGCCCTGCGCGCGCTGCAGGCCGTCGGGTTCACCATCACCGCGATCCGCGACGTTACTCCGATCCCGCACAACGGTTGCCGGCCGCGTAAGCGTCGCCGGGTCTAATCGACCGTCGAGCGGTAGTGTTTTCTCCGCGTCCCGCCCCTTTTCGAGCGGGTGGGACAGAGCGGAATCAGGCTCCGAGGCTTCGGAGCCTTCGGCTCACATGCCAGGCATGAGGTCACGCCCGTGATTCAAAAGAATTGGCAGGAATTGATTAAACCCACGAAGATTGACGTGGTGCCCGGATCGAAGCCCGAGCTTACCGCGACCCTGGTGGCTGAGCCCCTGGAGCGCGGTTTCGGGTTGACCCTGGGCAATGCGCTGCGGCGTATTTTGTTGTCGTCCCTTCAGGGCGCCGCCGTGACGTCGGTCCAGATCGACGGGGTGCTGCACGAATTCTCGTCGATCCCCGGCGTTCGCGAAGACGTCACCGACATTATTTTGAACGTGAAGACCATCTCGTTGCGGATGAACGGCGAAGGGCCGCGCCGCATGGTGCTCAAGACCGACAAGCCAGGCGAAGTCACCGCCGGCATGATCGAGACCGGGCACGACATCGAGATCATGAACCCGGATCTGGTGCTCTGCACCCTGGGCGAGGGCTCGACGCTGTCGATGGAACTCACGGTCAACAGCGGCAAGGGCTATGTCCCGGCGACGCAGAACCGCCCCGAGGATCCGCCGATCGGGCTGATCCCGGTGGACGCCATCTTCTCGCCGGTGCGCAAGGTGACCTACAAGGTCGACGACGCCCGTGTCGGACAGGTGACGGACTATGACCGCCTGTCGCTCGAAGTCACCACCAACGGCGCCGTGACGCCGGAGGACTCGGTGGCCCTGGCGGCGCGCATCCTGCAGGACCAACTGCAGCGGTTCATCAACTTCGAGGAGCCGGAAGCCGCCGTCGAGACCGAGCGCAAGGACGATCTGCCGTTCAACAAGAACCTGCTGCGCAAGGTCGAGGAGCTGGAGCTGTCGGTCCGTTCGGCCAACTGCCTGAAGAACGACAACATCATCTACATCGGCGATCTCGTCCAGAAGACGGAAGCCGAGATGCTGCGGACGCCGAACTTCGGGCGGAAGTCGCTCAACGAAATCAAGGAAGTCCTGGCTCAGATGGGGCTGCACCTTGGAATGGACATTCCGGCCTGGCCGCCGGAGAACATCGAAGATCTGGCCAAAAAGCTGGAAGATCCGTTTTGATTTTGATAAACCGGCGCTCCGCGCGTACCGGCGTTAGATTAGACTAGGGAGAAGACGAGATGCGCCACCGCTTGAGCGGTCGCAAGCTGAACCGGACCAGCAGCCATCGCAAGGCGATGCTGTCGAACATGGCGGTTTCGCTCCTGACCCACGAACAGATCAAGACCACCCTGCCGAAGGCCAAGGAACTGCGTCGGGTCGCCGACCGCATGGTTACGCTGGGCAAGCGTGGCGGCCTTCACGCCCGCCGGCAGGCGGCGTCGTACCTGCGGGACGACGAGGCCGTCGCCAAGCTGTTCAGCGCCTTGGCCGAGCGTTACAAGGACCGGCCGGGTGGATACACCCGCGTGCTGAAGGCCGGTTTCCGGTACGGCGATTCGGCTCCGATGGCGATCATCGAGCTGGTCGACCGCGACCCCGAGGCGAAGGGCGCCGCCGACAAGGCCCGCGTCGAGGCCGAGGAAGAAGCGATGGAGGCCGCCGAGGCGTAATCGCCCCGACGACCCGCGCTTACCGGTCCGCGAGGATTCAGAAAGGCAGCCCCGGTGGCTGCCTTTCCGCTTTTGGGGGTGTAAGATCGAGCCGGGCTCTAAAGGGACATCCAACGAGCAGCGAGAGCGATACGTGAAACACACATCCCAAAGACGGCGCTTCCTTCCGGGGCTGGTCCTGATCCTGCTGGCGTGGGGCGGAGGTCTTGTCCCG
>Ga0207799_100394_pt1 | contig 18068 bp, 16 predicted proteins | sample TtanPargueraPR_4_FD_187742 | JGI IMG/M metagenome (GOLD analysis project Ga0207799, IMG submission 187742) | Aerobic enrichment media microbial communities from Bioluminiscent Bay, La Parguera, Puerto Rico - Tt and M2 (SPAdes) | ecosystem: Environmental > Aquatic > Marine > Unclassified ...
GAAGGCACGGCCCGATCCGGTCGACCTGGTCGGCGTGCTGACCCCCAACCACAGCCATTTCGAGATCGCCCGGGCGCTGATCGACGCCGGGTTCAACGTGCTCTGCGAGAAGCCGATGACCACCTCCACCCGAGACGCCGTCGAACTGGCCGATCTGGCGCGGGCGCGCGGGGTGATCCTCGCGGTGATGTACGGTTATTCCGGCTATCCCATGGCCCGCCAGGCGCGCGGCATGGTCGCGGCGGGCGAGATCGGCCGGGTGCGGCTGATCGAATGCGAATTCGCCTCGGGCAATCCGGCGACGATGAGCGAGACGGCGGGCGGCCACTGGCGGACCACGCCGGGCATCGCCGGGCCGGCCGCGGTGCTCGGCATGACCGGCACCCACGCCGTCCATATGACGACCTTCGTCTCCGGCCTGGCGCTGGAGGCGCTCTCGGCCGACCTGCAGACCTTCGTGCCCGGCCGTAAACTGGAGGACAACGCCCATCTGCTGCTGCGCTTCGCCGGCGGCGCGCGCGGCTGCATCTGGAACAGCTACACCGCCGCCGGGCAGGAACACGGGCTGCGTATCCGCGTCTTCGGCGAGACCGGCGGGCTGGAATGGGACCAGGAGGACGCCAACCGGCTGATCCACCGGGTGCCCGGCCAGGGCGCGCGGGTGCTGACGCGCGGCTCCGGCGAAACCCTGCCCGAGGTGCGCGAGACCCTGCGCGTCGCCATCGGCCACCCCGAGGGCTTCATCGAGGCCTTCGGCAACATCTATTGCGACGTGGCCGACGCCATCACGCTGAAGCTGACCGGCGCCGATCCCTCGCAAATTGCCTATCCGGGGATCGACGACGGGGTGGCGGGCGTGCTGTTCGTCGACGCGGCGGTCGAATCGCACCGGCGCGGCGGGGCCTGGGTGCGCACCGACAGCCCGGCGCTGGAACCGGCCTGAACCGGGGCTCCCCAACCGCAAGGCGAGTTGCGGTACGGGATAATGCAGGCTAGGTTTCGGCGGGATCGGAAGCGGGAGAACGGGGATGTCCGCGAAATCCAGAAAAGACGAACCGAAACGGACGCAGGACCCGGAAGGCACCAGGCGCGAAATCCTCGCCGTGGCGATGGCCGAATTCGGCCGCCACGGTTACGGGGGCGCGCGGGTCGACCGGATCGCCGAGGCGACGCGCACCAGCAAGCGTATGCTTTATTACTATTACGGCGGCAAGGAAGGGCTCTATCTCTCGGTCCTGGAGGAGGCCTACCGCCGCATCCGCGCCGCCGAGGCCGGTCTCGACCTCGCGGCCAAGGAACCCGGCGCGGCGCTGGAGGAACTGATCCGCTTCACCGTCGACTACCACTACGACAATGGCGCCTACGTGAACCTGATCATGAACGAGAACATCAGCCGCGGCGCCCATGTCGAGAAGTCGAACCTGGTCGGCGAGTTCAACAGCCGGATCATCGGCATCGTCGGCGACATCCTGGATCGCGGCAAGGCGGCCGGTCTGTTCCGCGCCGACGCCGATCCCTACGACCTGCACCTGCTGATCTCGGCCCTGTCCTTCTTCCCGGCGGCCAACCGCTACACCTTCTCGAAGATCTTCGACTACGACCTCGTCAGCCCCGAGGCCCGCGAAAAGCGCAAACGCGAACTGACACGCGTGGCGATGGACTACCTGCGTCCGGCTTGATTTTTTCTCCTGTTTGTGGTATAAATTCCTAGTAATTTGACGTCATTGCCCGGCTTCGTCCGGGCAATCCAGTTTGCCGCCGCCTGGATGCCCCGGACGAAGCCGGGGCATGACGAGAAGGGCGAAGCCCCGGAAAATGTCTACATTTGTTGACGAATGTTGACGTTTTTCACGCCAAAACCCCCTGTTTTCCAATGAAAACAAGGGGTTGGTCCGTTTTGAACGGGGGCAGAACGCGCCTCAGCCTTCCTTCGGCGACCAGAACTCGGCGTCCGGCGCCGTCGTCCAGGTGTGCTCCTCGGTGAACTCGGGCACCGTGTAGCGGTCCTCCGGCAGGTGGCGGATGACCCAGGCATAGTACATGCCGTAGCCCGGCGCGGCGCATTGCGGGTGGTCGTTCGGGCCGAAGATCTTGACCGTGTCGTTGTTGCGCACCTTCAGCACGGTGTCGCCCAGTTCGGCATGGCCGAAGCCGCGCGGGTCGGTGAAGCGGTAGTGGTAGATTTCCGGCTGCGGATGGTGGTGCGGCGGGTAGCTCGACCACTTGCCCGGCATGGTGATCACCTCTCCCAGCACCATTTCCGTGTTCGGATCGGAGTTGGAACCGTCGAAGATGGTCCGCACGAAGCGGGCGCAGGTGCCGCCGACCTGCCCGGCGCCCCGGTGTTCGTTGGGCACGTCCTCCGGCCGGAAGATGCGGGACTTGAACGGCTTCGGGTTCTCGATGGTGTAGATGGTGAACTCGGTATCGGTCTCGCAGTCGATTTGAACGGACTCGCCCATCGCCACATGGATGGCGCTGGCGCTTTCGTCGAACAGCGAATGGCGTTCCAGTTCCGCCTCCTGCCCGCCGACGTCGGCCTTGACCTTGCCGCTCATCAGCAGCCAGGCGGTCTCGGTCCCGGCGACGGCCTCGACCGTGTTCCCGGCGTCGATGCGCAGGACCGCCACCCCGATGCCGGTGTCGTCCTCGCCCTCGCCGAAGCGGGTGATCTCGGTCAGTCCGGGGCCGAAGCCCTCGCGGTGCTCGGTGATGTGGACGGTCATGTCGCGGCGCCTCCTGTCGTGGCCGGAACGTGTTTTAAAAATATTTTCCAACTGGCCATCAAGCTAGAAAAATCGTTACTATCTGTCAACGAAGGCCGACGGGGAAAAAGGGGGGTCTCATGGCCGAAACGGACCGCATCGCGCCGGTATTGGATTTCCGCACGGAACTGTCGGGATTGTACGACGTGACCGGCAAGGTCGTCTATCTGCCGGGCGGATACGGCGGCATCGGCGAGGCCTGCGCCTGGGCGCTTTGCCTGCACGGCGCCAAGGTGGAGATCGGCGGACGCAGCGCCGACAAGGCCGAGGCGCTGGCGGCGGCGCTCCAGGATGCCGGGTTCGAGGCGATGGCGCTAACCGTCGACGTGAATTCGGTCGACGATATCCGCGCTTCGGTCGACCGTGTGGTCGAGCATTTCGGCGGGCTGGACGTGCTGGTCAACTGCACCGGCCTGCAAATCGAGCAGCCGCTGCTGGGCGTCACCGAGGAAGCCTTCGACGCCGTCTACCGGGTCAACCTGAAGGCCTCCATGTTCCTTGCCCAGGCGGCGGCCCGGCACATGATCGACACCGGTCGCCAGGGGCGGATCGTCCACTTCCTGTCGGTCCGTTCGCAGCTCGGGTTGAGAGGCCGGGGCTATTCCGCCTACTGCAGCACCAAGGGCGGGCAGGTGATGATGATCAAGCAGCACGCCATGGAACTGGCGCCGCACAGGATCAACGTCAACGGCGTCGCCCCGACCTTCGTCTATACCGAGCAGATCCGCCACGTCATGGAGGATCCGGAATTCCGCAAGTATCTGTACAAGCGGATTCCCCTGGGCCGCATCGCCGATCCGAAGGACATCGTCGGCCCGGTGCTGTTCTTCTGCGCCCCGGCCTCCGGCTTCGTGACCGGTCAGGTCATGTACGTGGACGGCGGCATCACCTGTAGCCAGTAGATGGGCAGCCGGTAGGTCAGTCGTTGGTGACGATGACGAACGTCGGTTCCCGGCTTTCCACCATCGGCGTGATGTCCTCGCGCCATTCCGGCATGTAGGGCATTTCGGAATGGACCTTCAGGGCGTGTTCGTCCTCGAACAGTTCGTAGAGGTAGATGGTATTGCCGTGCGCCTCGTCCGGCACCAGCACGTCGCAGCGGAGGCAGCCCGGCTCGCTGCGGACGATGGCGGCATGGCGCTGGGCCCGGGCGATGAACGCTTCGCGGTGCTCGGGCTTGCAGACGGCTTTGAAAACGATGGCTCGATGGCTCATGCGCTTGCTCCCCCTTGGCTGGTTGAAACGATCGCGTCCTATTAGATATCCCGTGGCGGCGGCATGACAACCGCGTCATACGGATGGCGTTCCGAAATCAGCCCGGCATGCAGGAAAACGTCGAGCGCCGTCTCGTAGGCCGGTTCGGCGATCTCCGCCTCGGGCGCCCAACAGCCGAGCTTTTGGTAGGTCTCGATGGTGCGGGCCAGCACGCCCCGGTCGATGCCGGGGAAGAACTTCGCCTCGGCCCCGGCGATTTCCGCCGCCGGGGTTTCGTTCACGTAGCGCCGCGCCTTGCGGTAGGCCCGCATGAAGGCCTTCGCGGTCAAGGTCTCCAGCCAGCGGCGCGAGGCGGTCAGGCTGCTAAAGGCGACCGGGCCGATGGCCTCGCCGACCGAGGCCACGACATGCCCGGCGCCGTCCGCCTCCAGTTGCTGGGCGGCCGGGCCCTGCAAGTGGATGTAGTCGCCCCGGCCGCCGCGGAAGGCCGCTTCCATCTCGTCCGGCTCGCCGGCGTCGACGGCGTGCAGCCGGTCGTACGCTACGTCCATGTGGTGGACGGCGTATTTGAACATCGCCAGCGGCTGGCCGAAGTGATCGACCAGCACCTCGTGCCCGCCGAGCTTCTGCCAGGTGAAACCCGGATCGGGTTTGCGCGCGACGATGAAGAAGCCGTCGCGGGCGTTGATCTGGGCGAAGTGCATCAGGTCGTGCGTCTCGCCCCGTTCCAGCGGCCCCCAACTGGCCGATACGGCGATCTGCGCCACGTCGGCGCTCCCGTCGAGCAGCGCCTGCCACGACGAGCGACCGGGGCGGGCGGCCTCGTAATGCGGCTCCAGCCCTTCCTCGGCCAGGAAGCCGCCGGTGATGGTGGAGATCAGCGGGCTGTAGAAAGCCGAATGGCGCGAAACGATGATGTTGACGACCGTCATGGCGTTCCCTCCCTGCGCTCATTTTCCATCGTCGATTCTAAACCCGCGAGAGGCGCTGGCAACGGTTTCCTGAAATCACGGCTCGCCGAATTCGGCCAGGATGCGTTCCCGGGCGGAATCCAGGGCGGGCACGGGGCCGCGCTCCGCCGAGTCGGCGAAGGCCGAGGTCTTGACCGGGTTGCCGGCCAGATGCATCTGGGCGCCGTTTCCGGTCTCGGCGGTGACGATCATGTTGCGGGCCCGGACCTGCGGATCAGCGGCCACCGCGTCCATGTTGTTGATCGGCCCGCAGGGCACCCCGGCGGCTTCCAGCGCGGTCAGCCAGTCGGCGGCCGGGCGCGTCGTCAGCACGGCTTCCAGTTCGGCCTTCAGGGCGTCGGCATGGGCGGCGCGCTCGGCGTTGGTTTTGAAACGCGGATCGGCGGGCAGGTCGTCGCGGCCAAGCGCCGCGCAAAGCTTGGCGAACAGTCCGTCGTTTCCGGCTGCGATCACGATCTCGCCGTCTTTCGTGGCAAAAGCCTCGAACGGCGAAATGGAAGGGTGGCGGGCGCCCAGCGGGCCGGGCACCGTGCCGGTCGCGAAATAGCGGGCCAGGGCGTTTTCCAGGATGGCGACCTGGCAGTCCAGCATGCCGACGTCGACCCGCGTGCCCTCGCCGGTCCGTGTGCGATGGTAAAGCGCGCTGGCGATTCCGGTGGCGGTGAACAGGGCGGCGGCGATGTCGCCGATGCTGGTCCCGACCCGGACCGGCGGCCGGCCGGGTTCACCGGTCAGGCTCATCATGCCGCCCATGGCCTGCACGATCATGTCGTAGGCCGGGCGCCCGGCGTAGGGACCGGTCTGGCCGAAGCCCGACGTCGCCGCGTGGATCAGGGACGGAAAGCGCGCGTGCAGCGACTCCCAGCCGAACCCGAGCCGTTCCATCGTGCCGGGGCGGAAGTTCTCGACCAGCACATCGGCCTTGGCCAGAAGGCGTTCGAACAGGCCGCGGTCGGTCTCGTCCTTGAGGTTCAGGGCGAGGCTTTCCTTGCCCCGGTTCAGCGAGGCGAAATAGGCGGATTCGCCATCCACGAACGGGCCGAACTGCCGGGCGTCGTCGCCCTCCGGGCTTTCGACCTTGATCACCCGTGCGCCCAGGTCGGACAGGATCATCGTGCAGTAGGGACCGGCCAGGATGCGGCTCAGGTCGATCACCGTAATTCCGTTCAGCGGGCCGGGCAAGGGGGTGGGGGACGAGGCTTTCCGGTCGGAAGCGTCGGTCATGGGAGTCCTCATGAAAAACGGTTCGCGGGGCTGCGTGCGAGGTGATTCTACCGCGAGGGAAGCCGAGGGGAAGCGCTGATTCGCTTGACGCCATCGCGCTTCCTCGTCAGCTTTAGGTTGCAACAAGAATTCATGGCTGGGGGAGAACCATGGAGACTTTGTCCCGGGGAGAACTGGTAAAACTCGCGCTGCCGGAGGACGGCTGCCGCGGCACGTTGATCGGCCGCGTCTGGCGGACCGCCGGGGAAGGTCATCCGGTTGCCGGGCCGTCGCCGGTCCTGGTGCGCGAGGAAGGCGTTTTCGACATCAGCGGTCTCGCGCCGACCTGCGCCGACCTGATGAACGCGGACGATCCGCTGGCCCTGCTGCGCGGCGCGGAGGTCCTTCCTTTTATCGGCGATCTCGGGGACATCCTGGCCAACACGCCGCCCGAAGCCCGCGACGCAACCAAGCCGTGGCTGCTGGCCCCGGTGGATTTGCAGAACCTCAAGGCGGCGGGCGTCACCTTCGCGGCCAGCCTGATCGAGCGGGTGATCGAGGAGCGCGCCAAGGGCGACCCGACGCGGGCCGAGGCGATTCGTGCCGATTTCGCGGCCCGCGTGGGAACTGATCTGTCCAAGGTCGAGCCGGGCAGCGAGACCGCCTTGCGCCTGAAGGAAACGTTGGTTGAGGAAGGGTTGTGGTCGCAGTACCTGGAGGTCGGCATCGGGCCGGACGCCGAGGTGTTCACCAAGAGCCAGCCGCTGTCCGCGGTCGGTTTCGCCGAGGAAGCCGGCGTAAGGGCGGATTCGGGATGGAATAATCCGGAGCCGGAAGTCGTCATGGTGGTCAACGGCCGGGGCGAGTGCCTCGGCGCGACGCTCGGCAACGATGTCAATCTGCGCGACTTCGAGGGGCGCAGCGCGCTGCTGCTCGGCAAGGCGAAGGACAACAACGCGTCCTGCGCCATCGGGCCGTTCATCCGCCTGTTCGACGAGACCTTCTCGATCGACGACGTGCGGGCCTGCGACGTGAGCCTGGAGATCGAGGGGCCGGAGGGCTTCTCCCTGTCCGGCCTGTCCTCGGTCCGGCGGATCAGCCGCGACCCGCTCGACCTGATCGGCCAGACCATCGGCGGCAACCATCAGTACCCCGACGGCTTCGTGCTGTTCGTCGGCACCATGTTCGCGCCGACGCAGGACCGGGATACGCCGGGCTTGGGGTTTACCCATAAGGTCGGGGATGTGGTAAAGATATCCACCCCGATGCTGGGAACCCTGATCAACAGGATCAACCACTGCGATAGGATCGCGCCCTGGACCTTCGGCATTTCCGCGCTGATGCGGAACCTCGCCGCCCGGGGCCTCCTGTAGGATCGTTCGCGCAGGTTTGGCGCATTCAAGAAACGGATTAGAGGCTGGAGGATAGCAATGGCCGTCAACGGCAATTTCATCGCGGGAGAATGGGTCGTTTCCAATGACGTGCGGCAAGACCGCAACCCGTCCGATCTTTCCGACGTGGTCGGCGAATACGCCTATGCGGACAAGGCCCAGGCCGAGGCCGCGATCGCGGCGGCCAAGGACGCCTTTCCGGCATGGTCGATGAGCACCCCGCAGCAGCGCTTCGACGTGCTCGACATGGTCGGCACCGAGATCCTGGCCCGCAAGGAGGAACTCGGCCGTCTGCTGTCGCGCGAGGAGGGCAAGACCTTGGCCGAAGGTATCGGAGAGACCGCCCGCGCCGGACAGATCTTCAAGTTCTTCGCCGGCGAGGCGCTGCGCATTCCGGGCGAGGTCGTCGCCTCGACCCGTCCTGGTATCGGCGTCGAGGTCAGCCGCGAGCCGATCGGCGTGGTGGGCATCATCTCGCCGTGGAACTTCCCGATCGCCATCCCGGCCTGGAAGATCGCGCCGGCCTTGGCCTTCGGCAACTGCGTCGTGGTCAAGCCGGCCGACAACACGCCGGGCTGTTCCTGGGCATTGGTCGAGATCCTGTCGCGCGCCGGTCTGCCGAAGGGCGTAGTCAATCTGGTCATGGGCCGCGGATCGGTCGTCGGCGAGACCCTGCTGACCCATCCGGACGTCGCCGGGGTCAGCTTCACCGGTTCGGTCGAGACCGGCGGCCATGTGGCCAAGACCTGCGCGGCGCGCGGCGCCAAGTTCCAGTTGGAGATGGGCGGTAAGAACCCGCTGGTCGTCCTCGACGACGCCGACCTGGACACGGCGGTCGAATGCGCCGTCAACGGCGCCTTCTATTCCACCGGGCAGCGCTGCACGGCGTCGAGCCGGGTCATCGCGACCGCCGGGATCCACGACAAGCTGGTCGACGCGATGGTCGAGCGGATGAAGGGGCTCAGGGTCGACAACGCGCTGCTGGAAGGCACCCATATCGGTCCGGTGGTCGACGAGAGCCAGCTGGCCCAGGACATGGACTACATCGACATCGCCAAGAACGAAGGCGCCAAGCTGGCCTGGGGCGGCGAGCGCCTGAACCGCGAGACCGAGGGCTTCTACCTGCAGCCCGCCCTGTTCACCGAGACGAACAACGCCATGCGGATCAGCCGCGAGGAGGTGTTCGGCCCGGTCGCCAACGTCATCCGGGTCAAGGACTACGACGAGGCGCTGGCGGTGGCCAACGATACCGCCTTCGGCCTGTCGTCCGGCATCTGCACGACCTCGCTGAAATACGCGACCGATTTCAAGCGCAAGAGCCAGACCGGCATGGTCATGGTCAACCTGCCGACGGCGGGCGTCGACTATCACGTGCCGTTCGGCGGCCGCAAGGGATCGAGCTACGGCAGCCGCGAGCAGGGGCGGTACGCGGCCGAGTTCTACACGACAGTGAAGACCGCCTACACCTTGCCATAACCGGCTTCATATGGCGGACAGCATGGGAGGGGAGACATGCGTCTGGTCCAGTTCAAGAACGCGGACGGGGCGGTCCGCGTCGCGTGGGTCGAGGCGGCGGAGCGCAAGCTCGCCGTCCTGACCGGCACGGCAAGCCTTTACGATCTTGCCCAGAAGGCCATCGTGGCGGGGACGTCCCTCCACGAGTTGGCCGAGGCCCGGAGCGGAGGGGAGGCGGAGGACTACGACACCGTCATCGCCGAGGGACGGCTGCTGCCGCCCATCCACCATCCGGATCCGGCGCATCTGCTGGTCACCGGTACGGGCCTGACCCATCTGGGCAGCGCCAGCACGCGCAGCGCCATGCATGAAGGCGAGGGCGGCGACGAGTCGGGGCTGACCGATTCCATGAAGATGTTCAAATGGGGGGTGGAGGGCGGCAAACCCGAACCCGGCCAGGCGGGCGTCCAGCCGGAATGGTTCTACAAGGGGGACGGCGGCCTGATCGCGGCGCCCGGCCATCCCCTGGCCATGCCCGATTTCTCGCTCGACGGCGGCGAGGAACCGGAGATCGCCGGCATCTACGTGATCGGCCCGGACGGCACGCCGTTCCGGCTTGGTTTCGCTTTGGGCAACGAGTTCTCCGATCATGTCACCGAACGCCGGAACTACCTTTATCTGGCCCATTCGAAGTTGCGGCCCTGTTCGTTCGGGCCGGAATTGCTGCTCGGCGACCTGCCGGGGCACATCGAGGGGAAAAGTCGTATCCTGCGCGGCGAGGACGTATTGTGGGAGGCCGGTTTCGTCAGCGGGGAGGCCAACATGTCCCACACCGTCGCCAATCTCGAATACCACCACTTCAAGTATCCGCAGTTCCGCCGGCCGGGCGATGTGCACTGCCATTTCTTCGGCACCGCGACGCTTAGCTTCGCCGACGGGATCGAGGCACAACCCGGCGACGTGTTCGAGATTTCGGCGGAAGCGTTCGGCGAGCCGCTGCGCAATCCGCTGGCGGTCGCGGATGCCGAATACACGGACATCCGGCCCCTTTGAAATTCGGGGCTTTCCGGCTCTTGCTTTCCCCCCTGGCGGACTCCTGATCGGGACCTGATGCGGCGTGCATTCACCAGCGGTTTCGTTCGCTCTACAGATCAATTAAACACTAAAAATTTGTATAACATATTTAAAACACAAAAAAACTTGATAAATTAAATTTTTTGTCCCATAAAATGAAGGTGGCGAGGTGAGGCGACGGCGTTTCCGTGTCTCCGCGCCGATTCTGGAGGAGCGAGGACCATGAATTTCATACCCGGACCGGCCGAAACCAGGGGCAGGCGCCTGCTCGATCCCGCCGCGGGATGGGGCGCCGCCCGGAAACTGCTGTTCGGCCGGGGCCAGGACTTCCCCGGCGGCGCGCGGGGCAAAGGCAATGTCGCCATCGTCGGCGCCGGGCCGGGCGATCCGGAACTGTTGACGGTGAAGGCCCTGCGGCTGCTGTCGCAGGCCGAGGTGCTGATCCACGACCGTCTGGTCGACCCGCGCATCCTGGATTACGCGAACCCGTTCGCCGAGCGCATCGATGTCGGCAAGTCGAAGGGTAACCACAGCGCGACGCAGGATCACATCAACGACCTGCTGGTCCGCCATGCCCGCACCGGCCGCCGGGTGGTCCGCCTGAAGGGCGGCGATCCGTTCATCTTCGGCCGGGGCGGCGAGGAGGTCGACCATCTGCGCGAGGCCGGGATCGAGGCCGAGGTGGTGCCCGGCATCACCGCCGCCGCCGGCTGCGCGGCGTCGACCGGCATCCCGCTGACCCACCGCGATTTCTCCTCCGCCGTCACCTTCGTCACCGGTCATGGCAAGGACGGCAAGGGGCGGCCCGACTGGGCGGAACTGGCCCGCTCGAAGCATACCCTGGTGATCTATATGGGCGTCTCGGCGGCGGCCGGGATTTCCGAAGCCCTGATCGCCAACGGCAGGGACCGGCATGTGCCGGTGGCGGTCGTCGAGAACGGCACCCGGCCCGAGCAGAAATGCGCCCGGGGATCGCTCGGCGAACTGGCCAACCTGATCGAGGCCCACGAAATCACCGGACCGGCGCTGATCGTCGTCGGCGACGTCGCCGCCCTGGGGGCGCGGGAGGCGGTTTCGCCGCTGTCCCTGGCGCTGGCCGTGTGAAGGAGACGGACATGACCCTGCAAGTCGTCACCGCGAACGATCTGAGCACCGGCCTCGTCGTCTATCTGGCCGCCGACGACGGCTGGACGGAACGCCTCGCCGAAAGCCGCGTCGCCGCCACCGAAACCGAAAGCGCGGCGCTTCTGGAACGGGCCAAGGCCCCGGAAGTCCGCTGGTCGGTGATCGATCCCTACCTGATCGATGTGGCCGAGGAGGATGGGCAACTGAAGCCCGTCCGCTACCGCGAACGCATCCGCGCCCTCGGGCCGAGCATCCGGCTGGATCTCGGCAAGCAGGCGCAGAAGGAACTTTGAGCCATGTACCGATACGACGAATTCGACGCCCAACTGGTCGAGGAGCGGGTCGAGCAGTTCCGCGGGCAGGTCGCCCGCCGGCTGTCCGGCGAGCTTTCCGAGGACGAGTTCAAGCCGCTGCGGCTGATGAACGGCCTCTATCTGCAACTGCACGCCTACATGCTGCGGGTGGCCATTCCCTACGGCACCTTCTCGTCCAAGCAGATGCGGCGGATGGCCGATATCGCGCGCGGCTACGACAAGGGCTACGGCCATTTCACCACGCGTCAGAACATCCAGTACAACTGGCCGGCGCTCGAGGACGTGCCGGATATCCTGGCCGATCTGGCCGAGGTCGAGATGCACGCCATCCAGACCAGCGGGAACTGCATCCGCAACACCACCGCCGATCAGTACGCGGGCGCCGCCGCCGATGAGATCGAGGACCCGCGTATCTACTGCGAGATCATCCGCCAGTGGTCGACCCTGCATCCCGAATTCTCGTTCCTGCCGCGCAAGTTCAAGATCGCGGTGACCGGCGCGGCGCGCGACCGGGCGGCGGTCAAGGTTCACGACATCGGCCTGTTCATCCGGCGCAACGATGCAGGCGAGGTCGGTTTCGAGGTGATCGTCGGGGGCGGCCAGGGCCGGACGCCGATGATCGGCAAGACGATCCGCGAGTTCCTGCCGAAGGCGGACCTGCTTTCCTACCTGGAGGCCGTCCTGCGGGTCTATAACGAGTACGGCCGCCGCGACAACATGTACAAGGCGCGCATCAAGATCCTGGTCCACGAGATCGGCGCCGAGGAATTCGGCCGCCGGGTCGAGGAGGAATGGGCGTTCATTCGCGACGGTGCATTGGATCTGCCGGCCGAGGAGATCGAACGGATCGAGGCCTATTTCGCGCCGCCGCCCTACGAGGACCTGTCCGGGCAGGGCTCGAGCCCCTGGGTCGAGACGGTCCGGCTGATGGAGCCGGAGTTCGACCGCTGGATGCGGGTCAACGTCGCCGCGCATAAGCGGCCGGGCTATGCCATCGTCAATCTGTCGCTGAAGCCGGTCGGCGGGGTGCCGGGCGATATCTCGGCCGACCAGATGGATGCCGTCGCCGATCTCGCCGATGAATACAGTTTCGGGGAGATCCGCGCGACGCACGAGCAGAACCTGGTGTTCGCCCATGTCCGCCAGTCGGACCTGCCGGACCTGTGGCGCAAGCTCGACGGCCTGGGCCTCGCCACCTCCAACATCGGCCTGGTCTCCGACATCATCGCCTGCCCCGGCCTGGACTACTGCTCGCTGGCCAACGCCCGGTCGATCCCGATCGCCCAGCGGATCAGCGAACGCTTCGCCGAGCTGGAGCGGCAGCACGACATCGGCGAGCTGCGGCTCAAGATATCGGGCTGCATCAACGCCTGCGGCCATCACCATATCGGCCATATCGGCATCCTCGGTGTCGATCGCAAAGGCGTCGAGAACTACCAGATCTCGCTCGGCGGCAGCGCCGACGAGAACGCCGAGGTCGGCAAGATCGTCGGCCCGGCCTTCGACGCCGACGGCGTGGTCGATGCGGTCGAGACCATCGTGAACACCTATCTGGGCCTGCGCGACGAGGGCGAGATCTTCATCGATACCTACCGCCGCGTCGGCGCCGAGCCCTTCAAGGAGGCCCTCTATGCCACTGCTTAAGGACGGCCGTCTGGCCGACGACCCCTGGATCGAGGTCGGGGGCGACGAGGCTCTGCCGGACGATGGTCAGCTCATCGTGACCTTGGCCCGCTGGCGAGAGTCGCGGGACAAACTGGTCAAGCGCAACCAGCCGGTGGGCGTCCGTCTGCGCAGCGACGAGTTCCCCGACGAGATCGCCGGGGATCTGGAGCACTTCGCGGTGATCGCGCTGGAATTCCCGACTTTCCGGGACGGCCGGGCCTACAGCCATGCCCGCAAGCTGCGCGAGCGCCTGGGCTATGCCGGCGAACTGCGGGCCGTCGGCAACGTGCTGCGCGACCAGTGGGTGTTCATGCGGCGCTGCGGCTTCGATGCCTTCGAGGTGCGCGGCGGCAAGGAGGCCGAGGCGGCCTGGCAAGAGGCGGCCGGAGAGATCGGCGTGCAGTACCAGCCCGCCGCCGACCGGCGCCCGGGCGTGCTGGCACTGCGCCATCGTCCTGCCTGAATTTCCTTTCCGTTCCCCCGTTTACAAAGAAAACCGGCCGGGGTTTGCCCCGGCCGGTTCCTTTTTTGTGGAGTGGTGGTGTTTCCCCGGGGGTCAGGGAACGGCCGCTCGGCGGCCGGAAATCTTGATTCGGTCCTCGACGAAACGGAGCAGGTCGGCGGTGCAGGCCTCCGCGGAGCGCTCGACGGTATCGACGACGAGGTCCGGTTCCACCGGTTCCTCGTAGGGATCCGAGACGCCGGTGAAGGCCGGTATATGGCCAGCCCGGGCCTTGGTGTAAAGGCCTTTCGGGTCGCGTTCCTCGCAGACCGACAGGTCCGCCTTGACGAAGACCTCGTGGAAGCCCTCGCCGACGATCTCGCGGGCCAGCCGCCGGTCCGTCCGGTAGGGCGAGATGAAGGCGGTAACGACCACCAGCCCGGCGTCGGCGAACAGTTTGGCCGCTTCGGCGACCCGGCGGATGTTCTCGGCCCGATCCTCGGCGCTGAATCCGAGATCGCCGTTGAGGCCGCCGCGTACATTGTCGCCGTCCAGCACGTAGACCAGATGCCCGCGGTCGAACAGTTGCCGTTCCAGGGCCATGGCCAGGGTCGATTTCCCGGCGCCGGACAGGCCGGTCAGCCAGATCACCGCGCCGTCATGGCCGTTGGCGCGAGTCCGTTCGTCCCGGCCGACGGCATGGGAGACGGCGGTCAGGTTGCGGTCCTCGGCCGTTACCGTATGCGTCTCTTCGAGCAGGCAGCCGCCGACGATCTGGTAGTCGCGGACCAGCACCGCCCGGCCGGTCGCCGGGTTTTCCGCGAACGGGTCGAAAGCGATCTTCGAGCGCGAGCGGAAGGTCACGTCGGCGAAGCCGTTGCGTTCCACTTGGGAGCCTTCGGTGTGGTGGAGATCCTGTGAGTCGATGACCCTTTGCACGGACTCCAGCACGACGGTGTATTCCGACGTGCCGATCTTCAGCTTGAGCTGGTCGCCGACGGCCAGCGGCGTCCGGCCGAGCCAGAACAGCCGGGCGGCAACGGCGTGGGTTTCGCGCGGCGGGGCGTCCCGTAGGGTCGCAACATGGCCGCGCTCGACGAAGATGTCGTCGTCCAGGGTGATGGCGATCGATTGCCCGGCGGCGGCGGAAATCTGCGGCGTGTCCCGGTTCCAGGTCTCGATGGAGGCGATCCGCGCCGATGCCCCGCCGGGGGCGAAGCGCAGGGTGTCGCCGACTTTGAGCCGCCCGCATTCGACGCGCCCGGCGATCAGCCGCCGTTCGTCGAATTTGTAGAGATCCTGCACCAGGAAGCGCAGCGGCCGGTCGAACGACGCCGCGCGCGGGACGAAAGCGTCCAGCGCCTCGGCCACGGTCGGGCCGGCATACCAGGGCGTTTGCGCGCCGGGCGCGGCGATGTTGCCGCCGTGCCGGGCCGAGACCGGGATGACCGCCGAGGGCTCGATGCCGATGCCGCCGAGGAAGTCGCGGATGGCGATGGAGACTTCCTCGAAGCGGGATTCGCCGTTGTTCACGAGGTCCATCTTGTTGATGGCGACGGCGACCTGGGATACGCCCAGCAGGTTCAGCAGGAAGGCGTGCCGCCGGGTCTGTTCGGAAACGCCTTCCTCGGCGTCGATGACCAGCACGGCCGCCTCGGCGCTGGCCGCACCGGTGATCATGTTCTTGAGGAACTCCTTGTGTCCCGGCGCGTCGATGATGACGTAGCGGCGGGCCGTCGTGGAGAACCAGATCTGCGAGGAATCGACGGTGATCCCCTGGTCGCGCTCGACCTGCAGGGCATCCATCACGAACGACCACTCGAAGGGCATGCCGCGCCGGTCGCTGTCGGCCTTGATCTGTTCGACCTTGCCGTCGGGCAGCGAGTCCGTTTCGTGCAGCAGCCGCCCGATCAGGGTCGACTTTCCGTGATCCACATGCCCGACGATGACAATGGGCAGGGGGCGGGTTTGATCGATCGCTTCCGCCGTCATTACATATAGCCTTCCACCCGGAGGCGCTCGAAGGAATCCTCGGCTTCGTGGTCCATGGCGCGGCCGGCCCGTTCCGGGGCGCGGCTGGCGCTCAGTTCCGCGATGATGGCGTCGATGGTCGTCGCCTCGCTGTCGATCGGGAAGGTGATGCCTTCCTCGCCCAGCGAACGGTAGCGCTTGCCGTCGCGGGCGAAGTACAGCGGCACGGTCGGGATGTTTTCGCGCTGGGTGTAGCGCCAGATGTCGACCTCTGTCCAATGCAGCAGCGGATGGACCCGTAGGTGTGTGCCCGGCGGGAATTCGACGTTGTAATGGTCCCAGAACTCCGGCGGCTGATCGCGGAAGTCCCATTGGCCGGTCTCGCCGCGCGGGCTGAACACCCGTTCCTTGGCCCGGGTCGATTGCTCGTCGCGGCGGATGCCGGCGATGATTCCGTCGAACCCGTAGCGGGCGACGGCCTGCTTGACGCCGAGCGTCTTGCGGGCGGCAAAACGCGTCGCGGGCGGCAGCGTGGCGTCCACCTCCTCGATCGGCGGGCAGGCATCGGCGATCAGGTCGAGGTCCCATTCGGCGGCGTAGCGGTCGCGGAAGGCATAGGTCTCGGGGAATTCCTTGCCCGTATCCAGATGGACGACGGGGAACGGCACCCGGCCGAGGAACGCCTTCTTGGCCAGCCAGATCATCACGTTGGAATCCTTGCCGATGGACCATAGCATGGCCAGCCGGGGGATCGTCCGGAACGCCTCGCGCAGGATGTAGACGCTGCGCATTTCGAGGATATCGAGATCCTTCATCGGTCGTTTCCCTGAGGAAAGGTTTCGGGTGGCGGCAGATGGATGCCGCATTCTGTCTTGCCGGTTCCGGCCCAGCGCGCCGAGCGCGCATCGGCGCCGGGGGCGGCCCGGTCGGTGCAGGGCATGCAGCCGATGGACAGGAAGCCGTCGGCCTCCAATGGGTGGCGCGGCAGGCCGTGCGCCTCGAAATAGGCGTCGACGTCGTCTTTCCGCCATCCGGCCAGCGGGTTGATCTTCACATGAGTGGCAGTCGCTTCGATGGACGGCAGGTTGCCGCGCAATCCGCCCTGGAAGCGCTTGCGGCCGGTGATCCAGGCATCGAAATTCCTGAGGGCGTCTTCCAGCGGCGCGACCTTGCGGATGTGGCAGCAGAGGTCCGGATCGGTGCGCCAGAGCACGCCCTTTTCGTCGGCCTGTTGCAGGCGGGCGGGCTCGGGCTTGATCTCGGTGATGCCGGTCAATCCCAACCGGCCGATAAGCTCGTCCCGGTATCGCAGGGTTTCGCCGAACAGCTTGCCGGTATTCAGGAACAGGACCGGCAGGGCCGAATCGATCCGCGAAACCATGTGCAGCAGTACCGCCGATTCGGCGCCGAACGAAGAGGCCAGGGCGATCCGTCCGGGAAATTCCGAACCGATCGCGATTTCCAGCAATTCCTGTCCGGAAAGGTGGCCGTAGCGCTCGCGCAGGCGGGCGGCGTGCGCGTCGGGCAGCGTGCCGAATGTCCCCGGGTCGGTTTTGTGTAGGGCGTTGCGCGTCACGGGGTGATCCTCGTCAAGTTGTGGCAGGAGATGTTTGCCACCGATCATCATCATGAAACTGTGGTAAAAGATTGTTTTGGTCAAGCAAAAATGTAAAATAATATAATCAACACTAATTTATGTGTTTTAAGTGTCGTGATCTATGGAGAAAGCCGTTCAAGGCCAACGCGGATTGGTTGAAATGGCGCGGGAAGACGGGGAATACGAATACCATCCTGGCGCGAGCCCGTTTCGTTGCCATATCATGGGGGTAAGCCCGGAACGGGACAGGCCACAGGGAAGAGGGGAGAAGACCTATGGACCCAGTCAAATGGGGTATTATCAGCACGGCGAAGATCGGCCGCGAAAAGGTGACGCCCGCCATGCAGCAGGGCAACGCGGTGCAAATCGAGGCCATCGCCTCGCGCGATCTGGATGCGGCCCGCAAGGTCGCCAACGATCTCGGCATCCCGAAGGCCTACGGTTCCTACGAGGAACTGTTCAACGATCCCGAGATCGAGGCCGTCTACAACCCGCTGCCCAACCACCTGCATGTGCCGGTCACCATCCAGGCGGCCGAGGCGGGTAAGCATGTGCTGTGCGAGAAGCCCATCGCGCTGACCGCCGACGAGGCCGCCAGGCTGATCGAGGTGCGCGACCGCACCGGCGTGCGGATCGAGGAAGCCTTCATGGTGCGCCATCATCCGCAGTGGCGGCGCGCGCGGGAGATCGTCCGCGAGGGGTTGATCGGAGAACTGAGGGCCTTTCAGGCGTTCTTCAGCTATATGAACCTCGACCCGGAAAACATCCGCAACAAGGCCGACATCGGCGGCGGCGGGATTTACGATATCGGCTGCTATCCCACGGTCACGGCGCGGTTCATCTTCGGCGACGAGCCGACCCGCGCCGTCGCGCTCATCGA
>Ga0207799_100395_pt1 | contig 17997 bp, 16 predicted proteins | sample TtanPargueraPR_4_FD_187742 | JGI IMG/M metagenome (GOLD analysis project Ga0207799, IMG submission 187742) | Aerobic enrichment media microbial communities from Bioluminiscent Bay, La Parguera, Puerto Rico - Tt and M2 (SPAdes) | ecosystem: Environmental > Aquatic > Marine > Unclassified ...
GATATCGATTTCCTGACCATCGGCCAGTATCTGCAGCCCACGCCCAAGCATCACCGGGTCGACCGCTTCGTCACGCCCGAGGAATTCGCCTCGTACGAAAAGGCGGCCTATGGCAAGGGCTTCCTGATGGTGTCGGCCACGCCGCTGACCCGCTCGTCCTACCACGCGGGCGACGATTTCGCCCGCCTGCGCGAGGCACGTCTGAAGAAGCTGGGACAGGCATGACGCCCGAGCGGCGGACGCGGCTGGTGGCCCTGCGCCACGAGTTGCACCGCTTCCCCGAGCTTTCGGGACAAGAGGCGGGCACCGCCGCCCGCATCGCCGACTACCTGGCGCAATACGCCCCCGACGATCTTCTGACCGGGCTCGGCGGCCACGGCGTGGCCGCCGTGTTCGACGGCGCAGGCGACGGCCCGACCGTCCTGATCCGGGCGGAGCTGGACGGGCTGCCCATCGAGGAACTGTCGCAGGCCGATTACCGCTCCACCGTTCCGGGCAAGGGGCATCTGTGCGGCCATGACGGCCATATGACCATGGTCGCGGCGCTGGCCGAGGATCTGCAGCGGCGCCCCGCGCGCGGCCGGGTGGTGCTGATGTTCCAGCCCGCCGAGGAAACCGGCAAGGGCGCGCGCGCCGTGCTGGACGATCCGCGCTTCGCCGCGCTGGCGCCCGATTTCGCCTTTTCCCTGCACAACACGCCCGGCCTGCCGCTGGGCGAGGTGCGGCTCTGCCGGGGCCCGGCCAACTGCGCCTCGCGCGGCATGCGGGTGCGGATGGTGGGCAAGACCTCGCACGCCGCCGCCCCGCAGGACGGCCTTTCGCCCATGCCGGCGATGGCGCGGCTGATGCCCGCGCTGGTGGCGCTGGGGCCGGGCGGGGCGCTGGACGACGACTTCGCGCTGGTCACCCTGACCCATGCCACGCTGGGCGAGCCCACCTTCGGCATCGCGCCGGGCGAGGGCGCGCTCTGGGCCACGCTGCGCACGGTCAGCGATGCGCGCATGCAGGCGCTCTGCGCCGAGGCCGAGGCGCTGGTGCGGCGCGAGGCCGGGGCCGAGGGGCTGGCGGTCGAGATCGACTACGACGACATTTTCGACGCCTGCACCAACCACGCGCAGGCCGTGGCCGCGCTGGAACGGGCGCTGACCGCCGAGCAGACGCCGTGGCAACCCATGGACGCGCCGCAGCTCTGGTCCGAGGATTTCGGCCAGTTCGGCAAGCACGCCAAGGCGGCAATGTTCTGGCTGGGCGCGGGCGAGGCGCAGCCGCAGCTGCACAACCCCGATTACGATTTCCCGGATGCGCTGATCCCGGTGGGGGCGGGCATTTTCCGCCGGGTGATCCGGCAGATGCTGGGCTAGGCGTCAGGCGGGCAGGGCGCGCTGCGCCTTGACCGCGCGGGCGATCTCGGCCAGGTGCCGCTCGTCCGTGCCGCAGCAGCCGCCGAAGATGTCCATCTGCGGCTGGCGCCGGGCCACGTCGGCCATCTGCTGGCCCAGCTCCACCGGGTCGCCGTCCTCCAGGTGGCCCAGCTTGCACAGGGCGATCTTTTCCATCCGGGAGGCGTTGGGCCGGATGCAGCGGATGCGCTGTTCCCATGCGCCGCCGTTGAAGGCGGGTTCGAACTCCACCGGGTGCGAGCAGTTGACCAGGAAATATTCCGGCGCGTGGCCGGTTTCATAGTCGATCTCCTCGATGGCCTCCTGCAGGCTGGGGCCCGATGCCAGGCGGCTGGAGCTGTCCAGTGTCAGCCCCATCGCCAGCGGCACGCCCAGCGCATGCGCGGCGCGGCTGACGCCGATCGCCTCGGGGACATTATTGAAGGTCATGGCACAGGCCATGTCCGCACCGGCGGCCTTCAGCGTCCCCAGCTGCACGGAATGGTACTCCTCGGCCTCGTCGGCGGTGATGGTGCGGTTCAGCGAATAGGCGTCGCCCCGCGGCCCGATGGTGCCCGAAACATAGATGTGGTCGATATCGCCGACGAACTCGGCCTGCAGATCGCGCAGGAAGTCGATGCAGCGGTGCTGCATGTCCGCCAGCCCCTCGGGCGTGTAGCCCAGCAGCGCGCCCCAGTCGGGGCTGGCGCGGTAATCGAGGCCGGTCATCAGGGCCGAAAACCCGGTCTCGGCGGCCACCTGCAGATAGCGGCGCCAGATCCCCCTCATGTCCTCGGTGGCGTCGGGATCGTTGAGCAGCGTGAACATGGCGAAATGCGGCAGCTGATGGCCCCATTTATACATGATCTCGGTCTCGATCCCGCCTTCGGTCAGATAGAGGCGGCCCGCCTCGCGCGGGGGAAAGACAGCGTCGTGCATCTGGGAAGTCTCCTGTGCGCGCCTGGAACGGCGACAGGATAGCATATAGGCGGCCTTGCGGCGAATTCGGGCGCCCTAGCGGGGAATGCGCCCGCCCGGCGTGCCTTGCAGCGTCAGCCACTCGGGCCAGCCGATCAGCCGCTCGATCCCGAACAACAGCAGGCAAAGCGCGATCGCCGCGAGCACCAGAATTACCCGCTTTCCGCTGGGCGGGTTGCGGGCCCAGCGCGAGGCGCGCAGCAGCCAGCGCATGCTCATTCGGTGAACCTCACTTTGCCGATGAAAGGCAGGTTGCGGTTGTGCTGGGCGTAGTCGATGCCGTAGCCCACCACGAATTCGTCGGGGATCTCGAACCCCACCCAATCGGCCTTGACCGGCACCTCGCGGCGCGACGGCTTGTCGAGCAGGGCGCAGACCTTCAGCCGGTGCGGGTTGCGCCCGCCCAGCAGGTGCAGCACGTGTTTCAGGGTGTGGCCGGTGTCGATGATGTCCTCGACCACCAGCACGTCGCGCCCCTCGATCTCGCCGCGCAGGTCCTTGAAAATCCGCACCTCGCGCGAGCTTTCCATCGCGTTGCCGTAGGACGAGGCCTCGAGAAAATCGACCTCCACCGGCAGGTGCAGCTCGCGCACCAGGTCGGCGATGAACACGAAAGAGCCGCGCAGCAGCCCCACCACCACCAGCTTGTCGGTATCGGCGAAATGGTCGTGGATCTCATGCGCCAGCGCCTCGACCCGGGCGGCGATGGCCTTGGCCGAGATCATCTCGTCGATGACATAAGGTCTCTGTGTCATGCGGGCCCCTTGATTTTCCGCGTTCCGTAGTCGAAACCACGCCCCACTGTTAACAAGAATTGCAGGCCATGCCGACCCATTCCGAGACCCGCAAACTGCCCTATAGCGCCGCGCAGATGTACGATCTGGTGGCCGACGTGGCGGCCTACCCGAAATTCCTGCCCTGGACGGCGGCGGCGCGCATCCGCTCGCGCACGCCCATCGCGGGCGGCGGCGAGGTGATGGAGGCGGACCTGGTGATCTCGTTCAAGGTGTTCCGCGAACGCTTCGGCAGCCGGGTGACGCTGTGGCCCGAGCCGCGCAGGATCGAGACCGAGTACCTGGACGGCCCCTTCAAGTTCATGAAATCCAACTGGGAATTCCGCGATCTGGAGGAGGGCGGCTGCGAGGTCGCGTTCTTCGTGGATTTCGAGTTCAAGAACGCGGTGCTGCAGAAGGTGATCGGCGTGGTGTTCCACGAGGCGATGCAGCGCGTGGTCAAGGCGTTCGAGGCGCGGGCGGCAGAGCTGTACGGCTGAGCGCATTCGCGGTTGAACTTTCGGGCCTCCGGCGGGAGTATTTCCGCCAAGAAGAAGGAGAGGTCAGGATGCGGGTTGCCGATCGATTGGTGGAGTTTGCGCAGGGCGCGGTGCCGGGCGAGGGGGCGCTGGCCATGATGCGCCTGTCGCTGTTCGACTGGGCGGCCTGCAGCATCGCCGGGCGCGACCAGCCGGTGGCGCGTATCCTGCGCCAGATGGTGCTGGAGGAGGCCGGGCGCGGCGAGGCCGGGCTGATCGGCGGCGGGCGCGCGCCCGCGCGGGGCGCGGCGCTGGTCAACGGCACCACCAGCCACGCGCTGGATTACGACGACACCCATTTCGCCCATATCGGCCACCCCTCGGTGGCGGTGATCCCCGCGGCCCTGGCCGTGGCCGAGCGGGAAGGCGCCGGCGGCGCCGATTTCCTGCGCGCGGCGCTGATCGGGGTCGAGGGCTCGATCCGGCTGGGCGTCTGGCTGGGGCGGGCGCATTACCAGACCGGTTTTCACCAGACCGCCACGGCGGGGACCTTTGGCGCGGCGCTGGCGGCGGGGCTGCTGCTGGGCTGCGACCGCGGGCAATTGGGCCAGGCGCTGGGGCTGGCCGCCACGCGGGCCTCGGGGCTGAAATCGCAGTTCGGGACGATGGGCAAGCCCTATAACGCCGGGCTGGCGGCGGCGAACGGGGTCGAGGTGGCGCTGCTGGCGCGCGCGGGCATGGTGTCGGACCCCGCCGCGGTGGACGGCGCGCAGGGCTTTGGCCCCACCCATGCCGGCGAGGCGCTGGAGGTGGGGTTCGACGGGATGGGCAGCGATTGGCTGTTCGAGACCGTCAGCCACAAGTTCCACGCCTGCTGCCACGGCACCCACGCCATGCTGGAGGCGCTGGCCAGCGTCCGCGACGTCGCGCCCGAAGCGGTGCGCGCGGTGACGGTGACGATCCACCCGCGCTGGCTGCGGGTGTGCGACCTGCCCGCGCCCACGACCGGGCTGGAGGCGAAGTTCAGCTATCGCCTGACCGCCGCCATGGCGCTGAGCGGGCGCGACACCGGCGATCTGGGCAGCTTTACCGACGCGCTTTGTGCCGAGCTGGGGCTGGTGGCGCTGCGCGACAAGGTGCGGGTCGAGGGCGACGTGGGCATCAGCGAAACCGCCGCGCAGGTGGAGGTGGAGCTTGCCGATGGCAGCCGGCGCAGCCTGTCCCACGACCTCGAGGCGCCGATCACCCTGCAGGAGCGGGGGGAGAAGCTGCGGACCAAGGCGCGATCCCTGCTGGGGGCCGAGGCCGAAGGCCGCCTGTGGGCCGCGGCCGATGCCGCCGCGCCGGATCTGGGCGCGCTGGCGGATCTGCTGCAACAATAGAAAAGGCGCCGCGGATTGCCCCGCGGCGCCCTTGTTCTCAGTGCCGTGGCGGGCTTACGAGATGATGTTGTAGGCACGCTCGCCATGCACGTTGAGGTCGAGGCCGCCGACCTCGGTCTCCTGGTCCACGCGCAGGGGCGTGATCAGCGCGCACAGCTTGATCAGCACGAAGCTGACCACCACGGTAAAGACGCCCACCACGGCCAGCCCGCCCAGCTGCGCGGCCCAGCTGCCCGCGCCGAAGGCGGCGATCATGATGGTGCCGAAGATGCCGCCCACGCCATGCACGGCAAAGACGTCGAGCGTGTCGTCGATATGCAGGCGGTTGCGCACCAGGTTCACCGCCTCCTGGCACAGCACCCCGGCGATCGCGCCGATGACCAGCGCCTCGACCGGCCCGACAAAGCCGCTGGCGGGCGTGATCGAGGCCAGCCCCGCGATGGTGCCGGTGACGAGGCCCACCAGCGAGGCCTTGCCGTATTTGATCTTTTCCCACAGCGCCCAGGTCAGCGAGGCGGTGGCGGCCGAGATATGGGTGACGGTCAGCGCCATCGCGGCGCCCCCGTCGGCGGCCAGCTGCGAGCCGCCGTTGAAGCCGAACCAGCCCACCCACAGCATCGCCGCGCCGATCATCACGAAGCCCGGGGCATGGGGCGGCTTGCTCTTGTCGCGGCGCGGGCCCAGCACCACGGCCAGCAGGATCGCGGCAAGGCCCGCGGTTTCATGCACCACGATGCCGCCGGCGAAATCCTTGACCCCGGTCTCGCCGAAGATGCCGCCATCGGCCAGGAACCCGCCGCCCCAGATCCAGTGCGTCACCGGCGCATAGCACAGCAGCATCCACAGCCCCGAGAACAGCAGGACGAAGCCAAAGCCGATGCGCTCGACATAGGCGCCGACGATCAGGGCCGGGGTGATGATGGCAAAGGTCATCTGGAAGGCGAAGAACAGAACCTCGGGCAGGGTGCCCGACAGGCTGTCGGCGCTGATGCCCATCAGGAACATCTTGCCCAGGCCGCCCCACCAGGCGCCGCCGTCGCCGAAGGCGACGCTATAGCCGAAGGCCAGCCAAAGGACGCTCATCAGGCAGGCGATGGCATAGACATGCATAAAGACGCTCAGCACGTTGCGGGCGCGTACCAGCCCGCCGTAGAACAGCGCCAGCCCCGGCAATGTCATGAAAAGCACGAGCGCGGTGGCCACGATGATCCACGCGGTATCAGCTCCGTTCATTTCCCTTCCTTTCGCGTTTTGCGGTTTTGGTGGGCAAAGAGCCGGTGCGGCGCGCAAATAATAGAGGCAACGGGCGAAAATGCAGCACAATATGCACGCAGTTCGGAAAACGATTAAAAAATCAGCATAAAAATCGGGCGAATGGTCACTTCGTGACCGGTCCGCGCCTAGCTCTCCAGCGCCCCGGCCAGCAGCCCCAGCGCGTGTTCCACCGTGGCGCGGCGCACGTTGTCGCGGCCGATCGCGCCAAACTCGATGGTCTCGCTGAAGCTCTCGGCGCCGCTTTGGGCGAGGGCGAAACAGACCCGGCCCTCGGGCTTGTGGTGCGATCCGCCGGGCCCCGCGATGCCGGTCACGGCGACCGCCAGACCGGCCTGCGAATGGCTCAGCGCGCCCTCGGCCATCTCGCGCGCGGTTTCTTCCGAAACGGCGCCGTGGGCGTCCAGCGTTTCGCTGCGCACGCCCAGCATTTCCTGCTTGGAGAGGTTGGAATAAGTGACGAAGCCCCGGTCGAACACATGGGACGAGCCCGGCACGCCGGTGACGGCGCCCGCGATCAGCCCGCCGGTGCAGCTTTCGGCGGTGGCGATCAGGACGCCCTTCGCGCGGGCAAGCTCGATCACGGTGCTGGCGGGGCCGTAGGTCATCCCATGATCACCCCGTGATAGAGGCCGGCGGCCAGGACCACGCCGATCCCGGCGAAGACGCCCGCGATCAGGTCGTCCAGCATCACGCCCATCGTGCCGCCCATCCGGTCGGCGCGGCCCACCAGCCACGGCTTCCAGATGTCGAACAGGCGGAACAGCACGAAGGCGGCGACCCAGCCCGGCCAGGGGAAGGTCCAGCTGTCGAGACCGGCCATCCAGAACCCCAGCGAAGGCGCCAGCATGGCGATCCATTGCCCGGCCACCTCGTCGATCACGATCTCGGAGGGGTCGGTGTCCGACGGGTCGCGGGTGGCCATGTCGCGCGCCACGGACCAGAAGCCCAGAACGGTGACGGCCACGGTGGCCACGGCCAGCAGTGGGAAGCCGCCCAGCCCGTGGATCAGCAGCGCCGCCGCGACCGCCACGGCCGAGCCCCAGGTGCCCGAGGCCGGGCGCAGCCGGCCGACGTAACAGACGGTGGTCAGGGCGCGGATCATGCTTTCACCAATGTTGCGGTGGCCAGGGCGGCGATGCCTTCTTCGCGGCCCGTGAAGCCCAGTTTCTCGGATGTGGTGGCCTTGACGCTGATGCGCTCGGGCGCGACGCCCATGATCGCGGCCAGGGCCTCGCGCATGGCCTGGGTGTGCGGGCCGATCTTGGGGCGCTCGCAGATCAGGGTCACGTCGGCATGGCTGACGGTGAAGCCCCGTTCGCGGGCCTGCTCCATCGCGTGCTTGAGGAAAATGTCGCTCGGCGCGCCCTTCCACTGCGGATCGGAGGGCGGGAAATGCTGGCCGATATCGCCCAGTGCCAGCGCGCCGTAGATGGCGTCGGTCAGCGCGTGCATGCCGACATCGGCATCGGAATGGCCCTTCAGCGCCTGCGTGTGCGGGATCTCCACGCCGCAGAGCACCACCGCCTCGCCCGCCTCGAACGCATGCACGTCAAAGCCGTTGCCGGTGCGGATATCCATGCCTTCTCTCTCCTGCAGGATGCGGGCTGCGCGCTCGAAATCGCGGGGGTGGGTGATCTTGATATTGTCCTCTTCGCCCTCGACGATGGCCACGTCAAGCCCGTGGGCCAGCGCCACCTCGACATCGTCGAGCGCGCCGACGCCGTGGATGGCATGGGCGCTGCGGATCGCATCGAGGTGAAAGCCCTGCGGGGTCTGGGCGCGGTAGAGCCCCTCGCGCGGGTGGGGGGCGATGACGCGCCCCTCGCGCCCGCGCCACAGCGCGTCGGTGACGGGCAGGGCGGGGGCGGCGCCGCGATGCTCGGCCAGCGCGTCGAGCACCCGGTCGATCAGCGCCGCGCTGACCAGCGGCCGCGCGCCGTCGTGGATCAGCACGGTTTCCGCGCCCTCGACCGCCGCCAGCCCGGCCAGGACCGAGGCGTCGCGGGTGTCCCCGCCCTCGACCGCCGTCAGGCGGTTGTCGAACGCGCCCAGGCAATCGCTGAGCAGTTCAGAATCGTCGGGGTGGTGCACCACCACGATCTGCCCGATCCGGGGATGTGCGGCGAAGGTCGAGACCGCCCGCGCCAACACGGATTTGCCTGCAACTGTTCGGTATTGCTTGGGAATCCCCCCACCTGCGCGGGTGCCGCGCCCGGCGGCAACGATGATGGCGGCGCTTTGCATGGGACCTCTCGTTCTGCCTCTTTTCCGTGTAAGACCTGCCGGTCGAGGGGGCAATGGCGCAGTTTGACCGCAACAGACGCCTAAAAAATAGGCAAATGATGTTTCTGCTACATTTTGCGCCATATGCCCAATTGCCTTTTACGGATTGGCACATTAGCTCAAGGTGAAACTGCACAAGGATTAGGCATTTGGCCATTCAATTGGCAGATAACCTGCTCGACCCCCCGGTGTTTCTGGCCCCGCTGGCCGGAATCACCGACCTGCCGTTCCGCAATCTCGTGGCATCCTTCGGCGCCGGGCTGGTCGTGTCCGAGATGGTGGCCAGCCAGGAGATGGTTCAGGCCAAGCCCGGCGTGCGCGAACGCGCCGAGCTGGGCTTCGGCCTGGAAAACACCGCGGTGCAACTCGCCGGGCGCGAGGCGCATTGGATGGCCGAGGCCGCCCGCATGGTCGAAGCGAACGGCGCGCGGCTGATCGACATCAACATGGGCTGCCCGGCCAAGAAAGTGGTTAACGGCTATTCCGGCTCGGCCCTGATGCGCGACCTCGACCACGCGCTGCGCCTGATCGAGGCGGTGGCGGGTGCGGTCTCGGTCCCGGTGACGCTGAAAACGCGGCTGGGCTGGGACGAGGCGCTGCTGAACGCGCCCGAGCTTGCCCGCCGGGCCGAGGGGGCAGGGGTGCGGATGATCACCATCCACGGAAGGACGCGCTGCCAGTTCTACAAGGGCCGCGCCGACTGGGCGGCGATTGCGGCGGTGAAAGAGGCGGTGTCGATCCCGGTGATCGCCAACGGCGATATCGTGGATGCGGCCAGCGCCCGCACCGCGCTGGAGCGCTCGGGCGCGGATGGCGTGATGGTGGGGCGCGGGGCGCAGGGCCGGCCCTGGCTGCTGGCGCAGATCGCGGCATCGCTTTACGGCGCGCCGGCGCCGCGGGTGCCGCAGGGCCGTGCCCTGACCGACATGGTGGCGGGGCATTACGAAGGCATGCTCTCGTTCTACGGCGCGGGGCTGGGCAACCGCGTCGCGCGCAAGCATCTGGGCTGGTACATGGACGGGGCGGGCACACCCGCCCACCTGCGCCGCGCGGTCCTGACCGAGCGCGATCCGGCCCGCGTTCTGGGCCTGTTGCCCGACGCACTGGCCGAAGGGGAAAGGGTGGCGGCATGACGCTTCAGCACGATCGGATCTGGTCCTCTCTGCCGATCCCGGCCTTCATCCTCGATCCGCAGGATCGGATCGACGAACTCAACCCCGCGGCCGAGATCTTCGTCAACGCCTCGATCCGGGCGGTGCAGGGGGTGCCGGTCTGGGACAGGCTGGCGGTGGACGCGCCGCTGGACAAGGCCTTTGCGCGGGTGCGCACCGACCAATCCGAGCTGTTCATCAACGATGTCGATGTCAGCTCGGGCCAGCGCGCGCCGGTGCTGTGCAACCTGCAGATCGCGCCGCTGAGCGACGCGCCCGAAAAACTGCTGTTGCTGGTCTCGCCGCGCGAGATCGCGGGGCGGCTGGGGCGCGCGCATTCGTCCAAGACCGCCGCCAAATCGGCGATCGGGATGGCCGAGATGCTGGCCCACGAGATCAAGAACCCGCTGGCGGGCATCACCGGGGCGGCGCAGCTCTTGTCGATGAACCTGACGCCCGAGGACCAGGAGCTGACCGACCTGATCGTGGTCGAAAGCCGCCGCATCGTGAAGCTGCTGGAGCAGGTGGAGCAGTTCGGAAACCTGCGCCCGCCGGTGCGCAAGCCGGTCAATATCCACGACCTGCTGGATCGCGCGCGCAAATCCGCGATGGTGGGCTTTGCCGCCGAGATGCAGATCATCGAGGATTACGACCCCTCGCTGCCGCCCACCTGGGTGGATGGCGACCAGTTTCTGCAGGTTTTCCTGAACCTGCTGAAGAACGCGGCCGAGGCCGCGCAAAAGGGCGGCGGCACGATCCGGCTGCACACCTTCTATGACCAATCCCTGCGCCTGCGCGCGCCGGATGGCGCGGATCGCCCGCTGCCGCTGCAGGTGGAAATCATCGATGACGGTCCGGGCCTACCGCCCGAGATCGCCGGCGACATCTTCGAGCCCTTCGTTTCGGGGCGCGAGAATGGCACCGGGCTGGGGCTGGCCCTCGTTTCGAAAATCATCTCGGACCACGACGCGTGGATCGCGGTGGATTCGGTGCCCGGACGCACCGTGTTCCGCATCTCGCTGCCGGTGGCGCCGAAAACCACGGAGGATAACTGATGGATGGCACGGTTCTGGTCGCCGATGACGACCGCACGATCCGCACGGTCCTGACCCAGGCACTGACGCGGGCGGGGTGCAAGGTGCACGCCACCTCGTCGCTGACCACGCTGATGCGCTGGGTCGAAGAGGGCAAGGGGGATCTGGTGATCTCGGACGTGGTCATGCCCGACGGCAACGGGCTGGAGGCCCTGCCCAGGATCGGCGAGCTGCGCCCCGGCCTGCCGGTGATCGTGATCTCGGCGCAAAACACGATCATGACCGCGATCCAGGCCGCCGAGGCCGAGGCCTTCGACTATCTGCCCAAGCCCTTCGACCTGCCCGACCTGATGAAGCGCGCCGCCCGCGCGCTGGAGGCCAAGCGCCGCGTGCCCGCGCAGCGTTCCGCCGGGGGCGAGGGCGTCGATGACGACCTGCCGCTGGTCGGGCGCACGCCGCAGATGCAGGCGCTCTATCGGCTGGGGGCGCGGGTGATGAACACCGACCTGCCGGTTCTGATCACCGGCGAAAGCGGCACCGGCAAATCCCTGATCGCCCGCGCGATCCACGATTTCTCGGACCGGCGCACCTTGCCCTTCGTCACCGCCAACGCGGCGGACCTGGAGGGGATGGACGGCCCCTCGGCCCTGCTGTCGCGGGCCAAGGGCGGCTCGATCCTGTTCGACGAGGTCTCGGATCTCGACGACGACGCGCAGGGGCGCATCGTGCGCATGCTGGACGGGTTCAGCGACAATTCTCCGCGCGTGATGGCCACCAGCCAGACCGACCTGATGCGCCGGATGGAGGCGGGCGACTTCCGCCAGGATCTGTTCTACCGCCTGGGCGGGGTCACCATCGCGGTGCCCAGCCTGCGCGAACGGGTCGACGACATCCCGCTGCTGGCCGAGCATTTCCTGGCCCGGGCCGAGCGTGACGGCCTGCCGCTGCGCCGCTTTGCCGACGACGCGATGGAGCTGATCCGCGCCTATTCCTGGCCGGGCAACGTGCGGCAGCTGGAAAACACCGTGCGCCGCCTCGTGGTCACCAATTCCGAAGAGGTCATCACCCGCGGCGAGGTCGAGCTGGTGCTGGGCAACCAGCCCGAGATCGAGCCGCTGGTGGGCGGCGGCGACGGTGAAAAGCTGTCGGCCTCGGTCGCCAAGCATCTGCGGCGCTATTTCGACCTGCATGGCGGGGTGCTGCCGCCGCCGGGCCTGTACCAGCGCATCCTGCGCGAGGTGGAGCTGCCGCTGATCGAGATCGCGCTGGACGCCACGGGCGGCAACCAGGCCAAATGCGCCGACCTGCTGGGCATCAATCGCAATACTTTGCGCAAGAAGATCACCGATCTGGATATTCGCGTGACACGCCGCCGGAAGTTGATGTAAAAAGGCAACATCTGTGGCGCTTCGGTGTCAGGCTTTCCCGGGCGCCGCAGGATAAGGCGGTAAGCCGCGAAAAGGCGGCGCAGAAGAAATGAGGCCCGCGGTGGGAATCCCCGCGCAGAGCGCAACATGGCAACGCGTGGCGCGATTGCGCCGGCAACGGCGTGTCCAGAACGCCGCCACGCTGGGCGTGGTGACGCTGGGCCCGGTGCTGGCCATCGTCACGCTTCTTCTTCTCGGGCCCTTGGGGCAGGGGGCGACCTCTGTCTGGCTGCGGCTGATTCTGCTGGCCGACCTCGTCTATGCGCTGGTCGTCGCGGCGCTGGTCACCCAGCGGGTGGCGCAGATGGTCGCGGCGCGGCGCCGCCGCTCGGCCGGGTCGCGGCTGCATTTGCGGCTGACCGGGGTCTTTGCGCTGCTGGCGCTGATTCCCACCGTTCTGGTGGCGGTGTTCGCGGGACTGACCGTGAATATCGGCCTCGAGGGGTGGTTCTCGGACCGGGTGCGCACGGTGCTGGGCACCTCGCTCGCCGCCGCCGAAGCCTATGAGGACGAGCACCGCCGCGACCTTGAAACCGACGCCCGCGTGCTGGCCGGCTATCTGAACATTGCGCGGCAGGCGACCTTCTTCCTCTCCGACGGCGAGCTTCGCCAGGTGCTCAGCCAGGCGCAGGAACAGGTGCAGCGCGGGTTGAAAGAGGCCTATGTGATCGACGGCACGGCCGAGATCGTGGCCCGCGGCGAGCGGTCCTACCTGTTCGACTACGAACGCCCCGAAGAGGCGCAGATCGACCGCGCCACCGGGGGCGAGGTGGTGATCGTCGAGGATTGGGACAACAACGAGTTCCGCGCGCTGGTCAAGCTGGACGCCTTTGTCGACCGCTTCCTCTATATCTCGCGCACGGTGGATGGCGACATCCTGAACCTGCTGGATGACACGCAGGAAACCGTCCGCCTCTACCAGCAACTCGAAAGCGAGCGCGGCAAGCTGCTGTTCGAATTCGGCCTGCTCTATCTCGGCTTCGCGGTGATCCTGATCCTGGCGGCGGTGTGGCTGGGCCTGTGGTTCGCCGAGCGCCTGTCGCGCCCGGTGGGGCGGCTGGCGGGTGCGGCGCAGCGCATCGGGGCCGGGGACCTCGACGTGCGGGTGGTCGAGGAGCAGGGCGACGACGAGATCGCCATGCTGGGCCGCGTGTTCAACCAGATGACCCGTCAGCTCAAGGGGCAGCGCGACGCCCTGATGGAGACCAACCGCCAGATCGAGCGCCGCCGGCGGCTGTTCGACTCGGTGCTGGGCTCGGTCACCGCGGGGGTGATCGGGCTGGATGCCGAGGGGCGGATCGATTTCGTGAACCGCTCGGCCCTGCGCCTGCTGGACCTCGACGAGCAGGGCGATCACGAACGCCTGCTCAGCGACGCGGTGCCGGAATTCGCCCCGCTGTTCGAACGGCTGCGCGCCGGGTCGCTCGAGGCCGCGCAGGACGAGCTGAAGCTCACCCGCAACGGCAAGCTGGAGAACCTGCTGGTGCGGATGGCCATGCGGCGCAGCACCTCGGGGCGGCTGGAGGGCTACGTGGTGGCCTTCGACGACGTGACCGAGCTGGTCTCGGCCCAGCGCATGGCGGCCTGGGGCGACGTCGCGCGCCGCATCGCGCATGAGATCAAGAACCCGCTGACGCCGATCCAGCTGTCGGCGGAGCGCATCAAGCGCAAATTCGGTCGCATGGTGGACGAGGGGGCGGCGGCCGACCTCGACCAGTATACCGACGTAATCGTGCGGCAAACCAATGACTTGCGCCGCATTGTTGATGAGTTTTCCAAATTCGCGCGCATGCCCGAGCCCGACCGCCGCCCCAGCGATCTGGCCGCATTGGTGCGCGACGCGGTGGTGCTGCAGGAAAGCGGCCAGCCGGGGGTGGCGATCCAGGCCGACGTGCCCGAGGGGCCGGTGATGACCGAACTGGACGCCACCATGATCAGCCAGGCCTTGACGAACCTTATCAAGAATGCCGGAGAAGCCACGGAGACCCTTATGGAAAAGGGCGCCCCCAATGGCTATCGCCCGGAAATCCGGGTGGCGCTGAAGGTGGAGAGCGGCAAGGCCGAGATCACCATCGCCGACAACGGCATCGGCCTGCCCGAGGACCGCGCCCGGCTGTTCGAGCCCTATGTCACTACCCGCGACAAGGGCACCGGCCTCGGCCTGTCCATCGTGAAGAAGATTATCGAGGAGCATGGCGGCACGCTGTCCTTGCGTGACGCCCCCGTCTTTGACGGCTGCGCCCATCACGGCGCGCTGGCCGAGATCCGGCTGCCGCTGCTGGCAACGTCCGGGCAAGACGGGTCGGAGGGAGCTAGAGTAGAAAATGAGTGATATTCTTATCGTAGACGACGAGCGCGACATCCGCGAACTGATCGCCGATATCCTGCGCGACGAGGGCTATACCACCCGGCTGGCGGCCAATTCCGACGACTGCATGGCCGAGATCAACAGCGAGCCGCCGGCGCTGATGATCCTGGACATCTGGCTCAAGGACAGCCGGATGGACGGGATCGACATCCTGTCCAAGGTCAAGCGCGACAATCCCGAGATCCCGATCATCATCATCTCGGGGCACGGCAACATCGAGATCGCCGTCGCCGCGATCAAGCAGGGCGCCTATGACTTCATCGAGAAGCCCTTCAATATCGACCAGCTGCTGGTGGTGATCCGCCGCGCGATGGAGACCGCGCGGTTGCGGCGTGAAAACCTCGACCTGCGCCGCCGCGAGACCGCCATGGCCGAGATGATCGGGTCAAGTGCGTCCTTCAAGGCATTGAAGGCGCAGCTGGAAAAGGTCACCCGCTCCAACGGGCGGGTGATGCTGAGCGGCCCGGCGGGCAGCGGCAAGGAGATGGCCGCGCGCTTCATCCATGCCCAGTCCAACCGGTCCTCGGCGCCCTTCGTCTCGGTCAATTCCGCCTCGATCGAGCCCGAGCGCATGGAAGAGGTGCTGTTCGGCCGCGAAAGCCCCGAGCGCGGGGTCGAGCCCGGCCTGCTGGAGCAGGCCCATGGCGGGGTGATCTATTTCGACGAGGTGGCGGACATGCCGCCGGGCACGCAGTCCAAGATCCTGCGGGTGCTCGTGGACCAGCAGTTCCAGCGCGTGGGCGGCACCGACAAGGTGCGGGTGGACCTGAGGGTGATCTCGTCCTCGACCCGCGACCTGGAGGCCGAGATCAATGCCGGCACTTTCCGGCAGGAGCTCTATCACCGCCTCAACGTGGTGCCGATCGCCGTGCCCGCGCTGGAAGAGCGGCGCGAGGACATCCCCGAACTGGCCCGCCATTTCGTGGCCGAGTTCAACCGCAGCCAGGGCCTGCCCCTGCGCGAGCTCAGCGACGAGGCCGCGGCGTTGTTGCAGACCATGCGCTGGCCGGGCAACGTGCGCCAGCTCAAGAACGTGGTGGAGCGGGTGCTGATCCTGGGCGACGGCACCGGCCCGATCTCGGCGCGCGAGCTGCCGGCGCAGGAGGAGGAGCCGGTCGAGGACGGACGCGTGGTGCTGTCCGGCGCGCTGGCCACGCTGCCCCTGCGCGAGGCGCGCGAGCTGTTCGAGCGGGAATACCTGCTGGCCCAGATCAACCGTTTCGGCGGCAATATCAGCCGCACCGCGAATTTCGTGGGGATGGAGCGCAGCGCCCTGCACCGCAAGCTGAAATCGCTGGGCGTGGTGACCACCTCCAAGGCCGGCGCCCGGGTGGCGCGGGTCGAGGATGACAAACGCGGCTGATTGACCCCCCGGGGCGCATCTGCAAAGGATGAGCCGAACAGCCGAGCCGGGATGCGGAGCCGATGAAGGTCATCATATGCGGCGCGGGCCAGGTGGGGTGGCAGATCGCCCGCCACCTTGCCAGCGAAAAGAACGACGTCACCGTGGTCGACAACAACGCCGACCTGGTGCGCCGGGCCACCGACACGCTGGATGTGCAGGGGATCGCGGGCTTTGCCTCCTATCCCGACATCCTGGAGCGCGCCGGCGCGCGCGATGCCGACATGATCATCGCCGCCACCTATTCGGACGAGGTGAACATGGTCACCTGCCAGGTGGCGCATTCGGTCTTTGCCATCCCGCGCAAGATCGCCCGGCTGCGCGCGCAATCCTACCTGACCGCGATCTATTCCGACCTCTACCGGCGCGAGCATATGCCGATCGACGTGGTCATCAGCCCCGAGCGCGAGGTGGCCGAGGCCGCGCTGCAGCGCCTGGCGGCGCCCGCGGCCTTCGACACCGAGAGCTTTCTCGACGGCGGCGCGCATCTGCTGGGCATCGCCATCGATGCCGACTGCCCGGTGATCAACACGCCGCTGCGTCAGCTGACCGACCTGTTCTCGACGCTGCGCGCGGTGGTGGTCGGCGTGCGCCGCGAGGGTACGCTGTTCGCGCCCGAGCCGGGCGATCAGCTGTTCCCCGACGACCAGATCTATATCTTCACCCACACCCAGGACGTGAACCGCACGCTGGAAATCTTCGGCAAGAGCACGAAGAAGCAGGAGCGCGTGGTCGTCATTGGCGGCGGCAACGTGGGCCTGGCCGTGGCGCAGGCGCTGGAAACCCGGGCCGAACGTGTCCGCGCCAAGGTGATCGAGAAAGAGCGCAGCCGGGCCGAGCGCGCGGCGGATTCGCTGGAGCGCACCATCGTGCTGCATGGCGACGGCCTGAACCGCGAGCTGCTGGAAGAGGCGAACATCCAGCGCGCCGACGCCGTGCTGGCGGTCACCGATGACGACAAGACCAACATGCTGGCCGCGGTGCGCGCCAAGGCGATGGGCTGCCCGATGGCGATCTGCCTGGTCAACGACCCCTCGCTGGTGCCGCTGATGCGGCCGCTGGGGATCGACGCCTATATCAACCCGCGCGCGACCACCGTCAGCTCGATTCTGCGCCACATCCGGCACGGCCGGGTGCGCGGGGTCTATTCCATCGGCGATGCCGAGGCCGAGGTGATCGAGGCGCAGGTCCTGTCCACCTCGCCCATCGCCGGGCGCACGATCCGCGACATCGACTTCCCCGAGGGCGTGCTGGTGGGCGCGGTCAAGAAGGGCGACAAGGTGATCCGCCCCGTCGGCGGCACCCGGATCGAGGAGGGCGACGTCATCGCCATGTTCTCGCTGGCCGCCGACGTGCCCGAGGTGGAGCGCCTGTTGCAGGTCTCCATCGATTTCTTCTGAGACCGATGCGCTGGCTGCTGAACCTCTCTTTCGTGACCATCGTGATGGGGGTCTGCGCGCTGGCGATGTTCGTGCCGGTGCTGCACGGGCTGGCGGTGCGTGATTGGCTGACGGCGCGCAGCTTCTTCTACTCGGGCGCGCTGTTTCTGATCCTGACGGTGCTGATCGCGATCGCCAACTACAACAGCCGGACGAGCAACCTGGCGCGCAGCCATCTGGCCTCGATGCTGGCGGTGTTCACCGTGTTGCCGCTGATGCTGGCCGTGCCGTTTCACGAGGCGGTGCGCAACACCACCTTCCTGAATTCCTATTTCGAGATGGTCTCCAGCCTGACCACCACCGGCGCCACGCTGTTCCCCGATCCGGGGCGGCTGGCGCCCTCGGTGCATCTGTGGCGGGCGCTGGTGGGCTGGCTGGGCGGCTATTTCATCTGGTTGACCGCGATCGCGATCCTGGCGCCGATGAACCTGGGCGGGTTCGAGGTGACCTCGCCGGCCGCGGTGGGCCGCGGCGCGCGGCGGATGGAGGGCACCGTCCACCGCACCGACCCGCGCGAGCGGCTGATCCGGTTCAACGCCCAGCTCATGCCGATCTACGCCATGCTGACGGGCGCGCTGTGGCTGTTCCTGATCCTGGGGGGCGAGACGCCCTTTGTGGCGGCTTGCC
>Ga0207799_100396_pt1 | contig 17982 bp, 20 predicted proteins | sample TtanPargueraPR_4_FD_187742 | JGI IMG/M metagenome (GOLD analysis project Ga0207799, IMG submission 187742) | Aerobic enrichment media microbial communities from Bioluminiscent Bay, La Parguera, Puerto Rico - Tt and M2 (SPAdes) | ecosystem: Environmental > Aquatic > Marine > Unclassified ...
CGAGCCCGGCTTCGACGCGCTGGCCGAAACCTTCGCCCAGCGATTCCTGGAGGCCGGCGCAAGCGACGTGGCGGCGCGCGAATACGGGATCATCCACGATTACCTCGCCGTCTCGCGCGACCTTGGCCTGAGAGACGTGGCCCCGGAACCACTGGACGATCTGCGCCTGAAGCAGGCGGCCGCATTGCTGACGGGCGGCCAGTACGAGGTCGCGGCGACGGTGCTCGCCCGCGGGGTGGATTCGCCGTCCGATGCGCTGCGCGACCGGCTCAACCTTCTCCGGGCACGCCTGTTCGACGCGACGGGCGAGGCCGGGCAGGTGCTGAAGACCGAGGTGCTGCGCCCGTCCGAGGATTACCTTCGCATCAAGGCCGAGGCGCATTTCGCGCGCGAGGACTGGGCCGCCGCCAAGGCCGCCTATGCCCGGCTGTGGCACCGCCAAGGCGACGCGCTGCGCTTTGCCGACGCGATCAACCTGCTGCGTGCGGCGCACCGGGCCGGCGACCGCGAGATGACCCTCTCGCTCGCCCAAGCCTTTCCCGCCCTCACGGACATCCCGCAATGGGCCGAAATCGCCCGCAGCCTGATGCGCGAGACCCCGGACGTCCTGCCGCTGCGCGAAACCGCCGCGCGCACCCGGGTCGAGGATGCCGGAAAGACGCTGGAACGGTTGAGAGCCATCAACTCGGTCTCGAACTGATCGACAGGCGCAAGAATCCAATTCCAGTCAAAACTAGCCAATTCTTTAACCCGCAAGAAAAGTTTGCCGCCTATCTTGGATAATGACGAAGTGGCACGGAGAAGAAAGGAAGACCTTCCATGAGCATCTCAAACGCCATGCAGACCGGCGTAAGCGGCCTTCAGGCGAACTCGACCAAGGTTGGGCGGATCTCCGACAACATCGCCAATGCCAATACCGACGGCTATCGCCGCACCTTCGCGCAGATGGTGACCTCGACCAGCAGCAGCGCCACCGGCATCGCGCCGCTCGGGGTGCGGGCCGTCGAAGGCGCCGATATCGCCAAGGAGGGGTCGCTGCGCCCGACCTCCAGCGCCACGGATTTGGGCATCGGCGGTTCGGGCTTCTTCGTCGTGTCGAAAAACCCCAACGATCCCGTTCTGGCGAACTATACGCTGACCCGAGCCGGCGCCTTCCTGCCCGACAAGGACGGCAACCTGCGCAACGCGGCCGGGCTTTACCTGGCGGGCTTCCCCTATGATTCCACCGGGTCGCTCGGGGCGGTGAACCGGACCGGGTTCGGCGACCTTGAGACCGTGAATGTCGGCTCCTTCACCCTGCCGGGCGAAGCCACGGCCGCGATGAGCATCATGGGCAACCTGCCGGCGCAGGAAACCGGGCTGGCCACGCCGGGCGCGCCCTTTATCTCGACCGCCGAATACTTCACCCCCCTCGGCGCCGCGGAACAGCTGCAGTTTTCCTGGCAGCCCAGCGCGACCGCCAACCAGTGGGACCTGGAGATCTCCGATCTGAGCGGCACGACCTACGGCACGGTCACGGTGGACTTCAACGACAGCGGCGCGCTTGCCGGTACGCCGCTGGCCTACAGCAACATCACCAACACCGCGCCTGCGCCCGCCAACTTTGCCTTCGACCCGGCGACCGGCGTCGCGACGCTGACCATCAACAACGGCGCAACGCCGCAGGTGATCGACCTGACCGTCGGCGCCCCGGGCAGCTTCGACGGGATGACCCAGTTCGCCGGCGACTACTCGCCGCCGAAATTCGAGGCGGACGGGTTCGAGACCGGCACGCTGCTGCGCGCCGAGATCGACGAACGGGGCGATGTCTACGGCATCTTCGACAACGGCAACCGCCAGTTGCTCTACAACATCCCGCTGGCCGAGGTGACCAACCCCAACGGCCTGCTCGCGCAGGACGGCAACGCCTACACGCTGTCGCGCGATTCCGGCACCATGCAGCTCAACACGGCCAGCAGCGGCCTGACCGGCAAGATCGTGTCGCAATCGCTGGAAAGCTCGAACGTGGAGGTGGCGCAGGAACTGACCGACCTGATCCAGACCCAGCGCGCCTATTCCTCGAACGCCAAGATCATCACCACCGTGGACGAAATGCTGGACGAGACGATGCGGCTGAAACGCTGATCGGGCAGCAGACCGCGCCCGCCATCCGCCCGCAGAGGCGGGGCGGGCGCATCGTTTTTGAGGAGGCAGAACAACCATGGGCATCACCAGCGCCTTTGTCGCCAGCCAAAGCGGCCTGCGCATGACCGAGAAATGGGCCGAGGTCACCTCGACCAATATCTCCAACGCGCATCGCGAAGGCTATGTGCGCCGCGGCCTGACCCTGACCAGCAGCGAAGGCGGCGGCGTGGGGGTGAGCGGCATCTCGCGCGAGGTGAACAGCGCGCTGGAGCGGATGCACCGGCTCGAGGTCGGGCGCCTCTCGCGCGAGGCCGCCGTGGTCGACGGGCTGGAGGCCTACGTGGCCGGGCTGGGCCAGCCGGGCGATCCGCAGGGCCTGACCAGCCGGCTGACCACCTTCCAGTCGAGTTTCGACCTGCTGGCCAACAATCCGGCCGACCCGACGCTGCAACGCACGGTCGTCGAGGCGGCGGAAACGCTGGCGCGCTCGATCAGCGACACCTCCTCGGCGCTGGGCGAGGCGGGCGCGGCCGCGCGCCGCGGCATTGCGCAGGACGTGGAAGACCTGAACACCCTGCTCGACAAGGTGATGACGCTGAACACGCGGATCGCGCAGGGCGAGGACGCGACAACCGGGCGCGCGATGCTCGAGGACGAGCTCGGAACCACCCTCGACTCGATTTCCGGGCTGATGGGCATCCGGGTGAGCCGCGATGCCGAGGGCCGCGTCACCCTCCACACCTCGGGCGGCACGCCGCTGATCGAGGCGGGGCTGGTGCAGCGTGTGACCTACGACTCGGCCAACGGGCGGCTGTTTGCCGGCGCGAACGAGATCACCCCCGACGCCCCGGGGGTGCGCGGCTTTACCGAGGGCCGCCTTGCCGGGGAACTGGCGCTGCAGAACGAGATCCTGCCGCAGATGCAGGTTCAGCTCGACGAACTGGCCCGCGCCCTGGTGGTGGAGTTCGAGGCGTCCGATGCCTCGCTTGCGCCCGGGCAGGCCGGTCTCTTCACCGATGCCGGCGCCGCCTACGACCCGGCGCAGCGCGACGGGCTGGCCGCGCGCCTGGCCGTGAACCCGGCGGTGCGGCCCGCGGCGGGCGGGGCGCTGTGGCGCATCCGCGACGGCATCGGGGCAACCGTTCAGGGCGCCGCCGGTGACACCACGCAGATCAACGCCTTCCTGTCGACGCTCGAGGCGCAGCACAGCTTTGACACGCAGGCCGGGCTGGGCGACCAGATCACGCTGGCAGAATTTGCCTCGAACCTGATCTCGGGCCAGCAGTTCGCGCGTGTGGATGCCGAGCAGAAGCTGGCGACCCTGCAGGCCGGCGTCGAGACGATCGCCACCGCGCGCTCGGGCTCGGAAGGCGTCAACGTGGATGATGAACTGCAGCAGCTTGCGGCCATCGAACAGGCCTATGCCGCCAATTCGCAGGTCATGCGGACATTGACCGAGATGATCGACACGCTGCTGGCCGCGGTCTGAACAGAGAGGACGTCACGATGAGCACGACCATATCGACGGTCTCCACCCTGCAGACGCTGCTGAGCCGGCGCCGGATGGCCGCCAACCTGCAGGAGCAGTTCATGCAGGCCTCGCAAGAGGTCTCGACCGGGACCAAGACCGATGTCTACGGCTCGCTCGGGGCGCGGGCGGCCGAAACGCTGGCGCTGCGCGCGCGGATGGACCGCAACGCGGGCCTGATGAGCTCGAACGACATGCTGGCCAACCGCCTGGAGACGATGGCCGATACGCTGGGCTCGATGCGCAACACGGCGCAGAACTTCCTGAACCTCGCCATCGTCAACCGCGACGCGCCCGGCGCGACCTCGGAGCCGATACAGAGCGCCGCGCTCACCGCGCTGGAGCAACTGCTGCCTCGCGTCAACGCCACCTATCACGGCATGGCGCTTTTTGCCGGGATCGACACCGACCAGCGCGCCCTGATGGGCTGGGACGAGGTCAACCCGCAGACCGGCCTGTCGCCCCGCGCCGTGGTCGAGGGCGTGATCGGCGGCGGCATCGTCAACGCGGCAGACGCCGCCGCTAAGGTCGCCGAGATGGAGACGATCTTTGCCAGCGCCGACGCCGTGCAGCCCGCGCGCAATTTCGAGGCCACCTTCTACAACGGCACGCCCGCGATCTATCCCGACGGGACCATTCCCCCGCGGCAGACGGCGCATATCGACGAGGGGATCTCGCTGCCCTATGGCGTGCAGGCCAATGACGCGGCCTTTACCGACCTGCTGCGCGGCCTGTCGATGCTGGCCGGCATGGACCCGAACGACATCACCGACCCCGACGCCTACCGGACCTGGGTGGGCTCCGCCGTGGATGCCGTCAGCCGCGGGCTGGAAGGCCTGATCGAGACCGAGGCGCGGCTGGGCGGCCAGCAGCAGGTTCTGGACGAGACGATCGACGCCCAGACCGACCGCAACGTTCTCTACAACAGCCAGATCCTGTCGCTGGAAGGCGTGGACCCCTACGAAGCGGCAAGCCGCATGTCGCAGCTCCAGACCCAGCTCGAGGCGACCTACGCCGTGACGGCGCGGCTGTCGAACCTGAGCTTCCTGAACTTCATGTAACGGCAGGCGCCCGGCCTATTGCGCCGGGCGCAGCATCTTTTCCGGCTCGGCCATGGCCGGCTCTGCAGGCGAGAACTTGTAACCGCGGCCATAGACCGTCTCGATGTACTGGTGGCCCGAGGCGGCGGCGGTGCCGATTTTTTTCCGGATCTTGCAGATATAGACGTCGATCACCTTGTCGAAGGGCTGTTCGTCGGCCATGCCGTAGACCGCGTCATAGATCGCCCCCTTGGAGATCACCCGCGGCGCGTTCAGCGCCAGATGCTGAAAGATCGCGTGCTCGCGCCGCGACAGCTTCACGCTCCGGCCCATCACCTCGGGATCGCGCCCGTCGAAATAGGCGGTGACCTCGCCGATGGTGATGCTTTCGGCGGCGTGGCCGTGGGCGCGCCGGGTGATCGAGTTGATGCGCGAGCGCAACTCAACCGCCTTGAGCGGGATCACGATGTCGTCGTCGGCGCCGCCGTCCAGCGCCTCGGCCGTCTGCCGGGCATTGCGGAAATCGCGCATCACCAGAACCGGGTTGCGGACACCGGCGGCGCGCAGGACCCGGATATGCTCCAGGGTCGAGGGCGTATCTGCCAGCAGGAACGGCCTTGTGTCGTTCCCCTTGCGGGTCAGCAGCGCCAGGTTGCCGCGGAAAAACTCATCCCCGATCTCGACCGGCGTCATCTGCGCGGCCGCGAGTTCCGAGATTACTCCGGAACGCCGTTCGGCCCGTGGTTCATAGAGATAGATATGCATCCGTCCCTCGGCTGGCCCCGAGCGTCACGGGGCCGCGTCCTCAAGTTCTGTTCGGGGAATGATACGTACTGGCCGCAAGATTAGTCAAGTATTGATAGATTGGATGCTTGCATTTCTATAATCTGTTCTTGTAAACGCAGTCAGTTTCTGTGTTTAATCTTGCTGATACCTGGCCCCGCCTGAAAGTTATATTGGACGGCCCCATGATGCCACACCGCCTCTGCCCTGCCCCGCTTGCCGGCCTGATGGTGGCGTTTGCACTGGCCCTCGGCCCCGTGCAGCCGGCGCAGGCCGAGGTCAGGATCAAGGATATCGCCACCTTCGAGGGCGTGCGCGAGAACCAGCTTGTCGGCTATGGCCTCGTGGTCGGGCTGAACGGCACGGGCGACCGGCTGCGCAACAGCCCCTTCACCCAGAAAAGCATCGAGGGGATGCTGGAGCGGCTGGGCGTCGGCAATCTCTCCGAGGACGACATGAAGACGGCGAACACCGCCGCGGTGATGGTCACCGCCATGCTGCCGCCCTTCGCGCGGCGCGGCTCGCCCATCGACGTGGTGGTGTCCTCGTTGGGCGATGCCTCGTCGCTGCGCGGCGGCACGCTGATCGTCACGCCTCTGGCCGGGGCGGATGGCGAGATCTACGCGGTCGCGCAGGGTCCCATCGCCGTGGCGGGCTATGCCGCGCAGGGGGCCAATGCCTCGATCGTCGAGGGCGTGCCCACCGTGGCCCGGATCGAGAACGGGGCGACGGTGGAGAACGAGATCGATTTCGACTTCAACAGCCTCCGCTCGGTCCAGATCGCCCTGCGCACGCCCGACTTCACCACCGCCATGCGGGTCGAAGAGGCGATCAATGCCGCGCTCGGCCCCGGCAGCGCCTCCGCGCTCGACCCCACCACCATCGAGGTGCGGCCCCACGACAAGACCGATATCCCGGAATTCATGGCCCGGGTGGAGAACCTGCGCGTGCAGCCCGACAGCGTGGCCAAGGTGGTGATCGACGCACGCTCGGGCACCATCGTGATGGGGCACAACGTGCGCATCGACAAGGTGGCGGTCAGCCAGGGCGGACTGACCATCATGGTGCGCGAGGATATCGAGGTCAGCCAGCCCGAGCCGATCTCGATCGGCGGCACCACCGTCGTGGTCCCCCAGACCACCGTCGAGGTGCAGGAGAAGCAGACCCATTTCACCGTGCTCGAAGGCGATGTCAGCCTGCAACGGCTGGTCGACGGGCTGAACGCCATCGGCGTCGGCGCGAGCCAGACCATCTCGATCCTGCAGGCCATCAAGGCGGCCGGCGCGCTGCACGCCGATCTCGAGATCATCTGAGGAGGATTCCGATGAACGTGACCGGAAAGACCGCCGTCGCCGTGCAACTGGCCACGGCTGAGATGCATGCCCGCCCCGGCGCCGTCGCGCCCGACGCGGCGCAGACCGCCGCGCGCGAATTCGAGGCGGTTTTCCTGACTCAGGCGGTCGAAGAGATGATGCGCGGCGTTGATGTCGGCCAGTTCGGCGGCGGCCAGGCCGAAGAGACCTGGCGCAGCTTTCTCGCCCGCGCCGTCGCCGACGAAATCGCCGCCCAGGGGCGCACCGGACTCGCGCAAAGCGTGCAATCGGCGATCGCCGCCTATGACGCGGCCTCTGGACAGGGAGAGTGACCATGACCGGCCCCGACAACAACGCCGCCCAGCCCGACGGCACGGCTGAAATCGACGCTCTGACGCGCCTTCTGGAGGAGGAAATCGCCGCCATCGGCCGGGGAGAGCTGGACAAGGTCACCGCGCTCTATCCGCGCAAGGCCGCGCTTCTGGAAGCCATCGAAGCCGCCGCCCCGGTCGTTGAGGACCGGGCCGGAAACGATATCGAGTTTCGGGAAAAACTTGCGGAACTTCAGCATCTTATCCACCAGGACGCCGCCCTTCTGGAACGCATGGCCGAGGCCGCGCGCGACCTGACCTCCGAAATCAGCCGCATTCGAGACCGTCACGGACTCAAGGGGCTCTACGGCGCCAAGGGCGAGTCTCAGGCCCCCACTGTGGCGGTTTCGCAACGGGTCGATCAACAGGTCTGAAACGTTAACCTTCCCGAAACCCCCGGCTCCAACGTCACGGTCACGGCAGGTGCCGTCTTTCGTCAGAATGACGATGCAATCGTGAACAGAAAGAAACGGAGCAGAACATGTCTTCCATTCTCACGAACAACTCCGCGATGAGCGCACTGGCAACGCTGCGCAGCATCAACAACAGCCTGACCGACTCGCAGAGCCGGATCAGCACCGGCCTGAAGATCCAGTCGGGCAAGGACAACGCGGCCTACTTCTCGATTTCCGAGACGATGAATTCTGACAGCAGCATCTACAAGGCGATCGACGAGAGCCTGACGCTGAGCCAGAACTCGGTTTCGACCGCACGTCTTGGCGCCGAGAACGTCGCGGATCTGGCCACCCAGTTCGTCGAGCGTATCGCCTTTGCACAGGGCAGCGCGGGCGACCTGAGCGCACGGACCGACATCCAGGCGGAACTGGATGCACTGGCCGAGCGTATCCAGACCACGATCGACCAGTCGACCTTCAACGGCGAAAGTCTGGTGACCGGTGCTGCGACCGTGACCGTGGTGACCGGTATCAGCCGTGCCTCGGGCTCGCTGACCACGACCACGATCACCTTCACCCAGCAGGATCTGCAGACGATCCAGTCCACGCTGGCCGGCATCGACCTGACCACCAGCTCGACCACCGCGCTGCTGGAAGCCGACCTGAAGGCGGCCGAAGGCCAGATGAAGGCGGCCATTGCCTCGGCCACCTCGCTGGGCATCGCCGAGAAGTCGATCGAAACTCAGAAAGAGTTCCTGAGCGCGCTGACCGACCGTCTCGACACCGGCGTTGGCAGCATGGTCGACGCCAACATGGAGGAAGAGGCCGCCCGCCTGCAGGCGTTGCAGGTGCAGCAGCAGCTTGCGACGCAATCGCTCTCGATTGCCAACCAGGCGCCTCAGAACATCCTGAGCCTGTTCCGCTAACGCGGCTCAGCCTCAGTGACCTGAGCATCCGGGCCCCCGCCAGACGGGGGCCCGACCTCCGGCCCACGCGGCCAAACCGGGCACCCCCGTTCAGAAGGACGGAAGGCAAAGGAAGCAGAACGCATGAGCATTGCCGCCTACAAACGCACCATCCGGGAAAGCGAAACGCCGCGCCAGATCGAGCGCCGCATCCTGTCGCGCATCACCGGGCAACTCGAACAACACGCGCAGGGCTTCGACGGCGCCGAATCCAAATCGGAGCGGCAGACGCTCCTCGCCTCGGGCCTGCGCAGCAGCCTCAGCGAAAACCAGGCGATGTGGCGCGCGATGCGGCACGACCTGGCCGCCGATGGCAACGCCCTGCCCGCCAACCTGCGGGCATCGCTTCTGTCGCTGGCGCTCTGGGTCGACCGCCAGAGCGCGGCCGTGATGGGTGGCGAAAAGGGCCTCGGCGCGCTCGTGGCCATCAACCGCAGCATCATCGCCGGCCTCTCGGGCCAGGCCCCGCGCCCGGAGGGTTGAGATCATGGCCCTGACACTGACCCTCAAGCCCAACGAGCGCATCGTTGTCAACGGCTGCGCGATGCGCAATTCCGGCCGTCGCCACGTGATCATGATCGAAAGCCACGCCGACGTCATCCGCGGCCAGGACCTGCTGGACGAAAACGACGCCGCGACCCCCGTGGGCAAGGCCTATTTCCTGATCCAGACCGTGCTGATCCAGGCCGACCTGCGCGAAAAGCTCATCCCGGTGATCCAGCAGCACCTCGCGGCACTCGCCACCGTCTTTGGCGGCGACAACCTGATGCGCATCTTCGAGGCCGCGAACTATGTCAGCCAGTCCGATTACTACAAGGCCCTGCGCGCCCTGCGGGCGGTGATGCAGCACGAGGCGCAGCTTCTGGCCGGGCTCGCCGCCGACGCCCAGCAGGACACCGCGCCCGAAGAGGTGCCGGAGGCCGCCGCGGAGAGCGGTTCGCGATGATCCCCATCTCGGGCATGACGGCGCAGCTTGGGCTGCAACTGGTCGACGCCACCGGCGGCCGCCAGTCCGAGCTGATCCGCAACTCCGCCCAGCATGCCCGTGCCATCACCCATTTCCGCGACCGGATCGCCGATGTCGTGACCGTCGACCAGCTGATGGCGGACCGCGACATCTATGTCTTCGTGATGAAGGCCTTCGACCTTGAGGATCAGATCTTCGGCAAGGCGATGATCGAGAAGATCCTGAAAAGCGACATCAACGACCCCAAGTCGCTGGTGAACCGCCTGACCGACCCGCGCTTCAAGGAAATGCACGAGGTTCTGGGCTTCACCCCCGGCGGCGGGAACAACTTCAACACGCTGTGGGGCAGCTGGCAGGAGGAGATGGTCGATCGCTATGTCCAGCGCCAGTTCATCAATGCCCAGGCCGAGCAGAACGAGGCCGTGGGCGCCGTGCTGGAATTCCGCCGCAAGGCGGGCGGCGTCAGCAATGCCTTCGACATCCTGAAGGACAAGGAACTGAGCGCCTTCATGCGCACCGCGCTCGGCATCCCCGACGAGACCGTGCAGCTCGACGTCGACCGGCAGGCCGAGATCCTGAAGGCGAAATTCGACCTCGCCAAGCTCAAGGACCCGGCCGAGGTCGAAAAGCTGGTGCGCAAATACGTGGCCATCAGCGATGCGACGAACACGGCGACCCTTCAGCAGAACGCGGCCGTCCAGTTGATGAACGGCGCCGTAAGCGCGGGCGCCGGCGGGCAGTTCGTGCCGGTCACCATCGACATCACCGCCATCAGCGCCGCGCCGCGCCTGCCCTACGGGTAACGGCGCGGCCTATTCGATGATCTCGTCGTCGTCCTCGGCCGTCGGGATCTGGATGACGTCGTTCTCGGCCAGTTCCTTGGCATAATCGACCATGGCCGTCTGCGCCGAGCGCACCTCGCGCCCGCGCACCGGGCCCATGGTGTTCATCTCTTCCAACAGCATGTCGCGCGGCCGGCTGGGCAGGGCGTTCAGGAAATGGTCGCGCACCTCTTTGCGGGCGCCGCGCAGGGCCAGCGGCAGGGTGTTGCCCTCCAGCCCGCGCATGATCCGCGACAGGCTCTGCACGTCCAGCTTCACCAGATCGTCGAAGGTGAACATCCGCTGCTTGATGCCCCGGAAGGTTTCGGGCAGGCGCTCTTCCAGGGTGGGCGAGAGGGTCTCGAACAGGTCGCGGTCCAGGCGGTTGAACAGGTCTGCCATGCGCTGCTGGCGCTCGGCCGCGGTGGGCTGGGCGGCGGCGGCGATGATGTCGGTCTGCAGCGCCTCCTCGATCTGGCGCAGCATGTGATGGGGCACCGCCTCCATCCGGATCATGCGCTCGATCACCTCTTCCATCCGCTCCACCCCCATCAGCGGCAGCACCTTGGCGGCCAGCTCGGGCGCGACGTTGGACAGAATCGCCGCCGCGGTCTGGGCGTGCTCGCCCTTGAGGTAATTCGCGATCACCGTCTCGTTCAGCGAACTGAAGCGGTCCCACAGGTCGCGCTCCTTCAGCGGGCCGCGCACCTCCTTGAGGATCTCGTTGACCTGTTCCTCGGGCAGGAACTTGCGCAGCATGGTCTCGGCCACCGAGAACGAGCCGACCACGCCGCCGCCATTGGTCACGCTTTCGCTGAATTCCAGCATGACCTCCTCGACCGTCGGCGCCGGGATGACGCCGAGCCCGGCCATGGCACGGGTGATCTTCTGGATATCGGCCTCGTCCAGCTTCTGCATCAGTTCCGAGCCGCGCTCTTCGCCGAGGCACAGGAAGAGGACCGCCGCCTTCTCCGGCCCGCGCAGCTTGCGCTCGGACCGCATGCGGCCGCCGGGCAGGCCGGAGGAGGTATGTCTGAGGGTCGTCGTGGTCATGGCCCTGTTCTTCCTTTCCTTGCCGGGGCGCCGCCCCGCCTAGCCGCCCGACAGCGGCAGATAGCTTTCCATCAGGCTGCCCGCGAGCATGTACCAGCCATCGATCAGGACGAAAAAGATCACCTTGAACGGCAGCGAGATCAGCACCGGCGGCAGCATCATCATCCCCGCGCTCATCAAGACCGAGGCCACGATCAGGTCGATCGCCACGAAGGGCAGATAGATCAGGAACCCGATCGAGAACGCCCGGCGCAGCTCCGAGATCATGAAGGCCGGCACCAGCGTGCGCCACGCGGCCTCTTCGGCGCTCTGCGGCACGGCGACGGGTCCGTCCTGGGGCGCGCCGTCGCTGCGCGCGGCGATGTCCTGGAACAGCGCGATGTCCTTGGGCCGGGTATTGGCGAACATGAAGGTCTTGAACGGATCGCCGATGCGGGCGATCGCCTGTTCCTCGGTGATCGCGTTGTTCATCAGCGGCTGCAGCCCGCCCTCCCAGGCGTCCTCGAACACCGGCTGCATGACGAAGAAGGTCATGAACAGCGCCATCGAGGTCAGCACCATGTTCGGCGGCGTCTGGTTCAGCCCCAGCGCCGAGCGCAGGATCGAGAACACGATGACAAAGCGGGTAAAGCTGGTCATCACCACCAGCAGCCCCGGCGCGATGCTGAGCACGGTCATCAGCGCGATGAGCTGCAGGATGCGCCCGCTCAGCGAGGCCCGCTCGTCCGAACCCGCCGGCGCGTCGCTCAGCGCATCCGAAATCGAATTAAGCAGCCCGCCCGCGTCCTGCGCCGCCGCCGGCAGGGCCCAGAACAGCACGGCCAGCGCGGCCAGGGCCAACCCGAGATAGCGCAGGCGGAAAGGGGTGCGGGGCTGGATCACCGGGTCAGTTTCCCGAGATGTAGTCCTTGACGATCTCGGTCAGGGAGACGCCGATCCGCTCGCCCTCCAGCTTGACCAGATCGCCGCGCGCCACCAGCCGGTCGTTGATGACCACGTCCACCGGCTCGCCGATTTTCTTGTCCAGTTCGATGACCGAGCCGCGGCTGAGCTTCAGCAGGTTGGCGATGGGCATCCGGCTGTGGCCCAGCACGATCTGGACGTTCAGCCCGACATTGAGCATCGCGTCGATGTTGCGCCCCGCGCCGCCCGCGGCGCCGCCTGCGCCCAGCATGCTGCCGAGCACGGTGCCGGCATGGTCCGCCTCTTCCGCCCCGCCGATTTCGGGCAGTGCGTCGGCGATACCGTTTCCGACGGGCGCGGGCGCCTCTGCCTCCGCGGAGGGCTGGGCCTCGTTCTCGTTCTCAGACATTCGCGTCACTCCCGTTCAGGATGGTTTCAGGGGCGCCGCCGCGCGCCACCTTCAGCGCGGTCAGGATGCGGTCGCAGACATCGGCAAAGCTGTATTCCATGAAGCCGTTGTCCCACTCCATGCGCACGTCTCCCTCCGACAGGGCCGGATCGGCGGCGATCTCCAGCCGCGCCTCCAGGCCGCCGGCCTGCGCCTCCTGCTCAATCTCGGGCTGCAGGAGCGGCAGGGCGCGTTCCGACACCATGATGCGCAGGCAGGAACTGCCCAGCGCCAGCTCGATGGTCTTTTTCACCCGGTCGAGCGCGCGGTCGCGGGAACAGCCCTTTAGCACCTCGGGGAAGACCTGCTCGCAGACGGACAGCGTGAAATCCAGAACCTGCGCCTCCAGCGCGGCGCGGTGGCGGTCCGCCGCGCCGATCAGCTGTTCCAGCTGCGGCCCCAGCGCGCCGAGCGCCTCGGCCCGGAGCGTCTCGGCCGAGGCCCGGGCTTCGGCCAAGCCTTCGGCGCGGCCCGCCGCGTGCCCCTCGCGCAGGGCCTCGTCCCGCGCTTTGGAAAGCGCAGCCTCCATATCCTCGGGGGTGTAGCAGGCGCGGCGCAGGCGCTCTGCCTCCTGGCGCTCGCGGTCGATCTCGCTGTCGAAATCCCGGTCGAAGATATAGCTCACCGCCTCAGGCCTCCTCTGCCAGCCAATGCCGCAGCACGCGCAGCGATTCCTCGGGCTCGCCCTCGACCAGTTCGCCGATCGAGTTCACCCGCCGCCGCCGCACGCCGCCGCGCACCGAGGCGAGGGTGATCAGGTCGTTCTCTTCCTCGTCCTCCAGCGCGTCGAGCACGGTGCCGGTCTTCGCCCCGTCATCGGGGCCGGGCTGTTGCTGCGGGGCCTGGGCCGGGGTGGTGCCGGCCAGGCGCGGCCGCTGCGCGGCGCCGGCCGACCCGTCCGAGCCGACCAGGGGGCGCGCCGGTTCGCTGGTCAGCGCGGCCTGCGCGGCGGCGCCTTCCGGGCCGGCCAACGCCAGTTCGCCGCCCATCTCGCCCGCCGGCAGGAAGCGCAGCATGGGCCGAACGCCGAAGGCCAGAACCGCGCCGACAAGCGCGAGCGCGAAAAGGCCGCGCAGGATCGACATGATGTTCGACGAAATCACCTGCCCGACCGAGGTTCCCACCGGCTCGCCCACATCCATCGAGTAGTCCATGAAGCGCAGGGAATCGACCGAGACCGAGTCGCCGCGTCCCGCGTCGAAACCGATCGCCGATTGCACCAGCTTGTTCAGGCGCTCCAGCTCTTCGGGGCTGCGTTCCTCGTAGTTGACGGCGCCGTCGGGGGCGACGTTGTAGATACCGTTGACCAGCACGGCGACCGAGATGCGCTCGATCTCGCCCGGCTCGCGGATGGTCTCGCTCCGCGTCGCGCCGATCTCGTAATTGACGATCTCGTTGGTCTGGGTCCGGCTGGAGCTGGATTCCGGCCCGCCGGTCCCGTCCCCCCGCAATTCCGCCGGCAGATCGTCGGCCACGCCGACCTCGCCCCTGGCGGTTTCGCGGCCCTCGCTGGTCTCTTCGCGGTTTTCGGTGGAGCGGACCACCTGCTGCGCCGGATCGTAGCTTTCCTGCCGGATCACCTTCCGCTCGTTGCTCAGATCGACGCTGACCTGCACCCGCGCGTTGCCTGCGCCGACCCGCGCGGTCAGGATGCCGTTGATGTTGCGCGCCAGGCGCTCTTCGATGGCCGCGCGGCGGGACTGCAACGACAGATCCCCCAGGCCGTCGCCCTGTTCGGCGAGGATGGTCTCGCCGCTGGCCGACAGCACGGTGACGTTCTCGGGCGACATGCTCGGCACCGCCGAGGCGACCAGCGCGCGGATCGCCAGCCCCTGCCGGCGGCTGATCTGGTGGTTCGCCCGGCTGCGCACGATCACCGAGGCCGTGGGCTCGGGCCGCGTGCGCGAGAACGCCTCGCGCTCGGGCAGGACCAGGTGGACCCGCGCCGCGTCGATCCCGTCGATGGTCTGGATGGAACGGGCCAACTCACCTTCCAGCGCGCGCAGGCGGTTCACCCGCTGCATGAAGCTGTTCATCCCCAGCCCGCTGGCGGTGTCGAACAGCTCCCACCCCGGCGTGCCCTCGCTCGGCAGGCCGGAATCGGCCAGTGCCATGCGGGCGCGCGCCACATCCTCCTGCGGCACGCTGACGGTCGCGCCGCCGCCCGACAATTCCACCCGGAAGCCCGCCTGCTCCAACGTCCGGACCACCTGGCTGGCGCCCGCCGGCGACAGGTCGCTGTAGAGCGGCGTGAAGGTGGGGGACATGACCGCACCCAGCCCCAGGAACAGCGCCAGGACCAACCCCAGTCCCGTCGCCCCGAGAACGATCAGGCGGGTCCGGCCAAGCGATGCCAGGTTGTCGATGATGGACCTCAAGCGGGCACCTTGCGTGAATTCTTGCGATTGCCCAAAAGTAGCCCAATCTATTCTTGTAAATCAAGTGAACAATGCAGTTTATACTTGTCTATTCGCCGCCAAATTGGCATATTATTTTACGCAAAGCATGAAACTCTTCGGGGCAGCATGACCACCACGACCGAACAGGCGGCGTCGACCGGCGCCCCGGCGCGCAAGCCGCTGGGTCGGCGCCTCTTGATCCTGCTGCTCCTCGTGTTGCTGTCGTTCGCGGCGCTGGCGGGCGGGTTGGCGACCTCGATGGGGCCAAGGGGCTTCGTCGCCTTCCTGCGGGGCGAAGAGATCGTGGAAGAGGCCGCGCCGGCGGAAACCCCGGAACAGAAACAGGCCGTCGCCGGCCACGGCGCAGGCGAGGCCCGGTCCTCGGTGGTCGTCACGCCCTTCAAGGAAATCATCGTCAACATCACCGCGACCACGGCCACGGGGCGTCAGACGTCGCGCTTTCTCAAGCTCAACCTGGCGCTGGTTTACGACGAAAGCGCCGAAGGGGCCGAGCGGGTCGAGGAACGCAAGCTCTACATGCGCGACGCCTTTCAGGACTACCTGCGCCAGCTGACCCAGCGCGACCTGCAGGGCACGATGGGCCTGGTGACGCTCAAGGCCGAGCTGCTGCGCCGGGCGCGCGCGATCGCCGAGAGCGATGCGCCGCAGGACATGCTGGTCTCGGACCTGATCGTGCAATGAGGGGCCCGCGAAGATGAGCACGATGCGCACCACCCGCCCGCCCGAACCCGAGCTCGCGAATGCCAGCGTCGAGGAACAGATCATCCGCATGGCGACGCTCAGCTACGAGCGGCTGCCGATGATGGAGGTGCTGTTCGACCGCTTTGCGCTGTCGCTGGGCGGCGGACTCAAGAGCTTCTCGGCGGTGACCAACGAGGTCACGCTCGACGCCTTTGAATACATGAGCTGCGGGGAGGCGCTGGACAGCCTGCCCGCCTCTTGGCTGGTCGCCGTCAGTTCGGCCCAACCCTGGGAAGGCAAACTGGCGCTGGTGGTCGACCCGGACCTGCTGTTCACCATGCTGGAGGCGATGCTGGGCGGACGCCCCTCGCAGGAGACCCGCTGGGAACCCCGCAGCTTCACCTCGATCGAGAAGCGTCTCGCCACGCGGCTGTGCGATGTCGTTCTCAAGGAACTGACCGAGACCTTCGCCGAACTGGCCGAGGTCAACTTTGCCGTCGACCACCTGGAAAACAGCCCCCATTCCACCGTTCTCGCCCCGCCAGCCAGCGCCTGCGTGAAAATCACGCTGGGCGTCTCGATCGAAGGGCGCGGCGGCAAACTGGTCTTTGTCATCCCGAACATGGTCTTCGAACCGGCGCGCGCGCTGCTGACCGAGACCTTCTTCGGCGGCCAGATCGGCGGCGACAACAGCTGGCAGGCGCTGCTGGCCGACTCGATCCGCGACACCAATGTCGATCTGGTGGCCCTGCTGCATGAGATGAAACTGCCGCTGACCGAGGTGCTGCGCTGGCGCCGCGGCGATGTCCTGGACCTCGGGATCGACACCGAGAACCAGGTCACGGTCGCGGTCAGCGGCAACAAGATGTTCCGCGCCGCCATGGGCCGCCGCCGGAACGGATCCGTGGCGCTGCGCGTCACCGAGGAACTGAGCGAAAGAGAGGGGATTTCCCATGATGGCACTTCTGATTGACATGTTGATCCTCCTGCTGCTCGCCGGGACGCTGGGCTACGCCTTCATGGTGGAACGCCGCGTGCGCACGCTGATGGCCGCGCTGAAGGATCTGCAGCCCGTCGTGGGCGAGCTGTCCAGCGCCGTGGACAAATCCGAAAGCTCGGTCGTGGCCCTGAAAGCCGTCGCCGAGCACGTGGCGGCCGAGGCGCCGCGCGCCACCCCCAGCCCTGAGCGGAACGCTGAGGCGAACACGGTCGCCTTCCGCTCGGTCCGCGCACCGCGGCACGGCGGCGGGGCCGGCTCCGGCGCCGGGGTGACCAGCCTGGGCGGCAAGTCCGATCTCGTGCGCAGCTTCTTCGAGGCCGCCCGGAGCCGCGGGGCATGACCGTGCAGAAGCCGTTCCGCCTGGTCTTCGTCACGCTGGCGCTGGCAGGCTTTGCCAAGACCGGCATCGCGCTTTTCGAAACCACCGATCCGCTGCAGCCCCGCCCCGAGCGCGCCTTTGTCGCGGCGGCCGAGGCAGCCGCCAGCCCTGAGACCGAGCCGGCAAAGGCCCCGGCGACGCGCCCTGCCGCCGCGATTTGCGAGACGCCGGAAGAGATGCTGGCCGCGGTAAAGCAGGAACGCGACCTGCTGGCCGCGCAGAAGGAAGAGCTGGACCAGCGCGCCTCGGAGATTGCGCTGGCCGCCGAGCGGGTGGAGGTCGAAACCGCCCGCCTGGGTGAACTGAAGCAGGAGGTCGAGGCGCTGCTGACGCGGGTGGAGCAGGCCCACACCGCCGATGTCGACCGGCTGGTCAACCTCTACCGCAACATGAAGCCCAAGGAGGCCGCGCTGATCATGAACGACCTCGACATCGAGGTGTCGGTCATGGTCCTGGGCACGATGAACGAGCGCGACGCCGCCCCGATCCTGGCCCGGCTGAACCCGGTCCGGGCGCAGGCGATCTCCAAGATCATCCTCGAACGCTCCAAGCTGCCGGGCGACCAGAAGCTCAACGGGGTGCGGCTGCAATAGCGCCAGGCCCTCCGGCCTCGAACACGCAGGTCCGCGCGGGCAGCCGTTATTCCTCCACGCGCAGGCTCGATCCCGCGGGCGGCTTGCGGCGGGTGTTGCGGCGCAGGTCCATGACGTAGCCGATGATCTCGGCCACCGCCTGCCAGTGCTCGACCGGGATCTGGTCGTCCACCTCCACCGTCGCGTGCAGGGCGCGGG
>Ga0207799_100397_pt1 | contig 17976 bp, 13 predicted proteins | sample TtanPargueraPR_4_FD_187742 | JGI IMG/M metagenome (GOLD analysis project Ga0207799, IMG submission 187742) | Aerobic enrichment media microbial communities from Bioluminiscent Bay, La Parguera, Puerto Rico - Tt and M2 (SPAdes) | ecosystem: Environmental > Aquatic > Marine > Unclassified ...
GACCTACACCAACAACGACTACGGCAAGGGCCTGGCCTCGACCTTCGAGGAAGCCTTCACCGCCAAGGGCGGCACCGTGACCCTGAACACCGCGCATGAAGACGGCAAGGCCGACTACTCGGCCGAAGTCGGCGCCCTGGCCTCGGCCGGCGGCGACGCGCTGGTGGTGGCCGGTTACGTCGACCAGGGCGGCTCGGGCGTGGTCCAGGCGGCCCTCGACAGCGGCGCCTTCGACACCTTCGTCTTCCCCGACGGGATGGTGGGCAGCGCCCTGACCGACCGCTTCGGCAGCGATATCGACGGCTCGTTCGGCCAGAACCCGGCGGCCGCCGGCGAAGGCCGCGATATCTACACCAAGATGGCCGAGGCCGCGGGCTTTGACGGCACCTCGGCCTTCTCGGGCGAATCCTACGACGCGGGCGCGCTGATCGTGCTGGCGATGCAGGCCGCGGGCTCGTCGGATCCGGCGGTCTATAAGGACAAGATCATGGACGTGGCCAACGCGCCGGGCGAGAAGATCCTGCCGGGCGAACTGGGCAAGGCGCTGCAGATCCTGGCCGATGGCGGTGACGTGGATTACGTCGGCGCGGCCTCGGTCGAGCTGATCGAGCCGGGCGAAAGCGCCGGTTCCTACCGCGAGATCACCATCGAGGGTGGCGAGATCAAGGTCGTCGGCTACCGTTGACACGACCCTATAAATGACTAAGACAGCCCGGCCCGTTGCCGGGCTGTCTGATTATTGAAACAATGACCCACGCCAAAACGGGGGCGCGCGATGATCATCGCACAGGACGTGCACAAGCATTTCGGCGGTTTCCGGGCCGTGGACGGGGCCACGATCGAGATCGCCGAAGGATCGATCACCGGGCTGATCGGCCCCAACGGCGCGGGCAAATCCACGCTGTTCAACGTGATCGCGGGGGTTCTCAAACCCACATCCGGCAAGGTCACCATGGCGGGCGAGGACATCACCGGCCTGCCCCCGCATGAGCTGTTCCACAAGGGGCTGCTGCGCACCTTCCAGATCGCGCATGAATTCTCGTCCATGACGGTGCGCGAGAACCTGATGATGGTGCCCGGCGGGCAGCGCGGCGAAAGCCTGTGGAACGCCTGGTTCAACCGCGGACAGGTTGCCGAGGACGAGCGCGCGCTGGCCAAAAAGGCCGACGAGGTGCTGGACTTCCTGACCATCGACCACCTGGCGGACGAGAAGGCCGGCAACCTGTCCGGCGGGCAGAAGAAACTGCTGGAGCTCGGGCGCACCATGATGGTGGACGCCAAGATCGTCTTCCTCGACGAGGTCGGCGCGGGCGTGAACCGGACGCTGCTGAACACCATCGGCGACGCCATCGTGCGGCTGAACCGCGAACGCGGCTATACCTTCTGCCTGATCGAGCACGACATGGATTTCATCGCCCGGCTTTGCGATCCGGTGATCGTGATGGCCGAGGGCAAGGTGCTGGCGCAGGGCAAGGCCGACGAGATCATGCAGAACGAGGCGGTGATCGAGGCCTATCTGGGCACCGGGCTGAAGAACAAGGTGACGGCGGAATGAGCGCCGCGTGGCTGGCCGGAGGCACCCGGCATGGCAGCGCCGCGAAGGCCGCGAAGGGCGGGATTTTGAGTATTTTTGCCAAGAAGAAGCAGGGGGCGTGCTGAGATGGCGGAGCCGTTTCTGATCGGCGAGGAGATGACCGGCGGCTACGGCGGCGCGGACATCCTGCATGGCTGCACGCTGGCCGTGGAGCGCGGCGAGATCGCGGTGATCGTGGGGCCCAACGGGGCCGGCAAGTCGACCGCGATGAAGGCGGTGTTCGGGATGCTGAACATCCACACCGGCCGCGTGGTTCTGGACGGCGAGGACATCACCGCCCTCAGCCCGCAGCAGCGGGTGGCCAAGGGCATGGGCTTCGTCCCGCAGGTCAACAACATCTTCTCCACCATGACGGTGGAGGAAAACCTCGAGATGGGCGCCTTCCTGCGGCGCGACGATTACACGGGCACGATGGAGGAGGTCTATGACCTCTTCCCCATTCTGCGCGACAAGCGGCACCAGCATGCGGGCGAGCTGTCGGGCGGGCAGCGCCAGCAGGTGGCGGTCGGCCGCGCGCTGATGACCAAGCCCAAGCTCTTGATGCTGGACGAACCCACCGCGGGCGTCAGCCCCATCGTGATGGATGAGCTCTTCGACCGGATCATCGAGGTGGCGCGCACCGGCATCTCCATCCTGATGGTCGAGCAGAACGCCCGCCAGGCGCTGGAAATCGCCGACAAGGGCTACGTGCTGGTGCAGGGGCGCAACGCCTATACCGACACCGGCGAGGCGCTGCTGGCGGACCCGGAAGTGCGCCGGACATTCCTGGGGGGCTAGTTATGAAACGTTCGCTACTTGCCTTGGGTATTCACCTGTTAATCGTCTCACCGACAAATGCGGAAACAGAACTCACCACATGCACGACAAAGAGCAAGTGCATTCACGGAGAGGGTTGTCAAAACGCCGGTGAGACTTGGCAGTTCCTGCTGAACAACACTACGAGTTCGCCAGAGGTCTATGTAGTGAAATCCGATGAGGCGATTGAGGCTTTTTTCAGCGAGGACAACTTCCTTGTAGATTGGTTTGATGGTGAATCCCGCTTCATTTTGAGTGTTGATGCCGGGGTCGAAGACGCAATTCTCATCGAGATAATGGCCGACAGTTCCAGTGTGTTGGACGCTCAAGAAAAGCCAAATAGAGATCGTCGACCGACGGTGCTGAAAACCTTCATATTGGAATGCGAGGGGAAACTCTAATGGACGTCCTCAACGCACTGGTGGCGCTGGCCAATTTCGTGATCATCCCGGCCACCGCCTATGGCGCGCAACTGGCGCTTGGCGCGCTGGGGGTGACGCTGATCTACGGCATCCTGCGCTTTTCGAACTTCGCCCATGGCGACACCATGGCCTTCGGCACCATGGTCACCGTTCTGGTGACCTGGGGGTTGCAGGGCGCGGGCGTGTCGATCGACCCGCTGCCGACCGCGCTGCTTGCCCTGCCCTTTGGCATCGCGGCCACGGCGCTGCTGCTGCTGGGCACCGACAAGGTGGTCTACCAGTTCTACCGGCAGCAGAAGGCCAAGCCGGTGATCCTGGTGATCGTGTCCATGGGCGTGATGTTCATCATGAACGGGCTTGTCCGCTTCATCATCGGCCCCGATGACCAGCGTTTCGCCGACGGCGCGCGGTTCATCATCAAGGCGCGCGATTTCAAACAGGCCACCGGGCTGGACGAGGGGCTGGCGCTGCGGAGCACCCAGGCGCTGACCATCGTGACCGCGGTGATCGTGGTGGCGGCGCTGTTCTGGTTCCTCAACCGCACCCGCACGGGCAAGTCGATGCGGGCGTTTTCGGACAACGAGGACCTGGCGCTGTTGTCGGGCATCAACCCCGAGCGGGTGGTGATGTACACCTGGCTGATCGTGGCCGCGCTGGCGACCATCGCGGGCACCCTTTACGGCCTCGACAAGAGCTTCAAGCCCTTCACCTATTTCCAGCTGCTGCTGCCGGTCTTTTCCGCCGCCATCGTGGGGGGGCTGGGCAGCCCGCTGGGCGCCATCGTGGGCGGCTTTGTCATCGCCTTTTCCGAGGTGACGGTGACCTACGCCTTCAAGAAGGTGCTGGTTTACCTGCTGCCCGAGGGGCTGGAGCCCGAGGGCCTCGTGCAGCTGCTCTCAACCGATTACAAATTCGCGGTGTCCTTCGCCATCCTGGTCATCGTGCTGCTGTTCCGCCCAACGGGCCTGTTCAAGGGGAAATCGGTATGACCAAGCGTGACGCCTCCCTTTTCCTGCTGGTGGCCCTGCTGATCCTGGGCACTGGCGTTTTCCAGAGCTGGAACGCCGCGCTGGCGATCGTGAACATGGGGCTGATCTCGGCCATCATGGCGCTGGGTGTGAACATGCAATGGGGCTATGCGGGCCTCTTCAACGTGGGCGTGATGGGCTTCGTCGCGCTGGGTGGCCTGGGCGCGGTGCTGGTCTCCATGCCGCCCGTGCCCGAGGCTTGGTCCGCCGGCGGCACACGGGTGCTGCTGGCGCTGGCCGTGGGCGCGGGCGCGCTGGTTGCCGCCGTGACGGCGTGGAAGCGCATGGCCAAGGGGCGCGTGCGCGGGCTGGCGGTGCTGGCGATCCTGATCGTCGGCTTCTTCGCCTACCGCGCGGTGTTCGACCCGGCCGTCGAGGCGATCGAGGCGGTGGACCCGGCGCGCACCGGTTACCTGGGCGGGCTGGGCCTGCCCATCCTGCTGGGCTGGCCCGTGGGCGGGCTGCTGGCGGCGGGCGCGGCATGGCTGATCGGCAAGACAGCGCTGGGGCTGCGCTCGGACTACCTGGCCATCGCCACGCTGGGCATCGCCGAGATCATCATCGCGGTGCTCAAGAACGAGGACTGGCTGTCGCGCGGCGTGAAAAACGTCAACGGCATTCCCCGCCCCGTGCCCTATGAGATCGACCTGCAGAACAGCGCCGGTTTCGTGGCCCGGGCCGAGGCCTGGGGCATTGACCCGGTGACCGCCTCCACCATCTTCGTCAAGCTGTGCTACATGGGCCTCTTCGCGCTGGTCCTGCTGGGCCTGATCTGGCTGAGCCAGAAGGCGCTGAATTCGCCCTGGGGCCGGATGATGCGCGCCATCCGCGACAACGAGGTGGCGGCCGAGGCGATGGGCAAGGACGTCAAGGCGCGGCACCTGCAGATCTTCATCCTGGGCTCCATCGTCTGCGGCATCGCGGGCGCCATGATGACCACGCTGGACGGGCAGCTGACCCCCAGCTCCTACCAGCCGCTGCGCTTTACCTTCCTGGTGTGGGTGATGGTGATCGTGGGCGGATCGGGCAACAACTGGGGCGCGGTCCTGGGCGGGTTCCTGATCTGGTTCCTCTGGGTGCAGGTGGAACCCTTCGGCAACGCGCTGATGGGGCTGATCACCTCGGGCATGGCCGACGGCTCGGCGCTGAAGGCGCATCTGCTGCAAAGCACCGCCCATATGCGGCTGCTGACCATGGGGGTGATCCTGCTGCTGGTGCTGCGCTTCAGCCCGCGCGGCCTGATCCCCGAACGCTGAGGCATTGGCCAGAAACGACATGACCTGTCGTCTTTGGCCATGCCGCCCCCCTGCCCGGCCCGCACGCTGAGCCCGTAGGGCAAAGCGTGAGGATGTCATGAAAACCACCACCCGGGTCTGCGTCATCGGCGGCGGCGTTGTCGGCTGCTCGGTTCTCTACCACCTGACCAAGCTGGGCTGGTCCGACGTGATGCTGGTCGAGCGGTCCGAGCTGACCTCGGGCTCCACCTGGCACGCGGCGGGGGGCTTTCACACCCTGAACGGCGACACCAACATGGCGGCGCTGCAGGGCTACACGATCGGGCTCTACAAGGAGCTGGAAGAGATCACCGGCATGTCCTGCGGGCTGCACCACGTGGGCGGCATCACGCTGGCCGACACGGCCGAGCGTTTCGACATGATGAAGGCCGAGCGCGCCAAGCACCGCTACATGGGGCTGGAGACGGAACTGCTCGGCCCCGCCGAGATCGCGCAGATGGCCGAACTGGTGAATATCGACGGCATCGTCGGCGGTCTCTACGACCCTCTGGACGGGCATCTCGACCCCTCGGGCACCACCCACGCCTTTGCCCGCGCGGCCAAGATGGCGGGGGCCGAGATCGAAACCCATTGCATGGTCAAGGAAACCAACCAGCGCCCCGATGGCAGCTGGGACGTGGTCACCGACAAGGGCACCATCCATGCCGAGCATGTGGTCAACGCCGCCGGCCTCTGGGCGCGCGAGGTGGGGGCGATGGCGGGCGTCTATTTCCCGCTCCACCCGATGGAGCACCAGTATCTGGTCACCGACGACATCCCCGAGATCGTCGAGCGCGACACCGAGTTCCCGCATGTGATCGACCCCGGCGGCGAAAGCTACCTGCGGCAGGAAGGCCGCGGCCTGTGCATCGGTTTCTACGAAAAGCCCTGCGAGCCCTGGGCGGTGGACGGCACGCCGTGGGAGTTCGGCCATGAGCTGCTGAACGACAAGCTGGACAAGGTGGCCGATTCCATCGAGTTCGCCTATCGCCGTTTCCCGGTGCTGGGGACCGCGGGCGTCAAAAGGGTGATCAACGGCCCCTTCACCTTCGCCCCGGACGGCAACCCGCTGGTGGGGCCGGTGCCGGGGATGCGCAACTACTGGTCCGCCTGCGCGGTGATGGCCGGGTTCAGCCAGGGCGGCGGCGTCGGGCTGACGTTGGCGCAATGGATGGTCGAGGGCGAGCCGGCGCAGAACAGCTTTGCCCTCGATGTCGCGCGCTTCGGCGACTGGATCACGCCCGGCTACACCCGCCCCAAGGTGGTGGAGAACTACCAGACCCGCTTCTCGGTCAGCTACCCGAACGAGGAAAAGCCCGCCGCGCGCCCCTTCCGCACGACGCCCATGTACGACGTGTTCGACGGTCTGGGTGCGGTCTGGGGCCAGCAATTCGGGCTGGAGGTGGTCAATTACTACGCCGCCGAGGGCGAGCCGCGCTATGAAACCCCCAGCTTCCGCCGCTCCAACGCCTTCGAGGCCGCGGGGCGCGAGGTCCGTGCCGTGCGCGAGGGCGCAGGCATCAGCGAGATCCACAGTTTCGGCAAGTTCCGCGTCACGGGGCCAAAGGCGCGCGATTGGCTCGACCGGATCATGGCGGGCCGCATCCCGCAGCCGGGGCGGCTGAGCCTGTCGCCCATGCTGTCGCCCAAGGGCCGGCTGATCGGGGATTTCACCATCTCCTGCCTGGGGCCGGAGGAATTCCAGCTCACCGCCTCCTACGCCAGCCAAGCCTTCCACCTGCGCTGGTTCCTGCAGCACCTCGAGGACGGCGTGCAGGTCGAGAACATTTCTGACCGGCGCACCGGCTTCCAGATCGCGGGCCCGAAGGCGCGGGATATGTTGGGACGCTGCACCCGCGACGACGTGGCGGCGATGAAATTCCTCGACGTGCGGCGGATGAGCGTCGGGCTGGCCGACTGCATCGTTCAGCGGGTCAGCTACACCGGCGATCTGGGGTATGAAATATATTGCGACCCCATGGCGCAGCGGGCGCTGTGGCGCGAGTTGTGGGAAAACGGGCAGGATCTGGGTCTGCGCCCCTTCGGCCTGCGCGCGCTGATGAGCCTGCGGCTGGACAAGTTCTTCGGCGCCTGGCTGCGGGAATATTCGCCCGACTACACCGCCGGCGAAACCGGGCTGGACCGGTTCATCTCGTTCAAGAAGAACGCCGATTTCATCGGCCGGGCCGCGGCCGAGGCCGGGTCCGCCCGCCGCCTCTGCGCCTTCGAGGTGGCGGCCGGGGATGCCGATGTCACCGCCAATGAACCGATCTGGATCGGGGGCGCGGTGCGGGGCTTCTGCACCTCGGGCGGCTATTCGCACTGGACGGGCAAATCGGTGGCGCTGGGGCTGATCCCGGCGGAACTGGCAAAACCCGGGCTGGAGGCCGAGATCGAGATCTTGGGCGAACGCCGGCCGGCGAGGATGCTCAGCGAACCGCTCTTCGATGCTGACGGGGCGCGCATGCGCGGCTAGGATCGCGGCCATGGATGACATGGCCCTTCTTCTGCTGGCCGCCGGGGCCTCTGCCCGGATGCGCGGGCGCGACAAGCTGCTGGAACCGGTCGGCGGGCAGCCCCTGCTGCGCCGGCAGGCGCTGGCCGCGCTGGCCACGGGCGCGCGGGTCTACGTGACCCTGCCGCCGGGGGCCGAGGCCCGGCGCGCGGCGCTCGACGGTCTGCCGGTGGAGATCGTGGAGGTCGCCGATGCCGAAACCGGCATGGCCGCCTCCTTCCGCGCGGGCATTGCCGCCCTGCCCGCGACCTGCCGCGCGGCGCTGGTGGTTCTGGCCGACATGCCGGAATTGGGCGAAGATGATTTCAGGATGCTTTTCAATGCGTTCGAAGGCGATGCTGCAGCCCCGATCCTGCGTGGCGCGGGCGCGGACGGCCGCCCCGGCCACCCGGTTCTGTTCCCCCGCCGCTGCTTCGATGAACTCGCCGCGCTGAACGGCGATCAGGGGGCGAAACCCGTTCTGGCCGCCCATGCCGACGAGGTCCGGCTGATCCCCCTGCCCGGCCAGCGCGCGCTGACCGACCTGGACACGCCGGAGGCCTGGGACCACTGGCGAAAAGCGCAACAATGACGCCGTAGCAATGGAAATGGCGCGAAAATGGAAACGATTATGCGTGCGGGCGATGCCCCCCATCGCCCGCACGCCTGGCCGGGGGCAGGCCCCGGCCGGTGCTGCATAACGAATTAATGAAGCAGCAGCGCCGCCTCGTGGCGCTTCAGCGTCTTGCGCGCGGCGCTGTATTCCTCGAGCCCTTCCTTGTTCCGCAGTTCGGGGAACAGTTCGAAGATCTCGTTGCGCTGCGCGTTGCCCATGCCCTGCAGCGTGTAGTCGCCGGGCTGGAAGCTTTCGGTCCAGGCGCCGTTCGACAGCACCACCTCGTGCTGGTCGAACATGAAGTGGACATAGGTCGCGCCCAGCGTGTTCAGCACCGAAACGCCGCGGTTGTTCACCAGGTGCTTGGCCGCGGCCAGAACCTCGTGCTCGTCGAAATAGAGCGCGGTGCGGTCGTTGGCGACCAGCACGCGGTGGTTCGGGCTGACCAGCATGTCGCGTTCCGGCAGCCCGTTGCCGAGCGAACCCGCGCGCACCAGGACCGGCTTGAGATGCGGGGCCAGCGTCAGGTCGCGGGCGTTCAGCGTCTTCTGGCCGATCCAGCGGATCTCCTGGATGCCGTTGTCGCGGGTGATGATCTTGTCGCCCTCGCGCAGCTCTTCGACCCGGCGCTCGCCGGTCGGCGTCGCGATCATGGTCCCCGGCGTGAAGCAGGGGATCACGTTCTCGATCTCTTCGAAGCGCATGTTGCCGGTGATGTCGCCATCGGCATCGCGGAAGTAGACCGTGCCGTTCTCGGGGTTCGAGTCGTAGACGATGTTCAGCGAACCGCCCGGGTTCTCGTCCTCGGCCGCGCCCCTCAGGTCCAGCGTGTCATAGTCGTCGCCGCCGCTGCCGCCGTCGACGAACTCGCCCGCGTTGCCGCCGTAGAACGTGTCGCGGTCATCGCCGCCATAAAGGGTATCGACGCCCTCGCCGCCGGTGATGCTGTCGTCGCCGCCGCCACCGAAGGCGGTGTCGTCGCCCTCGCCGCCCAGCAGCACGTCGTCGCCTTCGTCCACGACCTCGTCCGGGGTGGACAGGTCATAGGGCGAGTTCAGCAGGCTCAGCCCGGGTCCGGTCAGCGACACGGTGAAGACCGGGTCGTCATAGTCCTGGTCGTCGACGTAATTGGGGTCGCCGTTGCTGTTGATGTCCTCAAAACCAAGCGTGACCGAGCCGTCGCCGTTCTCCGACACGCCGGCGAAATGCTCGGCGCCGTCGGCGTTCAGGTCGACGTGGCCGTCGTAGCCGGCGGTGTGATAGATGTCGCCCGAGATCACGGTCTCGGTGCCGTCCGGGGCGACATGCACCAGCATCGGCGTGGTGGTGTCCAGCGTGGCCGGGTCACCGGTCGCCGGGTCGCGGAATTCCAGCGATCCCTCGCCGAGCCCGCCGAAATCGTTCAGCCCCGCGCCATTGGTGATGGTGAAGACGCCAACCTGCGCCCCCGCGGGGATGTGGTCGTAGTCGTAGCTGCTGACGCCCGGCTCCAGATCGCCGCCCGACCCTTCGGCCGAGGTGTCCTCGAACGCGATCTCGACCTGGGTGAAGGCGCCGGTGTCGGGGTCGATGTAATAGACGCCCAGCGTGTTGTGATAGCCGGCCTCTTCGTATTCGAAGGTGATGGTGGCCGAGCCGAACCCGTCGGTTTCGTCGCCATACAGGACGTCGTCGCCGGTGCCGCCCTCCAGCAGGTCGTTGCCCGAGCCGCCGTAGACCTCGTCATCGCCGAGGCCCGACTGCACGGTGTCGTCGCCAGCGCCGGCCAGCACGATGTCGTCGTCGGGCGCCTCGCCCGGCAGCACCGCATCGCCCGCGTCGATCATGTCGCCGTCGGGATCGCCGGTATAGGCCACGTCGATCAGGTCGTCGCCCGAGGTGCCCTCGACGATGCCGTCCGGGTCGCCGCAGGCCAGGTCAAAGCTGATGTCGGAATAGCCGATGATGCCGGAATGGTCGGCGTCGTCGCCGTCCTCGTAGACCAGTTCGAGGCTGACGATCGGGCCGGCGATCGAGACGGTCACGGTATCCGACGCGCCCGAGCCCTCGACGCCCCCGCTGTCATGGCCCTCGCCCTCGATGCTGTTGCCCGAGACGGCGTGGTTGGCGGTGATGTCGGAGAAGGTGACCGGCACGATATTGCCGTCGGCGTCGCGTGCGATCACGGTCACCTTGTCGTCCCAGCTGCATTTGCCGGCATCGACATCGAAGATTTCAAAGCTGACATTCTCCACCGGCTCGGAAAAGCTGATGGTCGAGGTCACGGCCGTCGTCACGCCGCTGGTCGGCTTCAGCGCGCTCGCGCCGAAATAAGAGCTGTCGCCCACGGCGTGGGCGCTGTCGCCGTCGGAATTGGTCGGGGTTGAAACGGTGACGTCGACCGAGGTCGAACCACTGCTCAGTGTGGTTGTGCCGTCGTCGTTGGCGGTTGCCCAATCAAGCAGAAAATCGGCCATTTCGTAATCCTTTTGCGTATCAGCGCCCGTTGCGTTCGGCCGCCTCACCCTCGTCATGTCACTGTCGCCTGCGGCCCACCCCCGAATTCAGGGCCGCAAACATATTGGGTGGGCAGATGCGGAGCCGGCCGTTTCCCTCGTCCAGGCTTGCCCAACGGAAAGCATCACTCGTCATCCATTGGCCGGTCCGCACCTGCCCAGGTCATGAGAAGCGACAGCCAGGCCGGTTGACGGACCCGCACACGCAACATCAAAACTGGAACGGAGACAGAGAGCCGAGGCCGGAAAGGACGCTTGGCCGAGAAATCGGCACAAACCTTCCCCTTGCGCAGGGCCGTTGAGCCCCCGCATCCCGCATTCATAGTCGGCGCACGTCGCTGTTCCGCATCCGAAGATGCCATCGCGTGTGCGGCCGCCCCCTTGGCCGTGTTTGTCGCCCCCCAGTTGGGCAAGGCTGTTTTAACGCGTTGCGGCCACGGCTCAAATGAAAAAAGGCAGAAAAACGGCGCCAAGGTGTCTTTCCAGCGGCCAAAAAAGACAAAATTTGCCCTAATTTCGGCAAAATTGGACAGGTTAATTGTTTCTGGTTTTTTCGGGCCTTTGCAGCGTGTTACGTCAATAAATAAAGGCCGCTGCGTTTTTGCCGCCTTTGCGGTTGATCCATGCCCGGGCGCGGAAGTCGGGCATTTTCGGCGGATTGTTCGCAATAGGGAAACGTATTTTCCGCCCAATTTGGGCAGCGCGGCACGACGAATGTGGCGCGAATAAGGCGCGCGCCGAATGTTCGCCGAACCGGGGTAATTCCGCCCGCGGGTCCGGATTGGCCACGGTTCTCCAACGGATTGTGACGAATCTGCCCCGAATCAACCTACGCGCCAGTGCCCCCGTTCCCGCCGGGGCTGAGCGTGGATGGGCGCTTTGCCCGGGCCGGTAGATCGCATCGCGTCGTGAAAGCTGGTGCCCGAGGTGGGACTCGAACCCACACGGTATTGCTACCGGGGGATTTTGAATCCCCTGCGTCTACCATTCCGCCACTCGGGCCAGCCCCGGCGGTGTAGCGTGGCCCGCGCCGCCGGTCAACGCCGCTCGCGCCGCTTGACCCCGCCGCCCGTACATGCTGCATGGACCGCGCAACCTTGCGGGAGAGCGGCATGATCCGCGGCCTCTATGACTGGACGATTTCGCTGGCCGAAAGCCGCTATGCGCTCTGGGCGCTGGCGGTGGTCTCTTTCGTGGAAAGCTCGGTCTTCCCGATCCCGCCCGACGTGCTGATGATCCCCATGATCATCGCCCAGCCCCGCCGGGCCTGGGTGATCGCGGGCGTGGCGCTGGTGGCCTCGGTGATCGGCGGGCTGCTGGGCTATTACATCGGCTACGGCCTGTTCGAAAGCGTCGGCCGCCCGGTGCTGGAGTTCTATGGCAAGGACGCGTATTTCGACGAATTCCGCGCCCGCTATAATGATTACGGCGCCTGGGCGGTGCTGATCGCGGGGATGACCCCCTTCCCCTACAAGGTGATCACCATCCTGTCGGGCACCACCGGGCTGAACCTGGGCGTGTTCATGCTGGCCAGCGTGGTGGCACGTGGGGCGCGGTTCTTTATCCTGGCGGGGCTGCTGTGGAAATTCGGCGCCCCCATTCGCGACTTTATCGAGAAGTGGCTGAACTTGATCTTCGTGGTCTTCGTGATAGCCCTGATCGGAGGCTTCTACCTGGTGAAATATCTATGACCCGACGCAACCTGATCCTTCTCGCCACCGGCGGCTCTCTGGCGCTTCTGCTCGGGGCCTTCGGGTTCCAGTATCTCGGGGGGCTCGCGCCCTGCAAGCTGTGCCTGTGGCAGCGCTGGCCGCATGGCGCGGCGATCCTGATCGGGGCGCTGGCGCTGGCGACGCGCGGCCCCGCCCTGCCCCTGCTGGGCGGCCTCGCCGCGCTCAGCACCGCCGCGATCGGCGCCTATCATACCGGGGTGGAGCGGAAATTGTGGGCCGGGCCCAGTTCCTGCACCGGCGACGGCGGCGCGCTGAGCGGCCTGTCGGGCGGCGATCTGCTGAACTTCGACGCGCCGACCAACATCGTGATGTGCGACGTCATCCCGTGGGAGCTGTTCGGCCTGTCGATGGCCAGCTACAACACCCTCATCTCGGCGCTGCTCGTCCTGTTCTGGCTGATGGCGTCGCGGGCGCGCTGACGCCCCGCCTGGGCGGCTAGTGCAGCGTGAACTCGCCCACCACGTTGCACCATTCGCCGGGCGCGATCACCTTGCGATGCGTAAAGCGGACCGAGTGCAGCGGCCCCTCGATCTCTTCCTGCCAGAATTCGATGAATTTAAACAGGCGCGGATGGTCCGGCGCGAGGTCGTAATCCTGCCAGATGAAACTGTTCAGCACATGCGCGTAATCGGGCATGTGGTAGAAGAATTCCGCCGTGGTCAGGCCATAGCCCTTCAGCATCATTTCGGTTTCACTCATGCTCATGCGTCACCTCCATTTTTTGCTTTATGAAAAAATGATGCCCGAAACGAATTACATTGCAATGAAAACAGCATGTTAGCACTCAACCGGCCCGGCTGCTCGCGAAACGCCGCGCGGACCATTGCAGCCCATATCCGGGATCGGATATAGTGAGCGACACAAGATATAGAGCGCGGATGAACGGGCGGACAAGAACATGAGCGAAACGCCGGAAACCCCTGAAAACGAAGACGAAAACGCAGGCGTACCCGCCTACGCCGAAAACACCATCACGATCGAGGAGGAGATGAAGACCTCCTATCTCGATTACGCGATGAGCGTGATCGTCTCGCGCGCGATTCCGGATCTGCGCGACGGGCTGAAGCCGGTGCACCGGCGGATCCTGTTCGCCATGCACGAGACCGGCAATACGCATGACAAGCCCTACCGCAAATCCGCCCGCCCCGTGGGCGACGTGATGGGGAAATACCACCCCCACGGCGACGCCGCGATCTACGACGCGCTGGTGCGGATGGCGCAGGATTTCTCGATGTCGCTGCCGCTGCTGGACGGCCAGGGCAACTTTGGCTCGATGGACGGCGACAACCCGGCGGCCATGCGCTACACCGAGGTGCGCATGGACAAGCCCGCCCAGGCGCTGCTGTCGGATATCGAGAAAGAGACGGTCGATTTCCAGGACAACTACGACGGCAAGGACCAGGAACCGACGGTCCTGCCCGCGCGCTATCCCAACATGCTGGTCAACGGGGCCGAGGGCATCGCCGTGGGCATGGCGACGCGCATCCCGCCGCACAACCTGGGCGAGGTGGCCGAGGCCACGCTGGCGCTGATCGAGAACCCCGACCTGAGTTCGGAACAGCTGATCGAGTATATCCCGGCGCCGGATTTCCCCACGGGCGGCATCATCCTCGGCCGCTCGGGCGCGCGGAAGGCCTATCTCGAGGGGCGCGGCAGCGTGGTGATCCGCGCCAAGACCCGCGTCGAGGAGATCAGGAAAGACCGCTACGCCATTGTTCTGGATGAGATTCCCTATCAGGTGAACAAGGCCTCGATGATCGAGAAGATCGCCGAGATGGTCCGCGACAAGAAGATCGAGGGCATCGCCCACGTCCAGGACGAATCCGACCGCGTCGGCGTCCGCGTGGTGATCGAGCTCAAGCGCGACGCGACGCCCGAGGTGGTGCTGAACCAGCTGTTCCGCTTCACGCCCATGCAGGTCTCGTTCGGCTGCAACATGCTGGCGCTGAACGGCGGCCGGCCCGAGCAGCTGACGCTGCGCGGCTTCCTCACCGCCTTTGTCGACTTCCGCGAAGAGGTGGTGGCGCGGCGCACCGCCTATGACCTGCGCAAGGCGCGCGAGCGGAGCCATATCCTGTGCGGTCTCGCCGTGGCGGTTTCCAACGTGGACGAGGTGGTCGCCACCATCCGCAGCTCGGCCGACCCGGCCGAGGCGCGCGAAAAGCTGATGACGCGGCGCTGGCCCGCCGCCGACATCGCCGATTACATCAAGCTGATCGACGACCCGACCCACAAGATGAACGAGGACGGCACCTACAACCTGTCCGAGACCCAGGCCCGCGCCATCCTGGACCTGCGCCTGCAGCGCCTGACCGCGATGGGTGTCAAAGAGGTCACCGACGAGCTGCAGGAGCTGGCCGAGAAGATCAAGGATTACCTCGACATCCTGCGCTCGCGCGAGCGGATCATGAGCATCATCGCCGACGAGCTGCGCGCGGTGAAGGAACAGTTCGCCGTGCCGCGCCGCACCGAGATCGTCGAATGGTCGGGCGACATGGAGGACGAGGACCTGATCGAGCGCGAGGACATGGTCGTGACGGTCACCCAGTCCGGCTATATCAAGCGCACGCCGCTGGCCGATTTCCGCGCGCAGCGCCGCGGCGGCAAGGGGCTCAGCGGCATGGCCACCAAGGAAGAGGACGTGGTCACCACCCTCTTCGTCGCCAACACGCACACCCAGCTGCTGTTCTTCACCACCGAAGGCATGGTCTACAAGCTGAAGTGCTGGCGCCTGCCGCTGGGCGGGCGCACCGCCAAGGGCAAGGCCATCGTCAACATCCTGCCCATCCCGGCGGGCGTTTCGGTGGCCGCGATCATGCCCGTCGACCGCCCCGAAGAGGAATGGGCCGATCTGCAGATCGTCTTTGCCACCACCGCGGGCGACGTGCGCCGCAACGCGCTGAGCGATTTCACCAACGTCATGCGCAACGGCAAGATCGCCATGGACCTGCCCGACGGCGTGTCGCTGGTCAACGCCCGGATCTGCGCCGAGGATGATGACGTGATGCTGGTCACCGCCCATGGCCGCGCGATCCGCTTCCCCACCACCGATGTGCGTGTCTTCAAGGGCCGCAAATCGACCGGCGTGCGCGGCATCCGGCTGGCCGAGGGCGACAGCGTGGTCTCGATGGCCGTGATCCGCCATTTCGAGGCCACCGCCGAGGAACGCGCCGCCTATCTCAAGCAGCGCCGCCTGGTGGCCGGCGCCACCGAGGAGCCGGGCGAAGAGGAAGAGGCCGAGGCCCCCGCCGGCCAGCTCTCGACCGAGCGCTATGCCGAGATGTCGGCGGCCGAAGACCTGATCCTGACCATCACCGCGCGCGGCACGGGCAAGCTGAGCTCCAGCCACGACTATCCGGTGCGCGGGCGCGGCGGCCAGGGCGTTCAGGCCATCGACAAGGGGCTGCGCGGCGGCCCGCTGGTGGCCTGCTTCCCGGTCGAGATGGACGACCAGATCATGCTGGTCACCTCGACCGGCCAGGCGATCCGCTGCCCGGTCGAGGGCATCTCCTTCCGCTCGCGCAGCGCCGGCGGGGTCAAGGTCTTCGACACCGCCAAGGGCGAAGAGGTGGTCTCGGTCGCCTGGATCGCCGAGCACGGCGAGGACGAGGCCGCCGAGGACGGCGCCGAATAAGCAAAGACAGGGCCGCGGCCCCCGCGCCGGATCTCCGGCAGAGCGGGCCGCGGCTCATCCGTTTTCCGCTGCGGTTTCTGGGATATGATATGTGCAATTGCGCGCATATTCTGTTGGAAATGTCCCGTTTATCCTGATTTCACGCACAATTAACTTCGCGTCCATTGCTTCCGAGCGTGCAAAAGGGAAACGCGAAATGACTGAGACCAAATCCTACGCCGGCCTCGTGGCCCGCATCCTCCTCTCCATCCTCTTCATCACCGCCGGCTACAGCAAGCTGGGCGGCGCCGAGGGCACCGCGGCCTACATGGCGTCGCAGGGCGTGCCGGGCATCCTCGTCTGGCCGACGATTGCGCTGGAACTGCTGGGCGGCCTGGCCATCCTGGTGGGCTTCCAGACCCGGATCATCGCGCTGGCGCTGGCCGGGTTCAGCGTGTTGGCCGCGCTGATCTTCCACCTCGTGCCCGGCGACCAGATGCAGATGATCAGCCTTTACAAGAACCTCGGCCTTGCCGGCGGCTTCCTGCTGTTGGCGGCCAACGGCGCGGGTGCACTGTCGGTCGACGGGCTGATCGCGGGCAAGGCGCGCGCCGCCACGGCCTGACCCGCCGCCACACACGGCACTGGACAAGGACAGGGGCGGCGCATGTCGCCCCTTTCCCTTTCCGCGCAAAGCGCCTACATCGCGCAGCATGACCAAGGAACTCCATATCATCGGCGGCGGGCTTGCGGGCTCCGAGGCCGCCTGGCAGGCCGCTCAGGCCGGCATCCCCGTCGTGATCCACGAAATGCGCCCCGAGGTGGGCACCTTCGCGCACCAGACCGGCAAGCTGGCCGAGATGGTGTGCTCCAACTCCTTCCGCTCGGATGATGACGAGCAGAACGCCGTGGGCCTGCTGCACTGGGAAATGCGCCAGGCCGGCGGGCTGATCATGGAGATGGCCGACACCCACCGCCTGCCCGCGGGCGGCGCGCTGGCCGTGGACCGCGAGGGGTTTTCGCAGGGCGTGACCGACCGCCTGCGCAGCCACCCGCTGGTGCGGGTGGAGGAAGGTGAAATCACCGCCCTGCCCGACGACGGCCACTGGATCATCGCCACCGGCCCGCTGACCTCCGGCGCGCTGGCCGAGGCGATCCGGGCCGAGACCGGCGCCACCTCGCTGGCCTTCTTCGACGCCATCGCGCCGATCGTCTATGCCGAGAGCATCGACATGGAAAAGGCGTGGTTCCAGTCGCGCTACGACAAGGGCGAGACCGAGGAAGAGCGCACCGCCTACCTCAACTGCCCCATGGACAAGGCGCAATACGAGGCCTTCATCGACGCGCTGCTCGCTGCCGACAAGACCGAGTTTCACGAGGGCGAGACGGCGGGCTATTTCGACGGCTGCCTGCCCATCGAGGTGATGGCCGAGCGCGGGCGCGAAACCCTGCGACACGGGCCCATGAAGCCGGTGGGCCTGACCAACCCGCACCAGCCGGACGTCAAGGCCCATGCCGTTGTGCAGCTGCGCCGCGACAACAAGCTGGGCACGCTCTACAACATCGTGGGCTTCCAGACCAAGATGAAGTACGGCGCGCAAACCGATGTTTTCCGGATGATTCCGGGGCTCGAGAACGCCCGCTTCGCCCGCCTCGGAGGCATCCACCGCAACACCTTCCTCAATTCGCCCACGCTGCTCGACGACCAGATGCGGCTGAAGTCGAAGCCGAATATCCGCTTTGCCGGGCAGATCACCGGGGTCGAGGGCTATGTCGAAAGCGCCTCCATGGGCCTGCTGGCCGCGCGCCTGTCCGTGGCCGAGATCGAGGGGCGCAGCCTGCCGCCCGTGCCCCCCACCACCGCCACCGGCGCGCTGGTCACCCACATCACCGGCGGGGCCGAGGCCAAGAC
>Ga0207799_100398_pt1 | contig 17841 bp, 21 predicted proteins | sample TtanPargueraPR_4_FD_187742 | JGI IMG/M metagenome (GOLD analysis project Ga0207799, IMG submission 187742) | Aerobic enrichment media microbial communities from Bioluminiscent Bay, La Parguera, Puerto Rico - Tt and M2 (SPAdes) | ecosystem: Environmental > Aquatic > Marine > Unclassified ...
ATCGTGCATTACAAGCCGCTCCTGGACGGCGCACTGGAACAATCAACGCACCAGCCCGACTTCTGCGTCATCTACCAGCGCGAGAACGAGGTGGCGCATCTGGAAGAGGGGCGCGACTACAACTGGCACGGTTTCCAATACGGCGTGCAGCCCGCCGAATGCGTGCCGGTCGAGGGCAACCACCCCGCCTATATCCTCTATACCTCGGGCACGACCGGCCAGCCCAAGGGCGTGGTGCGCCCCACCGCGGGCCACCTGGTGGCGCTGAACTGGTCGATGAAGAACGTCTACAACGTCGATCCGGGCGACGTGTTCTGGGCGGCCTCGGACGTGGGCTGGGTGGTGGGCCACAGCTACATCACCTACGCGCCGCTGGTGCACGGAAACACCACCATCGTCTTCGAGGGCAAGCCGGTGGGCACGCCCGATGCCGGCACCTTCTGGCGGGTGATCGCCGAGCACAAGGTCAAGAGCTTCTTCACCGCCCCCACCGCCTTCCGCGCGGTGAAGCGCGAGGATCCCAAGGGCGAATTCATAAAGAATTACGACATGTCCGGCCTCAAGGCCGTGTTCCTGGCCGGCGAGCGCGCCGATCCCGACACCATCACCTGGGCACAGAACCAGCTGGGCGTGCCCGTGATCGACCACTGGTGGCAGACCGAAACCGGCTGGGCCATCGCCTCCAACCCGCTGGGGATCGAGGAACTGCCGGTGAAACTGGGCAGCCCCTCGGTGCCGATGCCGGGTTACGACGTGCGCATCCTCGACGAGGGCGGGCACGAGGTGAAGGATGGCGAGCTGGGCGCGATCGCGGTGAAGCTGCCGCTGCCGCCCGGCACGCTGCCCACGCTGTGGAATGCCGAGGCGCGGTTCCGCAAGAGCTACCTGGAGCATTTCCCCGGCTACTACGAGACGGGCGATGCCGGCTACAAGGACGAGGACGGCTATCTCTACATCATGGCGCGCACCGACGACGTCATCAACGTCGCGGGCCACCGGCTGTCGACCGGCGGGATGGAAGAGGTTCTGGCCGCCCACCCCGATGTCGCCGAATGCGCGGTGATCGGTGTCAGCGACGATCTGAAGGGCCAGCTTCCGCTGGGGTTCCTCTGCCTCAACGCGGGCACCAACCGCCCCCATGACGAGGTGGTCAAGGAATGCGTGCAGATGGTGCGCGACCAGATCGGCCCCGTGGCGGCGTTCAAGCTGGCCTGCGTGGTGGACCGCCTGCCCAAGACCCGGTCGGGCAAGATCCTGCGCGGCACGATGGTCAAGATTGCCGATGGAGAAGAGTTCAAGATGCCCGCCACGATCGACGACCCGGCGATCCTGGACGAGATCGCAGAGGCCCTGAAGACCCTTGGCTATCCGAAGCGAGGCTGATCCCGCGATGCGAACCTGCGCCAACCTGTCCCGAAGTACAGGTTGGTGTACCATCGCGCCATGCGTTAAGAATTGGGTAATGCAACCCAAACGAGCATACAGCCCCTGGCCGTGCTGCTCTTTCACGAGCGGGGCGCGGCAAAATGGATAGGACGCCGCAGGCGCGGCGGCGCACGGACGATGATGACGTCCTGCGCGAGCGCGCGGCGCTTCTCGGCCATGACATCCGCAACGCGGTTTCCGACATCCTCGGCGGGCTGTCGCTGGCCGATCTGTCGCCGCTCGACGCCGGTTCCTCCGAACAGCTCGTCCGCGTGCGCAGCGCTGCCGAGCAGCTCGCGCGGCTCTCGGACGAGGTTCTGGCGCTGATCATCGGCGAAGCCGGCCCCGCGCGGGATGCCGGAACCGGACTGCGCATGGCGCCCCTGCTGGAAGCGGTGGAGGCGCGGTGGGCTGCCCACGCGCGTGAACGGGGCCTGATCTTCCGGCTGGACCGCGGAACCGACCTGCCGCCGGTGATCGGCATCGACCGCGGCGCGCTGGACCGCATCCTGGCCAACGTGATCGGCAACGCGGTGAAATATGCCGGCCACGGCGAGGTCCGCCTGGAGGTAACGCTGGAAGCGCAGGAAACCCTGGTCTTCTGCATCGAGGACAACGGCCCCGGTTTTTCCGAGGCGGCGCTGGCGCGGCTTTTCGAACGCTATGGCCGCGCGCCCGACAACGACGCCCCCGGCAGCGGGCTGGGCCTGCATATCGTGCACGACCTGGCCGAGCAGATCGGCGGCCAGATGGAGGTGCGCAACCGCCCCGAGGGCGGCGCGCGCTTCTGCCTTCGGCTGCCCCGTGCCGCCTGGGCCCCCGGCGTCGACAGCCGCATGGCACAGGACCTGCCCGACCTCGCCGGGAAATGCGTGCTGGTGGCAGAGGACAACGAGACCAACCAGTTGCTGATGCGGCAGATGCTCGACACGCTGGGGGCGGGATGCGACATCGCCCCCGATGGGCTGGCCGCGCTGGAATTGCTGAAGGGCAACAACTACGATCTCGCCCTGATCGATATCGAGATGCCCCGCCTGTCGGGGCTCGACCTGATCCGCGCCCTGCGCGGCGGCGGGGGCGAGATCGCCGCCCTCCCGGTGCTGGCCATCACCGCTTATGTGCTCAGCGCCAACCGTGCCGAGATCTACGACGCCGGGGCGGACGGCATCCTCGCCAAGCCGATCATGAGCCTGGAATCCTTCGGCCAGGCGATCTCGGGCGTGATGAAGAAACGCGTGCCCTCCGCCGGCGCCTCCAGCGCCTCCCCCCTGCGCGAACCTCCGGTGAACGCCCTGCATCTCGACCGGCTTCTGGCGCTGGCCGGCGTCGATGGCGCGCAAGAGCTGCTCAGGCGCCTGCGCCAGGATTTCGAGGCCGTGCGGCAGGGCCTGATCCGCGGCCTGGCGGACAGCGACGTGGCCGTGATCCGGGCCCAGACCCATGTCCTGATCTCGCTGGCCGGGGCCATCGGCGCCGACTGCCTGCAGAACCGCGCCGGCGAAATCAACACGGCCGCCCATGCCGGGGACATGGCCGTGGCGCGCGCCCTCGGGCCGCGGGTGCTTGAACGGCTGGGCCAGATCGTGGAGATCCTCGAGACCGAGTACCAAGACCGCTTCGGGAAGGCGTATACATGACCCCGGTCCTGCTCATCGAAGACACCCCATCGCTGCAGATGGTCTATGAGTCGGTGCTGCGCGGCGCGGGGCACGAGGTGGTCTCGGCCGGGACCGCGGCCGACGGCCTGGCGCAGTTCCGGGCGGTGCGCCCGCGCGTGGTGCTGCTCGACCTCGTCCTGCCCGACCGCAGCGGGCTGGAACTGATGCGCGACCTGCTGGAGATCGCCCCCGAGGCGCATGTCATCGTGATCACCGCGAACGGCTCGATCAACCGCGCGGTCGAGGCGATGCGCGGCGGGGCCTATGAGTTCCTGCTCAAGCCCTTCAACGAGCAGCGCCTGCTGCATGCGGTCGAAACCGCACTCGCCGACAGCACCCGGCAGGAGCCCGCCGCGCCGACCGGACCGCTTGCCGGTTTCATCGGCGGCTCGCCCGCGATGGCGCAGATCTATGACCGCATCCATTCGGTCGGCCGGTCGATGGCCTCGGTCTTCATCTCGGGCGAAAGCGGCACCGGCAAGGAGCTCTGCGCCCAGGCCATCCACGCCACCTCGCCGCGCGCGAGCGGCCCCTTCGTGCCGCTCAACTGCGGCGCAATCCCCTCGGACCTGCTGGAATCCGAGGTGTTCGGCCACCTGAAAGGCTCTTTCACCGGCGCCATAGCCGACAAGCCGGGCGCGGCGGCGATGGCCGATGGCGGCACGCTGTTCCTCGACGAAATCTGCGAGATGGACCTCAACCTGCAGACCAAGCTGCTGCGCTTCCTGCAGACCTCGACCATCCAGCCGGTGGGCGCGCCGCAACCGCGCAAGGTCAATGTGCGCATCGTCTGCGCCACCAACCGCGACCCGCTGGAGGAGGTCCGCCTGGGCCGGTTCCGCGAGGATCTCTATTACCGGCTGCACGTGGTGCCGATCCACCTGCCGCCGCTGCGCGAGCGCGGCGAGGACGTGATCGAGATCGCCGAGGACGCGCTGAGCCGCTTTGCCAGCGAAGAGGGCCGCGCCTTCACCGGGCTGTCGGAGGACGTGAAAGCGCTGTTCCGCGCCTATGGCTGGCCGGGCAATGTGCGCCAGTTGCTGAACGTGCTGCGCCACGCGGTGGTGCTCAACGACGGGCCGCTGGTCACGCGCGAGATGCTGCCGCGGGAGTTCCAGCCGCAGGCCAGCGCCGCCCCCGCCATGCCACCCGCGCCCCAAGTGGACGCGCCCCTCGCCGGCGGCCTCGACGGACTGGCCGGCAGGACCCTGGCCGAGATCGAGCGGCTGGTGATCGAGGAGAGCATCGCCAGGCACGGCGGCTCGGTCCCCAAGGCCGCGCGGGAGCTGGATGTCTCGCCCTCCACCCTCTACCGCAAGCGCGAGGCGTGGAACCGGGGCTAGGCGCGGGCCGGCGGTGACTCAGTGGGCCGAAATGCTGACGACACAGCCACTTGGCAACCGGGCCGCCCTGCCAGCGGGTGGATTACGTTCGGACAAATTGCCAATCTGAAAAAGTTACTTAAAAGGTTTGGGGTGTATCCCTTGACACAGGTTTTGACTCGCACGCTTGCGGCAATTCGCGGAAATTCCTGGGCTATGTTAGCGGGGGATCGCAGCCCCCTTGGTCTGTTTTTCATTGCTCCCGCCCAGAGCAGGCTGTTTCAGACCCTACCCGCTAGACGAACTGCTCGCGGATCAGCCGCTCCTCCAGCCCGTGGCCGGGGTCGAACAGGATGCGGTGCGACACGCTCGGGTCAGAGGTGATCTCGACCGAGACCACGCGGCCCGCGGTGCGGCTGTCGGCATCGGCCATGACCGGCCGCTTCTTGGGCTGCAGCACGTCGAAACGCACCTTGGCCGCACTGGGCAGCAGCGCCCCGCGCCAGCGCCGCGGCCGGAACGGTGCGATGGCCGTCAGCGTCAGCACATCCGCCCCGATGGGGATGATCGGCCCGTGCGCCGAATAGTTGTACGCGGTCGAGCCCGCCGGGGTGGACAGCAGCGCGCCGTCGCAGACCAGCTCGTCCAGCCGCACCTTGTCGTCGATCGAGATCCGGAGCTTGGCCGCCTGCGGCCCGGCCCGCAGCAGCGAGACCTCGTTGATCGCCAGGGCCTCGTGCACCTCGCCATCGGTGCCGATCGCGCGCATCCGCAGCGGGTGGATCACCTCTTCCTCGGCCGCCGCCAGGCGCTCCAGCAGGCCGCTCTCCTGGTACTCGTTCATCAGGAAACCGACAGTGCCACAGTTCATGCCGTAGACGGGCACGTCGAGATGCTGGGTATCGTGCAGCGTGTGCAGCATGAAGCCGTCGCCGCCCAGCGCGACGATCACGTCGGCCTCTTGGGGCGGCACGTTGCCGTGCAGGGCGGCGAGATGCCGGCAGGCCTCCTGCGCGATCTCGGTCTCGCTGGCGAGAAAGGCAATCCTGACCTTGGCGTTCATCGCGCGTCCCCTGCATCCGTTTCCGAAAGTCATCGCGCGCGCGGAAAGGAAACACAAGGGGGCGGATATGCCGCCGCCGCCCCGCACTGCGACGCATTCCGGGCTTTTTAAGCGGCCAAGGTTCCGATAAAAGCCCGCCATCCGGCCCCCGCGCCGCCTAAGGAGACAACATCCATGACCGAAGATACCGGCTTTTTCACCGAACCCCTTGCCACCCGCGATCCCGAGATCGCCAAGGCCATCGGCCTTGAGCTGGGCCGCCAGCGCGACGAGATCGAGCTGATCGCCAGCGAGAACATCGTGTCCGCCGCCGTGATGGAGGCGCAGGGCTCGGTCATGACCAACAAATACGCCGAAGGCTACCCGGGCCGGCGCTACTATGGCGGCTGCCAGTTCGTGGACATCGCCGAGAACCTGGCCATCGAGCGCGCCTGCAAGCTGTTCGACTGCGGCTTCGCCAACGTGCAGCCGAACTCCGGCTCGCAGGCCAACCAGGGCGTGTTCACCGCGCTGCTGCAGCCCGGCGACACCATCCTGGGCATGAGCCTGGCCGCCGGCGGTCACCTGACCCACGGCGCCGCCCCCAACCAGTCGGGCAAGTGGTTCAACGCCGTGCAATACGGCGTGCGCAAGCAGGACAACCTGATCGACTACGACCAGGTCGAGGCCCTGGCGAAAGAGCATAACCCCAAGCTGATCATCGCCGGCGGCTCGGCCATCCCGCGCCAGATCGATTTTGCCCGCATGCGCGAGATCGCCGACATGGTCGGCGCCTACCTGCACGTGGACATGGCGCATTTCGCAGGCCTCGTGGCCGCGGGCGAGCATCCCTCGCCCTTCCCGCATGCCCATGTCGCCACCACCACCACGCACAAGACCCTGCGCGGCCCGCGCGGCGGCATGATCCTGACCAATGACGAGGCGCTGGCCAAGAAGATCAACTCGGCCATTTTCCCCGGCATCCAGGGCGGCCCGCTGATGCATGTGATCGCCGCCAAGGCCGTGGCCTTCGGCGAGGCGCTGCGCCCCGGGTTCAAGACCTATGCCCAGAACGTCATCAAGAACGCCCAGGCGCTCAGCGACCAGCTGATCAAGGGCGGGCTGGACACCGTGACCCACGGCACTGACACCCATGTCGTGCTGGTCGACCTGCGCCCCAAGGGCGTGAAGGGCAACGAGACCGAAAAGGCCCTGGGCCGCGCCCATATCACCTGCAACAAGAACGGCGTGCCCTTTGACCCCGAAAAGCCGACCGTGACCAGCGGCATCCGCCTCGGGTCGCCCGCCGGCACCACCCGCGGCTTCGGCGAGGCCGAGTTCCGCCAGATCGCCGACTGGATCATCGAGGTCGTCGACGGCCTGGCCGCCAACGGCCCCGAGGGCAACTCGGAGGTCGAGGAAAAGGTGAAGGCCGAAGTGGCCGCGCTCTGCGCCCGCTTCCCCATCTACCCGACCCTGTAAGACGTTGAAAAACGCATCTGGAAGGGGGCCTCACGGCCCCCTTTTTCATGGCTCAGACCAGCCCGCGCCAGACCAGCACCGCGACGACCAGCGCCGCCACCGCCAGCAGGTTGAAGGACAAGCTGCCCAGCAGCCCCAGCACCGCCCCCTTGCGCCGGTCGGCACGGTCGTAGGTTTTCAGAAAGGCCGCGACGCGCCGCGCGGCCAGTTCCAGCCGGGCCTGGTCGACCTGCCGCGACAGCTTGGGGCTCTGCGCCAGGGTCAGCGCCTCGGCGATCATCGCGGCCTCGCGGCGCACATGGCGCGGCAGCCGACGCCCCGCGCGCTTCAGCTTCGCGGGCAGCCCACGGCCGCCCACGCCCATCCGCTTTTCGATCTGTGCCTCCAGCGAGGTCGCCAGCCGTTCCACCGAAGCCTGCACCAAGGGTCCTCCTTGCTCCAGGGTGAAACTACCCCGACCGGCCGTGGCGCTTCAACATCTCTGGCCCTGCCTGCCGCGACCGGCTAAGACGGCCCCATGCTGAACACGATCCTGCACGGTCACCCCACCGATCAACCGCCGCTCCTGATTGCCCACGGCCTCTATGGCTCGGGGCGCAACTGGGGCGTGCTGGCCAAGCGCCTGTCCGATGAGCGGCAGGTGATCGCGGTGGACATGCGCAACCACGCCGACAGCCCCTGGTTCGACAGCCACAGCTATGCCGACATGGCCGGCGACCTCGCCGAGGTGATCGCGGCGCATGGCGGGCGCGCCGACGTGATGGGTCATTCCATGGGCGGCAAGGCGTCCATGGTGCTGGCGCTGACCCGGCCCGCGCTGGTCAACCGCCTGATCGTGGCCGACATCGCGCCGGTGGCCTATGGCCACAGCCAGATCCAGTACATCCACGCCATGCGCGCGGCGGACCTGTCAGCGGTGGAAAAGCGCAGCGATGCCGATGCGCAGCTTGCCCGCAGCGTGGACGACCCCGCCCTGCGCGCCTTCCTCCTGCAATCGCTGGACGTGAAGGGCAGGCGCTGGCGCCTGAACCTCGACGTGCTGGAGGCCGCGATGCCCGACATCCTCGGCTGGCCCGACGTGCAGGGCCGGTTCGACGGCCCCACCCTGTTCCTGTCGGGGGCGGAGTCGCATTACGTGCTGCCCGAATACCGCCCGGCGATCCGCGCCCTCTTCCCCAAGGCGCGCTTTGCCAGGATCCCCGGCGCGGGGCACTGGCTGCACGCCGAAAAGCCGCGCGAATTCGAGGCCGCGGTCCGCGCCTACCTGTCGGTGTCCGCCTGAGGCGCGCTCAGCCGTTGCCGTAAAGCGCCCGCGCCACACCCCAGGACACCGGCGCGGCCAGCGCGAACCCGGCGGCCGCCGCCGCGAGGATCGGCATCAGCGTGCCGAAGCCGGCCACCAGAACGGCCACGACGGCCGACCCCGCCAGCGTGGAGCCGATCAGCGAATAGAGCAGCATGGCAAGACGTAACATGTCAGCGTCCTTTCGGTTGAACTCGCCCGCCACCTAAAAGGCATATCTCCAATGTGTCTTTGATCTGGCGCAAATCCCGCCTTGATCCGTATCAACCGGGCGCGGGCGCATCCGTGCTAGATTGGCGCAGACCGTCCCCCGACCGGAGCCTGCCATGATCACCCTCGACGACATCGAAGACATGACCAGCCTGACCCGCGAAGAGATCGCCGCCATCGCGGAGCATGAGGGCCTGCCCGAGTTGAACGCCGCGGCGCTGGCCGACTACCTGATGCACCTGCATCACGGCCCCCAGCACGTGCAGCAGATGATCTGCGAGGATATCCGCGCGGCCCTGCATGCCGACAACCTGCCCCACGCGCGCGAGCTGATGGCGGTGCTCAAACAGTTCATCGCCGACCACCCCGAGGCCGCCCGCGGCGCCGAGGCCTGAGGCCCCCGCCCCGCGCCGCCCAGGGGGCATGCGCGGGAACCCGCCAACCGGTCCCCTTGCCGGGCTGCGCGCCGGGCCTTAAATATGCCCACCGCACCGTGAATGGAGACCGCGAATGCCCCTGCGCCTGATGATTTCGATCCTGACCCTTCTGACGCTGACCGCCTGCGCCACCGTCGAGGGCGCCGGCCAAGACCTGTCGTCCGCCGGCAAAGCCGTGTCCAACTCGGCCCGCAAGGTGAAATCGTCGCTCTGATCCCGCGCCCGGGCGCGGCTCAGACGAAGATCGCGTAAAGCTCGGCCAGGCCGACCAGCCCCAGCAGCACCGCCGAGGTCATCTTGAGCGCGGGCATGTTGCGGGCCTTGATGCCCCGGCCATAGGCGGTCTTGGCGACGGCCTCGTCCATGTCCTGACGCAGGTTGTTGATGTCGTCCAGCGCGGCGCCGCCCGCCAGGATGCCATAGGCGGCGTTCGCCACCGCCAGCACGGTCAGCGGCGCCGAATAGCCGCCGGGGCCGAGTTCTATGATGGCGATGAGTGCCGCGTTGGCGAAGGTCGCGGTGCGCATGATGTCACAGTAATGCGCCACGCGCGCCTGCACGACCGAGTTGCGGAGTTCCGGTGTCATGATCTGTCCCTCCCTGTGCCGGGGGATCCGGCGGGGACAGGATAGCATATTTTACGGTGCCCCTGCGGTGGACGCGCCCGGCGAAGCCAGGCCCACAGCCGATCAGGTCCAGACAAAGGGCAGCGCCCGACCCGAGGGGTGGGCGAGAAGCGCCCGCCCCGTGGGGGCGGGTCGGGCGCTGCCCGGGACGATGTCCCGGGCGATTAAAGCGATACCGGAATCGTCAGTTTGAATAGAACCATTGGCACTCGATAGGCTCATCTAGAACCGCCGGGTAAGTCTTCTTTAGATCAGCTACGAATTCATCGAAGCTAGCCCAAGCACGATCCGCAATCGCATTTCCCTCATCCGACTTGGCGGAGATGCCGCCAACACCCTCCATTCCAAAAGCAGTAGCATATGGATCGAGACGAATGACTTCGCGGCCTCCAAGTGTCTTTGGTGCGGAGTTTTGCGCCATGAACCGCGCAAACTCTTTTAGCTCCTTTGCGACAGGTGCCCATTTGACGCTCAAATCGAGATCAAGAAACTCAAAACCCTGGGTTTCCACTGCGTGGTTAAACCCATGAAGCTCTTCCATGTAACGGTAATCGAAATAGGCCCCAAGATCTTGCTCCTTTAACAGATCCCTAAACCAATAACGATGGTAGGTGAGCAATCTTCGCGCACAGCGGCGATCATTTTCGGCAAGCCCTGCCGCAACTCTGGGGGAAGGGGCTTCATTTCTCTCCGAGGGGTGTTCGGCTGAGACAACCTCAGTTCCGAGCCAAGTAATCAATGCCACGAAAAATGCGACGATCGGCTCGGGGTTTTCAAGAATTGACGCAAAATCGTTCGGCCACAGAACCCAAGCCATAGCACAGACGACGGCCATGCCGCTTGTAATCCTTGCTATTGTCCGCGCCATATTCACTTGAGGGTTTTTTTTGCTCCTGGGACTTTAATGAATTTAGAACACAAATCCTCTCAATCATCCATCTTCAACGCATTGATGAAGGCCGACTGCGGGATCTCCACCTTCCCGAACTGGCGCATCTTCTTCTTGCCCGCCTTCTGCTTCTCCAGCAGCTTCTTCTTCCGGGTCACGTCGCCGCCATAGCATTTCGCCGTCACGTCCTTGCGCATGGCCGCCAGAGTCTCGCGCGCGACCACACGGCCGCCGACGGCCGCCTGGATCGGGATCTTGAACATGTGGCGCGGGATCAGCTCTTTCAGCTTTTCGCACATGGCGCGGCCGCGCTGCTCGGCCCGGTCGCGGTGGACCATGACCGACAGCGCGTCCACCGGCTCTTCGTTCACCAGGATCTGCATCTTGACCAGGTTGTCCTGGCGGTAGCCGATCATCTGGTAGTCAAAGCTGGCATAGCCCTTGGTCACCGATTTCAGCCGGTCGTAGAAATCGAACACCACCTCGTTCAGCGGCAGGTCGTAGACCACCATCGCCCGCGCGCCGGCATAGGTCAGGTCCATCTGGATGCCGCGCCGGTCCTGGCACAGCTTCAGCACGTCGCCCAGGAATTCGTCGGGCACCAGGATGGTCGCCTTGATGCGCGGCTCCTCGATATGGTCGACATGGGTGAGGTCGGGCATGTCGGCGGGGTTGTGCAGTTCCTGCACCGACCCGTCGCGCATGTGCACGTGGTAGATCACCGAGGGCGCGGTGGTGATCAGGTCGATCCCGTATTCCCGCTCGATCCGGTCGCGGATCACCTCGAGGTGCAGCAGCCCGAGGAAGCCGCAGCGGAAGCCGAAGCCGAGCGCGGCGGAGGTCTCCATTTCATAGGAGAAGCTCGCGTCGTTCAGCGCCAGTTTCTCGATGCTGTCGCGCAGATCCTCGAACTCGGCGCTGTCCACGGGGAAGAGGCCGCAGAACACCACCGGCTGCGCGGGCTTGAAGCCCGGCAGCGCGGCGGCGCAGGGTTTTTTGTCATGGGTGATGGTGTCGCCCACCCGGGTGTCGCGCACCTGCTTGATCGAGGCGGTGAGAAAGCCGATCTCGCCCGGGCCCAGTTCCTTGATGTCTTCCATCTTGGGGCGGAACACGCCGAGGCGGTCGATGGAATAGGTGCCGCCGGTCTTCATCATCTTGATGCGGTCGCCCTTTTTGATCACCCCGTCGATGACGCGGATGATGACGACCACGCCGAGATAGGCGTCGTAATAGCTGTCCACCAGCATGGCCTTGAGCGGCGCGTCGCGCTCGCCCTCGGGCGAGGGCAGGCGCTGGACGATGGCTTCCAGCACGTCGGGGATGCCGATGCCGGTCTTGGCCGAGATCTGCACGGCGTCGCTGGCGTCGATGCCGATCACGTCCTCGATCTGCTCGGCCACGCGGTCGCAATCGGCCGCCGGCAGGTCGATCTTGTTCAGCACCGGCACGATCTCGTGGTCGGCCTCGATGGCGGTGTAGACATTGGCCAGGGTCTGCGCCTCGACCCCCTGCGTGGCGTCGACGACCAGAAGCGAGCCCTCGACCGCCTGCATCGAGCGGCTGACCTCGTAGGCAAAGTCGACATGGCCGGGCGTGTCGATCAGGTTCAGCACATAGTGTTCACCGTCCTTGGCCGGATACTCGATCCGCACGGTGTTGGCCTTGATGGTGATGCCGCGCTCGCGCTCGATATCCATCGCGTCCAGAAGCTGTTCCTTCATGTCGCGTTCGGCCACCGTCCCGGTCATCTGGATCAGACGGTCGGCGAGCGTGGATTTGCCGTGGTCGATATGGGCCACGATCGAGAAATTGCGGATGTGCTTCAGGTCGGTCATGAGACACGCATATGAGGGGGAAAAGGCCCTTGGTCAATGGTCCTCGCGCGCCTGCGGGGTTAAGGCGCGCGCGGGATCGAGCCCGGGCAGAACCTGCCGCCGCACCATCGTGCGCAGGGTAAAGCTGGAGCGCATGTTGCGGATGCCCGGCACGCGCATCAGCCGGTCCTCGAGAAAACGGTCGAAGGCGGTCAGGTCGGCGGCCACCACGCGCAGCAGGATATCGCGCGAGCCGGTCATCAGGTAGCACTCCATCACCTCCTCGCATCCGGCGACGGCGCGCTCAAAGGCCTCCACGGCCTCGCGCGACTGCCGCTCCAGCTCGACCGCGACGAAGATCGAGATCGGCAGGCCCAGGCGAGCCTGGTCCACCCGCGCGCCGTAGCCGGTGATCACGCCGTCCTCCTCCAGCCGGGTCACGCGGCGGGCGCAGGGCGTGGGCGACAGCCCCACCTGCGCGCTGAGCTCTGCCAGGGTCATCCGTCCGTCCCGCTGAAGTGCGGCGATGATTCTGCGGTCGATATCATCCACGCGCCTTTTCCCTAATTTCTCCATCAATATTGGCAAAATACACTAACTCACTCTGCATTCCGTGGCAAATTTGGCGAAATCCCCCGCCCGACCTGCGGCATTCTGCCACCATCAGGGAGAGGAGAAGATGATGGAGCTTCGCGACATCGACACCCCAGGGCACGAACGGGTGCTGCGCGTTCAGGACACCGACAACGGGCTGGTCGGGTTCATCGCCATTCATTCCACATGGGCCGGCCCCGCCGTGGGTGGGCTGCGGATGCGCCCCTATGGCCATGAAGAGGAGGCGCTGACCGACGTGCTGCGCCTGTCGCGCGGGATGACCTACAAGAACGCCGCCGCCGGGCTGCCGCTGGGCGGGGGCAAGGCGGTGATCCTGGGCGATCCGGCCAGGGACAAGACGCCCGCGATGCTGGCCGCCTTCGGCCGCGCGCTGGCCACGCTCGAGGGGCGCTACTGGACGGCCGAGGACATGGGCATGAGCCCCGCCGACATGGCCGTCATCGCCGGCGAGACCGAATTCGTGGCGGGCCTGCCCGACGGTCCCTTCGCCAGCGGCGACCCCTCGCCCGTCACCGCCGGCGGCATCTTCAACGCGATCCGCACCGCCGCGCGGCACAGATTCGGCAGCGCCGACCTGGCCGGGCGGCATGTTGCCGTGCAGGGGCTGGGCCATGTGGGCGCGCACCTGACCGCGCTGCTGCACGACGCCGGGGCGCGGCTGACCGTGGCCGATATCGACCCCGCCCGCGCGGCCCGCGCACAGCGCGACTTCGGCGCCGCGCAGACCTCGTCCGAGGGCATCCTCGCCGTGGAGGCCGACATCCTCGCCCCCTGCGCCATCGGCGCCGTGCTGAACGCCGACACCATCCCAGCGCTGCGTGTCGCCGCCGTGGCCGGCGGGGCCAACAACCAGCTCGCCACGCCCGAGGACGGCAAGCGCCTGCACGCGCGCGGCATCCTTTATGCGCCCGATTACGTGGCCAATGCCGGCGGCATCATCAATGTGGCGACCGAGGTGCTGCGCATCCGCGACCGCGAGGCCTGGGTGGCCGAAAAGCTGGCCGCGCTCGACGCCACGCTCGACCGCATCCTGACCCGCGCTGTGGCCGAGGGCGTGGGCCCCGACACCGTGGCCGACGCGACGGTCGAGGCCCAGATGTCGCAGAGCGCCGCCTGAATTGCGGCGGCCCCGCGACGCTGCGACCGATTGAAAGGCGCGGCCGGATTGGGCATACTCTGATCGCTTACCAACCATTCGGGACGGCGGGCAAAACCGCCGCCCGGCTCCACCGGGGCGAGGCAGAGACATGAAATACCTGACATTCGGTGCCGTGGCCGCCTTACTGGCCGCCAGCAGCGTTCAGGCCGGCGCGATCGAGCGCGCCTGTCTGAGCTCCAACCGCGATGCCGCCAACCGCAACCTCTGCGGCTGCATCCAGGAGGCCGCCAATCTGACGCTGACCAAGAGCGACCAGAAACTGGCCGCCAGCTTCTTCCGCGATCCGCACAAGGCGCAGGTGGTGCGCCAGTCCGACAATCGCGGGCACGAGGCCTTCTGGGAACGCTACCAGAATTTCGGCGCCACGGCGCAGGTCTTCTGCAAGTGAGATGGCGGCGGGGCGCTGCCCTCCGATGAACCACCTGAAACCGCTTGGGCGGGGGTGCGCGGAGGCGCCGCGCCTGCGCTGGCCGGCCTAGCGCAGACGGTCCATCAGGCCCCGGCTGGCCTCTTCGATCAGGTCCAGCACCAGGTCGAAGCCGCCTTCGTAATAGGGGTCGGGCACCTCCAGCCGGTCGCCCCCGGCATAGGAGAGGAACAGCTCTACCGGTGTCTCGCTGTCCATGGGGCGCATCCGCTCCAGCGCGGCGAAATTCGACTGGTCCATGGCGACGATCAGGTCGAAGCGGTGGAAATCCGCTCCCGTCACCTGCTGCGCCCGCAGGTGGCTGAGGTCATAGCCCCGCCGCGCCGCCTCGGCCGCCGCTCGCGCATCGGGCGGGTCGCCCACATGCCAGCCCCCCGTCCCCGCGCTTTCCACGTAGACGGGCAGACCCGCCTGGCGCGCGAGATGCTCGAACACCCCGTGCGCGGTGGGCGAGCGGCAGATGTTGCCAAGGCAGACGAACAGGATGCGGGTGGTCATGGCGGCCTCCTTTTGCCACCCTGATAGCGCAAGGAGAGGCCGATGACCAAGATCGTGATTCTGACCGGGGCGGGCATCTCCGCCGAAAGCGGGCTGGGCACCTTTCGCGACGTGGGCGGGCTCTGGACCCGCTACGACCTGAACGAGGTCGCCACGCCCGAGGGGTTCGTCCGCAATCCCGCCCTTGTGCATGAATTCTACAATGCCCGCCGCCGTAACTGCCTGGAGTCGACTCCCAACGCCGCACATCACGCGCTGGCGAGGTTGGAAAAGGACTATCCGGGCGAGGTGCGCATCGTCACCCAGAACGTCGACGACCTGCATGAACGGGCCGGATCGCGGGCGGTCTGGCACATGCATGGCACGCTCTCGGGTGCGCTCTGCGCCGCCTGCGGCCACCGCTGGCCCGCGCCGCGCGAAATGCGGGCGCAGGACCGCTGCCCCGCCTGCACGGCCGCCGCCACGCGCCCCGACATCGTCTGGTTCGGCGAGATGCCCTATCACATGGAGGATATCTGGGACGCGCTGCGCGCCGCCGACCTTTTCGTCGCCATCGGCACCTCGGGCAATGTCTACCCGGCCGCGGCTTTCGTACAGGACGCCGCCCGCGCCGGGGCCGGGACGCTGGAGCTGAACCTCGAGCCCTCGGACACGGTGACTGATTTCGACGCGGCCCGGCATGGACCGGCCTCGATCCTCGTGCCGGAATGGGTGGAGGAGATGCTGAGCGCCGGATGACAGGTTATTCCCGCTGTCGGATCGCCCCACCCGGCCTGACCGCTGAGCGGACGCCGGCGACCGGCCCCCGAAATGGCATTTCCGGCCGTATCACCCGGCGCAGGCGGCGCCGGCCTGTTCGATCTGTGAAACCGTCGCCGGGATCAGCCCGGCGCGCTGTAGCTGGACGCGAGGCTGGCGGCCTTCTCCTGCATCTTCGTGAACTCGTCGGAGGTGAAGGCGCGCACGGTCTGGATGTTCGAGATCGCCCCGGCGCCGCCTGCCACCATGAGCCCCGCGAGAAGCGACGTCACATCGTCGGCCGAGATGGTCATGGTGAAATCGGTCGGCCCGGTGGTGACGTGATAGCTCTCGAGGGTGCCTCCCCCGGCCTCGACAATCGCTCTTGCGGCAGCTTCGCGGTTGCTCGGCTTCTTCACCATCCCTTTCATTGCGGTCGGCGTGTAGCAGCCGGTGACTATGAATCTTGGCATGTTGGCCCCCCTGGGAGCAACGCCCGGGCCGTTGGCCTGCACCATGCAAGGCCGATCCGGCCTGCGCTTTCCCGGGCCGAAGAATAGCACGGATAGGGACGGGACGGCTCGAAAAACCGATCGGGGGCGGCTGCCGGCCCCCGCGCGGCCGCAGGGCGGAGCGCGGGGCCGGCGCGCGAAGGCCGGCCCCGCTCGGGGCTCAGTTGCCCATGTTCATCTGGCCGTTCGTCATGCCATGCATCGGCTTGCGCTCCAGATCGACGGGGATGTCGATGGTCATCTCGCCGGCCTTTTCGAAGGTCAGGGTCACGGTGACGGTATCGCCCTGTTCCAGCGGCCGGTTCAGGCCCATGAACATCACGTGGTCGCCGCCACGCTGCAGCGCATGCGCGCCGCCGGCGGGAATGGCGAAGCCTTCCTCGACCTGCACCATCTTCATCACGCCGTTGGCGTCGGAGATATGGGTGTGCAACTCGACGCGCATTGCGACGTCCGAGGCGGCCGCGACCAGCCGGTCATCGGCCTCGCCCATGTTCTTGATGATCATGAAGGCCGCGCCGGATTTCGACATGCCGGTCGAGGCGCGGGCATAGGGATCTTCGATCATGATATCGCCGGCAAGGGCGGGCAGGGCAAAGGAAACGGCGGCGATGGCCGCGAAAGCGGTTTTCATGAGGGACATGTCGTCCTCCTTGGATCGGTGATTTTGCTGTGTCGGTGGGTGGGAAACGCGGGCCTCAGGCCGGCGGGCCCCGCGCCTGTTCGGCCACCGGCCCGGCGCCGGCCACCGGGGCGGCCTGCGCCATCACCAGCCGCTCGCCATCGGCCAGCGGCCTCAGCGGCATCACGGGGGCTGCGACATCGACGTTGATAAAGGCCGCCACCCCGTCGGGGCAGACATGGGCCGGGCCCATGGGATTGCCCTCGGCATCCACCGGCACCGCCGCCAGCCCCGCCCCCGAGCACAGCTCGATCACGCCCACCGCAGGTGCCTGGCCGCGCGCGACCGCCAGCGTGAGCGACGTCACGGCCAGCATCAGCGCAAGGGCGATGGCGAGGGTGGGGCGTATCCGGGTCATCGGCGCGACTATAGGCAGCGCGCGTGACGGCGGAAAGGGGCAAAACGAAGCGGCCCCGCCGGGCTGGGCGGGGCCGTTTTCATTGCATTCGAGATGGCGATCAGGCGGTGGCCTGGGCCTTCACGATGTCTTTCTTGATCTTCAGCGCCTTCTCGGACAGCTCGGCATCCTTCGCCTTGGCGAGGAAGGCATCGAGGCCGCCGCGATGGTCAACAGTGCGCAGCGCCGCCGCCGACACGCGCAGCTTGAACGAGCGGCCCAGCACGTCGGAGATCAGCGTCACGTCGTTGAGGTTCGGCAGGAAGCGGCGCTTGGTCTTGTTGTTGGCATGGCTGACATTGTTGCCAGTCATGGGGCCTTTTCCGGTCAGTTCGCACACGCGCGACATGGCTAGTTTCCTTGTCTCTTAAATGAGAGCGGGCGCCGCAAAGGCAGCGCCGCGAATTCCGTTCGCGCGGTTTAAGGGCATTTCCGGGCGGGCGTCAAGTGATTCATCTGCAAAAAATATGGCGCGACCGGCAAAGACCCCATGGAAATTCCCGCGCCGGGATGCAAAGAATGCGCGCATACTCATTTTTTCCTCTGACTATCCTGTCCTGAGATGAAACCCAAGATCCTGACCACCCTGCGCGGCTATACGC
>Ga0207799_100399_pt1 | contig 17836 bp, 14 predicted proteins | sample TtanPargueraPR_4_FD_187742 | JGI IMG/M metagenome (GOLD analysis project Ga0207799, IMG submission 187742) | Aerobic enrichment media microbial communities from Bioluminiscent Bay, La Parguera, Puerto Rico - Tt and M2 (SPAdes) | ecosystem: Environmental > Aquatic > Marine > Unclassified ...
ACCTAAATAAGATGACATACAAGTTGATCAGACGCCAACACATTTGTCGCAGAATCGCTTCTCAAAGCTAACTTATCATATAAGTTATAGCATTGGATTCTGATGGAGCGTCGAGAGGATGGCTGAGGGAAATAATTAATAACTTGTTGTTTATAAATAATTTTTATAAACAGTCCTTGTTTTTCTCAATTTTCTCGGGTTGACAGCTTCCGAGTCCGGTTCCATGATTGGCCAAGTCATATGATGAATTATAACATAAAACATCGCAGGGACTTTACGGATGATAATTGAGCGCGTAGGGGTTCAGGTCTTCACTTATATGACGCGCCGCTGCCGGGACGCCGCCGGGCATGCGCACCCGGGCCCCGAGGCGGAGGCGAAACAGGCCCTTCTGACCATCGAGACCGACGACGGAAGTCGCGGTCATGCGTTCGCGCCGCTGGAAGTCGTCCGCCCCCACGTCGTCGAGGCGTTCTTCCGTAAGGTTCTGATCGGTGAAAACCCCTTCGACCGGGAAAAGCTGTGGCTCGGTCTGGATCATTGGCAGCGGGGCGGGGCGGGGCAGTTGACCGACCGGGCCCTATGCGCCGTCGATCTGGCTCTCTGGGATCTCGCCGGCCGGGCGCTCGGCGTCCCCGTTTTCAGGCTGATCGGCGGTTATCGGGACAAGGTGCCGGCCTATGGCAGCATCATGTGCGGCGACGATTTGGAAGGGGGCCTCGCGACCCCCGAGGATTACGCCCGTTTTTCCGAAAAACTGGCCGCCCGGGGATACAAGGGCATCAAGCTCCATACCTGGATGCCGCCCATCTCCTTCGCCCCGGACGCCAAGAAGGATGTCGCGGCCTGCGCCGCCGTCCGCGAGGCCGTCGGGCCGGATATCGAACTGATGCTCGACGGCTACCATTGGTACAGCCGGTCGGACGCCTACTACATCGGCCGCGAACTCGAACGCCTGAACTTTTCCTGGATCGAGGAGCCGATGAACGAACATAGCGCCTCGGCCTATGCCTGGCTGTCGCGCAATCTTTCGATCCCGGTTCTCGGCCCGGAATCGATCAGCGGCAAGCACCGCAGCCGGGCCGACTGGATCAAGGCCGATGCCAGCGACATCATGCGGACCGGCGTCATCGACGTCGGCGGCATCACCCCGTCCCTGAAGGTCGCCCATCTGGCCGACGCCTTCGGGATGGACTGTGAAATCCACGGCGAAGGGGCGGCCAACCTGGCGATCTGCGCGTCCATCCAGAACTGCCGCTGGTACGAACGCGGACTGCTGCACCCCTTCCTCGATTACGACAAGCCGTTCCCGTACCTGAAGAGTATTCCCGATCCGATGGACGAGAACGGGATCGTCACCCTGCCCGGCAGTCCCGGACTCGGAGAGGACATAGACTTCGAGTTCATCGAAAATAATACAATCCAGAATTATTGATCTTCGGATCGTAAAAAATGAGATCAATTTAATATAATAAAATAACTATAAAATAATAAATAAAAATAATTTTACGAATAGAAGTCAAACAAGGAGAGGTTTCAAATGCTGTACCGCAAGTTTTTGAAAACCATCGTCTGTGCAACGGCGCTGACCTTGACGACGCCGTTCATGGCGATGCAGCCGGCCCAGGCCGGCACGCCCGCCGACCAACTGGTCATCGGCATGAGCATGAACAACATTCTGACCATCGACCCGGCGGCGCTGACCGGCAACGATGCGATGGATATCGTGGTCAACACCTACGACGCCGTGGTCGAACTCGACCCCGTCCAGAAGGATAAGGTCCTTCCGGGGCTGGCGATCGCCTGGAACGTCTCGTCGAACGGCCGGGTCATCACCTTCAACCTGCGCGACGGCGTGAAGTTCCAGTCCGGCAATCCGGTGACCGCCGACGATGTCGTGTGGTCGTGGCGCCGCGTCGTGAAGCTCAACCTGTCGCAGGCATCCTACTGGAAGAGCTACGGTTTCTCCGCGGACAAGATCGACGAGCTGGTCCGCAGTCCGTCGGCATTGACGGTCGAGGTCGAACTGCCGACGCCGATCGATCCGAAACTGATGATCTACACCCTGGCGACGTCGGCCGGCGGCCTGGTCATCGACAGCAAGCTGGCCATGGAACACGCCAAGGACGGCGACATGGGCCGCGATTGGCTGAACACCCATACCGCCGGATCGGGCCCGTTTAAGCTCGGCGTCTGGCGGGCCAACGACGTGCTGATGCTGAATCGCGACGAGGACTATTGGCGGGGCGAGCCCAAACTGAAGCGCGTCATCATGCAGCACATGACGGAATCCCAGTCGCTGCGCCTGATGCTGGAGCGGGGCGACATCGATATCGCGACCGGCCTGTCGATCACCGATATCGAGGCGCTGAAGAAGATCCCGCACATCGTGGTCGACCCGGTGCTGAAGGGGAACGTCTACTATCTCGCGATGAGCATGAAGGACGACCATTTCTCGAACCAGAAGGTGCGCGAGGCCGTCCGTTACCTGATCGACTACCAGGGCATCAACAAGACGATCATGCCGAACTACGGCGTGCTGCATCAGCGTCCCGTGCAATTGGGCCTCGCGGCGACGCTGCCGGAGCCGGGTTACAAGCTCGACGTCGAGCGGGCCAAGAAGCTGTTGGCCGAGGCCGGTTATCCTGATGGCTTCGAAACGACCATCCGCGTCCTGTCCGACTCGCCGTTCCGTCAGATCGCCACGTCGGTCCAGGCGACCCTGGCTCTGGGCGGCATCCAAGCCGAACTGATGACCGGCACCGGCAGCCAGGTCTATGGCGCGATGCGGGAACGTAAGTTCGAGATGCTCGTCGGCCGGGGCGGCGGCGGCGCCGCTCCGCATCCGCATTCCAACCTGCGGGCGATCGCCTACAACCCGGATAACCGGGACGAAGCGAAGCTGACCAATTTCCAGGGATGGCGGACGTCCTTCCAGAACGACGAACTCAACGACCTCATCGAGAAGGCGTCACGGGAGGTCAACGACCAGAAGCAGAAGGAACTGTATGAGAAGATCCAGAGCCTTTACGAGGAACTGGTTCCCGCACTCATGCCGATCTCCCAGGTCGTGTACTCCGTCGTCCTGCAGAAGGACATCAAGGACTACATCCCCCATCCGTCCTACACCACGCATCTGCGCGACGTGTACAAGGAGCGGTAAGGTGCCTCCCTGTCCTTCCCGTGCGGCGTTCCGGCGTTGCACGGGAAGGATCCTCTTGATGTCCTTCGTTTCCCGGGGCTCCGCCGGCGGGCGGAACGTCGGGAACCCTTGGAGAAAGCGCTATGTCTTTACCTGGGATGTCTGGCCGAATGAGCGCAGCCTCGTTTTCGTTCCTCTATCGGCTGCCCAGAATCCTCGTGACCCTTTTCGGCCTGCTGACGTTGACCTTCCTGATCGGGCGTGTCCTGCCGGTCGATCCCGTCCTGTCCATCGTCGGCCCCGACGCCGATCACGAGACCTACATGCAGGTCTTCCATCAACTGGGGCTCGACAAGCCGATCTGGGAGCAGTTCGTCCTCTACCTGGGGGCCCTCGCGCATGGCGATCTCGGCAACGCGTTGCTGACGGGACGTCCGGTCATCGAGGAAATCGGACGCGTTCTTCCGGCCACGGTCGAACTCGGAACCCTGGCCATCCTCATCGGGACCGGTTTCGGCGTGCCGCTCGGCGTGTTCGCCGCCTGGAACCGGGGCCGGATCGGTGATCACGTGGTCCGGGTGATCAGCCTGTTCGGATATTCCGTGCCGATCTTCTGGTTCGGCATGATGGGGCTCCTCATCTTCTATGCCTGGCTCGGGGTGGTTGGCGGCGCCGGGCGGATCGACCTGTTCTACGACGGTCTGGTCGAGGACCATACCGGTCTGTTGCTGATTGATTCCCTGGTCGACGGTAACTGGGAGGTTTTCCGCAGTGCTTTCGGCCATATCGTCCTGCCGGGCTTGATCCTCGGTCTGCACTCGATGGCCTATATCAGCCGCATGACCCGCAGTTTCATGCTGGCCCAGCTGTCGCAGGAATACATCATCACGGCGCGGGTCAAGGGGCTGTCCGGCCGCGAGATCCTGTGGCGCCACGCGTTCCGCAACATCCTGGTCCAGCTTTTGACCATCGTGGCGCTGGCCTACGGCACCCTGCTGGAGGGCGCCGTCCTGATCGAGACGGTGTTCGCCTGGCCCGGTTTCGGCCAGTTCATGACCCACAGCCTGCTGCGCGGCGACATGAACGCCGTGATGGGCTGCGTGCTGGTGGTCGGCCTGGTGTTCATCACGCTGAACCTGATCGCCGATACGCTTTATCACGTCTTCGACCCGAGGATCCGCTGATGACCGCAACATCCTCCTCTCTCGCGCACGGCGGCGATGCCCCGCGTTCCCATTGGGCGGCCCTGCTGGACAATTCGAAGCGCACGCTCCGCCGGATTTTAAGGAACCCCCTGACGACCGGCGGCCTGATCGTAATCGCCCTGCTGGTGACGATCGCCCTTTTCGCCCCGCTGCTGGCGACACACGATCCGCTGATCCAGGATCTGAACAACGCTCTCAAGGGGCCCAGCGCGGAACACTGGTTCGGGACCGACGCCTTCGGCCGCGACATCTACAGCCGCATCGTCTACGGCTCTCGCATCACCCTGTACATCATCAGCCTCGTCACCGTCATCGTCGGCCCGGTCGGGCTGACGGTGGGGACGGTCGCCGGGTATTTCGGCGGGGCCATCGACACGGTGTTCATGCGGATCACCGACATCTTCATCTCCTTCCCGAGCCTGATCCTGGCGCTGGCCTTCGTCGCGGCGCTCGGCCCGGGCCTGGATCACGCGATCATCGCCATCGCGCTGACCGCCTGGCCGCCGATCGCCCGGCTGGCGCGGGCCGAGACCATGACGCTGCGCGATTCCGATTTCATCAGCGCGATCAAACTGGCCGGGGCCTCGCCGCTGCGCGTGCTGGTGCGCCATGTCTGGCCGCTCTGCCTGTCGTCGGTCATCATCCGCCTCACCTTTAACATGGCCGGCGTCATCCTGACGGCCGCCGGTCTCGGCTTCCTCGGTCTCGGCGCCCAGCCGCCGCTGCCGGAATGGGGATCGATGATCTCGGCCGGGCGCAGCTACATGGTCGCCTGCTGGTGGATGGTGGCGTTCCCCGGATTGGCCATCATGATGGTCAGCCTGGCGTTCAACCTGTTGGGGGACGGTCTGCGCGACGCCCTCGATCCGCGTGGCGAATAGGAGGGATCCGATGACGACTCCCAAGCTTCAGGTCGAAGACCTGCACGTGCAGTTCGCCAGCGAGGACGGCATGGTGGACGCCGTCCGGGGGGTGAGTTTCACCCTCGGCCAGGAAAAGCTCGGCATCGTCGGCGAGTCCGGTTCCGGGAAGTCGACGGTTGGGCGGACCCTATTAAAGCTGCATCCGCGCACCGCCAGGGTCAACGCCACGCGGCTGCAGTTCGACGACATCGATTTGCTCTCCGCCGACGAGAAAGCGATGCAGCAGGTGCGCGGCCGGCGGATCTCGATGATCCTTCAGGATCCGAAATACTCGCTGAATCCGGTGATGCGGGTCGGCGACCAGATCGCCGAGGCCTTTCTCGTTCATTACAGCGTGTCACGGACGGAAGCCCGGAAGCGGACGCTGGACATGATCGACGCGGTGCGCATCCGCGATCCGGAGCGGGTCTACAATATGTATCCGCACGAGGTCTCCGGCGGTATGGGACAGCGGATCATGATCGCCATGATGATGATCCCGGAGCCCGAGATCATCATCGCCGACGAGCCGACCTCGGCCCTCGACGTGTCGATCCGGTTGCAGGTCCTGTCGGTGCTCGACGATCTGGTCCGGCAGCGCGGCCTCGGGTTGATCTTCATCAGCCACGACCTCAACCTGGTGCGCAACTTCTGCAGCCGCGTCCTCGTCATGTACGCGGGACAGGTGGTGGAAAACATCGCCGCGGCCGACCTGGACAACGCGCAGCATCCCTATACGCAGGGGTTGCTGGCGTCCCTGCCCAGCTTGGATAACAGGCGCCACCGCCTGCCCGTCCTGCAACGCGATCCCAGTTGGATCTCTGTCTAAGGAAGCCCGGAATGTCCATGATCGATATCGAGCATTTGAATCTGACATTTGGCAAGGGCCGAGACGCCAACCACGTTCTCGACGACGTGACCCTGCATGTGGAAGAGAACGAAGCCTTCGGGCTGGTCGGTGAATCAGGTTCCGGCAAGACCACGGTTCTGCGTTGCCTCGCCGGGGTCTTCCCGTTCTGGACCGGCAAGCTGGCGATCAACGGGCGGCCGGTCGATCACAAGTTCACCCTGGAGCGGTGCCGCGAGGTGCAGATGGTGTTCCAGGATCCCTACGGGTCGCTCCATCCTCTGCATACCATCGCCACGGCCCTGTCCGAACCGCTGCGCATCCACGGTTTCAAGGACCGCGACGACCGGATCGACGATATCCTGCGGAAGGTCGGACTGACGCCGAGTTTCCGCTATCGCTATCCGCATCAGCTGTCCGGTGGGCAGCGGCAGCGCGTGGCCATCGCCCGCGCCCTGATCCTGGAGCCGCGCATCCTGCTGCTCGACGAGCCGACCTCGGCCCTGGACGTATCGGTCCAGGCGGAAATCCTCAACCTGCTGGCCGATCTGCGTGAGGCCGAGGGGTTGACCTATCTGATGGTGACCCACGATCTGGGCGTCGTCGCCCATCTGTGCAGCCGCGTCGCGGTGATGCAAAAAGGCCGGATTTTGGAAATTCTCGATACGGCGGACCTGACCAAGGATACGGAGAAGAACGACTATACGCGGCTTCTCGTCGACGCCAGCCGCGAATACAGCCACGAACTGGTTCACGCCGCGACCGAGGTCGTTTGACGCCTTAACTTACGGGCTGGACGAGGTTCGCCAGCAGGCGGAAGGCGCCCGGCACGAGACGGTCCAACTGGTGATGAAGCACAAGGCTCACATGCGTATGGCGGCCGTTGCTGATTCGGCCGGACAGCAGGGCGCCGGTCAGCGGCGCCTCTCCCGCGTCCGACATCGCGAGAAGCGGCTGGTAGGCCGCATCCCATTCCGCCGCGAAGTAGATGCCGCGCTCCTTGTCCCAGCCTTGCCAATCGGCCTCTCCGATCCGGTTCGGACCGGTCAGCAGGGGATGATCCGGAACCAAAACCTCGACAGCGGCGGCGGGATCCGTAACCCGCCAGCGCAGGGACGGCGTGCCGATCTTGAGACGGCGGGGCGGCACCGCTTCTTCGTCCCATCCCTGATCGGGCCGCTGATAGAGGGTGACCAGATGCCCCCCGGCCTCGACGAACCGGTGCAACGCCGGGACTGCTTGGATCAGGTCCGGCCGCGCGCCGAAGGCGACGCCGCCGATCACTACGGTCGTATAGCCCGAGAAATCCTCTTCCGGAGCGACCGGATCGAGGACCGTCACGTCGAGCCCGATGCGTTCCATCCAGTCCGCGACCGTGTCGCCGCCGCCGATATAGGCGATGCGGGTTTTTTCCGGCAGCGTCAGATCGAGGGTCAGCACATCGATGCCCGCCGGTTCGAAATAGGCGAGCGGGCCGGTATGTTCGTAATGTGTCCGGCGAATCTTGAGGGCGGGCCGGCCGTCGAGATGGGCCGGAATCCGGTACAGCCCCGAGGGCGCATCCGGCGGCGGTTGCAGGGTGATCCGGGGGTCGTGGCTCTCCATCGACCATCCGTCGGGCAAGGCGAGGTCGGGCGGGGGCTGGTTCCCGGCGAACCGGATGTCGAGCGGCGTTACCCGGTTGACGGGCAATACGAAGACATCGGGGCTGGCTGTAAGCGTGTGGGCGGGGTCGACCGTCAGCGGCGTTTCCAGGTCGCAGGCCACGCGGATATCGCGCCCCGCCAATCGGATCTCCAGCGCGAGCCAGGCCCCGTCATTGCCGCCGAGTGCCTGCCATCCCGATTGGAATTGCGGGGAATACGGCGCATCGGCGGCGACCGTGATCGGCAGGCTGAGCTTGCCGGGGGCCTGGATCTCGCCGGGGGCGGCCGCGACCCCTTCGGGTAACCGGGGGACGATCCGGATCGGGGCGTCGGCCTCGGCCCAGGGTTCCGGCAGAACGGCGACGAGTTCTCCGCCTCCTCCTGGCGTCAGCGGGCGGGAGACATATGCGCGCGGCATGAGCCCGGCGGCTTCGGCCATCGTGGCCTGTATTTCCATCCGTTTCCGGTCGATACGATGGCCGTGGAGGTCGAGGAACATTCGGGACGCGCTCGACGCCGCCCGTTCGAGGGCCTCATCGGCCCGGCCCAGTTGGCGCAAGATTTCGGCTCGGCGGGGAAAGGCGGCTTGGGCGGCGGCAATGGCCGACGAGGCTTCGGCGATGTCGATCCCGGCATCGCCCGCAAGCAAGGCAAGGTTGCCCAGGCTCAGCGGCAGGCCGTCGGTGATCGCGCCTTCCTCGCCGCCGCCGACAAGATGCAGCGGCCATTCGGCCTGCGGCGTTTCGCGCCAGCGTCCCATGCCCTGCGAGGCATGACGCCGCCGCGACCATTCCCCTATCTCGCCGAAGGGAGCGCCGGTGGCCTCGTCGCGCGCGCTGGCCTTCACCGTGAGGGTCGCCGGGGGCGGCGGAACGGTGTCGTCGTAGGTGGCTCCGCCACCCGACCAGGCCGGCAGGTAGAACTTGGCGGCCGACCAGTGGGAGAGGCCCTCGCGTGCGTGTTCCGGGTAGGCCGCGGGATCGGCGGCGCGGGCGATGGCGGTTTCGGCGGCGCGGGTCATGGCGCGGTGGTGGCCGTGTTGTCCGGGGACGTCGAGGAAGGTCGGAATTACGATATCCGGCCGCTCCCGGCGGTAGGCGCGGACCATCCGTTCGACGATCAGGTCCTCGCCCCAGCGGGCGAAGGTGGCGTCTCCGTCCTTCGAGAAACCGAAGTCGTGGACCGGGTCTTCCGGGCCGAAGCCGAGCCAGACCACGTCGCAATCGATGACCCGGGCGGCCTCGACCATTTCGCGGCTGCGCAGCAAACCGAGCAGTCCCCCGCGTTCGGGGCCGAGCCGGTTCTGTCCGCCTTCCCCGCGTGTCGAGCAGGCGACGATGGTTCTCATGCCGAGCCCGAATCGCAGCCAGGCGAGTAGCCCGTTCTGTTCGTCGTCCGGGTGGGCGCCGGTATTCATTACCGTCAGTACCGATCCGAGACGCGACAGCGCGCGGTGCAGGCGCAGCAGGGCGGGATCGGCCTCCCGCTTGGCGAGGCGGGCGTGCTCGGGCAGGGTTTGGGTCATCGCATGGAGGCTTTCGCTGGAGCGGGGCGGGGCACGAGGGGGCTCGCGGGAACGGATCCCGCCGCGTCGGACAGGTCGAGTTGCGGGATCATCGCCTCGAAGAGCGGCAGCGAAGCCGCGCCCAGGGCGGCGGTCAACTGGCCGGTCTGGCCGCGCGTCACCCGAGGTTGGGCGCGCTGCGAGCGGTTGGCCACCGACGGGCCGAAGGACAGGTGCTCGATCAGCGAATCGATGATCGAATCCGGCAAGGCCCCGCCCAGGATCACGGTCTGCGGATCGAAGATGTTCTCCAGGATTCCGATCATCGTTGACAGATGGGCCGCCGCGCTGCCGATCCAGTTGGAGATCACGGGGGCATTGTCGCGTTGCAGGGCCTCGAGGGTGGCGAAGTCGGCCTCGATTCCGTGCGGCGTCAGGTGCTCGCGCAGGGCATGCAACGAGACGTACTGCTCCAGGCATCCCGACTGGCCGCACAGGCAGGGCCGGCCGCCCGGCGCGACGATGATATGCCCGATTTCACCGGCATTGCCGAAGGCGCCGCGTATGGGCAGGTTGTCGGCGATGACTCCCAGTCCGACCCCCGCGCCGAAATAGATCAGGCAGAAGTTGGACAGGGATTGGCCCGCACCGAACAGGGTTTCGCCGATGGCCGCGGCATTGGCGTCGTTCTCGACCTGGACGGGCACACCGATCAGCGTGCTCAGCCGGTCCGCGACGTCGACCCCGGCCCAGCCGGGCAGCGTGGTCGGGCCGACGCCGGACAATCCCTCGATCTCGAACGGGCCGGGCATCACGACGCCCACGCCCATCAGGTTCGCGCCGAAGATGCCGCGCAGGTTGGCGACCTTGTCGGCGATCTTCGGAATCAGGGCATCGGGCCGGGCATCGTCCAGGGCGACGCGGCTTTCATGGCGCAGGTTGCCGCCGAGATCGAGCACGGAGGTCACCATTTCGGTGACCGAGACCTCGATCCCGATGGTGATGGCGCCGTCCGGGTTGATGGCGAACTGGATCGGTGGCTGGCCCCTCCCGCTGCGCCGCCGCCCCAGGTTCAGCAACAGGTTCTCGGCCAGCAGCTCGTCGATGATGTTGGCGACCGCCTGGGTCGTCAGCTGGGTCATGTCGGCCAGTTCCTTGCGACCGAGCGGGCCGTGGCCGCGCAGCAGATCGAGCACGACCTTGCGGTTGTGGCTGCGGCTGCGTCCGGGGTTCTTGCCCAGCGTGAAGCGCGGACGGCTTTTGGCCTTGGGGGGTATGGATACCGGCACTTCGTTCTCCGTTACAGGAAGCCGAACGTTTCGCCTTCCGTCTCCTCGGTCAAGAATGATACCTCAAAAAAAATAACTAAAGTAAATTATTTTATTGACAGTTGGCCTGGGGAAGGGGGACGCTTCATGATGTGGGTCGTCTTTGCAGGTCCACTCATTCCCGGACAGGAGGGGGAGTGGGGGCGACAGGAAGATATCACCCGCGACGTCAGCCTCAGGCAACCACCCCGCCGGCCAGGTTCCGGACGGGCTCAACGGAGGTAAGAATGCGGAAGTTTATCTTGATGGCCGGCCTTGTGGCGGGCACCAGCGTATTCGCGGCCGGCAGCGCCGGCGCGGTCGAGATCGAATACTGGCAATACATCTACGAGACGCGCGTCAAGGCGATGGATCAGCTGATCGAGAAATTCGAGGCAGCGAATCCGGACATCACGGTCAAGCAGGTTACCTTCCCCTACGCCGATTACCAGACACGGGTGATCGCCGCGAACATGGCGCGCAAGGGACCGGACGTGATGCAGCTGTTCTATGGCTGGGCGGACAAGTTCATCGGCGGCAAATTGGTCCAGCCGCTCGATCCCGCGGCCTTTTCGACCGCCGAGATCGAGAAGGAGTTCTTCCCGATCGTCACGGCGATGAAACGCGACGGCAAATACTATGGTCTGCCGACGGCCGTGCGGTCGCTGGCTTTGTTCTACAATAAGAAGCTGTTCGCGGAAGGCGGCATCAAGCGGCCGCCGCAGACCCTCGAGGAACTGATCAAGACCGGCCAGACGTTGGCCAAGAAGGATGCCGGCGGCAACTTCACCACGGTCGGCCTGACTCTCGACATGGCGGGCCAGGATCACCAGTGGTGGCGTGAGGTTCTGGTGCGCCAGTTCGGCGGCGAGCCGTACAACGCGGACTACACCGAGGTCGCCTACAATGACGAGGCGGGCGTCAAGGCGTTGGAGTGGTATACCGGGCTGCAGACGGAATACGGCATCGGCGTGACCGGCTTCATGGACGAGGGGCAGGCCGCCTTCCGGTCCGGCCGGGCCGCGATGACCATCGACGGCACGTTCCGCCTCGGCTCGTTCCGCTCGATCGAGGACTTCGAATGGGGCGTCGCCGAACTGCCCGCCAACGAGGCGGGGCTGCGGTCGAACTATGCCAGCTATTTCGCCAACGCCATCGGTTCCGGCGCCAAGGGCGAGAAGCTGGAAGCCGCGCAGAAGTTCCTGGCCTATATCTCTTCCAACGAGGCGATGGACCTGTGGCTGAAGGTGGTTGGCGAGCTGCCGGCCCGCCGTGACGCCGCACTGACCGACGAGAACCTGGCCGATCCGATTTACGGGCCGTTCCTCCAGGCGTTGGAGTATGCTCACACGACGATGTTCGTCGACGAGGCCGCGCAGCGCCAAGTCACCATGGACATGGCGAACCGCGTTCTGCTGAAGGGCCAGTCGCCGGCGGATTCGGTGGCCGAGGCGGCGAAGGCCGAACAGGCCATTCTGGACAAGGCGCACTGAGCGTAGAGAGGTGGCGGGGATGTCCTCTCCAATTCCGGCAAGCGGGGCGCCCGGAGGGCGTCCCGCGAAGGGCCCCTGGATATCGATGCGGCGGCGCCAGACGTTTTGGGTCTGGACCTTCCTCGCCCTTCCCATCTTCTTCTACAGCCTGATCCGGTTCTATCCGACGCTGGACGCGTTCCGGCTGTCGCTCACCGACTGGGATCTGATGTCGGAGCCGTCCTTCATCGGTTTCGACAACTATGCCCGAATGTTCGCCGATCCGAACTTCTGGCAGGCCTTCCGGAACACCTTCACCTATCTCATCCTCGGGACGCCGGTCAGCCTCGTGGTGTCCTTCACGATCGCCTACTTCCTCGACCGGGTGAGGTTCGCGCACACCTTCATCCGGGCGCTCTATTTCCTGCCCTTCCTGACCACGGCTTCGGCCATGGCCTGGGTGTGGCGGTGGTTCTACCAGCCGGCGCCGACCGGGGTGATCAATTCGATCCTCGGCAAGATCGGTCTCGGCCAGTTGGATTTCCTGCAGTCGACCACCTGGGCGCTGCCGTCGATCATGGTGACCGCCATCTGGGCCGGTCTCGGTTTCCAGATCATCATCTTCATGGCCGGGCTGCGGGCGATCCCGACCACCTATTACGAAGCGGCCCGTATCGACGGGCTGGGCGAGGGGGCGATCCTGCGCAAGATCACGTTGCCCCTGCTCAAACCGACCACCGTTTTCCTGGTGGTTTTCTCCTCGATCGGGTTCCTGCGGATCTTCGATCAGGTCTACAACATGACGACGAACGATCCCGGCGGGCCGCTGGGCTCCACCCGGCCGCTCGTCCTGCTGATCTACCAGACCGCGTTTTCGTCCTATGACATGGGATACGCCGCCGCCCAGACCGTGGTTCTGTTCTCGGTGCTGCTCGGCGTGTCGCTTCTGCAGCTCTGGGTCCTGAGGGAACGCAAATGACGAGCACCACGACCCGAGCGCCGCTCAAGATGACCCGCGTCAATCCGGGGCGGGTCATCCGATGGACGGTGCTGTTCATCGGCGGCATCCTGATGATCACGCCGCTGCTGTTCATGTTCTCGACCTCGCTCAAGACCGCCGGTCAGATCTACGACTTGCGGCTGATTCCGGCGCGGCCGACCCTGGGCAACTACATCGCCGTGCTGGAGGATGGGCAGTTCCTGCGCTGGTTCTTCAACTCGGCGCTGGTCGCCGTCACGGTGACCTGCTCGAACGTCTTCTTCGACAGTCTCGTCGGCTACACCCTGGCTAAGTTCCGGTTCCGGGGCAGGCAATTCATCTTCATCGCGATCCTGTCGACATTGATGGTGCCGACCGAGATGCTGGTGATCCCGTGGTATCTGATGTCGGCCGAGTTCGGCTGGCTCGACACCTATTGGGGAATCATGTTCCCGGGCATGATGACGGCCTTCGGCACCTTCTTGATGAAGCAGTTCTTCGAAACGGTGCCGGACGATTTCCTCGAGGCCGCGCGGATCGACGGGCTGAACGAGTTCACCATCTGGTGGCGGGTGGCGATGCCGCTGGTGACGCCGGCGATCTCGGCCCTGGCGATCTTCACCTTCCTAGGGAACTGGACCGCTTTCTTCTGGCCGCTGATCGTGACGACGAGCAAGGAGCTCTACACCCTTCCCATCGGCCTGACGAGCTTCGCCGTCGAACAGGCCATCCAGTGGGAGAAGATCATGACCGGCGCGGCGCTGGCGACGATTCCGACGCTGATCGTCTTCCTGGTGCTGCAACGTTTCATCGTGCGCGGCGTGATGCTCGCCGGACTGAAAGGATAACGAGATGGCGGACCACGACCCGCGCGGCGATACAGAGCGCTTCCCCAATCCGGTCTATGCCCGGACCGTTCTGGGGCCACTGTTCGACGGGGCGAAACTGCATCATGTCGGGGGGTTCCGGCGTATCGACCGGGCCCATCTGGTGATGCTGCGCGAGACCGGCATCCTTCCCGGCGAGTCGGCCGGCGCCATCGCCCGCGCCTTGACCGCCATCGAGGCCGAGGTCGATCCGGCGGCGCTGGAATACACCGGCGAGTTCGAGGACTTCTTCTTCCTGATCGAACACGAGCTCAAGAAACGGCTCGGTCCCGATATGGGCGGGCGCCTGCACACGGCGCGTTCGCGCAACGACATCGACCACACCCTGTTCAAGCTGGCCTTGAAGCAACGGCTGGACGGATTGCTGGCCCAGGCCCGCAATCTGCTCGATGCGATGATCGGCAAAGCCGAGGCGGAGGCCGGGACGCTGATCGTCGCCTATACCCACGGCCAGCCGGCGCAGCCGACGACGCTCGGCCATTACCTGTCGGCGGCCATCGAGATCCTGATCCGCGACATCGAGCGGCTGGAAGCGGCGCGGGCGGTGGTCAACCTGTCTTCCATGGGGGCGGCCGCCATTACGACGTCCGGCTTTCCCATCGACCGGGAGCGGGTGGCGCACCTGCTCGGCTTCGCGGCGGCGCAGCGCAATTCGTACAGTTGCATCGCGGCGGCCGACTACGTCACCGCGTCCTATTCGGCGCTGGAACTGGTGTTCCTCCATCTGGGCCGGCTGGTCCAGGACATGCAGGTCTGGTCGTCCTTCGAGGTCGGCCAGCTCCACGTGCCCGATGCCTTCGTGCAGATCTCCTCGATCATGCCGCAGAAGCGCAATCCGGTGCCCATAGAGCATTTGCGGCATCTGGCCAGCCAAACGGTGGGCCGTGCCCGGATGATGCTCGACATCGTGCACAACACGCCCTTCACCGACATGAACGACAGCGAGGGCGAGAGCCAGTCGGCCGGATATTCGGCCTTCGAAAGCGGCAGTCGGATACTCGATCTGCTGGCGGCGCTGATTCCGGCCCTGCGGGTGGATGCCGAGCGGGTCGCCCTCAACACGCGCCGTTCCTGCATCACCATCACCGAACTGGCCGACACGCTGGTCCGGCGGGAAGGGCTGTCGTTCCGCCAAGCCCACGAGATCGCCGCCGCCGTGGCCCGCGCCGTGGTGGCCGCCGAGGGCGATCTCGCCGAAGCGGGATACGAGCCGTTCCGCTCGGCCTTCGAGACATCGACCGGGCGGCGGAGCACGATTTCTAAGGCGGAATTCGCCGAGATCGTCTCCGCCGAGCATTTCGTCGCTGTCCGCGACCGGTTCGGCGGCCCCGCGCCTTCGGCCATGGCGGAGGCGATCGCCCATTACCGCGCCTGCGCGAAATCCTTTACCCGAAACGCCCAAGCAGAAGCCGCGCGCGAAGCGGCCGCTGCCGCCGAACTCGACGAACGCTTCGGCGAACTTCTGGAGATCGTCTGATGGCGACAATCGAACTTACCAATCTGGTCAAGTCCTACGGCAGGGCGGAGATCATCCACGGGATCGATCTGAGGATCGAGGACGGGGAATTCGTCGTCTTCGTCGGGCCGTCGGGCTGCGGCAAGTCGACCACCCTGCGGATGATCGCCGGGCTGGAGGACATCTCCGGCGGCGAGATCCGTATCGGCGGCCAGGTGGTCAACGAGATGGCGCCCAAACAGCGGAACATCGCCATGGTGTTCCAGAATTACGCGATCTATCCGCATATCACGGTACGCCAGAACATCGCTTTTGGCCTGTATACCTCGAAGCTGGATGCGGCGCAGAAGGCCGCCAAGGTCGAAGAGGCGGCGCGGACCCTTGATCTGACGCCTCTGCTCGACCGCCGGCCCGCCGCGCTGTCGGGCGGCCAGCGTCAGCGCGTCGCCATGGGCCGGGCGATGGTGCGCGATCCGGCCGCCTTCCTGTTCGACGAACCGCTGTCCAACCTCGACGCGCAGCTGCGCGCCCAGATGCGCATCGAGATCAAGGCCCTGCACCAGCGGCTGGGGACGACCATCGCCTACGTCACGCACGATCAAGTAGAGGCGATGACAATGGCCGACCGCATCGTCGTCATGCGCGATGGCCTGATCCTGCAGGCGGGTGCGCCGATGGACATCTACGACCACCCGGTGGATGTGTTCACCGCCCGCTTCATCGGCACTCCGTCGATGAACATCCTGCCCGTCCGCGAGGAAGGCGGCCGCTTGGTACCGACCGAGTCCGGCGCGGCCTACCTGGCCGGCCTGCGGCCCCACGATCTGCTGGTCAGCGAGGGCGCCGACGATGAAGAGGCCGGCCTTGCACTGAAAGGCCGGGTCACCGCAGTCGAACCCCTTGGCCCGGAGACCCTCGTCCACTTCCGGGTGCACGGGCAATCGGCCATTGCCACGGCGCCGGCTCACCTTGTGCCGGCCATCGGTTCGGAGGTGACGGCGCGAACGCAGGCCGATAAGGTCCACCTGTTCGACCCGGCCACGGAAAAGGCGGTGGGACGCCGCTGATGGCTGGATACCTCGACGAAAAAACGGCGGCCGCCGTGCCGCCTCGGTCCGCCGCGCGCCAAGCCCTGGTGACGGCCCTGCGCGGCGACGGGACGATTCTCCCCGCGGAGAGCCGGCTCAGGCCCGAGAGCATCCGCCTGTTCGGCTCGGATATCGGGGGCACCAAGGCGCAATCGATCGTCACCGATCTCGCGGGAAATGTGCTGGCCGAGATCAAGGAACCGACCGCGCCGGAAGGCGGAATGGTGGTCATCGACCAGATTGCCTGTCATTTCCGCCGCCTGGTGGCGGAAATCCCGGCCGGGCCTCCGCCGATGGCCGCCGGGGTCGGATTGCCGGGATCGGTCCACCCGTACACCGGCCGCCTCCATCGCCTTCCGAATATCGACGGACTGGCCGGAAAGGATGTCCGCCATGTGCTGGCCGAACGCCTGGGCGTGCCGGTGGCGGTCGAGAACGATGTGAACATGGCGGCCCTCGGCGAAGGCTGGCGTGGGCTCGGCCGGGGTTGCGGAAATTTCGTCTTCGTCGCGTTGGGGACCGGAATCGGAATGGGAACGGTCATCGGCGGCCGGCTTTTGCGCGGCGCACAGGGGGCGGCCGGCGAGATCGCTTCCCTGCCCATCGGCGCGGACCCGTTCGACCCCGCGACCTTCGCCTCCGGCGCGCTCGAAAGCGTCATCTCCAGCCAGGCCCTGATGGAGAGTTACGGTGCCGACGGCGGACGCGGCGGGAAAACCCTGCGCGAGGTGTTCCAGACCGGGATGGCCGATTCGGCGTTCGACGGTCTCCTGGAGCGCGTGGCGCGGCTGTTGGCCCAGGCGATCCTGGCCGTGGTCGCCGTGGTCGATCCCGAGCTGGTGATTTTCGGCGGCGGCATCGGGTCGCAGCCGGAACTATTGGAACGGACGCGCGGTCATTTGGCGCGATGCCTCACGGAACCGCCCGAGTGCCGGATCAGTGCGCTGGGCAACCGTGCCGGCGTCGTCGGCGCGGCCCGGGCGGCCCGCGGCGCGTTGGCGGATGCCCTTGCCGGGGGGCACGGGAAAGGGATGGCGAATGAATGACGTTCGTTCAGGCCCGGCGACCGGGGCCGACATCTCCCCCCGGTTGCGGGTCTTGTCCTCGCCGGAAGCCGTGGCGGACGAGGCGGCCGAGCGCCTGACCAATGCATTGAAGGCGCCCGCGCCGGTTCTGGGACTGGCCACCGGCCGCACGCCCCTGCAGGCTTACGGGCTTCTGGTGGGGAAGGTTCGCGCGGGGGAAGCGTCGTTCCGCGACGCGACGACTTTCAATCTCGATGAGTATCGCGGGCTTGCCGCGGAGCATCCGGCGAGCTTCCACAGCTACATGTGGCGGGAACTGTTCGGCAAGGTCGATATGGCTCCGGAACGCGCCCATATCCCGCCCGGCTTGGCGGAC
>Ga0207799_100401_pt1 | contig 17832 bp, 20 predicted proteins | sample TtanPargueraPR_4_FD_187742 | JGI IMG/M metagenome (GOLD analysis project Ga0207799, IMG submission 187742) | Aerobic enrichment media microbial communities from Bioluminiscent Bay, La Parguera, Puerto Rico - Tt and M2 (SPAdes) | ecosystem: Environmental > Aquatic > Marine > Unclassified ...
CCCGCCGATGTCTCGCAGGCGATTCGCGATCGCTTCGCTGTCGAAGTCCATGTGGACGGAATCGCGGGCCCGGGCGTGGGCGGCCTGGAAGTCCAACAGGTGCCGTGTCGGCAGGGCATCACCCGTTCGTCCCAGGGCGATACGGGCGGAGGTGTGGCGTCTCAGAATCTGCCAGGGATCGTCCATCTCAGGCGCCTCCGCTCCAGGCGAGGAGGGCCTGCGGGCCGGTTCCCTCGACGCGTGGGCGTACACGTCCCTCGGCGTCTAGGATTTCCACGCGGCGCAGCCACTCCTCGAATTCCGGGGCCGGTTTCAGGCCGAGCGCGGCGCGCAGATACAAGGCGTCGTGGAAGCTGGTGCTTTGGTAGTTGAGCATGATGTCGTCGGCGCCCGGGACGCCCATGACGAAATTCACCCCGGCGACCCCCAATAGCGTCAGCAGGCTGTCCATGTCGTCCTGGTCGGCCTCGGCATGGTTGGTGTAGCAGACATCCACCCCCATCGGTACACCGAGCAGCTTGCCGCAGAAATGGTCTTCGAGCCCGGCACGGGTAATCTGCTTGCCGTCGAACAGGTACTCGGGCCCGATGAAGCCGACGACGGTGTTCACCAAAAGCGGCGAAAAGGCCCGGGCCACGGCATAGGCACGGGCCTCGACCGTCTGCTGATCGACCCCTTCATGGGCGTCCGCCGAGAGCGCCGCGCCCTGGCCGGTTTCGAAATACATGACGTTGGTGCCGACCGTTCCCCGCTTGAGGGACAGCGCGGCGTCGCGGGCCTCGGCGAGCAGGGCCAGGTTGATTCCGAAGCTTTCGTTTGCCGCCTCGGTTCCGGCGATGGACTGAAACACCAGATCGACCGGCGCGCCTTTGCCGATAACGTCCAGCGCGGTGGTCACATGCGCCAGAACGCAGGACTGTGTCGGGATATCCAGCCGCTCGCGCGCGTCGTCGATAAGTTGGAGGAGTTGGATCATCACGGCCGGGCTGTCGGTTGCCGGATTGATGCCGATGACCGCGTCGCCGCAACCATACATCAGGCCATCGAGAATGGAGGCGGCGATACCCGCCGGATCGTCCGTGGGATGATTCGGTTGTAAACGTACGGCGAGCCGCCCCTCCAGACCGATGGTGTTGCGGAAGGCGGTGAGCACGCGGCATTTGCGCGCGACCGCGATCAGATCCTGGTTGCGCATCAGCTTGCTGACCGCGGCGACCATCTCGGGCGTGAGACCGGGGGAGAGGGCGGCGAGCACTTCCGGTGTGGCGGCATCGGAAAGAAGCCAGTCGCGGAATTCACCGACAGTCATTGCCGAAACGGGGGTGAACGCCGCTGCGCCATGGGTATCCATGATGAGGCGTGTCACTTCGTCGCGCTCGTAGGGGATGACGGCCACGTCCAGGAATTGCCGGAGCGGGGTGTCGGCCAGGGCAAAGCGCGCCGCAACCCTTTCCTCGTCGCAAGAGGCGGACAGTCCGGCCAATGCGTCGCCCGAACGCGCCGGGCTGGCCTTGGCGAGAAGTGTCTTCAGGTCGGGAAAACGGAACCTGGTTCCGCCAACCGTCGTGGTGCCGGACATGTAGGGGTTTCCTTCAGGTGAGAATAGGGCGCATCTCCGCGTTGAGCCGGGCGCCCCGCCTGTCGGATTAGACTATCAGTCCCGTCGCCTTGTCTCCAATGGTAATCCCCGCCAGGTAAGGAAGAATGCGCCGGGAGCCGTTGAAGGCCCCCGGCGCGCGAGGATGTTGCTTTCAGCGTTATTGGCAGGGAGGCCGATCAGTAGAGATTGGCCGGCTTGAAGGACTTCAGAACCTTCACGTCCTCATCCGTATAAGGGAATTCCCAGGTGCCGCTGGCCCGGTCATAGGCGTTTTGCACGTAGGGGAAGGCATAGGCGTCTTGCCCGCTGTAACCGGCGGTCGGCTGAGCGATCACAGCCGACAATTGCCCCTTCCGGGAGAAGACCAGATCCGTGACGATCCCATAGGCTTCCCGGTTATCGAGCGCCACGAAGGTTCGAACGAGTTCCGTGGCCCGGTAGCTGTTCTCGGCCAGTTTCCTGTCGAGCTTTTCGCCATCGAAGACGGTATAGGCATCGACGTTGTCGGCCGAAATCGGAACCGCGAGATAATCCCGGTCCGGCGCCATATCGACTTCCGACCAAGGGACGCGGAAGTGATTGTCGCCGACATCCAGAAAACCGCCCGATTCCACGATGGCGCTTTTCAATTGCCCGTCGGAACCGAGAACCAGGTTGTGGATCTCTCCGAGTTGCTCGCCGTCGGTGCCCCGTACTTCGGCATCGATGATCTTTGATGCCGTCCAGCCGTCCCGGACATCGCCGTAATTCCAGGTGCTCAGATCAGGGGCGTCACTGTTCGCGGCCATTGCGCTCGAGGCGACGACGACAGCGGCGGTAACGGCTCCGATACAAGCATAAAGCGGATTCCGTTGCGTATGCATGCGATCTCCTTGTTTCTGTTTCGGAGGCCTCTCTTTCTAAACCAGCGGGCCGCACCTGCCATTCAACTAGGTTAATGCGGTAACACCGGCGAACTTTCAGGCTTGAACCTCCTATTTTTAAGAAGAAGAGAGTTTTCATGGAGCTGGATCCGGCAAATCTTCCGCTGGCCTGGAGCGTGGTGATTTTTGCGGTGTCGGCCCTGGTAATCGTTTTTGCCGGACGGTCCATGGCAGGGGTGGCGGATCGTCTGGCCGATAGGACCGGTTTGGGTGAAGCGGTTACGGGAGCCGTCCTGGTGGGCGCCGCGACATCGTTGCCGGGTTGCGTCGTTTCCATCGATGCCGCCTGGAACGGCCATGCCAGCCTGGCCGTCAGCAACGGGTTCGGCGGGATCGCCGCGCAAACGGCCTTTTTGGCCGTTGCGGACATGGCCTATCGGCGCGTCAATCTCGAACATGCCGCCGCGGCTCCTGAGAATCTGATACAGGCGGCGCTGCTCGTTACGCTGCTCGGGATCGTGCTCGTGGTGGCGAACACGGCGCCTATCGATGTCCTGGGTGTCAATCCCGCCTCCGTCCTGCTGTTGCTCGCTTACCTTTTGGGCGTGCGTCTGACTGCTTCGGCCTACGCATCCCCGATGTGGCACCCCGAGCGAACGCAGGAAACCCGAGAGGATCAGCCGGAAGCCGCGACGGGGGACGATTCCGGAATCTCGGCCATGTTTCTGAGGTTTGCCCTGCTGGGGATCGTTCTTGGGGTCGGCGGCTATGCGGTGGGGAAATCCGCGGTCGGGATCGCTTCGCATACCGGATTGTCGGAAACAGTCGTCGGCACCCTGTTCACCGCCGTGGCCACCTCTCTGCCGGAACTCGTTATTGCCGTGGCGGCGGTCCGGCGGCAGGCGCTTACCTTGGCGGTCGGAGATATTTTCGGAGGGAACTGTTTCGACGTGCTGTTCGTCGCGTTGTCGGATGTCGCCTATCGGGACGGCTCCATCTATCACGCGATCGGCGCAGAGGACCGGTTCGTCATCGCGGTTACGGTCCTGATGACCGGGATTCTGCTCCTCGGTCTGGTCCGGCGCGAGAAACATGGATTGGCAAACATCGGCTTTGAGAGCGTGCTGATGCTGGCGGCTTATATCGGGGGCGTTGCGTTGCTGACCTTAACGGGGGGATGAGCACAAAAAACTTTCTTCCCCGAACGTTCTCCGGGAAAGGGAACCTCTTAATTGAAAGCGAATCTGGGCGGCAGCGCCGCCCAGAAGCTATTCCTCGGTTTCGACCGGCGTGCCGTCCAGCTTGACGATCACGGCCGTGGGCTTGGGCTCATGGGGGAGAAGTTCGGTCTTCTCGTCGTCGGCCCAGGATGCCACGACCATCGCCTTGGCCATTTCATTGCCGGTATCGGATTGCCCCATGGGCTCCCAGACGCAGAGGCCATCCGGGGCCATATAGAACGTATGATCCCCGAAAGCGCTCTTGAGGTCCGGAACGACCGGATGGTTGTCCGGAACCGGATCCGCTCCCGTCTGATCGAACACCTGGGCGACTTGCTGGGCGCTGAGTCTCATTTCGACCCTCCTTCCGTGCCGTTGGTCAACTTCACCATTTGAAGATCGAAGAAAATCCGACCTCGCGATAACGGTAAGCCAGGTTTCGATGCGGCGAATTAACCTGGGTTAATGTCGCGACTTGATGGCCTCCAGCAGGGTGCCGGCCGGCGGTGTGTCCTGGTCCAGATAGGCGGGTTCGAAATCGGCCGCTTCCGAGAGGAGTTCAGGATTTTCGATGATAATCCAACGGGTCTGCGGATTGAGACGGATCAGCCCCTGCTGGCGGAGGCGGCGAAGGGTCCTGTTGACATGGACGATGCTTAGCCCGAGCGTATCGGCCAGGATTTCCTGGGTCAGGGGCATTTCGAAATCCTTCTCGCCGGCCAGTCGGACGAGTTGCAGCCTCCGCAGTAGTTCCATAAGCAGATGGGCCATTCGCTCGTAGGCGGAACGTCGCCCCAGCCGTACGACATGTTCGGCCAATACGGAGTACTCCCGGATGATCGACCATACGATGGCCATGCCCAGCCGCGGATGGTCCCGGAGAATGGTTACGAATTTTTCGCCGGGAATGCGGTATAGGACGCAATCGGTGAGCGTTTCCACGGAATCGTCCGCGACGTCGAACAGCGTGGCGCGAAGGCCAAAGAAATCGCCTGGAATGACGAAATTCAAAATCTGCCTTCTGCCATCAGGCAGCAGTTTGTACCGGTTCGCCCAGCCCTTGGCCAAAACATAGAGATTTTGGCTGGGATCACCTTCCGTCACGATGTTTCGGAGACCCTCTACCTGAATTTGGTCGGATAACATGTCGTCGAGGATTTCCAGGTGTTTGCCGTCCAATTGGACGAAAATCCCGAGTTTCCTGACGACGTGTTCACAAATGCCGGACTCGGACGGAAGAGGATTCCGCATTTCTCTCTCCTTGACGGGGCCGGGCGGCCGCTTGGCTTGCTACTGATACGAGAACCTTTCGTGCAGCAGGTTGGACCATAGAATTTGGGCGTTAATTTGTCAGGCTCGTCCCCTCTGTCTTTTTTAACATAGTTTAATGCCCCGCCTCCGAAAACCGGACATCGTTGGGGGTCAACGGTTCAACGAAGATCAAACATTTTTCGAGCAGAGGAATCGTGTCTACGTTCGACGAAAATGCAACCGGTTTGGCTGCCTTGTCCGTTTGCGAAACCATTCTTCTGACGCTTGTCGAGGAGGAGCTGGTCGACCGGGACAGGGTTCAACTGATGCTGGAGGATGCTCTCGAGGCCCACTTGGCCGTGAATGAGGGAGAAGACCAGGCGCTTCATAAAAAGGCCGCAATGCTGGTCGAGGATGTGATCGTCAGCCTGAACGCCGTCCGGCGAAACGACAGAGGGATCAAACCCTTGCTCGTCCGGAAATTGGCCCTCGCCGGGAACCATGAAGAGGATTAGCCGTTATTAGGCCGGTCCAGTCCTCTTGCCCTCGTTTTCCAACTGGAGAGCCCTGATGCAGATAACCGACCGTGAGGACTATCGCCGCGCGCTGCACCGTCTTGCCGAGTTGCTGAATGGCGGTGCCAGCGCGGAGACCAATGCGGAAGTGGCGAAGCTGGAAGGGGAGGTGGCGAAGTACGTGGTGAAGTACGGCCAGCCCGATGTCAGTCCCGGAGGACCGACGAACAACAGTTGACGCCGGTCAACTCGTAAGTCCGCTATCCCACGAAAACCAAAATGACAACAAGACCGACGACGGAAATCGCCAGCAGTCCGGGTAGCAGGTAGCGGTCCCGTACGAGCTTTTGGCCGCTACGGGCCTCTTCGGGGCTTTTTTCAATGGTCATCATGACTCCTTTCGCCAGCCTATCGAGGCGGCGGAATGATCGGCGGTTCCTTCACCGGAACCTCGGGATTCGGCCCTGGTGAGGGAAACGGGTCCTCCGCCGGCGGCAATTCGATCGGATTGTCCGGCTCCGGTCCGGGGGGCGTTTCCGGCGGTGGATCGGGAATCCACTCGGGATCCGGGGGCGGTACGGCGGGATCCTGTTCCGGTGTCGACGGAGGCCCGGGATCCTGCATGTATAGGGGCTGTCTATATCCTGTCGTGCGCTTCATTCTCTCCTCGGACTGATCTCGGGATCGGCGAGGGAAAATCCCTATGGCACGGATGAGTCTAAGCCGAGAGATCGAGCGGCGCTTTAACCTGAGTTTAGTGGTGAGTCGTCAGGCCTTTTGCGCCTTAACACAGTTGAAAGCGCGTAGGGGGCCGGAGGGTTAGCCTTCGAGGATAGCTGGCAAAAATGAAAGGTCGTTATGGAGCTTTTTTTGGAAACGATTCTGACCTCACCCGTTTTCCTCGTGGTCTGGGGCGTGGCGGCCCTTGTCTCCGTGTTCATCCTTGTTCGTGATCTGAGCCGCAACAATCCGCAGATCGCCGGATTGATGAAGTGGGTGTGGGTTTTCACGGTGGCCTATTCGGGACCGATCGGGCTCGCGGTCTACTATTATTCGGGCCGCAAGCAGATTTCCCATGATTCCCTGTGGCGTCGGGGCTTTCGCTCCGTCGCCCATTGCTATTCCGGTTGCGGGGCAGGGGAGATCGCGGGAATCTTCATCACGGTGGGCCTGCTGGGCCTGGGCAACTTCTGGGTCGTCGGGATCACCTTTGCCCTGGCTTATGTCGCCGGTTTCGCGCTGACCGTCGGCCCGCTGATGCAGGAAGGCGTGGCGTTCCCGACGGCCATGCGGGATGCCTTCTACAGCGAAACCGCCAGCATCACGGTCATGGAAGTCGTGGCGCTTGGCGTCGACCTATGGTTGGCCGGGAACGCCGGAATGGGCGATCCGATTTTTTGGTCGTCGCTGGTGTTCTCGCTGAGCATGGGGCTGCTTGCCGCCTACCCGGTCAACGTTCTGCTGATCCATTTCGGCGTGAAAGAGGGGATGCACAGCCCGAAAGACGGGCATCATGCCCACGGGCATTGCTGATCAAGATTGGCCGCGCTCGAGGATCCGTTCCGCACTGTCGTTCCAGACGTCCCAGCGGACAACCTTGTCGTCCTTAAGCAGGAAGCGGTCGATATAGCGGGTTCCCTCGAACGGCGTGCCGTCGGGCCATTCGCCGTAAAGCGTTCCCATGCTGTAGACCACCGTGCCTTCCGGCGTTTCGGCGATGTCGTAGGTGCCGTAGCGCTTTTTGACCCATTTGTAGCGGGCGCCGTTGTACGTCGCGATCTCGCTGGGATGCGAGAACTTAACGCCGCCGGTAAAAGTGATGGTCAATCCGGCGGCCAGATACGTCGCCGCGGTTTCCGGATCGGGTACCATGGTCGCATCGAGCAGCGCCTCGACAATAGCCGCCGGGCGGGGAAGGTCGGTCATTCTCTGAGTCCTTACTTACATGATGCCCGAGGGGCCGCGGCGGAGGTATTCACCATAACCGTCCTCGCTGAGCCACTGATCACCGTCGACAATCATTCGGCCGCGCAGGAAGACCTTGGCGATTTTGCAATGGGCGTCGTGTCCCTCGAACAGGGAGTAATCCATCCGGCCGTGGCCCGCCTTGGCGGAAATCTTCCAATCGCTGTTCGGGTCGATGACGACAATGTCGGCATCCGATCCGACGGCGATGGTTCCCTTGCGTGGATAAAGGCCGAACAGTTTGGCGGGGGCTGTCGCCGTCACGTCGACAAACCGGTTCAGCGAGAAACCCCGTTCCCGCATGCCATCGAACATCACGACCATGCGTTCCTCGATGCCCGGGCCACCGTTCGGCACCTTATGGAAGCCCGCCTCCCTACCAATCTGCTTCGACATGGTGATCCCGTAGACGTCTTCATAGGTGAACGGGCAATGGTCGGTGCCGACGACGTCGAGAACGCCGGAGTGCAGGCCCTTCCAAAGCACGTCGCCGTGTCCGGCCTCGCGCAGTGGCGGGCTCAGGATGGCCTTGGCGCCCTCGAAACCGGGCTTGTCGTATTCGTCGGCGGTAAAGAACAGGTAATGCGGGCAGGTCTCGGCATGGACGGTGGTCAAGCCGCGATCCTTCCCGGCGGCGACGGCCTCGACTGCTTCCTGCGCGCTGACATGCACGATGTAGACCGGCGCGCCGACCGTCTCGGCGATGCGGATGACCCGGTTGGTCGCCTCGCCCTCGGCCAGGGACGGGCGGGTGAGGGCGTGGTATTTCGGCGCCAAGTTTCCGGCCGCGACGGCCTTGCCGACGAGGTTCTGGATGACGTAGCCGTTTTCGCAATGGACGCTGACCTGGGCATTGTGCTCGGCGGCGATCTGCATGACGTCCATCAGGACACCATCGTCGACCATTAGCGATCCCGGATAGGCGGTGAACACCTTGAAACTGGTAATTCCCTCGCGCTCGATCAGGCTCGGCAGTTCCGCCAGGATCTGCTCGTTGGCATCGCAAATGATGATATGAGCGCCCATGTCGACGGTGGCGCAGGCCGCCCGCCGGTGCCAGTCGTCGACACTTTCGGCAAGGCTGGCGCCTTTGATCTGGTTGCAGAAATCGACGACGGTCGTCGTTCCGCCGAAGGCCGCGGCCTTACCGCCGGTCGCGAAGGTATCGACGGTGTGCGCGCCGCCGGAATCGGAATCCAGATGAGTGTGAACGTCGACCCCGCCCGGAACCAGAAAGCAACCGCCGGCGTCGTGGATCTCGGTATCCGCGCCGACGGAGAGATTTCGGCCGATGGCAACCACCTTGTTTCCGTCGATGAGGACATCGCCCTCCACCGTATCGGAAGCCGTGACGATTTTGCCGTTCTTGATGAGGGTGCTCACCTTGTCCTCCGTTCAACCCAATTCAAATGTCGTAACGCCGTAGACCCGGTCCACCGGCACGCCCGGATCGCCCTTGGTGTACATGCGCGCGGTTTCGAAAACCGGCTCCATGCCATGCCGTTCGACCAAGGCGAGTGCGGCCTGGTTCGGCCGGGGCACATCCAAATAGATGGGAGCACCCGGAACCGAGGAAATCAGATCAGCGAAAATATTCTCCGCGATGTCGGCCGTATCGGCGAAGAGCGGTCCGACCTTATGGCCGCTGCGGCAAGGACGGATGACGCCGTAGCCACGCAACTTTCCCCCTTCGACGATGCCCAGCGCCTTGCCGCCCCTCGGCAGGATCCATGCTTTCAGGAAGGTGTCGCGGGGGGCCCGGAAAAGGGCCGAGTCGTAGGCGGACACCTGGTTGAACGGGACTTCCGAAAGGGGGACGGTGCCGCCCATGGCGCTGCCTCCGCCCGTACCCTCGTAGCGTTCGTTGGCATAGGCATACTGGTACCCGGAACGCTTGTAGTTCTCCTGCTGTGCGACGACGCCGTCCAGGCCGATGTTCCGCCCGGCCAGCCGGTCCATGCCGGCCTTCCAGATCCGGATGCCGTATCCCTTGCCCCGGAACTCGGGGCGGACGATGTAGAAGCCGAGAAAACCGAAAGCTTCTCCGTAAGCGACGACGGAGACACAGCCGACCGGCTCACCGTTGGCTTCGCCAATCAGGAACCCATCCGGATCGGCTATCCGGAAAACTTCGGCGTCATGCAATCCGGGGTTCCAGCCTTCCTGCGCGGCCCAGTCTATGGCCAGTTCGAGGTCGGCCGGCGTCATCGTCCGGATGATTAAATCGGATTCCATTCTTCTGAACTTCCCTGCACTTAAGTTTTTGTATACGCGAACGGGGCCTTGTTGCCCTTGAAGGGTTTCGGAAAGGGCTGACTATACGCTCCCGATTTGCAGGTTCCCAGTCCGAGGCCGCAGAGCGCTTCGATCAGCTTGGTCGCCGCGGCAACGCCATCGATGACGGGTACGCCGCTTTCCGCGCTCAGCCACGCGGTAAGATCGGCCATTCCAGCGCAACCGAGGATCACGGCTTCCGCTCCGTCTTCCTTGACCATTTGGCGAATGGTTCCAAGGACCTTTTCCCGGGCCCCGGAGTCCGGCTCTTCCAAGTCTAGAACGGCGATCCCTGCGGCCCGAACACTGCGCAACTCGCGCTCCGCGCCGTAGCGGGCAGCCAGAGACCGGAACGTCGGGACCGCCCGCTCGACCGTTGTAACGATGCCGAAGCCGTGGCCGACGACCGTGGCCATCTTGATGGCGGACTCCGTGATGCCGACGACCGGGCCGGTCGCGACTTCCCGTGCGGCGGAAAGTCCAGGATCGTCGGCACAGGCGATTACGTAGCCGTCGATACCTTCCTGCTCGCCCGCGCGGATGAGCGCGAGGGTGCCGGGCAGGGCATAGGCCTCGTCGTAATGCCCCTCGATGCTGACAGGGCCGTCGGCTGGGTTTACGGCCTCAATTTCGGTCCCCGGTGCGGCGACCGATTTCGCTGCCGCGCCGATCTTCTCCGTCATCGAGACGGTGGTGTTCGGATTGATGAAACGGATGCGCATGCGGGTCAAACTCCCTGGCCGGCATCCGATCCATGGCGTTTGCGGCGGCGCTGGAGGATCAGGGATGTCACCAGGCAAAGGGCGACAATGGTGAATGAGAACGCTGTCGTCAGGCTGCCGAGCGCATAGAGAACCGGCGTCGTGACGTTGGTCGTCATGCCGTAGATTTCGAGCGGCAGGGTGTTGAACGAGCCTGAGGTCATCAGGGTCCGGGCGAATTCGTCATAGGAGAGCGTGAAACCGAACAGAGCGACGCCGATCAGGCTAGGGGCGATAATCGGCAGGACGACGTAGCGGAGCGTCTGCACGGGGGAGGCGCCCAGGTCCCGGGCCGCTTCCTCGTAGGCTTTGTTGAAGCGGTTGAACACGGCGAACATGATCAGCAGGCCGAAGGGCAGGGTCCAGGTGAGGTGGGCGCCGAAAGCCGAACTGTACCAGTTGGTATCCCAGTCCAGGATGTTGAACATCAGACCGATGCCGAGGCTGATCAGGATGGATGGAACGATCAGGCTGGCGACGGAAAGATAGAAGATGAACGTCGATCCTTTGAATCGCTGGCGGAAAGCCAGGCCGGCGGCGACCGAGAGGACCACGGTCGTTACCATGACGATGAACGCCAACCGGATGGAACGCCAGAAAGACCCGCCGAAATCACCGACAGCCTGTTGTTCGAACAGATTGACGAACCAATGGGTGGAGACCCCGTTCATCGGGAAGGTCAACCCGCCGTTCGGTCCCTGGAAGGACAGGATGACGATGGTCGAGATCGGGCCGTAGAGGAACAGCAGAAACAGCGTAAAGAATGCAGCGAGGACGTAGAAGCTTACGGAGCGGCCTTCGCGGATCATGACTAAAGCTCCTTGCGCACGTCGACCACGCGCATCATGGCGGCGACCATCAGCAGAACGACCACCAGCAGGACCACCGCATTGGCGGCCGCCGCCGGATACTGCAGCAATGAAATCTCGTTGGACATGGCGACGCCGACCGAGGCGCTTTGGCCGCCGCTCATCAGCCGTACCGTGATGAAATCACCCATCACCAGTGTCACGACGAAGATCGAACCGATGGCGATGCCGGGTTTCGAAAGGGGCAGGATGACGTTGGAGATGATCTGCCAGCCGGTGGCCCCGGCGTCGAGGGCCGCCTCGATCAGGGACCGGTCGATGCGCATCATGGAATTGAAGATCGGGACCACCATGAACAGGGTGTACAGGTGGACGAAGGCGAGGATGACCGAAAAGTCCGAATACAGCAGGAATTCCAGCGGTTCGTCGACGACCCCGATACTGATCAAGGCGGAATTGAGCAGGCCGTTGCGGCCGAGAAACGGAATCCAGGAAATCATCCGGATGATGTTGGATGTCCAGAACGGGATCGTGCAAAGGACAAAAAGAACGATCTGCCATGTGGTGGTTCTGACATGGAAAGCCAGGAAATAGGCGACGGTGAACCCGATCGCAAAGGTGAAGATCCAAGTCAGGGCCGCGTATTTCAACGTATTGATATAGGTGGTCAGCGTGACGTGGGAGGTCAGCAGGTAGATGTAATTTTCAAAAATGAAATCGGGAAGAATTCGGTATTCGTCGTAGTCCCAGAAACTGACGACGACGATGGTGACGATCGGTACGACCAGGAAAAGCGCGAACACCAAGGTCAACGGCGTGACCTGAAGAAAGGGAACGGCGCGGGCGGAAAATAGGTTTCGTTTCATTGTCGTGTCCCGGGGAAGTGGGGTCTTCGGGAAGCCTGAGCCTCCCGAAGACCATCAAAGCTATCGAGGCGTCAGGCCGCGATGAACTCGTTCCATTTCCGGACCATGTACTTGTTCTCGTCCATGACCGCGTTCCAGCAGGCAACACTGCCCATGCGCTCGTAGAAGGAGCCGCCGTCGCGGACGGTGCCGGCCTTCTCCATGACCTTGCCCTCTGGGCTGAGGATATCTTCGGCGGCGGGTTTGCCTTCCATCCAGAAGGCCCACTCTTCCGGCGACATGTATTCCTTGGCGGTATCGAGGCAGGCGCTGTAGTAGCCCTGGCGATTGAGGTAGGCCCCAACCCAGCCCGACAGGTACCAGTTGATGTACTCGTAGGCGGCGTCGAGTTCGAGGCCGGACAGATGCTTGGCCAGGCCGATGCCGCCGCCCCAGGCGCGATAGCCTTCCTCGAGCGGCTGGTATTTGCAGGGGATGCCCTTGGCGCGCACGGCGGCGACGGCCGGCGACCACATGGACTGGATGACGACTTCGCCGGAAGCCATCAGGTTGACGGACTCGTCGAAGGACTTCCAGAAGGCGCGGAACTGCCCGGCCTTCTTGGCCTCGGTGAGGATCGCCATGGTCTTGTCGATCTCTTCCTTGGTCATGTTGCCCTTGTCGCCGTATTTGATCTCGCCCATGGACTCGCAGACCATCGCGGCGTCCATGATGCCGATGGCGGAGATGTTCAGGATCGACGCCTTGCCCTTGAACGCGGGATCGAGCAGATCTTTCCAGTTGGTGATCGGCCTACCGACGAGGTCGGGACGGATGCCCAGCGTATCGGCGTTGTAGATGGTCGGGATGAGGGTCATCCAGTCGGTTTCCTGGTCGGCAAACTCGACGGAGTCTTTGCCCTTGGTGAAGCCGACCGTATGCGGCGCGGTGCCCTGGGCGATCTCGGAATCCGGGGTCAGCTTGCCGGTGGTGAAGATCGGCACGATCTTGTCGTAGTACTTGATCTTCTTGGTGTCCATCGGCTGCATGTTGCCGGCCGGGAAGACCTTTTTGCAGACCCAGTATTCGATGTCGGCGATGTCGAAGGAATTCGGCTGGGTGACGGCACGCTGGGCGACCGAGTCGGAATCCAGGGCGGTCATCTGCAAGGTGATGCCCAGGTCTTCCTTACACTTGTCGGCGATCGCGTTGATGTTGGACACGCCCGTGCCAAACTGTCGCAGGGTCACGTTCTTGATGTTTTGCGCCCAGATGGACGGGAAGCCGGTGATGGCGCCCGAACCGATGGTCGCCCCGGCGGCGACCGCCGCGCTGTTCTTCAGGAACCGGCGGCGGGATGGGCTTTGCATCGATGTCGCGTTGCCTCTGATTTTCTTAGCCATAGTCAATGTCTCCTCGCGGTGTTGCTGTGGGTTTGATCGATTATTGGGCGTCCAGGATGTGAGATTCGGCCACGGTCCAACTCGCGGTCACGCGGTCGCCGACGACGATCGGGTCGGCGAAATAGGACGCCTCGTCCATGGACAGGATGAATTCCTCGGAATCTGGCGATGCGACATTGAGCCGCACCCAAGAGCCTTGATATTCGACCGACGCCATGACGCCGGTGATCTGGTTGGCGCCCTCGGTTGGATCTTTCGGGGCATCGTCCTTGGCGCGGGTCAGGGTGATCCGGTCGGACCGTACGGAGAAGGAGACGTCCCCGCCTTTCGGAAGGGGCGCTGCCTTGACCTCGAACCGGCTGCCGTAGGCCCCTTTGAGGATGGCGGTTTCTCCGGACTGTTCCTCGACCGTGCCCGACAGCACGTTGTGCCCGCCGATGAACTTGGCGACGAAGGGTGTGCGTGGCTCGTTGAAGACCGTGCGGGCGGGGCCCGCCTGTTCGATCTTTCCGTCGCTCATGACGACGACCAAATCGGCCAGGGCCATGGCTTCTTCCTGGGAGTGGGTGACGTGGACGAAGGTGATGCCCAGTTCCTTCTGCAGGCGCTTCAATTCAGAGCGCATCCGGGTGCGGAGAAACGGGTCCAGCGCGGAAAGGGGTTCGTCGAGCAGCAACACATCGGGATTGGTGATCAGCGCGCGCGCCAGCGCGACGCGCTGCTGTTGCCCGCCGGAAAGCTGATCCGGCATCCGCTGCGCATAACTGTCCATGTCGACCATGGACAGCAGGGTGGACGCCTTCTCTTGTCTTTCATCCTTACCGACGCCGCGCATTTTCAGGCTGAAACCGACATTCTCCGTGCAGTCTAAATGCGGGAAGAGAGCATAGCTTTGGAACATCATCGCCGTACCGCGCTTGGTGGGCGGCAAGTCAGTGACGTTCTGGTTGCCGATGACGATGTCACCTTCCGTGACCGATTCATGGCCCGCGATCATGCGGAGCGTTGTGGTCTTTCCACAGCCCGAGGGACCGAGAAGGCAGCAATAACTGGCAGCGGGAATTTTCAGATTTACGGAATCGACGGCGACTGTCTCGCCAAACCTTTTCGTGGCATGCACGATCTCAATCATGCCGCGGGGAGTCGGATTTTCGGCCACGCCGACTGTCTCCTCTCTGGTCAATCCGGATCCGCTGGTGGAACCGCTTGACTGGTTTTGTTTTTTCGCCGCTCAAAGGAGCAAACCGCGTGCCAGACAGGTAAGTTATTGTATTTCAATGGATTACGTTCTTTTTAAACGAATAGCGGATAAATATTGATCAATTTATGTGCAGTTGAAAATTTATGATGATTAAATGGGCGGCAGATAATTGGGGAGGGGCCGGGAAATTGCCTCCCGGATCAAAATTCCCTTGAACGATCAAGAAACCGTGTGCCGCCGATGATATAAAAATCGGAGCACCTAAATGTGCTTGGAACCGAAAATCCATAGGGGGGGCCAGATGAACGATATCATCCTGCATCACTATCCGCAGTCGCCGGTGTCCGAGAAGGTTCGCGTGGGCCTGGGTATCAAGGAATTGAGCTGGTACTCGGTGGAAATTCCCCGGTTGCCGCCGAAACCCGATCTGATGCCGTTAACCGGAGGGTACCGCCGCACCCCGGTAATGCAGGTCGGAGCCGATATCTATTGCGACAGCCAGTGCATATTGCGGGAACTGGAACATCGGTTCCCCGAGCCGACGTTCTATCCTGGCGGTGCCGCCGGACTTCCTTGGGGGATCGGCCGCTGGACCGATGATCGCTTTTTCAATTTGGCTGTACGGTTGGTTCTTGGTGCGGGCGCCGATCAGATTCCCGCCGATTTTGCGCAGGATCGGGGGCGCCTCTATTTCGGCCCGAACCATGATCTGAAACGCATTCAGGCGGATCTTCCGCATATTCTCGTACAGTTGCGGGCCCAATTCGGTTGGATCGATCAGCGCGTGGCGGGAGGGCGCTCCTTCATGCTCGGCGATCGGCCGGGGCTGCCGGATGCTCTGGCGTATTATCTGGTCTGGTTCATCCGGGGACGTTGGCAGGGCGGGCCGGAATTCCTGTCCCAGTTCCCGGCTCTCGAGGCGTGGGAGCAGCGGGTCAAGGCCCTGGGTCACGGCACGGTTTCCGAGCTGGGTTCCAAGGAGGCTTTGGAAATTGCCAGATCAAAGGCTCCGGAAACACCGGAGAAGGAGGATCCGGGGGATCCACAGCGACTGGTTCCAGGTATGACCGTTGAGGTGATCCCGGATGAAGACGGTGGCGATCCCAAAGTCCGTGGGACGGTTCGGGCCGTCGACCGGGAGACGATCGCCATTTTGCGCCATGACGACGTCGTCGGAGAGGTCTGCGTGCACTTTCCTCGCACCGGTTATCGCGTGACGGCGATCTGAAAAATAGCTGCACCGGAGCGCCCCCGGGTGTAACGGTAGAGGGAACCTAGATCGTTGCAGGGAGAGAGCATTTCATGAAATTCATTCGGAAGCGGATTCTGGACGGAGACCTCATGTTCGGAATCGCCGCGCAGTTGGGATCGAGCCTGACCGTGGAAATCATCAGCCGGGCGGGCTTCGATTGGACCTGGGTCGATACGGAGCACGGCTCCGGCGATTACAGCGAACTCATCCATCAGGTCCAGGTCGCCCGTTTGGGCGACGCGCCGGCGATCATCCGGCTTCCGACGAACGATCCCATCCGGTTCAAACGGGCGTTGGACCTCGGCGCCGCGGGGATCATGATCCCCTACGTCAACACGGCGGCCGAGGCGGAGCAGGCGGCGCGTTCCATGCGCTACCAACCCGAAGGGCTTCGGGGAATCGCGTCGTCGCCCCCGGTTTGCGGGTTCGGTCTGGACTTCGATGCCTATTACGGCGTGGCCAACGACAGTCTTGTCTGCATGGTGCAGATCGAGACGGCGGAGGGCGTTGCCAACGCCGAGGAAATCGCAGCCGTTCCCGGTGTCGATGTCCTGTTCGTCGGGCCGATGGACTTGAGCGTCAACATGGGGATCATCAAGCAGTTCAAGAATCCCGAATTCGAGGCGAACCTGGACCGTGTGGTCGCGGCCTGCCGGAAGCACGGCAAGGCGGCCGGTATTCTGGCACCCAACCTCGACTTCCTGTCGTCCTGGAAGAAGAAGGGCTTTACGGTCTTCGTGGTCGGCTCCGACAGCACCAGTCTGGCGAAGCTTCTGCTGGATTTGAACGCCGAATGCCATGAGCGCACGAAATAACTGACAACTAGGCCTCGATCAGTTTTCGAAGGCAGTCGAAAACCGGCCGGGTGAATATCTGGCTGGTTTTTGATGGAAGTTTTCGCCGCCAGTTGGGGTGCTGGTCGATCGTTCCCGGCATGTTGGCTTGCTCCTCGACTCCCAGCAGATCCTCGATTTGTAGGGAGACGAGCAGGCAAGGCGTCTTGGCGAGAGTCTTGATGACGGCAGCTACGAGCGCGTCATGTTCCAACTCATTGGGGGCTTGGTCGGGCAGATCTCCATACAGGCTCAGGAATTCGCGCAATCGTCTCCTGTCCACCCGCCTGTCCTCCCGGGCGCCCTCCTCGGCGTCCTGCGACGAGAAAAGTTTCAGACGGGCCTTCTCGTCGAGGTCCCGGCCCAGCCAGTATCCGGCCAGGGTCGGGAGATCGTGTGTGGATGCCGTTGCCAGGGCCTGGTTCGGGTAGCGGTCGGGTTCCATGAAGGCGCCGTCGTCCTTCCGCTCGAAATAAAGGACGCGATAGGACAAGACGCCTGATCCGGCCAAGTATTCACGGAAATTATGCGGCACCGTTCCCAAGTCCTCGCCGACGACGATGCATTGATTTCGCTGGCTTTCCAGGCGGACAATGGCCATCAGGTCGTCAAGGGGATAGCGGACATAGGCGCCGTCCACGGCCGACTTCCCGGGAGGAATCCAGAACAGGCGGGCGAGGCTCATTACATGGTCCAGCCGGATCGCTCCGAAATGTCGCATGCTGGCCCGCAGCATGGAAATGAAAGGGGCGTATCCCCGGTGCCGGAGAGCCCGGGGATCGAAGGGCGGGAAGCCCCAGTCCTGGCCCAATTGATTGAAAGCGTCCGGCGGCGCGCCGACGCGGACTCCGAAACAGAGACTGTCCTGAACGGCCCATGCCTCGCCCCCATGCGCGGCCGTTCCAAGGGCAATGTCTCCATAAAGGCCGACCTGCATGCCAAAGGAGGCGCAGGCATTTTCGGCTGACCTCAATTGCCGTTCGGCCTCCCACTGCAGGTATTGGAAGAACTCGATGCGGGAATGGTGAGATTTGGCGAAT
>Ga0207799_100402_pt1 | contig 17828 bp, 17 predicted proteins | sample TtanPargueraPR_4_FD_187742 | JGI IMG/M metagenome (GOLD analysis project Ga0207799, IMG submission 187742) | Aerobic enrichment media microbial communities from Bioluminiscent Bay, La Parguera, Puerto Rico - Tt and M2 (SPAdes) | ecosystem: Environmental > Aquatic > Marine > Unclassified ...
GGGGGGGGGGGGAAGGAGGAAGGGAGCGCGTCTTGTTCCGGCCACCGGAAGGGATCGTCAGGTCACATCTGCGGCGCTTGTTTCGCCGCGTTTGGCCGGGAGGCGGTTATCTCCGTATTTCCAAGCGGGGCGAGCGATGGGGATCAGTCGAGCGCCACTCAGCATGGTGAAAACCGTCTCCTCGGCAGCAACAGCGTCTTGGGGAAAACGCAGTTCTGGTCCAGCAACCGGCGTGCCAAACTCGGGAACCGCGGAATTCCGGCTGTTCCGGTTTCTCGAGACTGCCAACGAATCGCATTTTCCGGAGAGCGGATGGAAATCTCTCCCAGATTGCGATGCAGGTTGCGGAGGAGGGTGTAGTTTTCGCGCCGAAGGAGAGTCCCGTAACGAAAACGGCCCGGCGGTTCCGCCGGGCCGGGAACACCGCCGTTCGGGGGGAGCGTATCAGATGCCGCAGCGGACAGCGGCGGCTTCGATGGCGTTCTTGTCCTTGGCGCGGGTCCAAAGCACGAGGTCGAGCCCGGCGATCATGTGGCCGCCGAGGGCGGCGTTGAGCGCCTCGGCCATTTCCTTCTTCATCTTGCGGAGCTTGCGGCCGGCATTTCCGGCCATGGGCAACGGTTCGCGGTGGAGGATCTGGACGAAGGTGTCCATGATCCGCGGCGACAGCCAGCAGACCTGTTGGGCCTGCGCCGCGTCGGCGAGGACCAGGACGGGAGTCACCGGAGCCGCCGTCACCCGGCCGCCGTCCTTTTCGACCGGCGCCATGAACGGCGCCAGTTCCACCCGCGCCACGCCGTCGGGCCGTTCCTCGTTGCCCGAGGAAGCGGCGTTCGAGGGGCCGCTCAGGAACAACAGGGCAAGCGCAGCGCCGATGAAGGGAAACCGAACCAGACGACCCATGTGCAATCTCCAAACCGAAGGGGGTGTTCGGCGCAGTTGTTGGCAAGGCGCGTGCCAACCGCGGGGAGATGGCGAAAAGTCCGGTTTTCCAGGATTCCGGGACAATGGGCCCGCCCGCCATCGGCCGTAAACCGGGGGCCGATTTTCAGATCGCGATGCAGGCTGCGAGCCGCGGCCGCCAACCGGAACGGGCTATTTGACGTTGCAGGCCTTGGAAATGGCGCCGTAGGCGGCGGTGAAACCGCTGAGCGAATAGGTGTCGGTGGTCAGCGTGCCGCGCGACGAGGTGCCCTTGACGATCATCGTGCCGCCGAGCCGCATCGCGGAGACCAGGGCGCGGTCGGTCTTGGCGTCGCGGGCCCAGGCGAAGCCTCCATCGGTGAACAGCTTGAACGGTTTGCCGCTGTCGATCCGGGCCTCGACCTCGCTGCCTTCCTTGTAGGTGTAGCCGGCGCGGATGCTGACCTCGCCGACGGTCTTCTCCGACGGGCGATGGGTGATCATCACATAGGTGTCGCCGCGCACCGTATAGTCGCCCTCCGCCTTCTGCGGCAGACTGGCCATGTAGCATAGCGGCTTGCCGTTTTCCTTCTCGGAAAAGGCGCTCCAGTCTTCGAAGTTGTCGATGAAGCCCTGACTCTGGGCCGTGGCGGCGCCCGCGCCCGCGAGGACCAGGGCGGCGGCGAAGGCGATCTTGATGGCTTTCCTCTTCATACGTCATTGATACTCATGTCGGTTGGCCTTGCCAAGGGGGGACCGAGAACGAAGCCTTTCTCTTCCCGATCCGGTTGACCTTTTCGCGGTGGTGGTCTATCCAGCGCGACAGGTTCCAGACGCCTGCCGCTCGCGGATCTTTGGGTCATGGCGAAGCTCTGGTTTGGATATCCCGTTTCCTCCTTGCATTTCGCACGGATGGCAATGCGAGCCCCCTCTCCTTTCCGGACCCGGTCCGGACGATCGCGGAATGCCGAAAGAAGGAGACCGGGATGTCGAGCATCGACACGACCCCGAACACGTTCATCCAGGGCCCGCTTGGTGCCCTTTTCGCAAAGACGGCATTGCCGATCATCTTCGTGATGAGCATGAACGGCCTGCTGGCCGTGGTCGACGCGCTGTTCCTCGGCCTTTTCGTCGGCTCCGAGGCGGTCGGCGCGGTGACCCTGATGTTCCCCGCCTACATGCTGATCGTCGCCTTGGCGGCCCTGGTGGCGAGCGGCATGTCGAGCCAGCTTGCCCGGCATCTGGGCGGACGGCGTTTCGACGCGGCCCGGGCGGTCTTCGCCGGGGCGCACGGCTTGGCGATCGCGGTTGCCGGCGGACTGATCCTGCTGTTTCTGATCTTCGGGCGGCAAGCGGTCCTGGCCGCCGCCGACGGCTCGGCGGCTCTGGCCGGGATGGGCCACACCTATCTGGCCATCACCGTATTCTTCTCGCCGCTGATCTTCGTGCTGTCGGTCCATTCGGACGCCCTGCGCAACGAGGGGCGGGCCGGCCTGATGGCGGCGATGAGCCTGCTCGTCTCGCTCGCCAACATCGGGTTCGACTATGTGCTGATCGGCCTGATGGGGCTCGGCGTCGCCGGGTCCGCCTACGGGACGGCGCTCGCCCAGGCGCTGGCCCTGGCGATCGTCCTCGGGTTCCGGTTAAGAGGCGGCACACCGCTCCGGCCGGGGGACCTGTTGCGGCATAATCCGGCCGCCGGATGGGCGCGTATCCTGGCGCTCGGCGCGCCGCAGAGCCTGAACTTCATCGGCGTCGGACTGGTTTCGGCGGCGATCATCGCGGCGCTTCAAATGGCGGCGGCCGAAAGCTACGCGACGACGGTCGCGGCCTACGGTATCGTCACCCGGCTTTTGACCTTCGCCTTCCTGCCGCTCCTGGGGGTCTCGCAGGCGATGCAGTCGATCGTCGGCAACAATTTCGGCGCCGGGCATTGGCGCCGCTCCGACGAGAGCCTGAGACTGGGGCTGGCCGTCGCCCTGGTCTACTGTCTCGTGGTCGAGGCGGCGTTGGCCGGTTTCGCCCGGCCGCTCGGCCTGATGTTCGTCGACGGCGCGGACGTCGCCGGGGAGGTGGGACGGATCCTGCCGGTGATGGTGGCGATGTATTTCGCCGCCGGGCCGCTGCTGATGGTCGGGGCCTATTTCCAGGCGATCGGCGATGCCGGGCGGGCCGCCGTGCTCGGCTTGGCCAAGCCTTACGCGTTCTCGATCCCGCTGATCTTCGTACTGCCGCAGGCCTTCGGCGAGCCGGGCATCTGGCTGGCCGGCCCGGCGGCCGAGTTGCTGCTGCTCGGGCTGACGGCGGCCATTCTGGCAAGAACGGCCCGGCGCAAAGGTCTCCGTTGGGGGATGTTCAAGGCCGGGGTCTAATCGATCTTCTCGTCGATCTCCGGCACCTCGTCCGGCGGCAGCGTGCGGAAGCGTTCCACGTCCTTGCGGAACTTCGGGCCGCCCTGGACATGGTCCGGCAGGTCTTCCGTCGGGCCGCCGGGCATGACCGGGCGCGGCGCGAACCGGCCCATGCTGAGGGTGCGGTCGTACATGATCAGGGCGGCGGCGACGCCGACGTTGACGCAGAACTTCATCGGGATCTTGACCACGAAGTCGCAGCGCTCGGTCATCCCGGCCGACAGCGAGCCGCGCTCCGGCCCCAGGATGTAGGCGGCCTGGCGCGGGTGGCGGAAGCTGGGCAGTTCGACGGCGTCCTCGGTCAGTTCGACGCCGACCAGCGCGCAACGCTTGGGCAGCAGCATCGCGTCCATATGGGGGAAGGAATAGAACGGCAGGCTGCCGAGGGCGTTGGAGGTGTCGGCCAGGCGGCCCCGGTCCTGCTCGTAGACCGCCGCCACGGTGAACACGAAACTGGCGCCGAAGGCATGGGCCGTGCGGAAGATGCTGCCCACGTTCATCGCCTTGCTGATGCCTTCGACTCCGACCCCGAAATAGCCCTTCAACGGTCCGCTTCTCCTGTTTTCCTGGTCCCGAGTTCGCGTTAACCTTGGATAAAATGGCCGAACAATCAAGGAGATTGGCTTTGCGCGCCGTCGTTTGCCAGAAATGGGGAGAGCCCAAGGACCTGACCGTCGGGGACGTGCCGGCACCGGACATGCGCGAGGGCGCCGTCCGCATCAAGGTGGCCGCCGCCGGGATCAACTTCGCCGATACGGTGATGATCGCCGGACGCTATCAATGGAAGGGCCAGCCGCCGTTCATTCCCGGGCTGGAGGTCGCCGGAACAGTGATCGAGGTCGCGCCCGGCGTGACCCGCTGCAAGCCGGGCGACCGGGTGTTCGCCTCGGTCGGCCACGGCGGCTACGCCGAGGAGACGGTGGCCGACGCCCGCTTCGTCTGGCCGGTGCCGCAGGGCATGGACCTGCTGACCGCCTCGGGCTTCGCGGTGGTCTACGGCACCTCCTACATGGCGCTGACCGAGCGGGCCGGGCTCAAGGCCGGAGAGGTGCTGCTGGTCCACGGGGCGGCCGGCGGCGTCGGCCTGGCCGCCGTCGAGATCGGCAAGAAGCTGGGCGCGACGGTCATCGCCACGGCGAGCACCGCGGCCAAGCTGAAGGTCGCCGAGGAGCACGGCGCCGACCATCTGATCGACTACACCACCGAGGACGTGCGCACCCGGGTCAAGGCGATCACCGCCGGGCGCGGCGCCGACGTGATCTTCGATCCGGTCGGCGGCGCGGCGTTCGACGCATCGTTGCGCTGCATCGACTGGAACGGGCGGATCGTGATCATCGGTTTCGCCAGCGGCACCATCCCGCAGATCCCGGCCAATATCGTGCTGGTCAAGCATATCGGTATTCTCGGTTTCTCGTGGGGGACGTATAAGCTGCACCGGCCCGAGTTGGTGACGGCGGCGCTCGACGACATGCTCAAGCTGTACGGCGACGGCGCGCTGCGGCCGCGGGTGTCGATGACCTTCGAACTGGCCCATGCGACGCAGGCCCTGGAGGCGCTGCTGGGCCGTAAATCCACCGGAAAGATCGTCCTCTCCACGGGACAGTGAAGGAAAAGACAACCGAATGGCAAAGACGACGAAGACGAAGACGAAAACCGGCCGCCCGGCCGAGGGACGGGTTCGCGACCAGTACGAGGCCTATCCCTATCCGGCGCGCGACCCGCGCGACGAGGCCAAGCGGCTGATCGCCGGATCGCCCGGCCATCTGTTGGAACTCAACCATTTCGTCTTTGCCGGCCGGCGGGACTTCGGCAAGCCGTTCCGGGTGCTGGCGGCGGGGGGCGGCACCGGCGACGGGACGATCATGCTGGCCCAGCAACTGGCCGACGCCGGGTGCCCGGCGGAGATCGTCTACATCGACCTGTCCGACGCGGCGCGCGAGGTGGCGGAGGCCCGGGCCAAGGCCCGCAAGCTGAAGAACCTGAGCTTCCAGCGGCTGTCGATCCTGGACGTGCCCAAAGCCAAGCTCGGCGTCTTCGATTACATCGATTGCTGCGGCGTGCTGCACCACCTGGAGGATCCGGCCGCGGGCCTGTCGGCGCTGGCCTCGGTGCTGGCCGACGACGGCGGCATGGGCCTGATGGTCTATGGCCAGTTGGGCCGCACCGGGGTCTACCACGCCCAGGAGATGCTGCGGGCACTGAGCGGGACGGACGAAACGCCGTCGGCCCGGGTGGAGACCGCCAAAAGGCTGCTGAAACAGCTGCCGCCGAGCAACTGGCTGCGCCGCAACCCGTTCCTCGCCGACCACCTGCAGGGCGGCGACGCCGGGCTCTACGACCTGCTGCTGCACAGCCAGGACAGATCCTATCTGGTTCCCGAGGTGGCGGCGCTTGCGGCGCAGGGCGGCCTGAGGATCGCCGCCTTCGTCGAACCGACCATCTACGATCCGGCGGCCTATCTGCCGGACCCGCAACTGCTGGCCCGCCTCGAGGGGTTGGATTGGCTGGCGCGTTGCGCCTTCGCCGAGAAGCTGGCCGGCAATATGCGCAAGCACGTCTTCTATGCGGTGAAGCAAAGCCGGACGGACGAGACCGTCGCCGATCCAGCCGATATGGATGCGGTGCCGGTGTTCCGCGACGCGGCCGAGGCCGCCCTCCGCGACAAAGTCCAGCCGGGTGGCGTGTTGAGCGCCACCTTGAACGGCGTCACCTTCCGCGCCCCGATGCCGCCGCTGGCCGCGGCGATCCTCAAACGGGTCGATGGGAAGCGGACCCTGGGCGCCATCCGCAAGGAAGTCCGGGCCGATAATCCGGGCCTCGACGACGCCGGTTTCGCCGACCAGTTCGGGCGGCTCTACGCGCCGTTGAACGGCATGTGCAAGCTGTTCCTGAAAGTTCCGGCCTAACCGGCCAGGTCGTTTTTTATTTTTGCCAGGGTGTCGCGGAACGAGGCGTTGTCCGGATACGCGGCGTGCAGCGCCTCGAGGCCGAAGACGGCTCCTCGGAGTTGGCGGGTGTCGATCATATGCTGCACGAACTGGACCGCTTCGGGGCCGGTGAAGGTGTGGCCGAGGACCTTGATTCTGGTCTCCGCGTCGCGGCGGGACTCGTCCCTTTCGGAATCGGCCTTGCGTTCGCGCCAGACATCGGACGACCTGCCGAGCAGGGAAAAGGTCTCGTCCATGCTGGGGGCGAAGTAGTCGTACAGGATGGATTTCGCATGGCCGCTCAGGTCGAACGGAATCTCCATCGTCATGTTCCGGACGCCGTGATGCCGCGGCGGCAGGAAGGCCGTGTCCACGCCGAGGAATTCGTAGGTCCGGGCAAGGCAGCCCTCGGGATCGTTCCGGATGTCGTCCTCGACGAAATGCACAAGGACGTTCCCGGCCGGGAACAGGTCGTGCAGCCGCCGGATGACAGGGGGATACAGGCTTTCCCTCAGGGCGTAGTTTTCGGCGAGAGACGGGCTGACGGCCCCGTTCTCGATGAACTGATCCTCGAAATTCCCAATATTGATCGAGCCCTGCCTGTCGCGGCAGTGATAGCGCCAGGCGGATACGGTGCGCTCCACGGGGTCGCGCAGACAGAGGATGAGCTTTACATCGGGAAGCGCGTCGCGGATGCGGTCGAGGGTTCCCGGATAGCGGTCGACGGCAGCGTAATTCGGGGTTTTCTCGCCGCAGACCTGAAGGGGTTTCACCGGAGAAAAGAGTTTCCGATATTGGCCGAACGGGACGGTGCGGGCGTGCTCGTTGAAGTAGTCCGTTTCGAACGGCAGGGCGAAGATGTCCGGATGGGCGGCCAGGGCGAAGAGCAGCCAGGTGGTGGCGCATTTCTCCATTCCGACGATGAGGAAGTCCGGCAACCGTTCCGAGGAAGGAGCGGTAAGCGCCTCGGTGACATCGTTGCCGTCGTCGTCGACGAGAAACAGGCTCTCTCCGGAATACCGGAGCGCCACATTCGAATACGGATGTTCTTGCATGGCCCTCGGCGGTCAATTCCTGCTTGAGGTTCGCCGACTATAACATCCGAAACAAGCGGCTACATCAGGCTGAGGAACATCCGCACCGAGGTCACCAGCAGGAAGAAGGCGAAGGCGAGGCGCAGGGCCTTCGGCGGGATCGTGTGGGCGATGCGGGCCCCGACCGGCGCCATCAGCATGGTCATCGGCACGATCAGCGCGAAACCGATCAGGTTGGCGTAACCGAAGCTGAGCGGCGGCAGGCTGGGTTCGCCGAGTCCGGCCAGGATGAAACCGATCGATCCCGGCACCGCGATGATGAAGCCGATCGCCGAGGCCGTGCCGACGGCGCGGCGGATCGGGAAGTTGAAGGCGGTGAGCAGCGGCACGCTCAGCGTACCGCCGCCGATGCCCATCATCACCGAGAAGGTGCCGACCACGAGGCCCATCACGAAGCGGGCGATGCCGCCCGGCAGCGACTGGGCCAGCACCATGCCTTCCTTGCGCAACGCCATGTTGGCGGCGACGAACAGGGCGACGCTGGCGAAGATCGCGGTCAGCACCTCGCCGCGTGCGTTGCCGCCGAAATAGGTGCCCGCCAGCACGCCGATGAAGATCGCCGGTCCCCAGGACTTGAGCAGGTCGACGTCGATGCCGCCGCGCTTGAAATGGGACCGCGCCGACATGATCGATGTCGGGATGATGGTGGCGAGCGACGTGCCGACCGCCAGATGCATGCGGATCGATTCGTCGATGCCCAGCCACAGGAAGATGTTGAACAGGACCGGGACGATGACGATGCCCCCGCCGACCCCGAGAAGCCCGGCCAGAACGCCGGCGATCAAACCGGTGACGAGAAGCGCGCCGGAGAACAGAAGCAGGAAGCCCGGATCCGCGTGAAACGTTTCCATTGTTGTTTTTCCACCGCTTGAAGACCGCGTTTTCAAGGCGTTTCCGGACGGTCGCGTGCCGGTCCGGTTTTTCAGCCCCTAACCGCCAATACTCCTCCGGAGCCAGAAAGGCCATGAAAAGATTGGCCTTTTCCCGAGGTTTTCACGAAGTGGGATGATTTTCCGTTTCCCGTAGATAATACAGAAGATCAAGCGGCGCACAGCGGATGCACGCCTCAATCGCCGCTGTGGGGGACCGGCTTCGGCTGGGCGCGTTTGGTCAGCACCAGGGCGTTGCCGGCCAGGACCAGGGCGACGCCGGCCGCCGCCGGCAGGGTCCAATGGAAGTCCTCGAACAGGGTCGACAGGGTCAGCGCCACCACCGGGAACAGGACCGAGGCATAGGAGGCCCGGTCCGGTCCGATGCGGCCGACCAGGGTCAGGTAGGTCCAGAAGGCGATCACCGTGGCGAACAGGGCGAGATAGAGCAGCGACAGGACATAGGCGGCCGAGACGTCGAACACGAAGGGCACGCCTTGGATCCGGCAAAAGGCGGTCAGCAGGATCAGGCCGTAGGCCATGCTATAGGCGTTGTTCTGCAGCACCGGCAGGCCGGCCCGCTGGTTGCGGGCGCTGGTCAGCATGCCGAGCCCGGCCGACAGGGTTCCGGCCAGGGCCAGGACCAGGCCGAGCGGACGGTCCCGCGACAGGTCGAAGTCGGCCAGGGCGGGCCAGAACACCAAGGCGATCCCGGCCAGCCCGAGGAGGGCGCCGACGGCCACCCGCCCCTGGACCGGAAAGCCGAAGAAGGCGGCGCCAAGGAAGATCGTCATGATCGTGATGGTCGAGAAGGCGACCGAGACGAGCCCGCTGGTCAGGTACTGGGTGGCCAGGTAGATGAGGACATAATTGGTCGAGAACAGGCACAGGCCCTGCAGGGCCATGAAGGCATGCTCGCGCCAGGAGAACCGCATCCGCCGCCGGACGACCAGGCAGAAGGCCAGCATCATCGCCGCCGAAACGGCGAACCGGTAGAGCACCGAGAGTTCGGGCGGCACGGTGCCGAGCTGGAACTTGATGGCCAGCCAGCTGGTTCCCCACAGAAGCACGGTGGCCACGTACAGAAGGAAATTGCCCATATCGGAATCCCGGAGACGGCCGCGCCGGATGCGCGGGGGGCGAGTATGGCCCGGCGACGGACCCCGGGCAACCGTGCCGCGTCGAATCGCTGGTTTTGCCGGGGGGGCGGCCCTATGCTGCCGGAATGGGTCTTCTTGAACGCCTCATCGCCAGTTTCAAGGGTATTCCGGTACCGGTCCGCGCGGTGGTCTGGATGCTGGGCAGCGCCGTTTGCTTTTCGTCCGTCGCCGCGACGGTCCGCTACCTGTCGGCTGAGTTGCATCCCTTGCAGATCGCCTTTTTCCGCAACGCGTTCAGCCTGCTTCTGCTGATGATGGCGTTCCGCGGCGCCGGGCTGACCGCGTTGCGCACGCCGCAGCCGTGGATGCATGTGCTGCGTTCGCTCAGCGCGATCATCGCCATGAGCTGCTGGTTCATCGCGGTGTCGCTGATCCCGCTGGCCGAGGCGACGGCGATCAGTTTCACCTCGCCCTTGTTCGCCACGGTGGGGGCCGCCCTGATCCTCGGCGAGACGGTCCGGATGCGCCGCTGGATCGCGATCGCCATGGGGTTTGTCGGCGCCCTGATCCTGCTGCGGCCGGGGTTCGAAACGGTCTCCCCGGCCTCCTTGCTGGCGCTGGGCATGGCGTTCTTTACCGCGACCTCGGGGTTGATCGTCAAGACGCTGTCGCGGCGCGATTCGCCGCTGACCATCACGCTCTACATGGCGGTGCTGACGACGCCGATCTCGCTGATCCCGGCCCTGTTCGTCTGGACCGCGCCGAGCCCGCAGGCCTGGCTGTGGTGCCTCTTTCTGGGCGCGGCGGCCTCCGGCGTGCAGTTCTGCCTGGCCAACGCGCTGTCGCTGACCGAGTACTCGGCGGTGCTGCCGTTCGATTTCTCGAAGCTGATCTTCTCGGCCCTGGCCGGGTTCCTGGTGTTCAGCGAAACGCCGGACATCTGGACCTGGGTCGGCGCGGCGGTGATCTTCTCCTCGACCCTGTACGCGGCCCGGCGCGAGGCCAAGGCGGCCGGCGCGGCTGGCGAAAAGGTCAGGCCGCCGCTCGATCCATGAAGGCGGCGAGTTCGATGTCGCGCCGGGTCACGCCGCCGGCGTCATGGGTGCTGAGGGCCACGTCGACCCGGTTGTAGACGTTGAACCATTCCGGATGGTGATCCATGCGCTCGGCGGCGAGCGCGGCCCGGGTCATGAAGGCGAAGGCCCGGTTGAAATCGGTGAAGCGGAAGCTTTTGCGGATGGCGTCACGGCCGGGAGTTTCCTCCCAGCCGTCGAGCCCCGCCAGGGCCTCGCGGCGGGCGTCTCCGGTCAGTTTGTCGGGCATGTGCCTCTCCTCCTCGTCGATTGGAACGTCGCTTCGGGCTCCCCCGCGAGATGGCGTGGCTTGGCCGGACGGTCAAGGCGCGCTAATGTCGGCCCATGAGACACCGTTTCACCCTGCCCCCGTCGCTCGCCGACATCGAGGAGATCGCGCATCAGGCTTATGCGTCGATCCCCGAGGAACTGTCGCGCCACGTCGACGACGTGGTCATCCGGATCGAGGAATTCCCGGACGAGGAGATCCTGCGCGAGATGGGGCTGGAAAGCCCGTTCGAGCTGCTCGGCCTTTACAGCGGGGTCTCGTTGGACCAGCAAAGCGTCTCGGCCGCGCCGCAGGACATCGACCGGATCTTCCTCTACCGCAGCCCGATCCTCGATTACTGGTGCGAGAGCGGCGAGGACTTGACCCATATCGTGCGCCATGTGCTGATACACGAAATCGGCCATCACTTCGGGTTCAGCGACGACGATATGCAGGGGATCGAGGAGGGCGCCGGCTGATCCGGCGGGAAAGCGGCGTCAGGCCGCGGCGGGCGCGTAACGGGTGGTGAACACGACCCGGTCCGTCGGGTTGTCGAACAGGATCAGGAACTTCGTGGTTTCCCCATCGCTGCCCCGTCCCACGGGCAACAGATCCCACTGGCCCCGGCAGTTGCTTTGCAGCCAGGCCGCCACTTCGCCGGTCGGCGCCGCCGTCGTGAAGATCATTTCGCAGTAAAGCTTGCCCATCGGACCGACATTCTATCTTAACGGTTGCGGTTCATTGGAACCGCTGATCTGGTACTTTGGATAATAAATTGCTTATATTCGATTAAGAAATAAGGGTTTCCCCGGAAGGGGGTGGGGATTCCCCTTGGTTCCGCGCACGGAACCAAGGAAGGCCACCGTTTCCATCCTTGAAAAAATAAAACAAAGTGCGGCCGTCCTTAATCGGTTTTTAACGGGAAAAGCGGTAGGCCCGCATAAGGGTAGAGGCTGTGTTCCGCCGGCCATGAAGCTGGGCGGGACAGGAGGTATGGAGGGGCAAGGTGAACGAGGATAGCCGCGGAGGGACCGCCACCGGGGACTTCTCCCCGCGCGAGACATCGGAATCCGCCGGGACGGGACCGGCTGCCGGCATGGCCCATTCGACCGAACCGCGGTCGCGGCCGGCCGGCCGGGAGGTGGCTGAACGGGCGTGCGACGGCTTGGCCTCCGGCGACGCGCCGGGATGGGCCATCGCCTTTTGCGGCGGGCAACATGACGGTGCTGAATTCCTGGCCGGAATGCGCGACATTCTGGGCGGCATCCCGATCGTCGGGGGGGCCGCCGCCGGCATTATTTCGCATGATCTCGTCGGCTACCAAGGTATCGAGAGCGGGGCGGCGCTCATTCCGGGATCGCTCGGCGCCCCGGTTTTCCTCACCGAATCGACGGACGAGACGAACGATGGCACGGCCGGGGAACGCCTGGGCGAGCGGATTCGCGACGTGGCCGAGGACGGAGATTCGGTGCTGCTGTTCTTCGACAGCCTGCGTTCCTCGCCGCCGCCGCTTCTCCACGCCGGAAGCCATCTGGTGGAGGGCATCTACCGGGGCCTCGGCCTGACCCGGGTCCATCTGGTCGGCGGCGGCACCCTCGGCGATATGGCCCTGACCGGCAGCTTCCTGTTCGACGGCGAGCGTGTCTGCAAGCATGCCGCGACGGCTGTGGTGCTGCCGCGCCGCCTGTCGGTGCAGACAACCAGCCTGCACGCCTGCCTGCCGGCCAGTTCGTTCCTCGACATCACGCGGAAAGAGGGCGCCGTGGTCCACGAGATCGACGGCCAGCCCGCCGTCAAGGCATTGGAGCGCGTCGCGGGCGGCCCGGTCGACGCGGCGCGGGCCAAGAAATTGGAACTGAACGTGCAACTCGGCCAGCACCACGGGGACATGCTGGCGCCGTTCGACGCGGCGGCCTACGTCAACCGGCTGATCGTCTCCATCGATCCGGAAAGCGGATCCTTCGTCCTGTTCGAGCCGGATTTCCGCGAAGGCTCGCGGGTCCAGGTGATGGTGCGCGACAACGACTTGATGTTCGAGTCGATACGGCGGCGGATGGGCGCCCTGATGGCCGATCTGGAGGGCCGGGACTGTCTGCTCGGCCTCTATATCGACTGCGCCGGACGGGCCAAGGCCATGTGCGGGACCGAGACCGAGGAAGCCGAGGCGGTGCTGGCCCATTGCCGGCCGGACATCCCCGTCCTCGGTTTCTATTCGGGGGTCGAGGTGGCTCCCCTGCTGGGCCGCAGCCGGCCGCTCGACCTGACCGGGGTCATGACCGTCCTGTGCGTCGAAACCGGAAAATCGTAATTCCACCCGTAAAACGCGAACCGTTCGCAGGGGAAATACGACCGTTCGGCGGTTCGTCCGACCGCTGACCCGGAAGCCCCCTTTTATAAAGCCGCGCCCGGACTACGCTCCGATCCCACGGGGCCAACGAAGCCCCAGGGGGTTCACACAAGGAGATGTCTTATGGCGCTCTTTCTTATTTGCGTTGCCCTGCTGATCGCGGGGTACTTCGTATACGGCGCGCTGGTCGATCGGATTTTCGGGCCCGACTCGAACCGGGCCGTGCCGTCCCAAAGCATGAGCGACGGTGTCGACTACGTCGGGATGTCGACGCCGAAGGTTTTTCTCATCCAGATCCTCAACATCGCCGGACTGGGGCCGATCTTCGGCCCGATCCTCGGTGCCCTGTACGGCCCGACGGCGCTGATCTGGATCGTCATCGGCAGCATCTTCGCCGGTGCCGTGCATGACTATTTCGCCGGTATGCTGTCGCTGCGGTCGAACGGCGAAAGCGTGCCGAACGTGGTCGGCCACGAACTGGGCATCGGCTTCAAGCAGTTCATGAACTACTTCTCGATCGTCGTGCTGCTGCTGGTCGGCGTCGTGTTCGTGCTCGGCCCGGGCAAGCTGCTCGCCAATATGACCGGCATGCCGTCCTGGGCCTGGGTGGCGATCATCTTCGGCTACTACTTCTTCGCCACGATCGTTCCCATCGACAAGATCATCGGCCGCCTGTACCCGATCTTCGGCGCGCTGCTGCTGTTCATGTCGATCGGCCTGACCATCGGTCTCGCCCTGTCGCCGGACCACAGCTTCTACGCCGCCGGTCTGTCGCTCGAGAACACGCATCCGACCGACCTGCCGCTGTGGCCGCTGATGTTCATCACCATCGCCTGCGGCGCGATCTCCGGCTTCCACGCCACCCAGTCACCGCTGATGGCCCGCTGCCTGACCAACGAACGGCACGGCCGCACGGTGTTCTACGGCGCGATGATCGGCGAAGGCATCATCGGGCTGATCTGGGCGACCCTCGGCCTGTCCTTCTACGAAAGCGCCCAGGCGCTTCAGGACTCGCTCGCCTCCGGCGGCCCGGCCTACGTGGTCAAGGAAGTGGCCAGTGGCTTGTTGGGCAGCGGCGTCGGGGCGACCCTGGCGGTGCTCGGCGTCATCATCCTGCCGATCACCTCGGGCGACACGGCGTTCCGTTCGGCCCGTCTGATCATCGCCGAATACATCAAGATGCCGCAGAGTGCCGCGGCCAAGCGGCTGATGATCGCGGTGCCGCTGTTCGCCCTCGGCTTCGCGGTCTCGCTGGCCGAGTTCGGGGTGATCTGGCGCTACTTCGGCTGGGCCAACCAGACGCTCGCGGCGATCATGCTGTGGGCCGCCGCCGCCCATCTGATCAAGGCCGGCAAGTTCCACTGGATCTGCTCGGTTCCGGCAACCTTCATGACCGCCGTGACCTTCACCTACCTGGCCAATGCCAAGATCGGTTTCGGTCTTCCCATGGAATACGCGAACATGATCGGTATCGCTGCGGCGGTCGTCGCCGTGGTGGCGTTCTTCTACGCCTTCCGCAAGAAGCCCGCGGTCGGCCAGGCCGGAGCGGACTGAAGACGACGGGCTACGACTTCATAATCACTGACAGCTATCAACTTCGTGCCCCGGCGGACCCTCCCCCGGGGCACATTTTTCCAGAAGATCGACTGCCGGTACTCGGACCCCCTCGCGGTTTCGCCGCGGGGGGCTTTTTCGTGAATCCGGGATGGGAAACCGGGCTCAGCCGAGCCCGAAGCGCTCCTTGAGGTCGCGCAGGTTGCGCCGGCTGACCGGCACGGTCCGGCCGCTCACGGTAACGATCTCGGCCAAGCCGTTGTCCAACAGCTTGATCTCGCGGACCCTGTCGAGCCGGACCAGGTATTGCCGGTGGCACTGGATCAGGTCGGTCTTCTCTTCCAGCACCTTGAGCGTCATGTCGGTCGAGGAGTCGCCCTCGGCGGTGACCACATGGACGCCGGAGATGTCGCTGTAGACGTATTCCACGTCGCCGAGCCGGACCAGCCGGATGCGGTTGCCGGTGAAGCAGGGGATCTGCGTCAGCTCGGGGATCTCCAGGCCTTTGAGGGACTGCGGCGCGCCGTTGGCCTTGCGGATGCGGGCCAGGGTCTTGTCGAAGCGTTGCCGCTCCACCGGCTTGAGCAGATAGTCGAAGGCGTTCTCCTCGAAGGCGGCGACGGCGTATTCGTCGAAGGCCGTGACGAAGACGATGCGCGGCATTTGCTCGGGGTCGAGCATGCCGATCAGTTCGATGCCGCTGATTCGCGGCATCTGGATGTCGAGGAAGACGACATCCGGCTTCTCGCGGTTGATTCCCTTCAGCGCCTCGACGGCGTTGGAGCAGGAACCGACGATCTCGACGTCGTCGTGCCCGGCGGCGAGCAGCGCGATTTCCTCGCGGGCGTAGAGTTCGTCGTCGACGATCAGGGCGCGGATCATGCGGCCATTTCCTCCTGCGGCAGCTTGATCCAGATGCGCGTCCATTCGCCCTCTCGGCAGTCCACCGTAATGCCGAAGGTCTCGCCGTACAGGTTCTTGATCCGCTTGTCGACGATCCCCATGCCGAGGCCGCCGGCGCTGCGGCCGGTGTCGCTGTACGATCCGGCGTTGTCCTCGACCAGCAGGTAGATGCCGTCCGGGCCGGTCTCGGCGCGGATGGCGATGCGTCCCTCGTCCAGAACATTGGAGATGCCGTGCTGGATGGCGTTCTCGACGATCGGCTGCAGGGTGAAGGTCGGGATGCGGACCTCGAGCAGGCCGGGATCGATGTCGATGTCGACGTGCATCCGGTCCTCGAAGCGGGCTTTCTGGATGCGCAGGAAGGAATTCACGTGGTCCAGCTCCTCGCGCAGGGTCGTCATGTCGCTGCCGCGTTTCAGGTTCTTGCGGAAGAAGTTGGAAAGATGGACCAGCAACTCGCGGGCCTGGTTCGGGTTGGTCCGGATGATGGCGCTGATGGTGTTCAGCGCGTTGAACAGGAAATGCGGGTTGATCTGCGCCTGCAGCAGCTTCAGTTCGGACTGGACCAGCAAATGCTTCTGCTGGTCGTAGCGCCCGGCCAGGATCTGGTTCGACAGCAAGTTGGCGATGCCCTCGCCGAGCGCCCGGTTGATGCTCAGGAACAGCTTGTGTTTCGGCTCGTAGAGCTTGAGCGTGCCGATGACCTCGTTGTCGGCGCGGATCGGCACGACCAGCGACGATCCCAATTTGCAGTTTTTCGACAGCGAGCAGGAATAGGGCAGTTCGACGCCGTCGGCGAACACCACCTCGCCGGTTTCGATGGCGCGGCGCGAATGTTCGGACATCAGCGTCGCGCCAGGCGTGTGGTGGTCGGCCCCGATGCCGACGAAGGCGAGGATCTTCTCGCGGTCGGTCATCGCCACCGCGCCGACGCCGGTTTCCTCATAGACGATCCGGGCGATCCGCTCGGCGGTCTCTTGGGTCAGCCCTTCCAGGGTGATGCCGACGGCGCTCTCGGCGATGCGCAGGGTCTTGGCGGCGGAAATCTGGCTGTACTTCTCGAACATGTTGCGCTGGTCGCGGATCATGCTCATGAACAGCGCCGCCCCCATGGAATTGGCCAGGATCATCGGCGCGGCAATCACCTCGACCAGCGACAGCGCCCGCTCGAACGGCTGCGCCACGGCCAGGATGATCGCCATCTGCAAACATTCGGCGATCAGGGTGACGGTAAAGACGGTCGAGGGGTTGAACAGCAGGTCCGCCTTGCCGCGCCGCACCAGATAGAGGCAGACCAGCCCGCCAAGCAGCCCCTCGGCGGTGGTCGAGAGCGCGCAGGCGAGATCGGTGAAGCCGCCGAGCGTGTAGCGGTGCAGGCCGCCGGTCAGGCCGATCAGGAAACCGACCACCGGGCCGCCCAGCATGCCGCCCAATACCGCGCCGATCGCCCGGGTGTTGGCGATGGCGTCCAGCATGTTCAGCCCGAAATAGGTGCCGAGGATGCAGAAGCCGGAGAACACCACATAGATCACCGCCTTCGGCGGCAGGCGCATGGAAACGGTGAACAGGGATTTCAGCAGCGGCGTCTTGCTGAACAGATAAGCGATTACGAGGTAAACGCTCATTTGCTGCAGCAACGAGATGATCACGTCCATGAGACTTCTGCCCTTATGTTTTCCGGGCAGTTTAACGCCTTTGACGGGAGATTTACAGGCTCGTACGCCACTTTACGCGGCGATGAGGGGGCCCTGCCCGCCCCTTCTCCGCCGGATGTCCCGGTGGGCCGGACCGGTGAGGTCCGGCCGCTCCGGAAGGGGGCTACTCCGCCGTGCCGAACGACGCCCCGCTGGACAGCGCTTCGGTCCGGCGTTTGGCCGCCAGTTTGCTGCGGATGGTGAAGCCGACGAACAGCACGATCAGCCAGACCGGCAGGACGTAGACGGCGTTGCGCATGCTGTCGAGCTGCGTCATCGCGGCGACGATGATCACCAGGAAGGCGACGCAGGCATAGTTGGTGTACGGGTGGAACGGCGAGCGGAAGGTCAGCTTGTCGGCGTCCGCCCGGTGCGCCTTGCGGAATTTCAGATGGACCAGGACGATCATCACCCAGGTGATGGTCGCCGCCGTGGTCGCCACCGCCATGACCTGCATGAACGCGCCCTCGGGGATCAGGTAGTTGATGACGACGGCGGCCAGGGTGCAGGCCGAGGAGAACAGGATCGCCAGCACCGGCACCTTGTTGCCGCTGAGTCTGGTGAACACCTTCGGCGCGTTGCCCTGCTCGGCGAGGCTGTAGAGCATCCGGCCGTTGCTGTAGATGCCGCTGTTGTAGACCGAGATGGCGGCGGTCAGGACGACGAAGTTGAGGATGTTGGCGGC
>Ga0207799_100403_pt1 | contig 17818 bp, 14 predicted proteins | sample TtanPargueraPR_4_FD_187742 | JGI IMG/M metagenome (GOLD analysis project Ga0207799, IMG submission 187742) | Aerobic enrichment media microbial communities from Bioluminiscent Bay, La Parguera, Puerto Rico - Tt and M2 (SPAdes) | ecosystem: Environmental > Aquatic > Marine > Unclassified ...
ATCGGCGAGCCCGCCGATCCGCTCGAAGATCGCCAGCACGTCTTCCGAGTCGCGCGGCTTGAGAGTCGCCGCGCCTTCGAACTTGCCGAGGTAAAACGCCAACCAGGCGGCCAGGGACAGGCTCATCCGTTTCGGCGGCTGGCCGTTCTTTTCCATGTAGGCCTGCAGACGCGGCAGGTTACGGGTGTTGAACTTGGCGATGCCGTTCAGGCTGATGTCGTACCACAGGTGCCGGATGAACGGGTTGGCGAAGCGGCGCAGCACCGAAGCGGCGAACTCCTCCAACTCGGCCTTCGGCAGCGACAGGAAGGGCAGCACCTCCTCCTCCAGCATGCCGTCGACGAACTTGGCCACGGCGGCGTCCTTCACCGTCTCGCTGACCGTCTCGACCCCGGCCAGCATGGCCAGCGGGCAGAGCCCGGTGTGCGAGCCGTTGAGGATGCCGACCTTGCGCTCCTTGTACGGCCCGGCGTCGGGAACGACGATGGTGCCGGAGTCGTGTTCGGCCAGCGGCAGGACGAACGGCGGCACGCCGTCCTTGCGCTCGATGACCAGCAGGTGGAACAGTTCGGCGGCGACCATGAACTTGTCCTCGTAGCCGAACTCGGCCTGCAGGGTATCGACCTCGGCGCGCGGATAGCCGGTGACGATCCGGTCGACCAGCGTGTTGTAGAAGGCGCAGGCCGACTCGATCCAGGCGGTGAAGTCGGCGCCCAGGTTCCACGCGGCGGCGTACTTCAGGATGCAGGCGCGCAGTTCGTCGGCGTTGTGGTCGATCAGTTCGCAGGGCATGAACTGGATGCCCGGCGCCTCGGCCTTGCCGCACTGGGTCCAACGCTCCCACAGGAAGCGGGTGACCTTGGCCGGGAAGGTGGCGGGCGGCGCGTCGTCCGGCTTGCAGGCCGGATCGTAGGCGATGCCGGCTTCCGTGGTGTTGCTGACCACCAGCACGATGTTGGTGTCGCGGGCCAGGGCCAGCACGCCGTCCCAGTCGCCGTAGGCCGGGATTTCCTTGACCAGGCTGGCGATCCGGCGCGGCTCGGAGACCTCGTTGCCGTTCTCGTCCATGCCGCGGATCACCGTGGTGTAGACGCCGTCCTGCTCGTTCAGGCTGAACGGCACGCCGCCATCGATCGGGCGGACCACGACGACACCCCAGTCCCCGCCGGCCGCCTCGTTCAGGCGGTCGACCTTCCAGTCGAAGAACGCCCGCAGAAAGTTACCTTCGCCGAACTGGACGATGCGCGGCGTGGGCCGGGCGCGGCCGTCCAGGAAAGAAGCGTCGAGACGCGGCATGGATTGGGTTCCTCCTAGTTCTAGTTGCCGCCTGGGGTTTGCGGCATTCGGCGGCAGGTTGTCAATAATCTGTTTGACAGGCGGGCCTTGCCACATGGCGGAAACGACCGTCCCGAAGCGCGGAACATCACAGGCCGCCCTTGCCAGGCCGGACGGATATTCCTATCCTGCCAAAGTCTTATAGGGGTGCTCCGCAAGGGGCTGAGATGGCGTCCGACGCCGAACCCTTCGAACCTGATCCGGGTAATGCCGGCGTAGGAAGCCAATGATCCGACACATCATCACATCTCGGCGTCCATCCGCCTTTTCCCGGCCGATTCCAGGTTCTCCAACCTTTCCGAAAGACTGGGAGAACACCAATGGCCAAACGCACCACCACACCGCCCGCCCCGCGCATCACCACGGCGCCGATCGACGGGTCGCGCAAGACCTACGTCACGCCGGAGGGCGCGCCTGACCTGCGGGTCCCGTTCCGCGAGATCGCCCTGACCGATCCCGGCGAGCCGGCGTTCCGCGTCTACGACACCTCCGGCCCCTACACCGATCCGGCGGCTCGGATCGACCTGGAGGCCGGTCTGCCGCGGCTCCGCGAAACCTGGCGCGGCGCAGGCGCCCCGTTCAGGACTCAACTGGAGGCGGCGCGGGCCGGGATCGTCACGCCGGAGATGATCTACGCGGCGACGCGCGAGACCCTCGGCCGCGGCGGAACGGAAGCCCCGGCCCCCGCCAACGGCGGCATCCCGGCGCGGATCACCCCGGAATTCGTCCGCGACGAGGTCGCCGCCGGACGGGCGATCATCCCGGCCAACATCAACCATGCGGAACTGGAGCCGATGGTCATCGGCCGGAACTTCCTGGTCAAGATCAACGCCAACATCGGCAACTCGGCGGTCGTCTCCTCCATCGAGGAAGAGGTCGAGAAGATGGTCTGGGCCATCCGCTGGGGCGCCGACACGGTGATGGACCTGTCGACCGGCGACGACATCCACACCACCCGCGAATGGATCCTGCGCAACTGCCCCGTCCCCATCGGCACGGTGCCGATCTACCAGGCGCTGGAGAAGGTCAACGGCGCCGCCGAGAAGCTCGACTGGGAGGTGTTCAAGGACACCCTGATCGAGCAGTGCGAACAGGGCGTGGACTACTTCACCATCCACGCCGGGGTGCGGCTCGGCCATATCCACCTGACGGCCGACCGGACCACCGGCATCGTCTCGCGCGGCGGCTCGATCCTGGCCAAATGGTGCCTGCACCATCACCGGGAGAACTTCCTCTACGAGCGGTTCGGCGACATCTGCGACATCCTGCGCCGCTACGACGTCGCCTTCTCGCTCGGCGACGGCCTGCGCCCCGGCTCCATCGCCGACGCCAACGACCGCGCGCAGTTCGCCGAGCTGGAAACCCTGGGCGAGCTGACGCCGGTGGCCTGGGACAAGGGCTGCCAGGTGATGATCGAGGGACCGGGCCATGTTCCGATGCAGAAGATCCAGGCCAACGTCACCGAGCAGATGAAGCTCTGCCACGAGGCGCCCTTCTACACGCTGGGGCCGATCGTCACCGACATCGCGCCGGGCTACGACCATCTGACCTCGGCCATCGGCGCGGCGATGATCGGCTGGTTCGGCACGGCGATGCTGTGCTACGTCACGCCGAAGGAGCATCTCGGCCTGCCCGACCGCGACGACGTCAAGCAAGGCATCATCGCCTACAAGGTCGCCGCCCACGCCGCCGACCTGGCCAAGGGCCATCCGGCCGCCCAGGGACGCGACGACGCCCTGTCGCGGGCCCGCTTCGCGTTCCGCTGGGAGGACCAGTTCAACCTGTCCCTCGACCCGGACACGGCGCGCGACATGCATGACGAAACCATGCCCAAGGAAGCTCACAAGACGGCGCATTTCTGTTCCATGTGCGGGCCGAAGTTCTGCTCGATGAAGATCAGCCAGGACCTGGGCGCCGCCGCCAAGGAGATGAAGGAGCGCGAGCGCGGCATGGCGGAGATGTCGAAGACCTTCCGCGAGATGGGCTCCCAGGTGTACCTAGACGCCGACAAGGCCACCAGAACGGAAGGCGACTAGATAAAGAAACCGGAAATAAAAACCCAGCGGCGGGGCCACTCCCCCCGCCGCCGGGCTTTCCGGATCGCGCGTCTCTAGCGCGGGATCACTTCTTTTTCTTGCTGTCGTAGACCAGCGGCACGGCGGCCTCCGGCGCGAGGCAGCGGAAGGTGAAGCTTTCCTGGAAATACAGCTTCACCTTGGACGCGGTGTGGTCGCGGTAACCGATGGAGATGTCGCGGCCGCTGACCATCTCGAAATCGCCGCCGCGCAGGCTGACGACGACCGCGCCCTTGACCGCCGGGGCCCAGATGACCGGCCCGTCGAGCATCCGCTCGACATGGCTCATCACCGGGAAGCCGCCCTTGGTCGTCTGCATCAGGCCGGTGTAGCACTGCGGCCCGAGGGCGATGGCGTACGGCCCGTCCACCCCGGCCCCGCGCAGCTTGGACAGTGCCTGGGCAACGACCGAAGGATAGTTCTCGTAGCTTTCCGGGATCTTCAGTTCTTCGCCGGCCGAGGCCTCGCAGATGCCCTCGATGCCGGCCGCGGCATAACCCTGGAAGATGGCCCGGTCCTCGGCCAGCGCGATGGCCCGCGCGGCGTCCTTGACCGGCTGCAACTCGACATCCTTGGCGCCGCGCGCCACGGCGTCCAGCTCGCTCAGCGACAGCTCGAACGGGGCGCAGAACTCGACGATCGGCTGCACCTTGCGCAGCGTCGCCTCGACGCCGTCGTTCGGCTTGGCCGACAGCGCGTCGCCGCGCCCGGTATCGACCGCCGAGGCGGTCCAGCCCAGCGGGCCGTGGAAGTCCACGATCTTGCGGCCGGCCAGGCTCACCTTGAGCGTGGTGGTCGCTTCCTCGTCGATCTCGCTCCAGGCTTCGGCGCAGATCGGGGCCAGTTCCCTCCGGAGATCATTCATTATTGGTTTCCTCCTTTCAGACTTCCGATCCCGAGCGATCCGTCGCCTGCGGCGGCGCCGGACGCGGCTTCCTCTTCCTCGCCGTCCTCGAGTTCGGTGATTTTCCCTTTGGTGAACAGGTAGGTGCGCAACTCGGCGTCGAACGCCGGATCCTTGCGGCGCAGCCATTCGATGGTCATCGCCGCGTGTTCCTTCTCCTCGTCCCGGTTATGGGCAAGGATTTCGCGCAGCTCGTCGTCGCCGGTCGCGTCGATCCGCTGGTCGTACCAGTCGACGGCCTCCAGTTCCTCCATGATCGACGCCGTGGCCCGATGCCGGTCCAGCGTCTCCGGTTTCAGTTTATCGGGGTCCTCGTGGAACCCCATGCTCGCTTGAGCCATAACAACCTCTTTGAGCTTTTCTCTATGACGATAAAAAATATCCCGGCCCGCCGCCCCGCGCCCTCGATATCGGGGGGCGCCCCCAAACGCCGCCCCGGACCAAAGCCCGCGACGGCCGGCGCGCCGGTGTCTACACCAAACGAGATATTTCAGGATCGCCCGAAAGCAACCTCCGGGCGAATTAAGCCGGGGAAACCTGGCAGGAAAATGTCACTGTCTCCCCGCCCCAACGGCCCCATTATGAGTCACCGCTGATATTCGGTAAAGACCTGGAACCAAAAAAGAAAACCCGTTTTTTCGCGGCGCGGCGATAGACATTCCTAGCCATAAATAGCCATTTTGCCGAATTTCCCTTTTGTTTCAGCCTGTTGACAGGTTGGCCCCCCCTCGTTCGGCGAGACGGAAAGCAAAATAGGAATATATACTATTTTTGGGGATTTTTCAATATGCTCAGGCCCGACGGAGCCGCCGGTGTTCATAGACGGGCAGACGCGGCATCGTCGTCCCGCTCCCCCTACTCCCACTTTTCCCTGACGCGGCGCTCGGCCGTGGTGGATCCGAGGAAGCACAAGACGGAAATGACCGTCGCGACGACGCTCGTCCCCAGGGCCCGGTCGGTCTGGAAATCGGTGGCGGCGGCGCGGAACATATAGCCGAGACCGCTGGTTCCCATCAGGAATTCGGCGATCATCGCCGAGAGGATGGCTGGCGGCGCGGCGAGGCGCAGACCGATCATCCAATTGGGCACGGCCGCCGGAGCGACGAGGTAGATGAAACGCCGCCAGCGCGAGGCGCCCATCACCTTGAACAGGTCGTCACTTCCCGGGGGCAACGCCTTCAATCCGCCGGACGTGAACACGAAGGCGGGAAAGAAGGAAATGATCACCACGATCGCCAGGACTGTTTTGACATCGTGGCCGAAGATCCGCGCCAGGACCGGGATCAGGGAAACCACCGGGACCGACGAGAAGATCAGCCCCAACGGGACCAGGATTCCGCTGAGAAGGCGCGAGGTCCAGGCCAGGACCGCGACGACAGTGCCGACCATCATGCCCAAGGCCAACCCCAACAAGGCAAGGAACAGGGTTTGCCCGGCATTGCGAAGATAGACGCCGGGGGAGCCGAGAATATCGACGACGACATCGACCGGATGGGGCAGGACGATGGCGTTGACGCCGGTAATGGTGACCCACCCCTGCCAGAGCAGCAAGATGCCGATGACGCCCCAATAGCGGGAGATCGCGACCGCGACGCCGCAGACGAGCCCGACGCTTTTGTTTTTGCTGGTTGCCGTCATCTGAACCGCTCGCAGACGAATTTTTCGACCAGGGTCATGAACCCGAAGAACAGGAGCGACACGGAGGACGCGATGAGCATGGCGCTCCACAACAGGGGAATCTGGAAATTCTGCATGGCACTGACCATCAGAAGGCCGAGCCCGCGCGAGGACCCAAACCATTCGCCGAGAATGGCCCCGATGAAAGAGGCGGGAATGGCGTATTTCATTCCGCCGACGACGGCGGGGAGAGCGACCGGCAGGTCCAGCCTAAAAAAGCGCGACAGTTTCGACGCGCCGAGCACCAAGAACAGGTCCCGATGGCTCCGGGAGGAATGGGCGAGCCCGGAAGTCGTGGAGATGTACATAATGAAATAGACGTTCAGAAACGCGATCGCCAGACCGGTGACCTCGCGGCTGAGCAGGACGATGAAGATAGGCGCGAGGGCGATCGACGGAATCGCGTGCACCACGCTGGACAACCGGTCCAGGCCGGGCCGGACCTTCGGCAGGACATGAACCAGTGCGGCGAATGCGATGCCGGTGATCCCCCCCAGGACATAGCCCAAGCCGACCATCGACAGGGTGGCGCGCATGGCCCGCAGAAACAGCCCCTGCCTGTCCGGATCGAAGAGGTAGGCAAGAACGGTGCTTAACGGCGGCCAGGTCATCCCCGCCAGACGGTTCTGGCCGATCATCTCCCAAAGGCCGAAAAACAGGATCAACCCGAAGGCGCCGAGGATCAGATCACGCGCGCGTCCGCTTTGGCGCAGCATCACTCATCCGCCCCCGGATCCAGAGCCAGGGTGAGGTCGTCGGCCAGACGGTGGAACTCCTCCGTCCTCTGGACCTCCAAAGAGCGCAGGCGCGGGAACGGCACGTCGACCGTCTTGACGACGCTTCCCGGCCGGCCACTCATCACGACGATCCGGTCGGCGAGGAACAGCGCCTCCTCCACCGAATGAGTGACGAGGAGCGTCGTGATACGCTCCTCGTCCCAGATCCTCTGCAGTTCGACGTTCATATGCCGGCGCTTGACGGCATCGAGCGCGCCGAAGGGTTCGTCCAGCAGCAGGACGTCCGGGTGCAGCACGAGCGCCCGGGCAATCGAGACCCGTTGCCGCATGCCGCCGGAAAGCTGCCTCGGGCGAGCGTTTTCGAAGCCTTTCAGCCCGACCAGATTCAACAGATCGTCGATCCGCCCGGAATCCACGGTCCGACCCGCGACCTTGAAGGGCATCGAGATGTTGTCCTTGATCGTCAGCCAAGGCAGGAGCGCGTGGTCCTGAAAGGCGACGCCGAGGCGATGCGCCTTCGACAGGTCGGTGGGATCGTTTCCCTCGATGCTGACCCGCCCGGTGGAGGCCTCGTCGAGCGCCGCCACCAACCGCAGGATGGTGCTTTTCCCGCAGCCGGAGGGCCCCAGCAGGGCGACGAACTCGCCCTTGGCGATCTTCAGGTCGACATCGTCGATGGCGACAAGTTCCTGGCCATCGTCGAGCGTGAAGGTCTTTCCCACATGATCGACGTGAATGGCCCAAGGAGCCTTGTCCGGTGACGGATGGGTCGTTTCTGGCTGGCTCGGGGTCATCGTTACTCCGCCTAGGCGACGAGTCGTTCGAAGCGCTCCGAAATCTTCGGCAGCCGCTCCTTCAGTTTAGCCTTGATCGCCTCGACGTCCATGGTCGTCATGACCCGGTCCTTCATCACGACGTTGCCGTCGACGACGACGGTATTGACATCGCGGCCGACGATCAGATTGGCAGCGACGAAACCGATGTCATAGATCGGGGCGTGATCCAGGGTATTGGTATCGCACAACAGGAAGTCGGCCTTCTTGCCGGTTTCCAGGGAGCCGATCTGATCGGCGATACCGAGCGCCCGAGCGCCGCCAACGGTGGCGATCCGCAGCAGTTCCTCATTGGAAATCGGTTCGCGCTGATGATAGATCGCGCTGTTGACCGCCTGCTGGCCGACCCGGGTTACATGGGCGACCTGGAACAGGTCCAGCGTTCCGGCGGCTCCCGGGCCGTCGGTGCCGAGGCCGATATCGATCCCCCGCCGCCACATCTCGATCAATCGGGGATGGCCGATGGCGTAGTTGCCGAACCCGCAGTGACAGAGAGAGAGCCGGTACTTCTGGTACAGATCGACTTCCTCGGGCGACAGCAGAACCGAATGGGCGCAATGCAGATGGGAGGACAGGACGCCCAACTCGCCCAACCACTCGGTCGGCCGCTTGCCGAATTTTTCCAGCGCGTAGTCGATCTCGTAGCTGCCCTCGCAAAGATGGGTATGGATTTTCACCCCGAGTTCATGGGCCGCGGCGGAGATGTCCTTGATCAACTCGGGCGAGCAAACGATGATCTGCCGCAGGGCCAGCCACGCCTTGACGCGGTTGTTGTCCTTCCAGCGCTTCACCAGGGCCACGTTGTTGGCCAGGGCCTGGTCGTGGTTCATCAGCATATTGGCCGGAACCTCGGCGCCGATCTGTTCGCTTTGATCGACCGTCGACAAGGCAATGAAGCCCCGGATGCCGACATCCATGGCGGCCCGGCCCATTTCGTCGGGGTGGGGGCCGCCCGATTCGGCAAAGCAGGTGGTGCCGACCTGGATCATGTTGGTATAGGCGACCAGACCGGAGAGATAGACGTCATCCGGTTCGAGGCAGCTTTCGAACGGGATGAGGTAGTTCTTCCAGACCGGCAGCTTGAGGGGTCGCTTGCGGGCGATGGCCTGGAGCTTACCGCGCAGCAATTGCTGCGCCGTATGAAAATGCGCGTCGATCAGGCCCGGCATGGCGACCTTGCCCCGGCCGTCGATCACGGATTTCGCGGAAAAACGGGAACTATCTTCGGAGGAGCCGATCCAAACGATATTGCCGTTGTCGACCGCGACGGCACCGTCCGTAAGGACGGTGCCGTCGGAATCGAGCGTGACGACATCACATCCCTTGACGAGAAGTTCGACGGATTGCGGCTGTGTCACTGCATTCATAGAGCATATGTCCTGATTGATTCTTGACGATTACAGGGATTTGAGGGCGTCCTGGGCGATGGTCGGATCGGCGATCTTCTCGATAGGCGGCAAGTCGGTGCGGCCGGTGGCGCGGGCTCCGTCGTACATCGGCCCGGCCATCTTTTCCAAATCCAGGCTGTAGATCGGGTAGTTGGGATCGCCGCCCGGACGGACGAAGTCCATTTCCAGTTCCGCCTGACGGATCTGCTGCTTCATGTCCAACCCGTAGTCGACGCCGTATTTCTCCACGGCCAGCTTGGCCCCGAGGGTCGGCTCGGCTTCGCTGATCAACTGGGCCTTCATGAGCGCCCGGACATATCCGACCAGGGCATCGCGATTCTTTTCCAGGTAGTCCCGGGCGACGAAACAGATCGCGGCATAGCTCATGAACCCGAGGTCGTCGAAGGTGCGGAAGAAGAAGTCCTTCTCGCGGACCATACCCATCTGCTCCAGCGCAACCGCCTGGTTGGTCGCGAAGGCCGTGTAACCGTCGCCGTCACCGGCGAGCAGCGGCTCCGGCGAAAATCCGGCCGGAACCATCGTCCAGTCCTTCTTCGGCAGGCCGGCAAGGCCGAGCGTCGCCTCGATGGCGGTGCGTTCGTTCGGCCCCTGAGCGAGAATCCGGCTGCCGACGATGTCCTTCGGAGCCAGAATCGGCTTCTTGGCCAGCGAGATGATGCCGAGCGGCGATTTCTGCAGCCGTGCCGCGATCAGCACGAAATCATTGCCCATCTTGACGGCGTCGAGGAACGGCAGCCAGCTCGTGTAGCCGATTTCAGTCTTGCCAGCGGCGACCAGCGCCAAGGCATCCGGGGAATTGGGCCCCCCGGGGTTGACGTCGAGCGTCAGTCCCTCTTTGGCGAACAGCCCCCGTTCAAGACCAATCCACAGATCGCAGTACTGCACGTTGGCGATCCATCCCAACTGCACGCGAAGGTTGGTTTTCGGGGCGGCGAATACGGCATTCGGCAACAGGGAAGCAGAGGCCAGACCGGCGGCACCGGCGGCGGCGGTCTTCAGAAACGATCTTCTATGCATGGGGAGGTTCCTTCGGATCCTTGAATCTAGACTGGAGGGCGAGCTGCCGTTCCGTGACTTGCCGAAACGGACCGTGGGTTGGTTTCCAAGGAGCTCTGAGCGACTTTTGGGAGAAAAATTCGTCGTAGGGGGGTTCTGATCGTGCGATCGGTAGTGCGACGTGGATTTCACCGCCGACAAGGGACCGGACCGCCAAGGCCGGAGCCCCCTTGTACCGGGGTGAATGCCCATCACCACTCCAGGTATTCCTATGTTTCGTCTTTGGGGACATTATGGATGCCCTGGGGCAAGAGGCTCGGGGACGATCAATCCACGCCGTTTCTTCCGCTCATGTAACTCCTTGTTACAGAGAACCATATATGATGTAATTTTTTTTACAAGCTATTTTGGAGGCAGACAGGCACCAATGCCCAAATTTCAGGCATTCAACTCTCTCCCCTCGGGTTCGGTCGTCGCGGAACGCATCGAGTCCGCTTATCCGGACTTGTCCAGCGCATTGAAAAAGTTCGCGGATTTCGTGATTTCCGAACCGATGCAGGCGGCGCATCTGAGCATCAACGAGACGGTGCATGCCTCGGGCGTATCCGTCGCCACGGCCAACCGTTTCGCCCGCAAGCTGGGATTCGATGGCTATGCGCAGTTCCGCTCGGAACTGATTCGCGGTTTCGAACCCATGCTGGCACCGGTCGAACGCCTGAAACAGACGATTTCCGAGGGATCCACCGTCTCAGATATCATCACGGCGTCCCTGGCCGAGGATATCCAGAACCTCCGGGAAAACGAACTCGGCCTCGAATCCGGCCGGTTCGAAACCGCCGTCGACATGATCATCAAAGCGGAACGCGTTTACCTTCTGGCGTTCGACAACGCGGCGGCGCTGGGCGGTATTTTCGCCCATCGCCTGGCGACGGCGGGAAAATCGGTCACGGAAAGCACCGGCGGCAAGCTCTCCGCCTCGCGCCACCTGGCGCTGTACGGCCCGGACGACCTGGTCATCGTCATCGCCTTCCCGCGATACATCCGGGATACGGTGGAGATGGCGCAGGCGATCCACCGGCGGGGCCTGCCCATCCTCGCCATCACCGACACGCAGGCCTCCCCCATCGCCAGCCTGGGGACGCTGACACTTTATATTCAAGCGCGCCGGACGATCGGCTCGACCTCCGATACGGCGATCCTTGCCGTACTGGAGGCCCTGGCGGCCGCGGTTTCCGCGCACCTTCCCGGAGCCGCCGAGGCCGGAGAGCACTTCGCGGATCTGGCTTATCCCTGGCTGATCGGCCCGGACGAGAAGCCGGACAAGAAGTAATCCTTTCGTCAGTCGTGGGGAATCCCCCTCCGATCCAACGCTTCACGACTGAAGTGGAACGGAGCCGTCCGGACCTACGCTCTCTTCACCGACTTGATCGGGCCGCGCGAGGTGCCGGAGCGCTGTTCGATCTCGCGGTCCTGAGCCTCGATGATGGCACGGGCCGGGGCGTCACCGTCCAGGCCGCCGAGTTCGCTGGCCGGGACGCGGCGGTTCGACCTGAGCGAGCCGTCCTCGTAGACGACGTTGAACAGGACGAATTCGCTTTTCGAGGATTGCTTCTTGCGGGCCATGTCGTGTCTCCGTGCTCGGGCGCGCCCGGGTGACGGGCGGCGGTTTCGGGAAAACGGGCGGATAAGGAAAAACCCCGCCGACGGTCTCGACGGGGTTTTCGAATTGGTAGCGGAGGAGGGACTCGAACCCCCGACACGCGGATTATGATGCGGCAATAAAATCGTTTAATATCAATATGTTAAACGATCCTTGCGCTATCCACGCGCTCTCCGACCAACAAACTCCGTTGAATTGCGGCCGATCATCTCGATCTCGGCCGCCTTTTGAACTCGCGGGAGAAGATAGTCTTTTCCACCGTTGTTGCAATGGTTCTATGAAACACCGTCACGGAGGGTTCTGTAGGCCCCTATATTTTCTGCCTGTCGAAAATGGGGTAGCTCCGCGAGCTTCGCGCCGCCTTTCATTTATGGCTCACGGCCTTGTTGCCCGAGGAGCGCCAGGAAAAAAAATAGCGCGCTAATCGTCTCCCAAGTGCCAACACGTGACATAGGTGTCTGCTAAAATTCAAATTGTGCTTTTAGCTCTCCGGCGCATTAGCTTCGAACACGCGCCCCGGTGACAGAACACAAGCAAGGAATACTCTACTACCGGCTCTCGATGCCAGCGGCGGACTGGCCCTATGCCCTGGAGCGGGGCGGGTACAATAGCGAAAAGGTAGGAAAAATCAGCGCAGACTGCGGCAGCGGGCCTATGAAGAAATAATCTTTTGTAATCGGAGACATCAACTCGTTGTTTTTCGCGTGTCGATAAAAGCTTTAAGCATATCCTTAAGACTCTGATGGTCTAGTTTTGTTTTTTCTAAATCAACAGTCGACTCCCCCTTCTTCAAAATGAAATTCCGCTCCGTACCTGCTAAAACCTGCAAAATATGCTCAATTGATTGCGTTCCTCTACCCTGAAAAGCATAACGTAAGGAAATAAATCTAGACTCAATATTAGTCAACTCGTTCTGAAAATACTTAATATCATTAAGACTTGCACTATACAGCCGCAAGAAGAAGAAAGAGAAAATCTCGATGAAAATACTAAGCGTTATACGAGGGACAAGATGCGCCACAAGTTCTTTCGGATCAGTAGGCAGGGTGTTGGCAACAATCGACGACGCCAGAATTCCCACGGCGACTAAAGTCGTTAGGGTACCAATGATGAGGTTAACGTTGCCTCGGCGGGAGAGAGCATAGAGTTCTTGCCGTAGTCTCTCCTCAGTTCTTTGACAGTGCATTTCAAAATTCTGAAGCATTGCATCTTCGCGAACGGCTTCCCCATACTTGTTCGCGACAGCGCCGACGAATTCTTCGGTCAGCGATTCTTCTAACTGATGTCGAAGCGTTTCAGCCAGTTGTCGTTGTTCGTCTGCGCCTAGAGGGCTAACTGAAAATCCTGTAGATTCAAAATGCGTTTGTACATTTTCAAGATTCTTTAGAAGTTTTTCAAATTTTTGTATCGCAGCCACGTTGAGCCCGGCGGTTTCAGCCGATGTCGTATTTGATGACGCCACACTCGCCCCCCGTAGATAGGCAAACATGAGGAATGCGATTCCAGTTAAAAAAAAGCCCGCTAATATGAATAAATATTCTGGTCTTACGTTCGACTCACCATAAAACATTGTTTGATTGACGAAGAAATATCCGACGGCTGTTAAGGAAATCATTGTGAGCCCAAACGCGATAAAAACCCTATTATTCGTGGATATCATGAACTTACTCGCCGAATTTTCATTTCAATGAATTTCTAGCAGCCTCATTTATGGCGTGCACTTTCTACAAAAGTCTATGCGACAAAATCTACAGAGTCCATCGGATAGAGATGTCAACTTGCGGTCAAAAGCGGCAATTCAGCGACAACCATTAAAAAACGGGAATGGGCCATGAACAAAAATGCTCGACATCAACTAAAAAGGAGTTTGGCCGTCCCAATCTGATTTTGGGCATGCAGAAATGGACCGAAATTTGCAGAACCGGGCGAGGCCCTAAACTCAACGATAAAGCCTGACAAACCGCGCTTTTGCGACAGGCTCTGCATTGCAGAAAAACCGACACATTTAAGCCGCAGGCGTGGCGGGGGGAGACTGCGTTTCGTGGGCGCTTTTTCCGGCGCTCGGAAGCCGCTGGAGGCGTCTGGGTTGCTAAACGGCTTTAGCAACCCGAGATGGGTTGGCGCGCTTGTGGCGAGTCGGCAGGGTGCTTGCGGCCCTCGTGAGCGCGGGGGCCGGGGCGCGCCAACGCCCCGAGCCGCCAGGATAGCGCCTGACATGGGAAAACCCACCCCGCGTGCCGTGTACACAGCGCGGGGAGTCCTACAGGTCACTGTCCATGGAGTCCATACGTTGTGCCAGTTGCGGGAAGCTACTGGTGAGAGCCGAGGGGTACTCGGTCCTGGAACTAAAATGTCCGCGTTGCCGGGCGATGAATATTCTGCGGGCCACGCGTCCCTCCCCCGAGCGCCGGGAGCGTCCAAATCAAAAGGACGCACAATGCCGAATTGGGAAACCCTCGGCCCCGTGAAGATCGCCCAGGCGGATTGCCTCGACGCCCTGGCCGACCTCGCCCCCGAAACCGTCGACGCCATCATCATCGACCCGCCCTACTGCGCGGGCGGCTTCACCGAGGGCGGGCGCACGGCCGCCAAGGGAATGGGCGTGACAGGCTTCGACTGGTTCCAGGGCGACAACATGACGACGCCCGGCCTCGTCTGGCTGCTGCGTCGCGTGGCGATCGAGGCGCATCGGGTGTTGGCCAACAAAGGGAGCCTATGCGTGTTCTGTGACTGGCGCATGGTGCCGATGCTGGCCCCGGCCTTGGAAAGCTCCGGCCTCCGTTGGCGCAATCTGGTGGTGTGGGACAAGCTGGTCCCCGGCCTGGGGACCGGCAGCTTCCGCGCCCGGCACGAATTGATCCTGCATTTCCTGAAAGGATCGAGCGTCCCGAAATACGCCACCGACATCGGCAACGTGATTGCAGCAAAGCGGGTGTCGCCGAAGCGGAAGAATCACCCCACCGAAAAGCCGCAAGAGGTGTTGGAGGCGATCATTCGTGCCACCACGCCTGAAGGAGGCACAGTGGCCGACGTGTTCGGCGGCGGCGGCAGTCTGGCCGAGGCGGCTATCCACACCGGGCGCCGTGCGATTATCAGTGAGGCATCGGGCACACATGTAATCGGAACCCGCCTCCGCATACAGAAAATGCTATAGTTGCGGCCCCAGCTATCCTGTATCCGCATTTAGCCGGTTTGTGAGATGTTAGATGGTCGATTTTCAGATAGTGAACATCGTCAGCACCTCGCTCCTAACGTCCCTTGGTACTTGGGCTGTCACGGCCTGGACCTTTTCTAAAAGCAGGGAGCGGCAACAAAATGAACAACGGCGGAGCGCGGAATACCTCGCTGTCCGGGTCGTATGTGCTTTAGACCCATTTGTTGAACAATGCATTCTTCTAAGTAACGATGATGGGCAAGAAGGAGAAGACGGCAGATGGATTTCAGCAGAGAGAGACCCAAGATTTAATTTGCCCCAAGACGTAGATTGGAAAAGCGTAAGCCCAGAATTGGTTTATAAAACACTCAATCTACCAAACGAAATTATTTCGGCAAATCAAAATATTGCGTTTGTATTTCGAGAATTCGCGTCTCCTCCAGATTATATCGAAGCCTTTGAAGAGAAAAAGTATCTATACGCCCGTCTCGGTCTTTATGCGCTCGATCTGGCCACGAAACTCCGAGACACCTATGGCCTACCTCCCCACGAAGACGAACAAATGAAACCTCGTGAGTGGCTAGAGAACGCCATGAAACAAAACGGTTCCCTACACACAGACTGATCTCAAAATTATTAATGTATGGTGGAGCGTTTACTATGGATATTTTATTACAAATTGCATCTGCAATAATAATTGCCGTGGTCAGCTCTATAATCACCACTCATTTAGCTCTGAGTAGATTCCGAACAGAAAAATTATGGGAGGCTAAATCGGCAGCGTACACAGCAATTATTTCTGCTCTTTATGAACAGCTTGATGCGGTCAACACAGACATATCTGAAATCAAAAGCATGAACGAAAAAGAACAGGAAGAAATTATAGAACGCATGATAATGTCAAGAGGAAGCCTTGACCATCTTCGTAGGATGAATGATGTAGGCTCACTATATTTATCAAGCAGCGCAATGAAAACTCTAGATAAATATTTTAATGACATAGAAAATATAAACGAAAAAAACATTTCAATTTTATATTTATCTCAAAGAAATAAAATTACAAAATCTTATATTGATAAATTTTTAGCAATAGCAAAAAAAGATCTGAAATTGACTGGAAGTACATAGAAATGAAAAAATAATATTATAGTTTCCGAATTTAAAACGCGTTTTTATAGTAAAAACAAGTCTATTTAGATGACATAGAGCGTGCATTTAGGATTTTTTTGCCTCGTCGTACAACCTAAACCTCACCACCTCCTTACCCACCCATTCATTGATCGCCTCGAACGCAGTCATGAGCGGCCGGATTTCGTTCTGGAAGAAGATGCCCGCCGCGTCGGCGACGGACCCGAAGGACGAACCGTTCAACGGCACGATGCCGAGCAGTTGCGGCGGCACACGGTGCGCGGCCAGCACGTCGTCGCGGGTGACGTTCTTCATGTTGAAGAACTCGTCTTTGGCCGCCACCTCGGAGATCGGAATCAACTGCAGCCCATCCTTCTTGCCGTTCGGCGCATACATGAACAGGTTCCGGAAATTCCCCGGCCCCTTGGAGTCCTTCAACGCCTGCCGGATGGCGTCGACGTCTTCCTGGTTGTCGGCCGCGTCGGTCATGTAGAGGATGAACCCGGCGTGCGAGCCGTTGAGGTAGTATTTCCGGCGGAACAAGGTGGCGGCCTCGTTCAGGAGGGCGGACTGCATGGCGCCGATGTATCCTGGCACGCCGTAGATTTCCTGGTTGATGTCCGGCTCCATCACCTGGAACACGGCGCCGTCGGGGAACTCGTGTTCCTGACCGTCGATCAACATCAAGGCGTTGCCGTCCTTCTTGATCCGCGTCCACCGAGCCAAGGTCGGCTTCAACGCCGTCACGTTGCCGAGGCGCGACGTACGGCGCTCCGCGTAGGCATTGCCGAACACGAGGAAGTCGAGCGCCAGGCGCTTGAAGTCCTGCCGCGACAGAAGCTTGTGCGGGATGAAGTGCGAAGCCAACAGGTTCGCCTTGTATCCGATGGCGCTCTGATGGTGCGGGTTGGACGTCAAGGCGCGGGCCAGGGCGTCGGGGCTGATCGGCGGCGCGTACCACCGGCCATTGAAGGCGGAATGCAGATAGCCCCAGAAATCCCGCTGGTCGAGGACCGGCACCGGGTCGCCGAAGGTGAACGCTTCAATCTTGGACATTAGCAGAACTCCACAAATCCGCCGCCGGTCCCGGCGGCATTGTCGAAATCAGTGAACTCCAGGCGATCGAGGGCGTGCATGATCGCCCAGGCCACATCGGCGTGGCCGGTTTCCTTCGATCGCCCGGCCTGGAAGGTGGCCTGCCGGCCGCTCGCCGTGGCGGTTTTCCTGATCGCCATGAACGCCAGGGCGACGTCGGTCCATCCGGCGTCGAACTCGACCCGCCGCTTGGAAATCAGTTGCTTGGCCTTGAGGACGAGGCGGTTCTTGACGTCCACCGAATAGGTGATGGCCGTCGCGGCGGGGAAGAACTTGCGCACCATCTCGAACACACCGGCGCCGATGGTGCTGGTATCGATGCCGATGTAGGCGACCTCGTAGCGTTGGCACAGACGGCGGATGCACTCGGCTTGTTCCTGGAAATCGACGCCGTTGACGTTGATTTTCTCCAGAATGCGGTACTTGCCGCCGTCGACGACGGGCGGCGCGACCACGACGATGGAAGCGTTGTCGGCGGACTGCGCCGGGTCATATCCGATCCACACCCGGCGACTGCCGAACGGGCGTTCGGCCAGCGGCGAGAAATCCTTCCATTCCTCCCAACTGTCCACCATGCAGCGGCGCAATTCCTCGAACCCGAAGAACGCTTCCGCGTCGTCCACCCACTCGCACATGAACAGGTTGGCGAAGTCCTGGTCGTTGTACTCGCGGCGCAACGCCTCGATATCGAACAGGTCGCAGCCGCCCGCCTCGGCGTCCTCAATCGTCACCATGTGGCGCCACTGGCCGTCCGGCCCGACGGCGCCGGTCATCAACGCGGCATGGGAGACGTCGAATTCCAAACGGTCGGCCTT
>Ga0207799_100404_pt1 | contig 17772 bp, 16 predicted proteins | sample TtanPargueraPR_4_FD_187742 | JGI IMG/M metagenome (GOLD analysis project Ga0207799, IMG submission 187742) | Aerobic enrichment media microbial communities from Bioluminiscent Bay, La Parguera, Puerto Rico - Tt and M2 (SPAdes) | ecosystem: Environmental > Aquatic > Marine > Unclassified ...
CGGATGGACCTGTTCGTGGACGAGGCGCAGTATTGGCTCTGGGGGCAGGAACTGGCGCTGGGGTATTATTCCAAGCCGCCGATGATCGGCTGGGTGATCCGCGCCATGACCGATCTGGCGGGCAGCGACGCGCCGTTCTGGGTGCGGCTGCCAGCGCCGCTGTTCCACGGCGCAACCGCGCTGATCCTGGGCGCGGTCGCGGCACGGCTGTTCGGGGCGCGGGCGGCGGTACTGACGGCGGCGGGCTACGCCACGCTGCCGATGGTGGCACTGGCCTCGGTCCTGATCTCGACCGACACCATCATGTTCCCCTTCTTGGCGCTGGCGCTGCTGGGCTACGTGAATGTGCTGGAGCGGGGCGGGGCGGGCACCGCGGTGCTGACCGGTGTCGCGCTGGGGCTGGCCTTCCTGTCGAAATACGCCGCCATCTACTATGTGATCTGCGCCCTTCTGGCCGCGCTCCTGCTGCGCGGGGCACGGCCACGGCTGAGCGATGCGCTGGTGGTGCTGGTGTTCTTTGGCTTGGTGATCTCGCCCAACGTCCTGTGGAACGTGCAGCACGGTTTCACCACGCTGCAACACACGCTCGACAATGCCGACTGGGTGCGCGACCCGGGCGCGCGGGCGGGGCTGAACCCCGACCGGCTGGCTGAATTCCTGGCGGCGCAATTCGCGGTGTTCGGCCCGGTGCTGTTCGGCGGGCTGATCTGGATGGCGCTGCGGGCACGGCGGGCCGGCTCCGCGCGGCAGTTCCTGCTGCTTTTCGCGCTGCCCATCATCGCCATCGTCTGCGTGCAGGCGCTCTTGTCCAAGGCCTATGCCAACTGGGCCGCGGCGGCCTATCTGGCGGGCACGGTGGCGGTGCTGCCCTGGCTGACGCGGGGCTGGCGCTTGGCCTCCTTCGCGATCAACGGCGCGGTGGCGCTGGCGCTGCCGCTGCTGGGCGTGTTTGCCGACAGCCTGAGCTACGGCGACCAAGACCGCCTGATCGCCGCGCGCCATGTCGGCCGGGCCGAGATGAGCCGCGCGATCATCGACACCGCGCGGGCCGAGGGGCTGGACGCCGTGGTCTCGGAAAACCGGGACCTGCTGGCTGACCTGTTCTACACCGGCCGCGACAGCGGGCTGCGCTTCTATGCCCTGCCGCCGCAGGGCCGCGCGCCGCATCACTATGCGCTGAAATACCCGCTGCCTGCCGATCTGGCGGGCGAGCTGTTGTTCATCACCAAATCCGACGCGGCCCCGGCCTGCGCGGCGGGCACACCCGCGCGCGCCGCGCTTAGCCCCGAACGCGGGGCGCATCGCGGCAAGACCTGGTATCTCTACCGCGTCCCCGCCGAGTGCTGGGCGCGCTAGGGCAAGCCGCGCTCCGGCCTACCCGAAGGGCCGCTCAAGAAACGCCGACAGGACATCCACCGCCGCGCCAAGGTCTTCGGGCGCGGCGTATTCCTGGGGCGTATGACTGATCCCGTCGCGGCAGCGCACGAACAGCATCGCGATGGGGCAGAGATCGGCCATGGCCGAGGCATCGTGCGTCGCGCCCGAGGCCAGCCTGAGCGGCGCATGCCCCTGTTCCGCGATCACCTCGGCCAGCCGGTCGGCAAACCCGCGGTCGCAGGGCTGCGCGGGCTGGGCATAGGTTTTTTCGGCCGTCAGCATCAGGCCCGAGGCCAACGCCACGCGCTGCGCGAAGCCGTGCAGATGCTCGCCCGCCGCTTCGCGGGTCGCGTCGACCGGCGAGCGCAGCTCGACCGTCATGCGCACCTCGCGCGGGACGGCGTTCACCACGTTGGGCGAAACATGGATCTCGCCCACGGTGGCGCGCAGATCCTCGGTCGCGCGGGCATGGCGGTTCACCTCGGACACGATCTCGGCCGCGCCCACCAGCGCGTCGCGGCGCGAGGCCATGGGCAGGGTTCCGGCATGGCCGGTCTCGCCGGTCAGGGTGATCTGGTGCCGCTCGATCCCGCAAATGGCGGTGACGATCCCCAGCGGCTGAGCCTTTTCCTGCAGAACCGGCCCCTGCTCGATATGGGTCTCCAGGAACCCCAGCGCCGCCGCACGCGGGCGCTGAACAGCAGCGATGCGGCCGGGGTCCAGCCCGAACGCTTCGATGGCCGCGCGCAGCGGCACGCCGTCCCTGTCGCGCATCTCCAGCACCGCCGGGTCGAAGCTGCCGGCCAAGGCGCGCGATCCGATCAGGGCGGTCGGCCAGCGCACGCCCTCCTCATCGGCGAAGGCCAGCACCTCGACCGAACAGGAGGGCAGGCGGCCCGCCTCGTTCAGCTTGCGCATCGCCAGGATCGGCAGGACGACCCCCATGATCCCGTCATAGGCGCCGCCCTCGCGCACGCTGTCCTGATGCGAGCCGAGGTAGAAGGTTCCGGCCCCCGCGCGCCCCTCGTGACGGCCGACCAGCGTGCCCGCGTCGTCGAGATGGGCGCGCAGCCCGGCCTCCTCCATCCATTCGGTCAGCAGGGCGACGGCCTGCCGGTGCTGGGGCGTGAAGGGCAGGCGCGTGACGCCCGGCCCGTCCTCGGAGACCTGCGCCAGCCGGTTCAGCCGCTCCGCCGCCAGGGCGCCCCAGTCAGTCAAGGGTCCGCTCCGGGTCGTTCAGGGTGGGGACCTGGAGGCTCCAGTCATGATACTCGCCCTCGGTGGCGCGGCGGTAGAGCCGCTCCAGATCCTCCAAGGGCGTCTCGCTGTAGTCGATGCGCAGCGTTAGCGGCGCGTGGTCGGGCGACAGCACCAGCAGCGCCGCCGATTGCAGCCCGCGGGAATCGCTGCCCGCCGCGTGACCGGCAAACAGCGCGTCCAGCAGGCGGCGTGCAAAGGTCGCCTGCGATGAGCCGAACCCCGAGACCATCGCGTCCAGCACCCCCTCGCCCGACAGCATGTTGCCGGCCACGATCCCGCCGTCAAAGCGCCGGCTGCCCATCGCGGGTACGTTCCCTGTGCCGGTGAAGGCGGCGGCCTGCCCGTCCAGCGACAGGGCCGACAGCTGCCGCTGCGCCCGGCCCGCGTCGCGCCCGGTCACGGCATCCACGGCCGCCGCCGCGCTCTGCCCCGCCGCCATCTGCGCCAGCACATCCTCGCCCCAGAGCGTGCTGGGCGACGCACCCTGACTGGCGGACATGCCCGCGCGCAGATCGCCGCGCAACACCCAGCCGCCCACGCAGAGGCTGCCGGTCGCGGCGGCGCCGCCGATCTGTCCGGTTTCGGGGTCTCGGGCAAGAATGGAAAAGGTCATGGGGCCTCATTCGTGTGATTTGACCCCGATTTATCATGAAAAATTGACCGGTGCAATTTATCATGATAATTAGGCCGCATAAAGCCAACATGGGAGACCGGACATGAAATTCCTGAACTGGACGCGCAGAGGCCTGATGGCCGCAGCCGGCGCGACGCTGACGCTGGGGGCGCTGACACTGCCCGCAGCCGCCCAGACGCCACCGGGCGTGCTGATCGTCGGGCAGATTGCCGAGCCGAAATCGCTCGACCCCGCCGCGGTGACCGCGGTGAACGACTTTCGCATCCTGGTGAACGTCTACGAGGGCCTGACCCGCTACAAACCTGGCACATTGGAAGTCGAACCGGGACTGGCGGAAAGCTGGACCATCAGCGAGGACGGCACCGAATACACCTTTACCCTGCGCGAGGGCGTAAAGTTCCACGACGGCAGCGATTTCAACGCCGAGGCGGTGAAGTTCAACTTCGACCGCATGCTGGACGAAAACCACCCCTATCACGACACCGGCCCCTTCCCGCTGAGCTTCTTCTTCGGCGCGGTGGAGGAGACCACGGTGGTCGATGACCGCACCGTGCGCTTCAAGCTGAACGCGCCCTATGCGCCCTTCCTGTCCAACCTGGCCTACCCGACCGGCCTGATCGCCTCGCCCGCCGCCATCGAGGCGCATGGCAAGGATTTCGGCCGCAACCCCGTCGGCACCGGCGCCTTCAAATTCGCCGAGTGGAAATCGAACGAGCGCGTGGTGGTGGAGCGCAACGACGACTACTGGGGCGAAAAGGCCGGCACCGAGGCCGTGGTCTTCCGCCCGATCACCGATGCCAACACCCGGGTGGCCGAAATGCTGGCCGGCGGCATCGACATGATGGTCGAGGTCCCGCCGACCTCGCTGTCGCAGTTCGACGGCAACGGATTCGAGGTGGCGCAGCAGGCGGGCCCGCACGTGTGGTTCCTGATCCTGAACGCCAAAGAGGGCCCCTTTGCCGATCAGCGCGTGCGCCAGGCGGCGAATTACGCGATCAACAAGCAGGCCATCGTGAACGACGTGCTGGAAGGCACCGCCGAGGTCGCCGCCGGCCCCACCCCGCCGGCCTTTGCCTGGGCCTATAACGAAAGCCTCGACCCCTACCCCTACGACCCCGACAAGGCCCGCGCCCTGCTGAAAGAGGCCGGCGCCGAGGGGGCGGAGCTGACCTTCTACGTCACCGAGGGTGGCTCGGGCATGCTCGACCCGGTGGCCATGGGCACCGCCATCCAGGCCGACCTCGCCGCGGTGGGCCTGAAGGTGAAGATCGAGACCTATGAGTGGAACACCTTCCTGGGCGAGGTGAACCCGGGGCTGGAGGGCAAGGCCGACATGGCCGAGATGGCCTGGATGACCAACGACCCCGACACCCTGCCCTACCTGGCCCTGCGCACAGATGCCTGGCCGGACAAGGGGGGCTTCAACTCGGGCTATTACTCGAACCCCAAGGTCGACGAGCTGCTCGAGGCCGCCCGCACCGCGACCGACCAGGGTGAGCGCGCGCGTCTCTACAAGGAGATGCAGCAGATCGTGCAAGAGGACGCGCCCTGGGTCTTCGTGGCGAACTGGAAGCAGAACGCCGTGACCAGCGACCGGGTCGGGAATTTCCGCCTCGAACCCTCCTTCCTGCTGCAGCTGAAGGACGTGGTGAAGAATTGAACGAACGGGCAGGCCGGCGCGTGACGCACCGGCCTGCCTGCAATTTTCCGCATTCTCTGACAGGATAAGGCCAAAGGGGGCGCCCGCCGCGGCGCCCCGGCAAGAAAGGGGCGCCGGATGGGCGGCTACATTCTCAAGCGGCTGGTCTCGGCCATCCCGGTGCTACTGGGCATCACCGTGATCGTGTTCCTGATCATGGCCATGATCCCCGGCGACCCGGCCACGGCCATCCTCGGGGCCTATGCCACGCCGGAAAACGTGGCCAAGCTGAACCGCGACCTCGGCCTCGACGCGCCGCTGGCGCAACGCTATTTCATCTGGCTCGGCAACATGCTGAGCGGGGATTTCGGGCGCTCCTATTCGCTGAACCGCCCGGTGCTGGACGAGATCCTGGAACGCTTTCAGGCCACGCTGATCCTGGCCGGCATCAGCTTCGTGCTCTGCTCGGTCCTCGGCATCCTCGCGGGCGTGGTCTCGGCGGCGCGGCAATACGGGCTGGCGGACAAGGCGATCACCTTCACCGTGCTGATCGGCATCTCGGTGCCCTCGTTCTTCCTGGGCATGATGATGATCCTGCTGTTCGCGGTGAACCTGCGCTGGCTGCCCGTCTCGGGCATGTTCGCGATCTACGGCGGGGGCGACCTGCCGGACCTGCTGAAGCACCTGGTCATGCCCGCCGTGGCCCTGTCGGTGGTGGCCACCGGGGTGATCGCGCGGCTGTCGCGCTCGGCCATGCTGGAGGTCTTGCGGCAGGACTACATCCGCACCGCCCGCGCCAAGGGCGTGCCCGAGCGGCGGGTGATCATGGGCCATGCCCTGCGCGCCGCCATGGTCAGCATTATCCCGGTGCTGGGCATCCAGGCCGGGTTCGTGCTGTCGGGGTCCGTCTATATCGAGATGGTGTTCCAGTGGCCCGGCATCGGGCGGATGCTGGTCGACGCCATCCTCAAGCGCGACATCCTGCTGGTGCAGGGCGGCGTGGTCTTCGTCGCCGCCTGCTACGTGATTTTCAACATCATGGTCGACGTGGCCCAGAGCCTGCTGGACCCGAGGATCAAGACATGAGCCATTTCCTGTCGCTTCTCTTCCGCAACCGCCTGGCGGCGCTGGGCGGCGTGGTGCTGGCCGCGATCCTGCTCATGGTGCTGGTCACGCCCCTGCTGCCGCTGCAGGACCCGGACATCACCAACACCGCCGACCGTTTCCTGCGGCCGTTTTCAGAGGGGCACCTGCTGGGCACCGACCATCTGGGCCGGGACCTGCTGTCGCGGCTGCTGTGGGGCACCCGCCTGTCGCTGGCCGTGGGCATCGCGGCGGCGCTGATCGCGGGGGTGATCGGCTCGGCCATCGGGATCACGGCGGGCTATTTCGGGGGACGCACCGACAACGTGATCATGCGCGCGGTCGATATGCTCATGGCCTTTCCCTACATCCTGCTGGCGCTGGCCATCGTCGCCGCGCTCGGCCCCGGGCTGATGAACGCGCTGGTGGCAGTGGCCGCGGTCAACGTGCCCTTCTTCGCCCGCAATATCCGCGGCGTCACCGTGGGGCTGGCGGGACGCGAGTTCATCGACGCGGCGAAGCTGGCCGGGATGGGCCACCTGCGCATCATCCTGGTCGAGCTGCTGCCCAATGTCCTGCCGGTCATCATCATCGCCATGTCCACCACCGTCGGGTGGATGATCCTGGAAACGGCGGGCCTGTCCTTCCTCGGCCTCGGCTCGCAGCCGCCGCAGGCCGATCTCGGCTCCATGCTGGGCGAGGCGCGCGCGGCGCTGATCACGGCGCCGCATACCTCGGTCGTGCCGGGGGTGATGATCTTCCTCATCGTGATGAGCATCAACCTGCTGGGCGACGGCGTGCGCGACGCGCTGGACCCCCGGCTGCGCTCGGGCGCGCTGACCCGGCCGCGCGCCACCACGCTGGTGGACCGCAAGGGCGAACTCCCCGCCCCTGCCGATGACCTGCTGGCCATCCAGGACCTGCACACCCAGTTCCATGTCGGCGATCGCGTCTACAAGGCCGTGGGCGGGGTCAGCCTGTCGGTGCAACCCGGCGAATGCCTGGGCGTGATCGGCGAGTCGGGCTCGGGCAAATCGGTGACCGCGCTGTCGGTCATGGGCCTCGTGGCCTCTCCGCCGGGCGTCATCACCGGCGGCGCCGTGCGCTTCCAGGGCGAGGACCTGGTGGGCGCCCCCTACGAGGCGCTACGCCGGAAACGCGGCGACCGGGTGGCCTATATCTTCCAGGATCCGCTTTCCACCCTGCACCCGCTCTACCGGGTCGGCGACCAGCTGGCCGAGGCGATCCGCGCGCACCACGCCATCAGCCGCGAAGAGGCCCGCACCCGCGCGGTGGAGCTGTTCAGGGCGGTGCGCATCCCCAATGCCGAAAGCCGGATCGACAATTTCCCGCACGAGATGTCGGGCGGCATGCGTCAGCGGGTGGGCATCGCCATGGCGCTGGCCAACGACCCCGACGTGATCATCGCGGATGAGCCCACAACCGCGCTGGACGTCACCGTGCAGGCGCAGATCCTGTCACTGCTCGACGACCTGCGCCGCGACCGGGGGCTGGCGATCATCTTCATCACCCACGACTTCGGCGTGGTGGCACAGCTCTGCGACCGGGTGGCGGTGATGTATGCGGGACGGATCGTCGAGGAAGGGCCGACCGGCGCCGTGCTGGCCGCCCCCGCCCATCCCTACACCGGGCGCCTGATCGCCTGCGTGCCCGAGCTGGGCCAGGGCCGGCGCGAACTGGCCGCCATTCCCGGCCTGCCCCCCGCGGTGGACAGGTTGCCCGCCGGCTGCGCCTTCGCCCCGCGCTGCGACAAGGCGACCGAAATTTGCCGGCAGGGCGAGGTCGCGCTTTCCGGCACGGACAGTCGCGCCGTGCGCTGCCATTTCCCCGAGGAGGCCGTCGCATGACCGCTCTCAAGGTCGAAAACCTGTCCAAGACCTTCCCGACGGCGCGCACCCTGCTCGGCCCGGCCAAGCCCGGCGTGCGCGCGGTGCGCCCGCTTTCCTTCGAAGTGCCAACCGGCGAGACCCTGGGCGTGGTGGGCGAATCCGGCTGCGGCAAGTCCACCTTCGCCCGGATGCTGGTGGGGCTGCTGCCGCCCACCACCGGCCATATCGAGATCGAGGGCAAGGCGCTGGACAACGCCGATCCGGCCGCCTTCGGCCGCATGATCCAGTACGTCTTCCAGGACCCGATCAGCAGCCTCAACCCGCGCAAGACCATCCGCCAGATCATCGAGGCGCCGCTGAAACGCCTCTACGGGATGGACAGGGCCCAGCGCGCCGCGCGTATCCGCGAGATCTTTGCCGCGGTGAACCTGCGCGAGGAATTCCTCGACCGCTACCCGCATGAGTTTTCGGGCGGGCAGGCCCAGCGCATCGGCATCGCCCGGGCGCTGGCCGCCAGCCCCCGCATCATCATCCTGGACGAACCGGTTTCGGCGCTGGACGTGTCGGTGCAGGCGCAGGTGCTGAACCTTCTGGCCGATCTGAAGGCACAGTTCGGCCTGACCTACCTGTTCATAAGCCACGACTTGGCGGTGGTCGAGGCGGTCAGCGACCGGGTGATGGTGCTCTATTTCGGCTCGGTGGTCGAAATCGGCCGGGCCGAAAACATTTTCAGCAGCCCCAAACACCCCTATACAAAGCTTCTGGCAGACAGCGCGCCCGTGGTCGGGCGCCCGCTGGCTGCCCCGGAACAGAAAGACAGCGAGCTGCCCGATCCGCTGAACCCGCCGCCGGGCTGCGCCTTTGCCGGGCGCTGCCCGCGCGCCACGGATCACTGCCGCACCAGCGAACCGCAGCTCGTCGAGATGGGAGAGGACCACTTTGCCGCCTGCTACCACCCGCTTACGGGATGAACCCAAGCAGAGCCGCCCCGTCCAGGTCGCCGAGGCGATCAAGGACTGGGTGGTGGAACAGGGGCTGCAGGCCGGCGACCGCCTGCCCAGCGAGCCCGAGCTGATCGAGCGGTTCGGCATGGCCAAGGGCACCATCCGCGAGGCCATGCGCATCCTCGAGGCGCAGGGGCTGATCAAGACCCGCACCGGCCCCGGCGGCGGCAGCTTCGTCCACGAGGTCTCGAAGGAGCGCGCCCGCGCCCTGCTGGGCAACTATTTCTACTTCAAGAACCTGACCATCGCCGACATCTACCAGCTGCGCCGTGCGCTGGAGCCGGAACTGGTCGCCTCGCTCGCCGGCAAGCTCAGCGAGGAGGCGCTGGGCGAGTTGGAGGACAACATCGCGATCTATTCCGAACCGGCCAGAACGCTGGAGGAAGAGCGCGAGCACCACATCGCCTCGCTGCGCTTTCACGCATTGCTGGCGGCGCAGTCGGAAAACGCCCTGCTGGCCTTCCTGATCGACTTCATGGTCAACATGTTGGGCGACCTGACGGTCTATCGCCGCCTCTACTCGCCGCCCAATATCGAGCTCTGGTCCAAGGGGCGCGATTACCAGCAGCGGCTGGTCATGGCCCTGCGCGAGGGCGATTCCGGCGCCGCCCGGGCCATCATGCGCGCGCATATGCAGACCGCGCAGGAACTGATGGAAGGGCAAGAGGCCGAGATGCTGCGCCGCTTCATCTCGGAATAGGAACCGCGGCCTCAGACCAGCAGCAACAGCACGACGCCCAGCACCAGTGGCAGCGGCAGGGATATGAAACTGCGCAGCAGCAGGAATTGCCGCCCCATCAGCGGCAGCTCATAGGCGATGGACCGGTTGAGGTTCACCACCGACCACGCCGTGACATAGGCCATCAGCGCGGCCCAGCCCGCCCCAGCCTTCAGCGCCGCCGCCCCGATGGCGAAGGCCACGAAAGGCCCGCCCGGCGTCAGCGCCCCGAAGATCGAGGCCAGCCCGACCCCGGTCAGCCCCGAACTTTCCCCGAAGATCTGCTCGATCCGGCCGACCGGCAACAGTTCGGCCATGAACCCCGCGCCAACCAGGCCGACGACGATCCGCGGCACCATGAAGGTCATGGTCGATTTCGTGCGCGCCCAGACAACAGGCAGCCGGTCGGGGGCGTGGCGGCGCAGATGGGCCAGCGTGAACAGGGCCAGCGCCCAGAGCAGCAGCGTGCCGATCAGGATGTTCACTGCCGTTCCCCCCTGCGCGCCATGAAGTGCCGCACCGCCAGCCCGAACAGCACCGGCGCGGCCAGCGACATCCCCACGCGGGCCGCCACGAATTCCGGCGGCAGGAAGGTCAGCTCCCAGATCAGCGTGCGGTTCAGCCCCAGCAGCACCCAGCCCGAAATCAGAGCCACCCCGGCGCCCAGATCGGCGCCCGCCGCCATCAGGCCAATGGTCAGCGGATAGGTCACGCTCGGCCCGCCGGGGATGATCGCGCCCGCCGCGGTGGCGATCGCCAGCCCGCGCAGCCCGCTGTCAGGTCCGACCAGTGCCAGGATCCGCTCGCGCGACATCAGGAAGGGCAGCGCCGAGGCGATCAGTACGCCGGCCAGGATCTTCGGCATCAGCACCGCGGCAAGGCCGAGGTCGCGGGTCAGCAGCTCCTGAAACCGCTCCGGCCCCTTCTGCAGCCAGACCGCCAGCCCCGAGGCCACGGCCAGCGCGATGATGAACAGGAAGGAGCCGTCGATCAGCTTGCGCGGGGTGCTGCTGCCCGGCGGCGTATGAGGATCTTGTGCCATGTGCATCCGTTTGGTTCCGCCCGTGGCGGGATGCAATCGCCTATCGTCATAATACGCCAGACCCGCAGGTTCCAGTGACGGAACCGCCTGTTTCGGCAGGAATGGCGTCCCGCGGCCCTACGCTTGCACCCCGGCCGCGAAGCCGCTATTTAGGCCCATCCATCCGGTCGCAGCCTACCCGGACAACAAAACAAGGACTGAAATGAAAACCATCGTCGTCTGCTCCGGCGGATTGGACTCGGTTTCGCTCGCCCACATGGTGGCCGCGGAACACGAATTGACCCGCCTCGTCTCCTTCGACTACGGCCAGCGCCACCGCAAGGAACTGCACTTCGCAGCCGCCTGCGCGGACCGCCTGGGCGTGCCCCATGACATCATCGACATGCGCGCGATCGGCGCGGCGCTCACCGGATCGGCGCTGACCGACGACATCGACGTGCCCGACGGCCACTACGCCGAGGAAACCATGCGCGTTACGGTGGTGCCCAACCGCAACGCGATCATGCTGACCATCGCCTTCGGAATCGCCGCCGCCCGCGGCGACGCGGCGGTGGCCACGGCCGTGCATGGCGGGGATCACTTCATCTATCCCGACTGCCGCCCGGCCTTTACCGAAAGCTTCGCGGCCATGCAGCGCGCGGCGCTCGACGGCTACGCGGATGTGCGGCTCTACACGCCCTTCGTCCATCGCACCAAGGCCGACATCGTGACCGAGGGCGCCAAGCACGGCACGCCCTTTGCCGAGACCTGGTCCTGCTACAAGGGCGGCGAGGTGCATTGCGGCCGCTGCGGCACCTGCGTGGAGCGGCGCGAGGCCTTCCACGACGCCGGCGTCGCAGACCCGACCGAATACGCCGACCCCGATTTCTGGCGCGCGGCCATCGCCGGGCGGGAGGGCGCCTGATGTACCGCATCACCAAGGAATTCCACTTCTCCGCCTCGCACCAGCTGTCCTACCTGCCGGCCGATCACCAATGCGCGCGGCTGCACGGGCACAACTACATCGTGGTTGTCGAACTGGCGGCAGAGGAGCTCAACGCCGACGGCTTCGTGCGCGACTATCACGAGCTGGCGCCGCTCAAGCGCTATATCGACGATGAATTCGACCACCGGCACCTCAACGAGGTGCTGCAGGACGACCGCCCCACGGCCGAGCGCCTGGCGAAACATTTCTTCGACTGGTGCCGCGCCCGCTGGCCCGAGACCGCCTCGGTCAAGGTCAGCGAGACGCCCAAGACCTGGGCGGAGTACCGGCCATGACCACGCTGCGCGTGGCCGAGATCTTCGGCCCCACGATCCAGGGAGAGGGCGCGCTGATCGGCGAGCCGACGGTGTTCGTCCGCGCCGGCGGCTGCGACTACCGCTGTTCGTGGTGCGACAGCCTGCACGCGGTCGACTCCGAATACCGCCACGGCTGGGCCAAGATGACGACCGAGGCCGTCTTGGCCGAGGTGGCCCGCCTGTCGGGCGGCCAGCCCCTGACGGTGTCGCTGTCCGGCGGCAACCCCGCCATCCAGGATTTCGGCCCGCTCATCGCGCGCGGCAAGGCCGAGGGCTACCGTTTCGCCTGCGAAACCCAAGGCTCTGTCGCCCGGCCGTGGTTTGCGGAGCTGGACACGCTGGTCCTCAGCCCCAAGCCGCCATCGAGCGGCGAAACGGTGGACTGGGCCGCCTTCGACGCCTGCCTCGCCGCCGCCGGTGACGCCCCCCGCGTGGTGATGAAGATCGTCATCTTCGACGAGGCCGACTACGGCTGGGCCCGCGCCGCCGCCGACCGCTATCCGGACCTTCCGCTCTTCCTGCAGCCGGGCAATGCCGAGGTCGACCCGGAGGTGCCGGTCGGTCCGCAGGCGCTGGCCGACCGGCTGTTGTGGCTGGTCGAGCGGGTCACGCAGGACCGCTGGTTCGCGCCGCGCGTCCTGCCGCAGCTTCACGTCCTACTTTGGGGCAACAAACGGGGGGTCTGACGCCCCCGCACGGAGACAGCCATGGAAAGCATCTACAGCGATCTCAAGCAGCTGGGCGGCGATACGGTCCTGCCCCAGTCCCCCGACGAGGCCGAGCTGGAGCGGGTGGCCAACCCGCAGGCGGACGTCGCCTATTGCGTGCGCTTCACCGCGCCGGAATTCACCTCGCTCTGCCCGATCACGGGCCAGCCCGACTTTGCCCATCTGATGATCGACTACGTCCCCGGCGACTGGCTGGTGGAAAGCAAGTCGCTCAAGCTCTACCTCGGGTCCTTCCGCAACCACGGCGCCTTCCACGAGGATTGCACGGTCTCGATCGGCCGCCGCCTGGTGGAGTTGCTCAGCCCGCAATGGCTGCGCATCGGCGGATACTGGTACCCGCGCGGCGGCATTCCCATCGACGTGTTCTGGCAGACCGGGGCCCAGCCCGATGGCGTCTGGATCCCCGAACAGGGCGTCGCCCCCTATCGCGGGCGGGGCTGATCCTCAGGGGCGCGCCGCCAAAGCCCGCCCCTGAACGCGATCAGAAATCCAGGTTTTCCACGCTCAGCGCGTTCTGCTGGATGAATTCGCGGCGCGGTTCCACCACGTCGCCCATCAGCTTGGTGAACAGGTCGTCGGCATCGGCCAGATCCTCGACACGGACCTGCAGCAGCGTGCGCGCCTCGGGGTCCAGCGTGGTTTCCCACAGCTGGTCGGGGTTCATTTCACCCAGCCCCTTGTAGCGCTGCAGCGTCAGGCCCTTTTCGCCCTCGGCCAGGATGGCGTTCAGCAGGTCGGACGGGCCGTAGATCGGCACCTCGCGGTCCTTTCGCACCAGCTTGGCGGGCTGGCCGTAGATCTCTTCCACACCCTCGGTCAGCTGGCCCAGCTTGCGCGCCTCGCCCGAACGCAGGATCTGGCCGTCCAGGGTGCGCACCTCTTCGACGCCGCGCAGCAGGCGGGACAGGCGGATGCCGTGGTCCTGGGTCGGGCGGCCCTTCCAGCCGCGCTCATATTCCAGCGCGATCAGGTCCAGCCGCTCGGCCACCGCGTCGGCGGTGCCCTGCAGATCGGCATCGAGCTGCCCGGGCACGAAGGCGCCGGCGATCGACGCCTGTTCCAGGATGTGGCGCGGGTAATGGGTGGGGAAGGCCTGCAGGATGCGGCGCACCTGCCGGGCCTCTTCGACCACGCGCTTCAGGTCCTGGCCGACGATCTCTTCGCCGGTGGCCAGGCGCAGGATGGCGCCTTCGATGCCCATGTCGATCAGGTAATCCTCAAGCGCGGCCTGGTCCTTCAGATAGACCTCGGATTTCCCGCGCGAGACCTTATAGAGCGGCGGCTGCGCGATATACAGGTACCCGCCCTCGATGATCTCGGGCATCTGCCGGAAGAAGAAGGTCAGCAGCAGCGTGCGGATATGCGCGCCGTCCACGTCGGCGTCGGTCATGATGACGATCTTGTGGTAGCGCAGCTTGTCGATGTCGAACTCGTCGCGCCCGATGCCGGTGCCGAGCGCGGTGATCAGCGTGCCGATCTCCTGGCTCGAGAGCATCCGGTCGAACCGCGCGCGCTCCACGTTCAGGATCTTGCCGCGCAGCGGCAGGACCGCCTGGTTGGCCCGCGCCCGGCCCTGCTTGGCCGAGCCGCCGGCCGAGTCGCCCTCGACCAGGAACAGTTCCGATTTCGACGGGTCCTTCTCCTGGCAATCGGCCAGCTTGCCGGGCAGGCTGGCGACGTCCATCGCGGTCTTGCGCCGGGTCAGCTCGCGCGCCTTGCGCGCGGCCTCGCGCGCCAGCGCGGCCTCGATGATCTTGCCGACGATCTGGCGGGCCTCGTTCGGGTTTTCCTCGAACCACTCGGCCAGCTTCTCGTTGACCAGGCTTTCCACCGCCGGGCGCACCTCTGAGCTGACCAGCTTGTCCTTGGTCTGCGAGCTGAACTTGGGGTCTGGCACCTTGACCGACAGCACGCAGGTCAGCCCCTCGCGCGCATCGTCGCCGGTGAAGTTCACCTTCTCCTTCTTGGCGATGCCCGAGCTCTGCGCGTAATTGTTGATCGTCCGGGTCAGCGCCCCGCGGAAGCCGGCCAGGTGGGTGCCGCCGTCGCGCTGCGGGATGTTGTTGGTAAAGGGCAGAACCGTTTCGTGGTAGCTGTCGTTCCACCACATGGCCACTTCCACGCCGATGCCGTCCTTTTCGCCGGTCATGAAGATCGGATCGGTCATCACCGGGTTCTTGTGCCGGTCGAGGTAGCGCACGAATTCCTGCACCCCGCCCTCGTAGAACATCTCGGTGCGCAGCGGCTCGGCCGGGCGCTCGTCCTCGAGGATGATGCGCACGCCCGAGTTCAGGAAGGCCAGTTCCCGCAGCCGGTGCTCCAGCGTCTTGAAGCTGTAATCGAGGTTGGAGAAGGTATCGAGCGAGGCCAGGAACCGCACCTCGGTGCCGCGGCGCCCGCCCGCGTCGCCCACGACCTCCAGGTGCTTGGCCGTCTCACCGCGCTCGAACCGCGCGTGATGCTCCTTGCCGTCGCGCCAGATGCGCAGGTCCAGCCAGTCGGACAGCGCGTTCACCACCGAAACGCCCACGCCGTGCAGGCCGCCCGAGACCTTGTAGGAGTTGGAGTCGAACTTGCCGCCCGCGTGCAGCTGGGTCATGATGACCTCGGCGGCCGAGACGCCCTCTTCAGGGTGCATATCCACCGGAATCCCGCGGCCGTTGTCGCTGACGGAGACGCTGGAATCGGCGTGGATTTTCACCGTGACGGCGTCGGCGTGACCGGCCAGCGCCTCGTCGATGCCGTTATCCACGACCTCGTACACCATGTGATGCAGGCCGCTGCCATCGTCCGTGTCGCCGATATACATGCCCGGACGCTTGCGAACCGCCTCCAAGCCTTTGAGAACCTTGATGGATTCGGCACCGTATTCTTCGGGCGCCTGCGCGTTTTCGGCCATGCGAGCCTTCCTTCGTATTTTTGTGATTTTATACGAAACCTTGGGGGGAATGTCACGCCCGGACCACAAGATTTGGTGTCACAGGAAGGGGATGACAAGCCCCACGCAGATCAGCAGGAAACCGGCGGTCAGGTTGGTGCGTTTCAGCGCCTTGGGCGAGGTCAGCAGCCGCCGCGCGCGGTCGATGAACATGGCCATGATCACGTTGCCGGTCAGCGGCACCACGGCCGACAGGACGGCGATCACCACGATATCCCGCCAGCCCAGCGCCGAAAGGTCAAAGAAGCCCGGCAGCATGCCCATGTAGAACAGGATCGCCTTGGGGTTGCCGATGATCACCGCCAGCCCCGCGACAAACCCCGCCCACATGCCGGGCCGGGTCAGGCGGCTGTCGCTGGCGATGCTGCGGTCCGCCTTGCGAATGATCATGACGCCCATGAACAGGAAGATCCCGCTCGCCACCCAGCGCAGCGCCTCGAGGAACCCGCCGTAGACGGACAGGATCCACGAGATCCCGAGGATCGCCAGCACGCTCCACAGCACGTCGCCGATCACCACGCCCAGCGCCAAGGGCCAAGCGGCGTGGAACCCGCCCGACAGCGCCCGCGCGGTCAGCGCGACCCAGACCGGGCCGGGGGTCAGGAACAGGACCAGCAGCGCGCCCGCGTACAGCGCGAGTTCCCCGATCGTCAGGGTCATGCGAGGCGCCCCTCGTCATCCAGCGGCCAGAACGGGTTCATCGCGTATTCCCAGACATGCCCGTCTGGATCGGCCAGCGTGCCGGAATATCCGCCCCAGAACACCTTTTCGGGCCGCTTGCAGGGCGTGGCCCCCGCGGCCAGCGCCACCTCGTAGGCGGCGTCCACCTCGGCCTCGCTGGCGAAGTTCTGCGCCAGGGTCATCGCCCCGGTCCCCAGCTCCCCTGGCGCGCGGCCCAGATCCTCGGCCAGCTTGGCCCGCTCGTAGAGGCCCAGTTTCTGCCCGCCGAGGTCGTAGAAGGCCACAGGCCCCTCGGCGCTTTCCGGGACCCAGCCCAGCGCCTCGTAATAGGCGCGGGCCCGGTCCATGTCGGCCACGCCCAGGGTGATCAGCGTCACGCGGTTGGCTTTCATCCTTCGATCCTCTCGATCACCTGGCTGGCCTGATCTTCCTCGCGCAGTTCATAGAATTGCGCGCGCCCCTGCAAGCCCTCGAACAGCTCCGCCCCGGTTCCGGTCATGAAGGCCTGCGCCCCCAGCGCGCAAATCTCGTCATACAGCGCGGCGCGGCGGTCGGCGTCCAGATGCGCGGCGACCTCGTCGAGCAGCAGGATCGGCGGCGCGCCGAAATCCTCGGCCAGCGCGCGGGCATTGGCCAGCACCAGCGAGATCAGCAGCGCCTTCTGCTCGCCGGTCGAGCATTGCCGCGCCGGAACGCCCTTGGCGGCATAGACGGCGTCGAGATCGGCGCGGTGCGGCCCCGTCAGCGTGCGCCCCGCCGCCATGTCCCGCCCGCGCCCGGCGGCAAAGCCCTCGGCCAGTGCCGCCTCGTCGGCAGGGATGGGCCCGTCCGGCCCGGCAATCTCCAGATCGGCGGCCGGAAAGGCGGTCTCGGCCCCCGCCTGCGCCGCCTGCACCCGCGCGAGCGCTGCCTCGCGGTTGCGCTGGATCGCGGCACCGGCCTGCGCCATTTGCCCTTCCAGCGCGCCGTACCAGCGCGCGTCGCTTACCTGATCTTTCAGCAGCCGGTTGCGTTCGCGCATCGCCTTTTCATAGGCGAGCGTCGCCTCGGCATGACCTGGCTCAAAGCTCAGCACCATCCGGTCCAGGAACCGCCGCCGGCCCTCGGCGGCCTCGATCCACAGCCGGTCCATCGACGGCACCAGCCACAGGATCCGCGCGATCCGTCCCAGCGCCACCTGCGGCGCGGGTTTGCCATCGATGGTGACGGAACGCGAGGCGCCCGGCTCGGCCCAGGTCTCGACCTCGTGCATCTGGTGCAGGCTCTGCAACAGCGCGCTGACCTTCCAGCCCAGCGCCTGCGGCCGGCGCGCGATCTCGTCGGGGGCCGCCCGGCGCAGCCCCCGCCCGGGCGACAAGAGCGAGATCGCCTCCAGGATATTGGTCTTGCCCGCGCCGTTGGGGCCGTAGATGGCCACCGGCCCGCCCGACAACCGCAACCGCGCCCCAAGATGCGAGCGGAAATGCGACAGCGTCAGCTCTTTCAGGGCCAGGACGCCCATCCCCGCCCCCTTCTTCTTGGCAAAAATACTCCCGCC